>Ga0209063_1000678_pt1 | contig 20605 bp, 15 predicted proteins | sample KloWWTmeKNB19Kit_FD_187177 | JGI IMG/M metagenome (GOLD analysis project Ga0209063, IMG submission 187177) | Active sludge microbial communities from Klosterneuburg, Austria, studying microevolution and ecology of nitrifiers - Klosterneuburg... | ecosystem: Engineered > WWTP > Aerobic digester >... | reverse complement strand
CCGTAATCGTCGATTTGGAAATATGATCGGCCGGGGTTATTCTGTGAAGGCTGCCGAGTTGGAAATGAACATGGTGGCGGAAGGGTATAATGCAGCAAAATGTATTTTTATTATCAATAAATCACTCGATGCTGGTATTCCTATAGCGGAGACAATTTATAAAATATTGTGGGAAGATGTTAAAGCTTCAGAGGGCTTTAAACGGATAGAACAGGTGCTGGTCTGACCAGTAAATGTTGCCCTATGCCACTGTTTTATCACGGATTTGTACCTGCTGCTATATTGATAATGATAGCTTGCCTGGTAGTCAGTCAGATCTATAAATATTTCCGCCGTCAGTATTATAAGGAATAAATTTATTGCTTTGAAAATTTTAACTTCACAGCTGTTAAAATAATTAGTTCATGGTAAATTTTTTCCAGGTTTTGTTTTTAATCGCTGCTATTATTTTACTTGTTGTTAATGTTCAGGCCTTTAATTTATGGCAGGAAAGCCGGAAAGAAAGTGCAACTAAACCATACCCCATCAAATGGTTCAATTTTATTCTAACGTCCCTGGTAGCCCTTGGCTGTTTGCTGAATATTATCGTAGCCTGGATCAAAAAAGGTTAACAGAACAGATCGGCTGCAATCCCATCCGCCAGCAGTTTGCCTTCTCTTGTTAGGACCAGATGATTATTTCCCTGCTTCAGTAAAAGGGTATCGATATATCTTTTACTTTTCTTCAAAATATTTGCCACTTCATCATTTGTTAAACTTCCCAGGTCGATGCCTTCACTGGTACGCAGCGCAATCATGATATATTCGTTTAGTTGTTGTTCTCTTGTCAGCACTTCCTTTTCAAAAGGGATTTCTCCTTTATTAATGGATTCTATGTAAATATTATTATTGGCAATATTCCATTGCCTGGTTGTTTTGTTAAAAGAATGGGCTGAAGGACCGATGCCGAGATATTTTTTACCACTCCAATACGATGAGTTATGACGGCTTCGCCAGCCTGGTTTGGCAAAATTGGATATTTCATAGTGTTCATAGCCGGCTTCTTCCAGCCATTGCATCAGTAACAAAAATTGTTCTGATTGTTTATCGGGATTTACACCTGCTGATTTTTGGTGCTTTATCAATTTGTCAAGGGGTGTTTTTGGTTCCACTGTTAAGGCGTAGCAGGATAGGTGGGGAATTTTGAGCGAAATGGCTGTTTCGATATTTTTTTTCCACCTTTCGTTTGTTAAGGCTGGCGTACCATAGATCAGATCAATAGTGATGTTGTCAAAATATTTTTTGGCCAATTCTAAGTTATCAATGGCCTGTTTAGCATTGTGAGCCCGGTTCATCCACAAAAGGTCTTCTTCAAAAAAACTTTGAATACCGATGCTTAACCTATTGATGCCTGCTTCTTTCCAGCCAGCCAGTTTATCTTCCGTAATATCATCAGGATTTGCTTCAAGGGTTATTTCAGCATTTTGAGAAACGATAAAACAGGATTGTGTCTTTAAAATGATACTTTGTATTTCATCAATTGTTCCTAAACTTGGTGTGCCTCCGCCGAAATAGATGGTTTCAACAGGTTCTGGCTGAAGGTAATCTTGTTGTAACCCAATTTCCTTCAATAAAGATGTAAATAATTCGTTTTTGTACCGTAAGGATGTTGTAAAATGGAAATTGCAATAATGACAGGCCTGCCTGCAAAACGGAATATGTATATAGATGCCAGCCAAAGTGTTTAATATTTAATGAATAATTTAGCGACATCCCGCCGGCTATCGGGACAGGTGAAAAACCACATGAGAAAATTCAGACTGCAAATATCGGTTCTTGTTCTGTTGTTGATGAGCATTTATACATCAGCGCAGGGTAAATATAATTTACATATCCGTGGGGCTGAAAAAGATACTGCATTACTGATCTCCCGGCTAGGCCTGCAAACTAGTTTTACATCCCAGATTTCCTGTTCAGAATATATCAGCAAGTTAACTGGTATTTTGCAATCTAAGGGCTATGCTACTGCATCCATCGACAGCATCAGGTATGACTCCTCGGATGCTTATATGGTTTTATTTGCGGGAGAAAGATATCTGTGGGCCCGGATAGATGCGAAAAACATCGATCCTTCTATTTTAGATGGTGTAGGATGGCGGGAGAAAGTATTTATGAATAAGCCAATGGATTTTGCACAGCTTCAGGCCTGGCAGGAAAAGCTGTTGAAGTACCTGGAGAATAACGGTTACCCCTTTTCGAAAATTTATCTTGATAGCCTGCAACTGGAGAATGAAATGGTATCGGCTCAAATAAAAGCAGACAAAGGGCCATTATACAAGATTGACAGCATTCGTATTTTTGGTGATGCCAAAATCGCTAACAGTTATCTCCAGCGATATCTTGATATTCCCAATGGTAGTATATACAATAAAGAAAAATTGTTGCGTATCAATCAGAAAATGCGGGAGCTCACGTATGTAGAAGAAGAAAGGCCCTTTGATATTACTATGCTGGGTACAGGATCTGTATTAAACATGTATCTAAAGCAGAAGAAAAGCAGCCAGATAAATGCCCTGGTTGGATTTTTACCTAACAATGATCAGCTGGCATCTAAAAAAATATTAATAACCGGCGAGGCGAATATTTTGTTGAGAAATTCATTAGGAGCTGGTGAAACAATTGGTTTGAACTGGCAACAGCTGCAGGTGAAGTCGCCCCGGCTGAACCTCTTGTACCAGCACCCTTATCTTTTCCAATCGCCTTATGGGCTTGATTTTTCATTTGAAATGTTTCGTAAGGACAGCAATTTTGTCAACGTTAATTTTCAACTGGGGGCACAATATGTTGTAAATAAAAGCCAGGCAGGCAAGCTATTTATTCAGCGGTTTCAGACTATAGTTAGCCAGGGCGGAGTCGATTCTGCATTCATTGTGAATAACCGGAAGTTGCCCGATGTAGGAGATGTAAGTTCTTTCAATGTAGGTGTGGATTATGAATTGAATACTACTGACTACCGGCTAAATCCCCGAAAAGGAAATGAGTTTCGTATTATCACATCGGTGGGAACAAAAAAATTGAGAAAAAATAATGAGATACTGGAATTAAAAGACCCCTCTGATCCATCGTTTGATTTTGACAGGCTTTATGATACGGTTAAATTGAAAACTTACCAGCTTCGGGTAAAGCTGGTGGCTGCAAAATATTTTCCCTTTGCCAATAAGCGGAGTACTGTAAAGGCAGCCATCAATGCCGGAATGTTTCAAAGTGGTAATATTTTTCGTAATGAACTTTTCCAGCTGGGCGGATATAGATTACTCAGAGGTTTTGATGAAGAAAGTCAGTATTTATCGCAATTTGCTATTGCAACCATGGAATACCGTTACCTGGTTGGGCAAAATTCTTTTTTCTATGTGCTGGCGGATGGGGGATGGGGAAGAAACAACAGCCTTAACACCAATGTTAATTATACCTACTTTGGAACAGGCCTTGGTCTTGCATTTGAAACAAAAGCCGGTATTTTCAATCTGGCCTGGGCAGTTGGGAAAAGAAATGATACCGAATTGAACCTTCGTCAATCAAAGATTCACTTTGGTTTTGTGAATTATTTTTAAATCGTTGCATAGAGTCGGACTCCACTTTAATACTTTTGCATCACAACATTCTTACTTGAAGCGGTTTATATATCTTTTCATACTCTTGTTATTACTGGCGGAAATTTCCTCTGCTCAAATTCTGGTTGATTCAGCCAATTCAATTGTAATTGATACTACAGCCAGGCCGGATACGATAGTGCACCGTGATTCGTTACCTGTAGCACAAACAAATTTGGAGGTTTCAAAACGTCCGCAGCAGGATTCCGGCTGGATATTAGAACCTGCTGATCCGGTTTTTGACCAGGCCATTATGTGGCAAATACTTGATCATCATCCATACTTTGGTTTTAAAAACAGGGTTTCTACTGTTTCTGTTGAAGAGGAAAATATCAGGCAGGTAAGGGGAAAAGAAGTACTTTTTTATAGCCTGGTCTTACTCATTATTATTTTTGCATTACTCCGCCAGGCTTTCCCTAAATATTTTAATGACTTGTTCAGACTTTTTTTCAGAACTACCCTTAAGCAAAGACAGATAAGTGAGCAGTTGATACAAACGCCACTACCTTCTATATTATTGAATGGATTTTTTGTAATAAGCGGTGGGTTTTATCTCAGCTTTATATTGGAGTATTTAAAACTCAATCCGGTTGATCATTTCTGGCTTTTATTTATTTACTGCATGGCAGGCCTTTCAGTGGCATATTTTGTCAAGTTTGTGGGTTTGAAAATATCTGGCTGGTTATTCAACACGGAAGAAGCTGCTAATTCCTACATTTTCATTGTGTTTATCATTAATAAAATGATTGGCATTTTGTTGCTGCCATTTCTTGTTTTGCTGGCCTTTTCAACGGAGAATTTATTCTCGGTAGGGCTTACTCTTTCGTGGTGCCTTATTGGGGCTATGCTGATTTACAGGGTCATTTTAACCTACTCAGTAGTACGTAATCAGGTCAAAGTCAGTCCATTTCACTTCTTTTTATATTTTTTAGCCTTTGAAATTGCACCCCTTTTATTGGTTTACAAGGCTTTGTTGGTGTATTTCGGTCAAACTGCTTAACTTTGCAGCCAACTTTAGCCGAACCGAACATGAGTACAAATGGGGTTAAAAAGGCCGGTGCACGGGCCAAAGCAATACAGAAAATCCTGATTACCCAGCCAAGGCCCGAAAGCGAGAAATCGCCATATTTCGAGCTTGCCAGGAAATACAGTGTAGAATTGGATTTTCATCCGTTTATCCGACTGGAAGGTATTCCGGCAAAGGATTTCCGAAAGCAAAAGATTGATATTCAAAACTATACTGGTATTATTTTTACCAGCAGAAATGCAATTGACCATTTTTTTCGTATGTGCGAAGAAATGAAGGTTATCGTTTCACAGGATACCAAGTACTTCTGCATTACTGAAGCCGTAGCCCTTTATCTTCAGAAATTTATTCTTTACAGGAAGAGAAAAGTGTTTTATGGTGCTGATGGCACTAATAAAAGTATGTTTGAAGTTATCAACAAGCATAAGGCTAATGAGAAATTCATGTATGTATGTTCAGAAAACCAGCAGGATAATGAAATTGTAAACTGGTTGAAGACTAACAACTGCGAGTTCGTTCTTGCTTTTATGTACCGCAGTGTAAGCAGTGATGTCAAAGAAATTCTTATGAAAACGGAATATGATGTTATCTGCTTCTTTACCCCAAGCGGAGTAAAGAGCCTCTTTGATAATCTGCCGAAATTTAAACAAAACGGAACTGTGATCGGAGCCTTTGGAAATAACACTTTCAGGGCAATAGAAGAAAAGGGATTGAAGCTGGAAATAAAAGCTCCGCAACCACAAACACCGAGTATGGTGGCTGCATTGGATCAATTTCTTGCAAATGCTTTTAAGAAGAAATAATTCTACAAAAAGATTCATTTGTTAAGGACACTTTTGCAAGTGTCCTTTTTATTTTTCCTGAAACCATATTCTGCGAACTTCGTTGTTATTATTCATTTATGACAAAACAGCATACGAACCAACTTGTCAATGAAACAAGTCCCTACCTTTTGCAACATGCACATAACCCTGTCAACTGGTTTCCCTGGGGAAATGAGGCTTTGGAAAAGGCAAAGGAAGAAAACAAACCTATACTGGTAAGCATCGGGTATGCAGCTTGTCATTGGTGCCATGTGATGGAAAGGGAGAGCTTTGAAGATGAAACTACAGCCAAACTGATGAATGAAAACTTCATCAATATTAAAATTGACAGGGAAGAACGGCCCGATCTTGATCATATCTACATGGATGCTGTGCAAGCTATGACGGGTAGCGGAGGATGGCCATTGAATGTTTTTTTAACACCGGAAGGAAAACCATTTTACGGAGGTACTTATTTCCCACCGCAAAAAGCATATAACAGGCCTTCATGGCAGGAAACACTCTATGGTGTTGCACAAGCTTTCAGGGAGAGGAGACATGAAATAAATGCCCAGGCCGAAAATTTGACTGAACATCTGCTTAAATCAAACACTTTTGGTCAACAACAGCCTTCAGGCGTAGATGAAATATTTGCTGCAGACAAATCAAAAGAAGTTTTTCAGAATATTATGAAATCAGCCGACAGGCAATGGGGTGGTTTTGGTAAGGCGCCAAAGTTTCCGCAGACTTTTTCCATTCAATACCTGCTTCGTTATTCTCATCTCTCAAAAAATGAGGATGCCTTGTCGCAAGCTCTCCTTTCCCTCGATAAGATGATAGAAGGAGGAATATATGATCAGGTTGGAGGTGGTTTTGCCCGTTATTCCACTGACACTGAATGGCTGGCGCCGCACTTCGAAAAAATGTTGTATGATAATGCATTGCTGGTATCAGTATTAAGCGAGGCCTACCAACTAAGCCGGAAAGATGAGTATAAGGTTGTAATTGAGGAAACTATAGGTTTTTTAAAACGGGAATTGCTTCATCAAAGTGCTGGGTTTTACGCAGCTTTGGATGCCGATAGTGAAGGGGTGGAAGGAAAATTTTACGTATGGAATTTGATAGAGATACAGGAAATACTTGGGCATGATGCAATGATTTTCTGTGAATTTTATGATGTTACCTCTACTGGTAATTGGGAACATACCAATATTCTGTGGGTAAGGAAACCATTAGAAAAATTTGCAGCAGAAAAAAACATTGAACTGGCTACGTTAAAAGCAATATTAGAAAATGGGAGAGCGAAATTATTGGAAGCCAGGGGAAAAAGAGTCAGGCCGTTACTTGATGATAAAATTATTCTTGGGTGGAACGCATTAATGAATACCGCTTGCAGCAAAGCTTTTGGTGCAACAGGCAATGAGATATACCGTCAGTTGGCATCTGACAATATGCAATTCATCTTATCAAACTTTGCTGACAAGATTTCTCCGGGTTTTCATCACACCTGGAAAAATGGTATCGCAAAATTTCCTGCCTTTCTGGATGATTATGCTTTTCTTATTCAGGCATTATTGCATTTGCAGGAAATAACAGGTGAAACAAAATGGATTATAATAGCTAAAGAGATTACTGAATTTGTGATTGAGAATTTTAGTGATGAGGAAACTCCTTTCTTTTTTTACACTCCTGCTGGTCAGCAGGATGTTATTATCAGGAAAAAAGAGGTTTATGATGGCGCTGTCCCATCAGGTAATTCAGTAATGGCCTATAATCTTTACCATCTATCTGTTTTGTTCGGTAAAAGGGAATGGGGCAAGAGAAGTCTGGATATGATCTTATCCCTCAATACTGCCATTATCCGGTATCCAACTTCCTTTGGTAACTGGGCATGCCTGTTGCAGGAAATAATTGCCGGGACCAGTGAGATAGCGGTAGTAGGTAAAAATTTGTATAACCTGCATACAGAAATCCTTCAACAATATATTCCTCACCGGGTTTTAATGACCGCTGAAAAGGGGGATAATAGCTTCCCATTATTAGCTGGCAAAATGACTGCTGATAAACCTACGATATACCTGTGCCGTAGTTACACTTGCCTTAATCCCGTATTTTCTGCAAAGGAGCTTATATCGCTGATAGACAAGGGCCAAAAGCAATAATTAATTTTAAGTTAATACAATAAAATGAAACCGGTCACCGTTAGAAAATTTACCTCGAAAAATACGTTTTGATTTAAAAAAATAAATTATAACCTTGTGCCAGAGAATAGTTCTAAATATTATATTTGCCCAATACCCTTTAAGTGTATGAAAATGAGAAACCTTTATTACACCCTTTTAGCAGCTTCCTGCATGACAATGTTTGCAAGTTGCGGCATACTGGGTGGAAAGAAAAACAAAGGCGGTAGCCTTCCTAATGATGGTCAGGTGCATGGAGTTGCTCCTGGAAGTAAGTATTCACTTCCGAAGCCTCCGGGCATGGTGTATGTGCCACAGGGTACATTCCATATGGGTCCCAGTGATGAGGATCCGGCTTATGCATTCAGTGCCCGAAACCGTTCTGTATCAATCAGTGGCTTTTGGATGGATGCAACTGAAATTACCAATAATGAGTATCGTCAGTTTGTGTACTGGGTCCGTGATTCTGTCGTAGCCCGTAAAATGGGTTATGTAAAAGCCGGCCAGGATGGTAATGAATATGTTGACTGGGCTAAAATGAAAACTATGAAATGGGGCGATCCTAAAGTAATGGAGCAGCTCAGCAGTACAGATATTATTTTGCCTCCGGATGACCGGGTTTTCGGTAAAAAAGAAATTGATCCATCAAAAATTGTATTTCATTCTGAAACCTTCGATCTGAAGGAAGCTGCCAAAAGGGAAAATGCAGGCAAGCCTCGTTCTACATTTATTGTAAAAAAGGATGTGGGTATCTATCCGGATACTTTAGCCTGGATCCGCGATTTCTCTTATTCATACAATGAGCCGATGACCAAAAGATATTTTTCTCACCCGGCTTTTGGAAACTATCCGGTAGTTGGTGTAAACTGGAAACAAGCAACTGCTTTCTGTGAGTGGAGAACCCATTTCCTGAATGCCTATCTTGATTCTAAGAAAAGGACCCAGGAGTCTGATTTCCGTTTGCCCACAGAAGCGCAGTGGGAATATGCAGCCCGTGGCGGTCGTTCTCAATCAATGTTTCCCTGGGGTAACTATTACCTGCGTAATAAAAAAGGTTGTTTGATGGCCAACTTCAAACCTGGTCGTGGTAACTATCCAGAAGATGGCGGATTCTATACTGTCCGTGCCGATGCCTACTGGCCAAATGATTATGGTCTGTATTGTATGTCTGGCAATGTAGCAGAGTGGACTTCTTCTATCTATTACGAGGGTCGAAATAATTTTCAGCATGATATGAACCCCGATGTTCGTTGGAATGCGAAAGATGATGATCCTCCCCTGATGAAGCGTAAGATTATTCGTGGTGGTAGCTGGAAAGATGTTGGATATTACCTGCAAACTGGTACCAGCACTTATGAATACCAGGATTCTACCAAATCTTATATCGGCTTCCGTTGTGTGATTGACTTACCCGCAGCACCGCAAAAAGGACGTCGCAAATAAAATGTCGAACTACAATTAAAATACTGAGAGGGCAGTAAAATTAGAACCTGTCCTCTCTTTTTTCTCTCCTAATTAATATCAACAAAACCACTTTAAAAAATCCAATTATGGCAGCAGCTATTCCATCTAAAGTAAGCAAATGGGTTGACGTAGGCGTATCATTTGGCGCCGCATTAGTAATCTGGGGTGCACTCAGAAAAATTACCCACCAACCCGATGCAGATACGTGGTTGTGGATTGGTCTTACTACAGAGGCATTAATTTTTACATTGTATGGTATTCTATATGCAGTTTATCCTCCTATAAAAGATGCCTCTCATGATGAGGAGCAATTCTCTGTGGCTGGTGCGAAGAGCAGGGCTGCTTTCGGAGCGATGGATAAAATGCTGGAGCAGGCAGATATTACACCTGATACAATGAAACGTCTCGGTGATGGCTTCAAACAATTGAACACTACTATTTCCGGGATGAATGGTATTGGTGATACCATTAATGCTACTGCTGACTTCACTACTAAAACAAGAGAAGTTACCGGCCAATTAGAGAAAGTTAAGGATGCGTATACCACAGCTGCTTCCTCCGTTGGAGCATTTAATACAGCAACTGAAGGTGCTAAAGTATTTCATGAGCAAATTCAGGTTCTGACCAAAAATTTATCTTCTCTTAATACGATCTATGAACTGGAGTTGCAGGAAAGTAATAACCATTTGAAAGCATTGAACGCTTTCTATGGTAAACTGTCTGAAACTTCAAATTCAATGCTGAACAGTGCTGAGGATGCAAAAAGAGTACAGGAACAGATAGGAAACCTGGCAACTAACCTGGGCCGCCTGAATAATATTTATGGTAACATGTTAACAGCCATGCAGGGTCGCAGCTAAAACAAACTAATAATCAGAACGAATCCGTATCCGTGATTCTAACAAGTCACTATTTCTAAATTAAAAACCACGAATCTTCATGTCTTTACCTAAAGAACCCCGGCAGAAGATGATCAATATCATGTACCTGGTGTTAACTGCCCTTTTGGCGATTAACATTTCGGCTGAGATCCTCAATGCCTTTAAAACCATAAATGAAAGCCTGGAGAAAACCAATAATGCAGTAAAAATATCCTCAGACCGGATTTTTGCTTCATTGACAGATAAAATGTCTGATCCCACTACTAAAGTAAAGGCAGAGATCTGGCAACCCAGGGCAAAGCAGGTAATGGATTATTCTGCTACTGCTTATAATTTTATTGAGAACCTGAAAAAAGAGCTTATAGCAGCCTCTTCCAAAGGCGGCACATTTAAAGAGGATGAGCAAAATGCTACTACCAGACTTCTTGTAAAAGAGGGTAAAGGAAAAGAGCTTTTTAAAATTCTTGAAGCGTATAAAAAAAATGTGTTGGGTATAAATGATACTATCCAAAAGGAATTTGCTAATTCTTTGCAGGTTGATCTTACACCTCCCAAATCACAGAATTCCAAGAAAAAAACATGGGAAGAAGCTTACTTCTACATGGCACCTGCTGTAGGAGCATTAAGTATTCTCAGTAAGTTTCAGAATGATATTAAAACATCAGAAAACAAAGTAGTTACCTTCTGTCATGAGCAGGTGGGTAAGGTGGAACTCCGGTTTGATAGTTTTGAAGCAATTGTTGGACAGAATTCAAAGTATTTTATGCCCGGTCAGGAGATAGAGATTACTGCAGGCTTAGGTGCTTTCAGTAAAACCAAACTTCCCGTTGTAACTGTAAATGGATCAGGAGTTACTCTAAATGAAAAAGGGCAGGCCATCTATAAAGCTGCAGCCGGAGGAGTTGGCCAACATACGATACAGGTTAAGGTTGCATTTACTGATCAGGATGGCAATCCCCAGGAAAGAACCATTCCGGTTGAATATACTGTGGGCTCAGCCAATGCTTCTATTGCACTTGATAAAATGAATGTACTTTATATTGGGGTAGATAACCCTGTGACTATTGCTGCAAGCGGTGGTGGTGATGATAAAGTGCAGGCAACAATCAGCAATGGATCCCTAACCAGGGTTGGACCCGGAAAATATATTGCACGGGTAAATACAGTTAATGATAATACATTAATAACTGTTACTGTGGAAGGTAAAGTCGCTGGTGCTTCTCAATTCAGGGTTCGTACCATACCTGAAGCGCAAGCCTATGTAGGTGGAAAGCCCAGTGGTGAGAATATCACAGCTGGTGCCTTCAAAGCTCAGGGTGGTGTAGGTGCTGGTATTAAAAACTTCCCTTTTGAACTGGAATATGATGTAGTTAGTTTCACCTTTACTTGTGATACAGATGATGATATAGTAATTCTGCCTAACCAGGGAGCTAATTTTTCCCAGGCCGTAAGAAATGCTATGAATCAGCATGTTCAGGCTGGCAGAACAGTAACCATTGATGAAATAAGGGTAAAAGGACCGGACGGACGTACTACAAAGGCACCTTCACTCGTTTATTATATTAAATAGTGTGATATGAAAATGAATTTTTTAAAGTTTGGAATATGTTTGGCTGTTGCAGCCCTTTTAACGGTCGATGCCAATGCGCAAAGAACACCGAAGAAAAGGAAAGACAATACACCGCCAACAACAACAAACCCGACGGAAGGAAATGAGCAACAGCAGAATAACAATAATCAGCCCCCCGCTGGTTATGACCCCAATGCTAATCTTCCGGTTACATACGATACTACCAGTAATGATCTGACTCCCAAAAAGTCATTGAGACAAGATAATGCCTTTGATAAGAGTAATCTAACTCAGCGTACACCATTACCCTATGAACACCTTCGCTGGGATGATGCCCTTTACGCCGAAAAGGTATGGAGAGAGCTGGACCTGCGGGAAAAGATGAATAAGATCTTCATGTATGAAGCGGTAGATGATAACGGAAGCCAGATTTTTGTAAATATGCTTATGAAGGCAGTGCAATCTGGTGAAGTAACTGCTTTTACTGATGACAGGTTTACCGAACCTAAGTCAATTGCTGACGTTCAACAGCTGACTTCTGGACGGTTGGATACCAACTATGTTTTTGATACAAAGCAAATTGATAAAGTAGTTGGACTAAATGTGTCAAGGGCCAGTTTTGATGCAAAAAGCATTACAAAAATCCGCTTGAAGGAAGAGTGGGTTTTTGACAGGGAATCAAGCAGAATGTTTGTACGTATTCTTGGTATCGGACTTTTAAAAACAGAGTATTTCCCTAATACTACCAAAGAAAGAGGTACATCTAACCTGTTTTGGGTTTATTACCCGGACCTTAGACCTATGATGGCAAAGGCAGAAGTATATAATCCAAAGAACATGGGTCAAAGCAGAATGACATGGGAAGAATTATTTGAAAGCCGGATGTTCAGCAGTTATATTGTGAAATCAACACTTGATAACCCAAGCAATAAGATGATCAGGAATTATATCAACGATCCGATCTTAAGACTACTTGAAGGAGATAATATCAAAGAAAAGATATTCAATTTTGAACAGGATCTCTGGTCTTACTAATATTTTATTGTTTGTTTAAACATTAATTAAAAAGCCCCATTAAGGGGCTTTTTTGTTTCCTAACTAATTCAATTATAATGTAAAAAAAGTTTTGAAAATCGTAAAAGTCCTATAGGATAATTGGATAAAAGTTGTACTTTCGTCTTGGTTTTTCATAGGATATTGGATTTTAAAAACGGGGCTGAATTTCTATTCCGGCCCCATTTTTTTTGCCCTGTATCGAACTATAAAAAAGTCACTAATAAAGGCCTCAGCTGCGTTATAAGGTAGCTTTGCTGAGGTAGTCAATTATTTTCCTTGCTTTTGATAATCCTACAGCTTCAGCAAGTTTCTCCTCAGTAATTTCTTTTATCTTTTTTACGGATTTGAATTCTTTCAATAGTCTGTCAGCCGTGTCTTTACCAATACCGGGGATATTTTCCAGTTCATTTTTAAAAGTGCCTTTGCTTCTTTTTTGGCGGTGAAAAGTAATACCAAAACGATGTACTTCATCTCTGATCCTTCTGATGAACTTAAGGCTGCCGCTGTTATACGGAAGTTTCAGTGACGCAATATCTCCGGCGAAGAATATTTCTTCTTCATTTTTCGCCAGCCCTACCAATGTAGACTTTCCATTTAACTTCAGTTCGGTTATTGCTTCCATAGCAGCGTTTAACTGCCCTTTGCCGCCGTCGATGATCACCAGCTGAGGGAAAGGCTGGTCTTCTTCCAGAAGCCTCTTATACCGCCTGAAAACGGCTTCTTTCATGGTGGCAAAATCATTGATCCCTTCGACAGTTTTCACATTAAACCGCCTGTAATCCTTTTTACTGGGTTCACCATTCCTGAAGCATACCATAGCTGAAACAGGGTAGCTGCCCTGAAAGTTGGAATTATCGAAACATTCAATATGTATGGGTAATTCCCGGAGTTGAAGGTCCTTCTGTAATTGAACAAGTAGTGTAAACTTATCAGCTTTTTTAATATCAAGTTTTAATCTGTCATTTTTATTCAACTCCTCAATAAAATGACTGACATTTTTCTCTGATAATTCTAACAGTTTCTTTTTGTCTCCACTTTTGGGCACAGTTACCGTTATTTCATTCTGCGGATAATCAATATTGAAAGGAACTACAATCTCTGCAGCATCGCTGTTGAATGTGGTTCTTAGCCAGGCCACTGAGAAACTGAGTATTTCTTCAAGACTTTCATCCAGGTGGGTTTCTATCCTGCTGGTTTGTGTTTGTATAATCGATCCGTTTCTTACCATCAGGTAGTTTACAAAAGCCGTATCCTTCTCTTTAAGTAAAGAAAAGATATCCAAATTTCCGGCTTTTGCATTCGCTACCACTGACCGTGATTGATAGTTTTCAAGGAAATCTATTTTCTTTCTTGCCAGTTCTGCTTTTTCATAGGCAAGTGCAGCAGCATTAGCTTTCATTTCTTCTTTAAAATGACGAATAACCGGTGTTAAGTTGCCCTTCAGAAGATTTTTGAGCTGATCAAGGTCTTCTTTATAATCTGTAGTTGATTGCAAGCCCTCACAGGGGCCTTTACAGTTGCCAAGATGATATTCCAGGCAAACTTTAAACTTGCCTTTCTGAATATTATTGTCAGTAAGATTCAGGGAGCAATTTCTCAGCTGAATCGTTTGCTTTATAAATTCAAGCAACTCTCTTACTTTTTTTACTGAAGTAAAGGGACCAAGATACTCTGATCCATCATTTACTTTATTCCGTGTAAGAAATACTCTTGGAAAAGGTTCATTCTTAATGACAATAAAAGGATAAGTTTTGTCATCCTTCAGGTTTATATTGAACCGCGGCTGGAACTGTTTAATGAGTGAATTTTCGAGCAAGAAAGCGTCTTGTTCTGAGCCGACAATTGTAAACTCGATCCGTGCAATTCGCTTAACAAGTTCATGAGTTTTATAACTGGTAAATGTTTTGGTGAAATAGGAACTTATCCTTTTCCGAAGATGTTTAGCCTTGCCAACATAAAGTAATTCGTTATGGCTGTCAAAGTATTTGTAAATCCCCGGTTGTGCGGGAATAGTATTAGCTATATGTTGAAATTGAGCACCTGTCATTGGTCATCATTCTCATTCCAGGTTACTTTGGTAGTTGTAATAATTTCCGGTTCTCCGGGTTTTTGGGTTGTTGTCACCACCTGAAAGCTTTTATCCATTTGCCAGAGCATTTCCTTTTGTAAATAGCCTTCCCGGTTATTGATGACCCTGCTTATTAAAATTGTATTTACTTTATCACCTGTGGCTATGTTAGGGGTTACAAAGAGTTCCTGTTTCTGAATTTCTTCTTTTTCAGGGTTTAAAGGGAGGTAACTGATAATAACCCGATTGAGTAATTCATCAAAACGGGTTTCCTCCTTATACCGGTTGGCAATTTTTTTTACAGATAAATCGGGAATTTCGAGAAAATCCTTAGCTACGGTGCGAAATTCTTCCCTCCTGATATAAAATGTATCTATATGCAAACTGTCAGAAAATACAAATTTTGTAATAGCGTAAAGGGATGTATCAACATGGGCAACCTGTTGTTCAATCAACGATAGCACAGAGATAAAGTTTTTTTCTTCGACTTGTTCCTTATTGTCTTTGCAGGCGATGCTTATAATGGTTGGAGCAAGAATTAATAACAGAACTCTTTTCATAGCCTAAAATTAATGTAAACACAGTTATAGGGAACAACTGAAAATAAAAATCCCGTCTGCGGAGGTGAGACGGGATTTTTTTGCAAAGCAGCAGTTAGTGTAAGTTCTACTTGTTGAGCTGTATGCCCATTTTTAAACCAAAATCAAAAAGATGCTCCTCTACGGGATATTTTTTCTTGAAACTCGACATTGTCTGATAACGTACCTGCGGACCAACTCTCCAATTCGTATTGCCGATTGAGAAACCTGCAAAAGTTTCAAAACCGGTATTAATATTCCATTTACGGGTCAGCGATGGTACTTCTGCATAGTTTTTATAGTCTGTTGAAATAACATATGCAGTATTGCTCAAAACATAAGTTGGTTGAACAGTGCCGCTGATACCCCAATAGGTTTTTTTATTGCCAGTCAGCTTAAGTTCGACACCAACAGGTGCAGAAACGGAGAAATAATAATTCCTGAGCCAGTTTGCTGTTCTGCTTCCTCCCGCACTTCTGTAGTTTGTTATAGCGGAGACTGTATTTGTGCCGCCACTGGCAGTACTGAGTGCAATAGTAGCCACTTCACTGGGATAATTGTAAGCTCTTATGTCATATTTACTGACATTAAACTGCAATCCTCCTATGAGGGTAATTTTTTTGGAGAGAGGATAACCTGCTGTAAAGCCTAACTGAAATCCTAAATCGGGTTTATGGGTTACAATGCTATTCAGATCAGGAGAATAGACAACTGAAGTAGCTGTGAGGTTTGAACGGGCAGCATTTATAAATTGTTTGTTTTCTTTTAACTCACGATAGCTGATCGTTGGGGTAACGTATAACTGCCATGACAGCTTTTTACGTTTTCTGACATTTTTGAAGGAGTTTATTACACTTTCAATAGTTAAAGGATATATGTCTTTTTCAAGACTTTCATTCTTATTTTTCTCTGTTAATGTTTTTTCTGCTGAAACATTAGATGGGATACTTATGTCTACATTGATACTGTTTTTAAATATCGCATCATTCTTTGGATTATTTGTTTTTACAACTTCTTCTTTATTGAATGAAGCAGTTTGTCTGGATATTGGGGCAGGGGAAAAAGCAATAGCTTGGGTTTGACTAACAGGTGTCCCGGGAACTGTTACCACTGCATTCGATCTCTGTAATCCTGCCACATCAATTGTGTTTTTTTCTACTACCTGGTTTGCCAGAAAGAGATTTTTTTGGTGATTATCAGGAGATGCTATTAATACTTCGCTATTTGTAGTTTTAACTTTTAAAGGGGTAATGACAACGGGTTGTTCTTTTTGCACAGCTTTAGCAGTTACAGGCTTATTAATAGTTACCTGATTTTTTCTGCCTGAAGGGCCGGTTAACATGACCCAGGTGACTGCTCCTGTTGTAAGTAATAATAATGCCAGGGCAATGCCATACCACCTCCTGCGTGTATGCAAAGTTCCGTGAATGCCTTTCCATACATTTTCAGATGGAAACATCCGGTACTGGTCAGCATTTTGCTTCAGGAACCGCTCAAAATCTCTATTATTAAAATTACTCTCCATAACCAGTCAGCAATTAAGGGTACTGTTATATTTATCTCTGGCTAACGGCAGCAAGCCAATCTGTTTCTTGTTTTGGTTTTTGTAATATCCTCTTACGAATTAAAATATCTTCCAGCATTGCTTTTGCCCTTGTATACTGGCTCCTGCTGGTACTCTCTTCTATGTCCAGCATATTGGCAATTTCCCTGTGACTGTAACCTTCTACAGCATAAAGATTTAATACAGTTCTGTAGCCAATCGGCAAAAGTCTTATACATTCCACCACTTGTTTGGCCTGTATGATAGCAGGCACACTTTCCTCTCTTATCTGTAACCCTGTGGCATGAATTATATCAACACTTTCATTGAACTTTTTATTCTTTTTGAGAATATTGATGCAGGTATGAACAATAATCCGTCGTATCCATCCTTCAAATGCTCCTCGGTTCTCGAAGGTGTGAATCTGTAGAAAAACCTTGATAAACCCTTCCTGCAACATATCCTCGGCATCTTCACGATTGTGAGCAAAACGATAACAAACAGCCAGCATTTTAGGACTGTACCGATTGTACAACTCCCTTTGGGCTGTGGCATCATTTCTCAAACAACCTTGTAAAATGGCTTCCTCGGTCATAACTACCCTTTGGTTGCCTGTAAATTAGACATTTTTTCTGTACGATTGCTGCACCAAAATGTAAAATTTTAGACAGGTTAATAGAATTTTAATCATTTATAGGGTGATTCTACGTATTTATTTATATGTCAGTTTTTTGTTTACGGCTTTTTCTCAACCTTTTGGGTCCATACCAAAGCCATAAACCAGATAAAATAAGGAGTAAAAGACTAAGCCCCATACTGACAGTGTAGCTGACTTTTACCTGATCGCCACCGGTCCCCAATAACTTATCCAGTATTGATCCGTCATGCAGATTTTCAATAAAATCACTTCTCCTTTTTTCTATTGAAAGTAGTCTTCCGGTGCTGCCATCCAGCTGTAAGCCGTTAAAGTGGTCCTTAAAAATGAACTTTGCAATCCCTTTTTCTGGTCTGATATCAATCCTGTCAATTTCTGAGTTTAGACTTACAGATACAGAATCCTGCAGGTATTTGATTGCAATTTTCTGCAGACTATCGATTGGTAGCCAGGTGGAAAGATCTGCGGAAATTCCTTTTTGAGTCGGAGCTAATAATCCGGTTTGTTTTTTGATTCCCAGTAAAAGACCTGTTATAGCAATAAGGGAAAAGAATATAAATAAAAAAATAGCAATCTTCCGGTGTAACCAGCGGAACCTGCGAATCCATTTAGCTTGTTGTTTGGTACTGCTCATAATTAAAAAAATTAGGGGCTTGCTTTTTATACAAACCCTTCTTTGGTTAAAGTGAAACTCTCAGGGAAATAATAAAATTAGAACCAGCAGCCACTATACCGGACGAATAAGGGCGATAACGTTGGTTGGTTATGTTTTCCCAACCAGTTGTAACCAGTAGATTCTTTGATAACTGGTAAGTGGCTTTCAGATTTACTGTATGCCATCCTGGCGAATAAGGTTTACCATCTGCATCTTTTGCGTAAATATCTGTTTTAACCTGCTCAGAAGGTGCCAGCTTTACATTTTCTATTTCACTATTATACTGTGCAGATGCTTCCACAAATATTTTTTTTAATCTGTAGCGTATTGATGTACTGCCATAAAACGGTGGAGCATGCCGAAGCGGCACCTGCTCATCATTTATATCGTCTGTTTCTTTTCCACTAATCCAGTTCGCATGAGTTTGCAACGATACCGATTTTGTAAAATAAAATTCTGCACTTGCCTGAAAACCTGAAACGGTTGCTTTTGCCACATTTTGCAATGCTTCTACCTGACTTAAAATCCCGTTAAACAAAATACTATCTGAGCCATTAAATGTGGTTGGACGTCGAACAATAGCATTTTTTAAAATAGTATAAAACCCATTTAACTCAATGCGAAATTTATTAGGAATAGTTTTAATAATGCCCATTTCAAAATTCCATGCATATTCAGGTGTTAGATCAGGATTTGGAACGCTAATGTTCCCCGGTACACTTTCAAAGAGTTTTCCAATATCATCTACATTGGGCATTCTGTAGCCAGTGGATATATTTCCATTCAATTGCCAGCCCTCTGCCGGACGGAATACAAGTCCAGCATTACCAGTCAGAGCCCCGTCTCTCAGTTTTGCATTCTTATACGGAAACTTGATAAATGTAGTATCGAAAGTGGCATCTAATGTATTATAACTGTATCGCAAACCTGTCGTCAAAGTTACCTTTGTATGCAGATTTATTTTATAACTGCCATAGATGCCAGTAGTACTCCAGGTGCTGCCATCAGGATAACGGCTTACCATTGGTGTTACAACATTAGTACTGATATTGGTTCTTTCTCCAAACGAACCGACTTTGTTGTGCACATATTCAAGTCCATAAAATAACTGTCCTTTTCCTGTATTTTTAGTTGCATCCCAGTTGGCACTGATGGCATCAACCGATTCAACCTGCCTGTTACGATTGATATTTGCTTTTGAGCGGTCAATACGACTTTCTTTATAATCCTGGTAGGCCACTGTTAACCGGGCATCTTCATAGATGCTTGTTTTTTTAGAATGTAAAATCTGCAGGGTGTGCATATTCCATAGCATAGGACCATAATACCATTCTGCAAAACGCAGCGCTCCGTTCCTGTATTGAATCAAACGATCATACCTTGGGGCAACGCCTGTTTTTGCATGAGTAAAACTGTATAGTAAATCCCAATGCTCATTTGGCCTGAACCGTATTTTTTGTAAAAAATTCAATTGATCATAACCGCTGAACCGTTGAATGCGGGGGTCGCCGTTTTTTACAATACTGTCTTTGTTATTAATCCTTTCGACGTACTCTGGTCGCAGATAGCTGTCCTGTCCACCATTCTTTCCCATTTTTAAATCGTCAAACTTGCTGTAAGAAAGAGATGACAACAATGACCATTTTTTCCAACCCAGATTAATATCTGCATGAAGAGTATTTTCTTTATTAGCTGTTGAATACCTGCCCAGTACACTACCTTTCACCACTATCTTTTTATCTTTTGAAAACCGGGCATCCAGGGTATGAAAATCCATCACACCACCAATGGCGTCGCTGCCATAAATGAGAGAGCCAGGGCCAAATATTACTTCGGCTGTTTCAGTACTCAATGCATCAATACTTATTACATTTTGAAGGTTGCCGCTCCGGTAAATAGCATTATTCATTCGAACACCATCAATTACAAGCAGCACCCTGTTAGTTGCAAACCCACGAATCATCGGACTGCCACCACCCAACTGACTTTTTTGAATGAACACTGTACCAGTCTGTCCTAATAAATCAGCCGCCGTCTGGGGATTATTTTTTAAGATGTCATATCTATTGACTTTTACAATTTTGTTGGGCAATTCATTAAGTTTTTGTTCCCATTTGTTTACAGACACGATGACTTCTCCCAGTGTTTTTTCAGTTGTTGTATCTTCCTGTGTATAGCCATTCACAGCCATGCAAAATGAGCATAACAGAATAAGCACATACTTATTACTCATAAATTGTATTTTTTTTATGACTTGGTTTGGTCTGAATATTTGAATATCAAACCTTCGGTGGCGGGGTGAGTATTTCCCTGAACTGGTATATTGGATTGGGGTGTACTATCTGATTGTAAGAATTATATTGAAAATTGAGGTCAACAATATCTGTATCCTGGTTACAAAAAACCGGTAAGCATTTGAAAAGTTGTGCAAGTAGTTTGGTTTGATCATTATTTTCTCCGGCTGCAGTTCTTTCTTTTTCTACCAGCATGGTTTCTT
>Ga0209063_1000672_pt1 | contig 20655 bp, 16 predicted proteins | sample KloWWTmeKNB19Kit_FD_187177 | JGI IMG/M metagenome (GOLD analysis project Ga0209063, IMG submission 187177) | Active sludge microbial communities from Klosterneuburg, Austria, studying microevolution and ecology of nitrifiers - Klosterneuburg... | ecosystem: Engineered > WWTP > Aerobic digester >... | reverse complement strand
TTGCGGATCGCGAAATGGCCCAGCCACACACCATCGATCGTTACGTGTACATGGGCTTCACCATTGGACCGGTCGGCTTCCGTTCCGCCGCAAAATGCAGCAGATCCAATGCGCACCGCGTGTGGGTCGATCTTCCCTTGTATACCAGCACCGGCGGTTTCTGATACGTCCGTGGTCGACGTGCCGTTAGTAGGTTGTACCAACCGCAGTTCCTGGGAAAGGACTGCGCTTAACGGGTGCGTACTGTTGCGCGACAAGGCTTGCACAAGCGCCTGTTGTTCAATGGTCAGGTCCTGGCCGTGCCAGCGTACCTCATGCGCTTCGCGGGCGGTCAAGGTCCCGGTCTTGTCGAACACGACAGTATCCACATGCGCCATGCGTTCCACCACCTCGGCATCGCGCAGGAAGAGACCTTTCTTACCCATCAGTCGTATGGTATGGCCGTAGGCGAATGGCATGCTCAAGGCCAATGCACAGGGGCACGCCACAATGAGCACAGCGGTGACCACGGGCCACACCAGTGCCGGATCCTTGCCCCACCAATAGAGTGCGGCACCTGCGGCGATCAGCAGCACTGCGATGGTGAAGCGGCGTGCCACTTGGTCGATCAACTTCGGCATCGCAGGTCGGTCCTGCACCGAAGCCTGTTCGGCCCACAGTCGTTTCAAACGGCTATCGGCGAACGTGCGCAACACCTCCAGTTCGATCGCCGCACCGCGCTGTCTTCCGCCAGCCTTCACCGTATCGCCCACTTCCTTCCGTGTAGGCAACGGTTCCCCAGTGATGAAACTGTTATCGATATGTCCCGTGCCATCGCGCAGCATGGCATCCACCGGAACAAGCTCCTGATCGCGCACCACGATACGATCGCCGGGTACGAGGTCGGCCACCTTCACCGGCACTTCTCCATCTGCTGTTCTACGCAAGACCACCAGTGGAAGGAAATCCTCCAAGGCACGATCGAAGCGCAACGCGCGGTAGGTGTATGCTTGGTACCAACGACCGATCAACAGGAAGAAGAGGAGGCCGGCGAGCGAATCGAAATAGCCGGGACCATGATCGGTAGCCACCTCCCATAAACTGCGCGTCCACAGCGCCACAATGCCGAGGGCGATCGGCTGGTCGATGTTCACGGTGCGCGACCGGATGCCCGCCCACGCACTGCGGAAGAAATCGGTACTGAGGAAGAACACCACCGGCAAGGAGAACAGGATGGTGAGCCATTGGAAACCCGTGCGCAACCCCGCTTCGGTGTTCGATCCCAGGTATTCCGGGAAGCTGAACATCATGGTGTTGCCGAAGATGAAACCGGCCACACCCAAACGGATGTAGAGCATGCGCGGCACCTGCCCGGTCTTGGGTGCGGATGCCGTGAGCTGCGGACCGTAGCCGATGCGTCGCATCAGCTTCACAAGCTGACCGAGCGGTAGCCGCTCTTCGCGGAAAGTGATGGAAACTTCCTTATTGGAGAAAGACACGCGCGAACGGAGTATCCCCGGCTCCATGCGGTGCAGGTTCTCCAGCAGCCAAATGCACGAACTGCAGTGCATTTGCGGCACATGGAAGCGTACACGCGTTATGCCCGATTCGCTGAATTCCACAATGCGTTCACGCACTTCCGCGAGATCGAAAAGTTCCGTGCGTTGCTCATCCACGGAATTGCGTTGCTTCACGCCAGGCTTACTTTCCAAGGCGTAGTAATCGCACAGCCCGGCTTCATTCAGCAGGTCGTAGACCACTTCGCAACCCTGGCAGCAAAAGTCCTTGTCGTCATGAACACGGTGGTCTTCCACACACGGATCTCCGCAATGGTAACAGTTGACCTTGGTCAGTTCGCGCACGGACATGCCGCAAAATTCCAGCGGAATTGAGGGATGGGAGCTGACGATCGTCAGTTGGTCCAATCGAATGCCGGATCACGAAAAGAAGGGAGGCGTTCAATTGTTCGCCACGCGCTCCAATCTGGGTCTGTCAACGATACGGATGTCCCGTGCTTCGCTGACGATCAATCCTTCGTCCTTCATTTCGGTCAGGCAGCGGATCAGTGATTCTGTTGCTGTGCCTACAATGGAAGCGAGATCCTCACGACTGATCTTCACTCCCAAACCCGCACCATCGCCGGCGTACCGGTCGTGTACGCGCAGCAGTGCTTGGGCCACGCGTTGGCGCACACTGGCGTAGGCAAGTTGTAACAGATGCTGCTCCTTTTCCTTCACATCGTGGGCCAACATCTTTATGAACCGTATGCTCACGTCACGATCCCTGTACAACAATTTCAAAAGATCCTCTTGTGGGATCATGACCACCTCACAGGGTTCCATGGCCACGGCGGTATCCTGTGCTTCGCCGTTCTCCAGCAGCCCCATGTACCCCAATAGGTCGCCAGCGGTGTGCAGGCCGGTCACGAATTCCTTGCCGTCGTTGTTGATCTTGAAGGTGCGCACCTTACCCTTCACCAGGTACGGAACACTTCGCAGTTCATCCCCTTCGTGGAAGAGCGCTTCCTTGGCTGCAACCTTGCGCACCTTGCGATCCACGCTGAGGTCCTTCAAGGCGTCGATCCCGCGTGCTTGGTCAAGGAAGGAGTTGAATCCTTCATATCCAGTATCAAAGCCCTTGCGGAAGAGCTCGCTGCGTTTCAAACGACTTTCGATCGCATTCAATAGCTCACTTTCCTCAAAGGGCTTGGTCAGGTAATCATCGGCACCAAGTTCCATACCCCTGCGCACGTCGCCGCGCTCGGCTTTCGCACTGAAGAAGATGAAGGGAACATCTGCAGTGGCCGGGTCGCGACCGAGCAGATGGAGAACGCCGTACCCGTCCAATTCAGGCATCATGATGTCGCACAGCACCAGGTCGGGCGTGCTCTTCCGGGCAAGTTCCACACCGCGCCGGCCGTTCTCGGCCTTAACAACACCATAACCGGCGATCTCCAGGATCTCGGCGGTGTTGTCGCGCATATCGGCGTCGTCTTCGATCAGTAGTATGGTGTTCAATCGTTCCATGGTTCGGTCGTGATCGTGGTGTGTTTTGGAAGGGTTGCAACAAAGACCGTATGGCCGGGTTCGCTGGTGAAGGAAATAGTTCCGCCGAGCAGTTCAAGGTATCGTTTCACGAGGTTCAGTCCCAGTCCAGTTCCCTGAACGGTCATGACATTCCCGCCCCGGAAGAAGCGTTCAAACAGATGTTGCTGGTCTTCCGCCGGAATGCCCATGCCGTGATCTTCAACCGTGATCTCCAAGTTCTGCGCATTGATCTGTGTTCGCAAACTGATGGCCCGCTGCTCGGGTGAATATTTCACGGCATTGGTGACCAAGTTGGTGATCACGTTGCCGAGCATGGCGCGATCCGTGGAGACCAAGCGCTCATCACCCGAATGGCCGTATTCGATGGATTGGCCGGCCTTGGCCAGCCCGCGCAATTCTTCGATCTGTTCAATGCAATGGTCCACGATATCGAATTCGCACGGCTTGATCTGTACCGCCCCCTGATCGATCCGTTCCAACGAAAGAAATTCGTTGAGCATGGCGGTCAGTTCGCGCACCTTGGTCCGTATGCGTACCACGTGTTTCTCCACCTTTTCATCGCCTTCGGTGTAACGGCCGATCAGGTCAACACTGCTCATGATCGTGCTTAGAGGAGTGCGGAATTCATGGCTTGCCATGGCCACGAAACGGCCTTTCAATGCATGCAGCTCGCGTTCCTTGATCAAGGCAGCGCGAACGCTCTGTTCGGCGGCGAGCAACTCTGCAGTACGTTGTTCCACACGCTGTTCAAGTTCCTCGTTGATCCGTTGCAGGTCTTTCTCCGCTTTTTGCCGCAGTGTGATGTCCGTCACCAGGCCCATCACGTACAATTTTCCTTCCACCTTGAAGTGGTTCAAGCTGATCTCCACCGGGAATGTGCTCCCATCCTTGCGCGAAGCCCACAGGTCCATACCAATGCCCATGCTCCGTTGAACGGGTTCGTGCGCGTAGTCGGAACGGTGCTGTGCATGCCGATGCCGCATAGCCTCAGGCAGTAATTGGTCAACGGACCGGCCGGTCAATTCATGGTCCTCGTAGCCGAACATCTCCATCAAACGCGGGTTGCACAGGAGTATGCTCCCTGTTGTATCCACCACCACCAAGCCTTCCGCCGCGGCGGTGAAAAGCATTTGGAAAATACGGGAGAGGTCCGTGCTGCCGAAACCACTTTGATCTGGTGCCATGCGCGCCAAGTTACCTGCAACGGGGATCATGTAACCGGTCCGACAGGTGCGAAGTACGAATGTCCGGTGCGCTCATCGTAGATCCGCCACCGGCTCATGGGCTTGGTGTAGAGGTTCAACGTGATCGCCCGCCCCGGACCATAATTGATAAAACGGTGTATGGGGTCATTGGCCGTGAACTGGACCATCTGTCCCGCAGGTCGGTGTAGTTCAGCCGTTCGATCGAGGCTTCCATTCGGCAGTTGGATGAACCGTTCCTCGACCACCTCACCCAGAACAGGCTTGATGAACGCGGTTTGGCTGTCGTAGTCATGGATGCTGGTACATTGCCCGATCTCAAAACAGACCACGAGCAATTCGAACTGTTCGTTGCGGTAGATGCACGTCCGGGTGTAATGGCGCTCGTTCCAATTGCAATACGGCTCCAGATCACGGCTGGGCTTCTCATACCGCTGCAGGATGGTGCCGAACGAAGCACCATCGCGATCGCGCAGGAGTTCTTGGACCAATTTATGGACGGTCGGGATAGGGGTAGGGGTCATGGCGGTCCGTGCGACTGCGAATGGACAAACCTATTGGTGGGGCTTGGTTGGGGAACTGACGATCGTCAGGGGAGGGAGGTGCTTCGAGGTACCCTGAAGCACCAGAACAAGCGCGACGCGTACATCCAGAATTGGTGGGATGTCGTGAACTGGGATGCGGTGACGGAACGGCTTGGGATAAGCAGGAACTTGATCGAAGGTCATGTGCCACCCTATGATCGGCGCACCGTGCAAGCACCGATCACGCTTCGACAAGGCACGGGCCACGGGCCCAACGTCGCGTGGTTCAAGGACCCTACCGGGAATATCCTTCGCTCATTGAGGAGTAGGTGGTTGTAGGTTACCGTATTGCAGTTCCATACCTTAACGGGTTCTTTAGAAAGGACACTGCCGTTCGTAAGCCAAAAGCGCAGGGGTCTCTAAGACGGAGAACTTGCGCGGGTTTGAAAGCCTGCAAAGGGTTTACATGATAGTTCACCAATCCAACGGCAACTCGCCACGAGCAAGATCGCTATCGGCTTGGGTTGAGCCAACCCTCAGTACCCCCGTGATCACTCCATTCTTATCCAAAACAATGCGTCCATCAACAACGACGGCACGCACCGCGCGATCGATCTCGTCCATATCTGAAGAGCAATTGGATCTCAGGTGTTCTTTGAAGCTAACCAATGTGCGCCCGATGAATTTGCGCATCACCGAGTTGCGGAAAAATGACCCAGGCACTGTGTTGGTGGCATCCGGCGTGTTCAAGTAAGTCTTGGAAGACAAGCCGATAAAGCCACCGCGGATGAATGTGAATGTTCCTCCCTCTACTAGATGGAGATTCGTTCTAATGCTGCTCGCGTTGGTGGTTGGCCTATACTGCCGCACGGCATTCGTTAAATGGTTGATATGTAACGGCACGTCCGACTTCTCCAAGAGGTCTTCCACTATGGAACGGATGGTCCCGCCTTTGATCTCTTTACGCTCCTTTTCCCATGTGCGAAGACCGTAGGTGCTTGTGCGACCGAATGAAATGAACCGTGTGGGTGCCTTAACAACTACAGCACGCACAGCTTCTTCGTTCCAATCGCGCTCGGGATCAAATACACGAAGTCGTTCTACCAGTGTTAGAACATGGGTTGGTGCATTCAGCTCCTCTAGCTCTCCAGCGACGACCTGCTCTCGGGTTTTCTGTTTGCTCGCTCTCAGGTAGAATCGCCCTTCATCGAAACGGACATCCTCTGCTAAACATCCCATCAGCGGGCCCATTGCTTCAGATAATTCCACGTCCAGCGCAGTGCCACCAGAGAGCTCGCTCAACTCATGCACCGAGTCATTTGTTCTGTCCATGGACAGCAGATCATTAAAGTGCGCCAGCATGGAAGTGAGGCTATCTGCGCTATCAGCACGAAGGAGTACTGGTGTGGTCGCATCCAGGTCACGAGCAGTGGGTCCCGGCACGCCCATTTTCGTCCAGGAAATATGGACGTATTGTTTATCGGAGATCACACCAAGTACCTTGGCGATGAACCACTGCGACCATTCCACCTCGAGATCCGCATTGATCAAGGCAGTCACGCTCGGTGTCACAATAAAAGCAGGACCGGCCAATTCAACGGGGGCCAAGTTGAAAGGCCGAGGAAGTTCATCCGTGAACGCGAACCGCGCATCGAATTCATCCTCCCATTCGCTTATCAGCTGCCGGACCCTTTCACGGGTAAGTTCCATTTGGCCCGCTAACTGCTTCAGCTTACCGCGCTCCGGGGTGTACTGGGTATACGCTATAACGGAGTTCAATCGGGCTCCTTTTCGTTGACCCCATACACCGACCATCGCCCGAAATAAACGCAGGATGCGCACTGCGGCTGCATCATCCAAAATGTCCTGTACTATGATCAGCTGGGCCTCATCCTGATCGAAATGGTGCCGAAGGACATTAAAGACTTGTGCTGCAGGTGGACCGATCGGAGATGGTGAATGAGGAGTTGGGCCACCACCGATGATCAACCGCTTGAATTCTTTGAATTCCTCGACAGACTTCACACCTGCATTGCGGACCTTACGAATGTCCAATCCCGATAAGAGGACTTTGTCCAGGATCGATTCCGGCAGTGTGTCCTCAAGAAAATTGTCAAGCACATTTCGCAACCTAACACTGAGCCTGGGAAACTCGCGTCGGATATCCGCGAGCATGCGATCACGGTCTGTCATGACCAAGGCACTAGTACGCTGTAGATGTGCCTCTGCTTTTGGCTCACGTAATAGCCCTATACGCATTTCAGCAAGCAGTATTACATCTCTAAGTTCAAGGTCGGTCAAGCGACCACAACTATTTAGACCCTTGAAACCGCCAAATCGTGTATTATACGCGGCTATGTCGGCCAGCGTATCCAACCCGTTCACATGGCAAATATTCTTAGCCCGCACCGAGAGCCCGAAAAGCAGGTCCAACTCATCCAGCGAAATTTCGCTCGCATGTCGGTCATGCTCGGCTTGAACATGATCACTCGGTTCCTCGCTCATGACAATTCCAGCTTTTCCTTCCAGCGTTTCCAGTCCGGCATCACTCTATCAAGCAGTGCAAAGTAATTCGCGCTGTGGTTCGGGTGGACCAAGTGGCACAGCTCGTGTATGACCACGTAATCGATGCAACGGCCCGGCGCCTTGATCAATTCCGGATTGAGCATGATCCGGCCTTTAGGTGTGCAACTGCCCCAGCGCATGCTCATGCGGCGGACGATCACCGGCGGACGCGATAGCTTGTACTTCTTCAAGAGCCGCAAGGCCTCGTCCACGGCTTTCTCAAAACGAGCGATGGCCTTGGGGCGGTACCAGCATGCCAGCATCAACGCGATGTGGTCAGTGTCTTTCGGATGGTGGGTGTGGATATGGATGCGACCACCGCTCATCTTCACTTCCTCATAGGCTTGCGTCGCATGCACCTTTAGCCGGTATTGCTTACCAAGGTAGCGGTGCGTTTCCCCGCTAACGTATTCGCGGGCAGGAGTGATCGGCAGGAAGGAGCGGAAATAGTCCTGTTGCCGCACGATCCACGCCGCTCGCTTCAACACCATCGCATCCACCTCCTCCGGCGTCGCGTGATAAGGTGCCCGCATTTCCACCTGCCCGTTCGGGCGCACCATAAAGCCCAATGTTTCGCGACGGGTGGGTACCAAGGTGTACCACAAGGTCGTACGGCCGTATTGCACGCTACGCTCCTCCATCACGCGTAGCGGTTCTCAGCGATCCGCATTACGCCCTTTAAGATCTCATCGATGGCATCGAAGCCCATGTCCAGTCCCTCGTTGCGGAGGTCCAATAAGTGGTCCTCCATGGCCTGCTCCATGCGCTTCTTCACATCGTCGTTGCGGATCCAATCCACGATACGGTGTGCTCGAACGATATCGTCCAGGCGCAATGCGATGGCTGCTGCACGGTCCTTTTCGATGGGAAGGTCCACGGCCTTCAAGGTCTCTTCAACCACGCGGTAGAACGCCCTTGCCACATCACGGTCCTTCACCGTTTCAGGCTCGTCGCCCTCGCTGCCGTCGCGCACCTGTTCCATGATGCCTGTGGTCCGCTTCAGGTATTCCAGATCGTCGATGCGCTTCTGGTGGTATGCTTGGATGGTCTCCTCCAATAGCTTGCTGAACTTCTTGTAAAGCACCGGATCCTCCTCCATGCGCTCACTGATGGTCTTCGCGGTGCGGCTGGCAATGATGTCCGCACGGCTGGCTGCACCTTCCACCTTTTCCACTTCCTTGTTGAAGGCTGCCTTGTCGAAGATGTTCACTTGCTCGGTGAGTTGCAGCACTTCGTTGCTCTTGATGTGCGTGTCGATCAGCTTCTGTACCTGCGCCTCATACTGTCGGTAGTCGATCGCATCGCTGTAGCGTTGTTTCACGGCCACGCGTAAACGCAGGAAGAAGGCTGCATCGCGGCGGTAGCGATCCATCTTTTCCTCGGAGGTGTTCTTCACGAAATCCAAGGTGCTCAACGCCATTTTCAACGTGCGGGCGAAGAGCGACAGGCGGTCGTAGAACTTGTCCCGGATGTCCTTCGGGGCCAAGTGCTGTTGGAAGGCTTCGGGGTCCTGCTTGTTCGGCAGTTCCTTGAAGAGGTCCCACAGTTGTGAATGACGCTCGGCCAGTTTCTCCACCTCCTCCTTTACATGTGTGATGGTGCCTTCGAGGTCCTCCTCATCGAAACCGCTCAACTCGTTGTACGCCGTAAGGGCTTGGTCCAATTCGCCCAGCACGCCATAGTAGTCGATGATGTAGCCGAAGTCCTTCCCCTCGAACAAACGGTTAACGCGTGCGATCGCTTGTAGTAAGGTGTGTGCGGTAAGGCTGCGACAGAGGTAAAGCACCGTGTTTCGCGGTGCATCGAAACCGGTGAGCAACTTGTCCACCACGATCAGCAATTCCGGATCGCCTTCCGCTTTGAACCGCTGGATGATGCTCTTCTGGTAGTTGGACTCGTTGCCGTACTGGGCCATCATGCCTTTCCAGAACTGCTGCACTTGGTTGTTGGTCTCTTGGTAGGCGCTATCGTGCCCCTCGCGCGTGTCCGGTGGGCTCATCACCACCGCACTGGTCACGATGCCGATCTCATCGAGATACTGCTTGTATTTCAGCGCGGCCACTTTGCTCGGTGCGGTCAGCTGCGCTTTGAAGCCACTGCCCTTCCAGTTGGCCTGCCAGTGTTTGCTCACATCCCAAGCGGTGCGCAGGATCTTCTGCTCGGCTTCGTTCAGTTGGTCGGCACGGCTGAACTTCTTCTTCAGGTCAGCGCGTTGGTAGGTGGTCAAGGGCTCGCTCACCATGTCGAAGAAGGTGTCCATGGTCTTATTGTCCACCTCCTGCACCACGTGGCGCCCTTCGTAGAGCAAGGGCACCACGGCACCGTCCTCCACTGCTTGTCCTATGGTGTATGCCGGGCGGATGATGCCACCGAATTTCCGTGCGGTGTTCTTCTCCTTGCCCAAGAGCGGTGTGCCCGTGAACCCCAGAAAGCAGGCGTTCGGCAGCACCTTCAACATGCGCACGTTCCCGGCACCGTACTGGCTTCGATGGCTCTCATCCACCAGCACGAAGATCTCCGCGCTCTCATCAACTACTTGGCCGCGTTTGCTCACGGCCTCGAACTTCTGCATGAGGGTGGTGATGATGCGCGCCTTGGGTTCGCGCAGCAGTTCCGCCAAGTGTATGCCGCTGCGTGCCTGCACCACCTCGGCGTCGCAGTTCTTGAATGTTCTGTACAGTTGATCGTCCAGATCGATCCGGTCCGTGACGAGCACAACGCGTTGGTTGCGAATGCTAGGCTCCATGGCGATGGCCTTGGCCAGCAGCACCATCGTTAAGCTCTTGCCGCTGCCTTGCGTATGCCAGATCACACCGCCGGGTCGCCGCCCCTCCTGTAAGTGTCGGACCCGTTCAACGGTGCTCTTCACCGTGAAGTACTGTTGGTATCGCGCCACCTTCTTCTCGCCAGCGTCGAAGAGGATGTAGCGTTGCACCAGTTCCAACAAGCGCTCCGGCCGGCACAAGCGGTAGAGCAATTGGTCCTGCTCGTTCACCTGCATGGGCTGTTGTTCCTGCTGCTCAAAGAAGGCCCGCACATACCGGAAACGGTCGGCAAAGAGTGCATCGCATTGCACGCTCGTTAGTGGCGAGTTCTTCAGCGCCCGCAACTCGGCCTCATCGTCTTCCTCTTTCCATTGGCTCCAGAAGGACGGAGGTGTGCCCACCGTGGCATACATCGCATCGTTCTGTGCCAAGGCCAACAGCAGTTGCGCGTGGATGAAGAGCGCCGGTACTTCGTCTTGCTGCTGGTTCCTGAGCTGCTGGCTGATGGCCTGTTGCACAGGCGAGCCATACTCCGTGCTGTGCAGATCCGGGCGTTTGCATTCGATCACCACCAGCGGAATGCCGTTCACGAAGAGCACCAGGTCAGGGCGGCGGGTCTTGGTGCTGCCCTTGCGTTCCACGGGGAACTCCTCGGTAACATGGAAATGGTTGTTGGCCGGGTTGCTCCAATCGATGAAGCGCAACGGGAAGCTGCGCGTATCGCCCATGATGGTCTCCTCCAAACTGCGGCCCAAGGTGAGCAGCTCGTACACCTCCTTGTTGGTGTACAGCAGGCCGTCCACCAAGGGCATGTCGCGCAGGTCGCGGATCGTCTGATAGATATTCCCGGGGCTGAACTCATAGCGCTGCCCCTTGTGTTCGATGCGGTTGATGGCGCGCAGTCGATCTTCCAGTATGCCCTCCAGCAGCACCGGGCCTTGTTTGCCCTGGCGCTGCGCCAAGGCCTGCTCCGGGCTCAGGTAGGTGTAGCCCAACTTCACCAGCAGCTGTAAGGCGGGTACTTGGCTAATGTGGTCTTCGAGGAAGGAGGGGGTGATCATGGCAGGGGTCTTTCCTTAACCCGTTCTTTAGGTCAGCGCACAGCGTCTGGAGCGGGAGTCATGACGCTCACGAAACTAGGCTTCAATCCTTTCGGGCTGAGACTCGGTGAGGTTGATTGATGAAGCGTTGAATCGCTGTCGATAACGAAGTCCTATAGCATCCTCGAACTCGATTACGAACGAATAGCTTCCAGAGAGTAGGCCAGATTGTGACGACGCACCCAGGACAAACGCTTTGCCAGCCTCCACACGGGTTTCTGAAAGACTGAGGTTCACGCCATCGGATACTTCCTTGACTTCAAGGGACTGCGCGAGTCCTCCGCTATTGAACATCCCTAGCGTTGCATGAGTAGGGCTACCAAATGATTCAGACGTGTTCCGCAAATAAGGCATTCGGCCTAGACGTTGTATCTCATTTGCCGTTTCAGATTCACCTGCGTTCTGCATAAGTACTTGAGCAAGCACACCATGAATGTTCCCCATGTGTATGGATTGGACCCGGAGCTCAGCGGTCTGTTCAGTGACCGCTTTCACTTGGTCCCCAAGGTGCCTTGTCTGTGCCGCCAATTGCCGAACCGCCTCTGCCTTCTCCTCGTCGCGTTGGAACAATATCCAGAATGCGGCGAAAGCGCCGGGTACGGCCAGGATAGCACCGATGCCTTGAAGCCAATTGGCGATTGTATCATGCCAAACGGAGGACGCGGCGATTTCGCCACAGAGTAAAATGCTCATGGTGCAGGGGTGCGTAAATAGAGGTACAAGGGATATAGCAGGCTGTAGTCCCGCATGACGGTATCAACAATGCGTGTCTCGCTGATGAGTTTGTCATCAGCGCGGTATTCCGTTCCGATGATGAAATAGTACCGCTCGGCGATATCCTTCAACACAAAGCCTGCGAGATCATCTGGGTCGTTGAACGAGTTGACATCTCGGTCTTCACCGTGTACTGTAAGGAAGTAATGGGCCGGCAGTTTCTTGACGAGGTTAAAGAATCGTTGTCTCTCGGTTGGATTGCTCTTCAACTTCTCTTTTAGCGCCTCGCGGTCAACAATAGAGCCCTCCGGTTTTCCAACACGTAGCCAAACCGAGACCTTTTCTGCATGGACGAGCACCTGCAGGCGCATGTGGAATCGAGAGGTCTGTTTTGATTCTTCATCCTTGAGCTTCCGCTTTGGATAATCCTCAAACTTTGCCTTGAACTGATTGATCTCGCGCGGACTCCGACCGTAGTGAAGCCATATCGCTTCTAACCGCTTTTCAGTATGGAATCCATGCTGGATCGATGAAGTCAAGTGCTGATCGACTCCGTGGGGATGCACATCCCAACCAACCACCTGTATCCTTGGCAACAACAAGTCATGTAGATCCCGTAACCGGTCGCTCACCGCCGCCCTCTCCTTCACCACTGCCGGCGTGCCATCATCTGGTTTGGTTCCAGTAAAGGCGTTGTGATGCTCAAAATGGAAGAACTGGTCAGTTAGATCGAAGTCGTTCAAGCGTTTGCGTCGCGTGAGTTGCCCCCACTTCGCTTTGAAAGCCTTGTGTTCGGCTTGATCCAATGCGCGGCGTTCGCTTTGGCGGCGGTACCCCTCTTCGTAGTCCTTCAGCCATTCTGCCGTTATCGCGCTGCCTTGGACATTGAACAATGTGTTGAACCAGCTCAGTAGCCACGACGACTCATGGGGATCGGTGACCGCGACGCTCAACTCGATGTTCCTCGACAAGCCACCATCAGTGCAATTGCCCGAGCCGACGAAGGCGGTCAACTGGTTATTCTTGGAAACGATGTACAGTTTGGGATGGAAGAAGGCTTCTTTGTTCAGATGGACCTTCACATGATCTGGATCGAAGGCAGCCAAGCGTTTCAACACTGATGGTGGCGTCGGCAAGTCCACACCGACCAAGATCCTTAGTTGACAATCCTCAGGTTTGGATCGTAACAGCGTGTCCAAACCCGCGTCGCTCATAAGTGCCACGGCAACGGATAACTCATCTGCACCAGCCAGATGTTTGTCCAGTTCATTCCCCAACTTCACTATGCCATTCATGCTTCTAACCGTTTCTCCCCCGTCAACAACACCTGCATCAACCCCCGCTTCTGGGTAGTAAGGTTGGCGAGGTAGTTCTCGGTCATTTCGATCTGTTGATCCATATGCTGGAATAGCCGGGCCAACCGATCTTGTTCTTCGCGTTTCGGCAATGGCACCCATAGGTTCTTGAAATCATTCCAACGCAGGCTACCTCGGCGATCCACGGAAGAGTTTGTGGAAGTGAGGAAGATGTGGCGGTATCGATCCGTCTTGAACAGGTAGTACATGAACTCGCTGTTCACCTTGTCACGGTCGAATTCGAAGATCACGTAGATGGGGCTTACCAATCCGATATCGTGTAGCCGTAATAGATCGATCGACCCTTCCTCTACATGATTGGCGGGAAAGCCGAATTGACCACGCCGGATAACCTTGTAGTTGGAGCGGTCCTCGCTGAAGACTTGCTTCTTGAAGTATTCCAAGGATGAGACAAACCCCTTGTATTTCGTGCAGGATAACACGGTATAGTCTTCACCCATTGTATGGCGCTCCTTCACTTCCTCCGCAACGTCACCGATGTTCACCTTCTTGCAACGATGGTAGACGCCGCTCAGCAATTCCTGCATAAGCCCATGCTTGCGCTGCTGCTGTGCGGCAAGCAGTTGTTGGGTGGTGGCAATGGCTTGGTCCCATGCACCCAGTACTTGAGCGATGCGGCGCTGCTCGGGGAGGCTCGAGGGCTTCGCGATTTCGACTTTTCTAAGATCAGTGAGAGAGATCTCTTGGAAGGTACTTCCCTTGGCAAAGATGTTGATCCGCTTTGCAACCAACGGTGCGTGGAGTGAATAGTCAACGAAGCCGTTCAGAAATTCTGACGAAACCGAAATTCGCGCAGTACCCTGAGTCAGATTGGCAACCAGTAGTTCGACCGGGACTATTGCCGTTGATGGAATATCGCCTCGCAAGGAGAACACGATATCTCCTGGTGTAACAATTGACCTTTTGTACTTGCCAGCGATCGCTTCGCTAGTTCGTTGCAGTGATCCAGGACTCACGTGACCATCCGAAATATCCGTGCTCTTAATGTAAGGCACACCGCCCTCAACATTGGGGCCTGCTTGCACGATACCATAAACAATTGGCTTGCCCTTCGCTACAACGCGATCCAGAGGTACTGTGTCCCACTCCTCCGGTATCCACCCAAGCTTGGTGTGCTTGTAGCCGGGTCGGCCTTCGTTTGGCAGTGGCTTCTTCGCTGGTGCGGGCATGGTCGCGGTGCTCATGGTTTCTTCTTCAATTTGATCGTTAGCAGTTATGCCGCCAATAGTTGCTTAGGGCTCACGATCCTTTCTCCAAATGGATCTTGATCTTTTGAAAAACATCTTCAGCAACCTTCTTCATCACTGGCATGGCTGCATCCGTGACCTTGTCGCTGTAAGCAAAAGTGTCCGATTCTTTTGGCGTGTACCAGTAGAGCTCCACTTCTTCAGGCATAAAGCGAAGTGCCATTACGACCTTCATCTCTTTGATCCCTGTACCGAGTTTGAAGCCAGAGAAAGTGATGGCCATCCCGATCTGTGATCGACCACCTTGCTCGCGCAGATCCATGAGCTTTTCAAGGGGAAACTGTTCTATCTTAGGCATGCCTGCGCGACTCTTGTCCACATGGACTATGTATCGATAATCAGTATTCGTAAAGAACTTGCCGAACACATCGAAGGTTTTCTTGATCCGCTGGTTCAGGTCTGCATGGTTCATTTCCATCCACCTTTTCACCATGCCCTCGGTCTGCTGCTCCTTTTCGGCGGCTGTTAACCGCTTGCTTTCGGCCTCCATGAACAGGAGCTCGGCGCGCTTCGCCAAGTCGTCCGCATCCTCCAACTCACGTCCTTCTATCGCATCGATCACCAGCTCCTGTGCGCGGATCAGTCGTTCTGCAATGAAGTTGTCGAACAGGTCAACTGGTGCACCATATACTTGGACCTCGGCCAAGTACCGGTTGTACGTCTCCTTTTCATCCACACGGATGATCACCGGTGGATAACCGAAGCGCATGAGCAGGAGGTTGCTGAAGATGCGGGCGGTGCGCCCGTTGCCATCGTGGAATGGATGTATGGTCACATAGTCCCGGTGGAAAGCAAAAGCGACAAGTGCAGGGTGTGGCGCATCCTTGGCCTTGCGTTCGATCTTTTCGATATCGGCTTTGGTGCGATCCAGCAATTGGTGCATGGCTTCGGCCACTTCGGCCGGCGGTGTGAAGTCGATACGCTCACCCTTGTAATTCGTGAGGAAATTCTCCTCCGTTTTCCACTTGCCCACTTGGTTCTGCTTCGTTGGGTCGTCCTCCCGCACGATCGCCTTATGAACTTCCTTGATGCGCGCTTCGCTCAGGTTAAGCTCGCCCGTGGCCATGCCTAGTAGTTTGGTCACCACCTCATTATGACCCTGCATCTCCAGCACATCCTTGATGGGCTTTCCACTTACGGTGATGTTCCCCAGCATGATACTACGCGTCTCCTGCTGAGTAAGCGAACTGCCCTCCATCACATTGCTGTGGTAGTTCCAATCCAAACGGAACCGATAGTCCAGCTTTCGCTTGGCTTCGGGGCTTAACGGCCCAGCGTCGATGATGCGCTTTTGCAGGGCATCGATCTTTAGGAGTAAGGTGGGGAGGTCTTGTGCCATGCTGTTCAATTGACGAGATAACTGATCGCCCTGTACGGGTCATTGGTTCGCGCTGGCCGATAGTACTGGATCGATACGCAATCCGGGAACATCTTTAGCGCAATGAGTTCGTGTGGGTCGTCCTCAGTGGAATTGTCTCGGATATTCCGCGCAATGCCATCCCAAAGGGCCGTTGGTACTTCGTTGTCCAGCGCAAGTGCAATGTTCTCCCGTTCCTCGGCAGTAGCTGCTGCAATGATCGTTCCTCGTACTACCAGCATGCTTGCTTCGTATTCTTGCTGCGTCATTGTTCCTTGTTATTTGATGAATCCCAATTCCTTCAGGTAGCCGTCCATTTCGGTGCGCACCCCGGCGAGCTTGCCTTCCAGTTCAGTGATCTGTTCCTGCACGGCGGTGATGTCCACGGGTTCCTCTTCCTCGAAGGTGTCCACATAGCGCGGTATGTTCAGGTTGTAGTCGTTCTCCTGGATCTCGGCCAAGCTGGCGCGGTAGGCGTATTTCTCGGCCAGTACACGCTTGTCATCGGCAATGGTCTTGGGTGCTTTTCGAAACTTGGCATAGGTATCCACCACGCGTTGCAGGTCCTCTTCGCGCAAACGGTTCTGCTTCTTGCCGTCCTGGAATTGCTTGCTGGCGTCAATGAAGAGCACATCGGTGGTGGTGCGCTGCTTGTTGAAGATGAGGATGGCGGCAGGTATGCCGGTGCCGAAGAAGAGCTGTGCGGGCAGACCGATCACGGCCTCCAGCAAATTCTCATCAATGAACGCCTTGCGCAGAATGCGTTCGCTGCTGCCACGGAACAACACACCGTGCGGTACGATCACGCCCGCACGTCCGTGTTCGTTGAGGCTTTCGATCAGGTGGGTGATGAACGCGTAATCGCCCTTGCTCTTTGGCGGTGTGCCGCGCCAGAAACGGTTGTAGCGGTCGTGCGCGGTATTCTCCTGACCCCACTTGTCCAAACTAAATGGTGGGTTACTTACCGCCACGTCGAACTTCATGAGCTTGTCGCCCTCCACGAGCAGCGGATTGTTCAGGGTATCGCCCCACTCCACTTGCGCATTGTCGTTGGCATGAATAAACATATTCATTTTACACAGCGCCCAGTTGCCGCCGTTGCTCTCCTGGCCATACAAGGAGTAATTATGGTCCGGCACCTGCTCGGCCACTTTGATAAGCAAACTTCCGCTACCACAAGTGGGATCATAGATGCGCATGCCGCTCTCGGGAGCAAGCAACCGGGACAGCAATTCACTAACCTCCGCAGGTGTGAAAAATTCCCCTCCTTTCTTGCCGGCATCGCTAGCGAACTGGCCGATGAGGTACTGGTAGGTGTTGCCGATGATGTCAAGGTTTCCGATGCGGCTTGGTCGGAAATCGAGACGCGGATCGGAGAAGTCCTCGATCAAGTGCTTCAGCCTGCGGTTGCGGTCCTTGGTCTTGCCCAAATTGGCTTCACTGTTGAAGTTGATGTTGCGGAACACGCCGTCCAACTTGCCCTTGTTGGCTTCTTCGATCGCGTCCAAAGCCTTGCCGATGCGATCGCCAATGTCATCGGTATCGCGGGCATCATAGAGGTCGTAATAGGAAGCGCCTTTTGGCAGCACGAAGCGTTCGCGTTCCATTGCACGTGCGATCCGCTGTTCATCGCCCGCGTACTTCTTGTGGAGTGCTTCCTGCTGGTCGCGCACCACATCACTGAGGTACTTCAGAAAGAGGAACACAAGGATGTAGTTCTTGTACTCGGCTGGGTCCACCACACCCCGGAAGGTGTCGCAGGCTTTCCAGGCCACTGCGTTGATCTCTGCTTGGTCGATGTTCTTGCTCATGGTCCAGGGTAGTTTGCCCACACTGCATCAAGCAGTTGGGAGTATGCATTGGTTAGTTCGTTGAGGTGCAGCTTGGCGCGTTTGGCAGCATTGGCCAATTGCACCAGCTTGTGTTGTTCTCCGAGGGTCGGGACTGGCACTAACAGGTGGTCCAGCGCCTTCCGGCTAAGGACCGATACGCTGCCGGTTTTGCGGTACATGGCCATTTGTGCTTGGGCAGGCAAGCTGTTGAGGTATTCTGCAAGAAACGCAGGGTGTACCATTTCTGGGTTGGGTCGTATGACGAACAACATACCGGATGCGAGCGTCAGTTCGGTGGATCCGGGCCACACCGCAGCGGTATTGGCAGCACCTTTACCGATCAACAGTACATCATCCTTTCGAAGAATGTCCGTATCTTTATAGTTGACCAAAGCAGGATCCGTACGATCTATGTATGCGTGCTCAATAGCTCCGTCGGCCATTATCGCCGAAGACTGGATCAAGGCCATCGAACCTTGCTCCATTCGCTTCGCATGGACCCCGAAACGGGCAGTAGCTGTTTGTGATAATTTCAATTGCATGGGAACTACAAGTGCCCAAAGATAGGATTATTTGACATACTTACAATTTCATTGACCATGAAATGACAATTTGTTGCGATTATGTACGAAGAAAGGTGCTGTATGAGTCCATCGGGAGGCTAGCATCCAGATACAAGGTTCGTCAGTTGCGGAGCAAACCGAATAGTCTGGACAAGCGCTAACTGCTCTTATCAACTTTCTTTTGTACTGTTGGCACGCGGGCCTCTTGGCCATTTGCCAAAGACCACTAGAGCACGAGCAGCCAATGAGCGGATCGGCCAATTAGTAAACGGGCATTAGGCTTCTTCGGGGCCAAATGGCCCAGCGGCTTAAAAGGCCAAACAGCCAAAATGTCACCCAACAACTACTTCTTGTTCCGTTGGCACTTGGGAACCTCGGCTTAGGGCCATTGCCGCCCAGCACCCCATGCCAATGGCAACTAGACCAAGCAGCTTAAGAGGCCGCCCGACAAGCAAACGTCAAAAGGCCAATTGCACCAACTTGCCCCTAACCTTATAACCCACGCCTTGCCAGAAAAGGCGTCGATCATGTGGTTGATACGGGTAGGTGCATTGGTGGCGTGGCGTGGGCAACTGGTCCCCATAGTAGATAGGTATGTGGACAAGGAGGGTGCGCAATACCAGATCCACACCAAGGCCCGCGACGGTGCCTTGGTGCAGGATGTGCATGTTACCCTTGGTCAGTTGTTGGGTGCCTTGAACGACCATGCCACGCATTGCGTGGGCGACAAGGTGGAGCTGACCCGTTTCGACCTGTATATAAAGGCACGGTGGTGGAGCTTTACACGGGGCGAGGTCTTCTACCGGATAAATGACATATTGGACAGTGGGCGCAGACGCGTAATTCCACAGACGGAACTGTTGCAGCGGTTGGAGGCCGTTGCGGCGGGGTGATGCCCATTGGCTTCGCCGTTTAGCTTTGCCACCGAACGCACTTCAAGGTAGGCAGCTCGTGCCGCGCAAGCATACCCCGAGCAGGTCCTTGTGGTGCGTTCGCTATTTGGGCTCTGTGGTATGGCGTGTACACCTCCTTTGCAGATGGGCATAAAAGCAAGGTGTTCATCGCAAGTGGTACAACCTGTCCCGTCCGCACCACCCACAGCCAAGCAAATGGGCCATAATGCCTCATTGCCAACGACCAAACAGCCTGGATCCGTTCAACCGGTTGCTACCTGGACCGGCAGCGGTCATTTGACCAAGAAGCACAAAGCCAATTCGCGATCCGCGGGGCTAAGTGGTAGCAATACCCCGCCAAAACCAGGAACCCCGACCAAGGCCGGGGTTCATATTCAGAGGTCTCTGGTGTCAAGCAGCGCGTTCAATGCCGTTCCTTAGGTCATGCACTTCATCGATCAGGCCTTGGTTCACTTGGTAGTAGCGGCGGAGGCGTTTCTCCAACTTGGCCTTCTCGTGGTTTAGTTCGTCCAGTTCTTGGCGCATGGTCAAATACGCCTTCTCGTCCACCTTCAACGGTTCACCGGCATGTACTTGTTGAAGTAATTGGTTGTTCTCTGTCTTAAGCTGCAACACCTCGGCCTTCAGTTCCTTGGCAAGCAGGGCTAGCCAATAGGCGCGTTCGTACCAGGTCTCGTCCGGTTCCAAGGCGTGCAGTTCCAGTTTGGGGGCTTTTTTCAGGAATTTTAGAAGGGCCATGGTGTGTGGGTGTTGAACATGAACTTGGTCATATGGCTTTGCCATAGGCTTTCTGTCTATAGGGGCTCCTGATGGAACAGCCCACGGCAACGACGCGGAAGGTCTGTGATACAGTGGAAGGCATCCTGCTCACTACGTAGCTTGTCCGAGTGGTCAGGTCTACAACTTCCCATTGCTCTGCGTCACCTTGGCCACTGATGGCGCGTTCCAATTGGTAGATCACGGCCCCGGGCACGCGCTCCCAACGCGCTTTCAGTTGCTCTGGATAGGCCGTTGCACGTACCCTGAAATTCCGTGGCACATCAAGTGTGTTGATGGGTGCTGGCCGCTTCACGAGTTCGAAGCCCGAACTGTTGAGCTTGCGAATGTCGCCGAGGCATGCGCTGTTCACGTAGCCGGCCAAGCGGGTCATGTATTCATCGATCCGTTGCACGGCGCGGTCCTTGCGCGCAATGGCCAACCGACCACAGTCCAGGGCGGCCAGAATGGACTCCTTCAACTCGATATACGCTGCATGGAATTCGGGCATGCTCGGCACCGGATCGGGGAAGTTCGGGTTCCCGTTCATTTGGCTGTACACAACAGCTGCTCGCGTTGCTTTTTGGTTTGCTGATAGGCCGCGGAGACCTGCTTTTACTTTTGCCATCATCTTGCTATTCGCTTGACCTTGTAACGTGACTTACGCGATATAGGTTGCGATTGCACAGGAACAGGTGTTGGTTGCAGGCCCGT
>Ga0209063_1000671_pt1 | contig 20675 bp, 16 predicted proteins | sample KloWWTmeKNB19Kit_FD_187177 | JGI IMG/M metagenome (GOLD analysis project Ga0209063, IMG submission 187177) | Active sludge microbial communities from Klosterneuburg, Austria, studying microevolution and ecology of nitrifiers - Klosterneuburg... | ecosystem: Engineered > WWTP > Aerobic digester >... | reverse complement strand
CATCATCCCGGTTATCATTGTCCATATCTACCACGGCAAGTGGTTGACCTTGAGGTGAAAGAAAGGTGCTCTGGAACGTGATGTAGGTCTCAGTAAGGACAACTTGGTAGTTGGTCAACGTCAGCTCGAAACTGAAGCTATCCGTACTCCACAAGTCATCAAAGACGATGAAATAGGTTTGCCCTGCCTGCACGGTAAAGCTGGCGCGCGATGTGTATTCGGGTCCACCGTCGTCATTGCCTACTTCGCATGCCAGTGCATCGCATGCACCACTATAGATGTGCATTCGGGTATTCACACGGGGTTGGCCGCTCACATCAGTACTGATCACGATCGTGGTATCCGAGGTGGCCAAGTAGCTGAACCATACGGCGTGTTGGGCCGGTTCTTGACCATTGGTCGTACACAATATGGTCGGGAGTTCAGTGCCGTCCACTAGAGGTACAATGTGTATACCGGCAGAAACCGGTAAAGCGGTCGCACAGGTGGATTGGCCTAAGGCGTGAAATGCTGTAAGCAGAAGAGAAGTGAGGAGTAAGGTCCTGACCATGATCGTGTGTTATGGAACCGAATGACCGGGCCGGGATGGTATCGGTTGCCTGATGGATCGCTTCCGTTCTGTTCAGTCCAAATGTAAGCGCCGCTATACCTTTCAATTCTGATTTGGATCAAGCAGCCTTCATGCACCTTGAAAGATGCTAGTTGACCCCAAAACAGATGCTGTTCTGGTGAGGAATACCGGTGAAGGGTTCCAGCCGTCCCGAATTACAGGACCGACCAGGACGCGGCCCGGCTTACAGATCCGCCAAAACAGGGATCTGCTTGAAGAGCCACGTGTAGAATTTCATGTCTGCAGGCTCGTGATATGGTCTGAAGGATAACCCTTGCGGACTTGCAGTTGCATAATGCTGCGCAGCAACTGAACGTTCTCGTTCCGTGTAACGCACGTAATAGAATGTTGGATCGCAGTCCGTTCTTGTCAGGGTCATTTCCGGCTCGTCAATACTTCGGACAAGGCCCTCCGCATAAGTAGGATCAGGCACGTTCCACGGATCGTCCCAGTGACCCGCGAAATAGTATTCATCCGTTAATCGGTAGGTAATGGCCCTATTCGAGATCGTGTAGGTGCCCCATCGGTATCGCATGGTATCGCCCTGCTGATCAATGACGGCATGTATGGCGTGCCCTTTCCGTGTTATCCGCAATACACCTGTGCGTGCAGGCTCAACAGTTATAGCACCTTCAGAACCGCACGAAACCGGATCCGTACTCTCTTGGAAAAGGAACAATTGGTCCATGAAGGGCAACAAACGGGCCTCTGGTTCTTCAGTATCTGCGGCTGGTTTCTCGGCACATCCAACGAAAACGACCACGATAAGCAGAATGAACGTTTTTCGCATGATCATAGGTCATCAAGTTCTTCCACCCCTAACAAACGCTTTTCGCAAGGTCTTGTTCCTATCAGTGACCGAGCTAAATTACTGGATCGAAGCCGATCTGGGCAATACAATGATGGACAATGGATCGAACATGTATTGAAGCCAATGATCCCCAATTCGCGTTTTGAGCTACTTCCTGATCGATCCATCAAGGCCTTGATCATTCAACAATAACGACCTTTGGCGGCCAACAAAATGCTGAACACCATTCGGACCTGGCTTCAAATGCGCTACCGCATGATCACCGGTAGCATCGCCTTCTATCCAGCTGTTATCGCCATCCTCTTCGCGGCCTTTGCCATGACCCTCATTTGGTTCGACCTCTCCGGTCCGGGGTTGGGCTTGAAGGAGAAAATGGGCTGGATGAGCCTGAAGGATGCGGAGGCTGCCCGCTCGATCGTGTCGACCATTGCAGCTGGTATCATCACCCTTACCGTATTTAGTTTCTCGATGGTGATGATCGTGATCAACCAAGCGGCATCACAACTGAGCAATCGCGTCTTGGACCAGCTGATCGGCAATCGTTTCCAGCAAGTGGTGTTGGGGATCTATATCGGTACGATCGTGTTTGCGCTCTTACTGCTCACTACCATTCGAAAGGGAGATACCGGCAGGTCGGTACCGGCGTTGAGCACCTATACGCTGATCGTTATCGTGGTAGTTGACATCTTCCTCTTCATCTATTTCTTGCATTACATCACCCGTTCGGTCAAATACGAAGTGATCATCCAGCGGATCCACCATGAAACACTGGGTTCCATGGAGAAGGCATTGGATGCCGAACCACCTTCGATGCCCGAAGCAACTGCCCCATTGCCATTCGTGATCGCATCCACTGGATCAGGACTGTATACCGAAGTGGATCGCGGATCGATGCTCCATCTATGCATTGAACACGACCTTCAAGTTGAGGTGGCTGAACTGCCCGGGAGTTACGTACTGAAGGGGTCGCCGCTGATCAGGATGGACCGACCAGTTCCCGAGGAAGTAAGTAGGAAATTCCTTCGATCGGTACCGTTGGCAACGATGGAAAGCGTGGATGGCAATTACGCGTTCGGATTCCGACAGCTTACCGAAGTGGCCATGAAGGCCCTGAGCCCCGGCATCAATGATCCGGGAACCGCCATGCTCGCCATCCGATCACTCTTCAACCTCTTCGAATACCGACTGGAACACCACCCGCATGAACGCCTGCACGATGAACAGGGACGGCTGCGTGTTACTATTCGCCCGTGGAGTTTTGAGCAGCTGTTCAAAGCCACCGTTCTTGCAGTTTGGGATTACGGAAAAGGAGACCGTTCCATACAACACGAACTTGCCAACCTGCTACCCCAATTGCGCACCGGTTCGAACGAAGTGAAAGAGATGATCCAACGCGTAGAAAGGGCCATCGAGAAGGACCTTAACGACCGGGAAAAGGAGGTCCATCGGCTGGAATGAGTTCAGGGCCTACGGATAGTTGATGAGATCCATCATGGGATCTTCCGTAGTGCAGCAAACCGTTCACGGAATTCTGGTGTACCCCACTGTTCCTACCTTTCCGGCATGATACGCAATGGTGTTGTACAAGATCTGGTCCTGCTTCGGCAAACCTCGGACGGGTGGGTGCTCGGAGATGATGATGAGGACGTTGCGTTGTTGCCCAATGGCACGGACCTGAAGCAGTATACCGAAGGGGACACCGTGAGTGTGTTCGTGCATCGTGCCGCGGATGGTCGCAACATGGCAAGCACAGGAACACCCAAGGTCCAGGTGGGCGAATTCACAACGTTGCAGGTGATCGCGATCGACCAACTTGGCGCACATCTGGAATGGGGGTATAAGCCCGACTTGCTCGTGCCGAAGGCCGAACAGAAGAAGGACATGGAGGAAGGCCGCTGGTATGTGGTCAGGATCGCTACCGATGAACGCACAGGCCGACTCTATGCAAGCAGTCGCGTTGACCACTTTCTCGACAATACCACACTTTCCGTGCAAAAAGGCGACACCGTTCAGTTGTTGGTACACGCCAAAAGCCCACTGGGCATTTCAGTGATCGTGAACAACAAGCACCACGGATTGGTCCATGCGAATGAGGTATTCAAACCCGTTTCCATCGGGGATAGGGTCACCGGTTACGTGAAAACCGTGCGCGAGGACAACAAATTGGATATCACGTTACAGCCGATCGGCTACCGGCAATACATCGACGTGAACACGGCCATGTTGGCCAAGCGATTGCAAGGACGTACCGGTTTCCTTCCGCTCACGGACAAGAGCAGTGCGGAAGAGATCCATGCTGAATTCGGGATCAGCAAGAAGGCATTCAAGAAAGCCCTTGGCGCACTCTACAAAGATCGGTTGGTTCGTATGGAGGAAATGGGCATCATTTGGGTTGGTCCACAGCGCTGAGCTAAGATCTTCCGCACCTTGCGAAGACCGAAAAGGAAGTATCAATGGGCGAAATTCGAAGCGCGATCATAGCGCAGGAACACGGTGCCACAGTGGTCATTTCGCACCGCATTAGACACGATGCACATGCCGCCTATGAAGATTGGCTAACAGATATCGGGCCGGTCTGCCGAAGCTTTGAAGGCCATTTGGACTGGCAGATCATTCGGCCGATCACCGGGTTGAGTGGCACCTATACCGTAGTGATCCGTTTTGATACACAAGCGCATCTGGAAAATTGGATGTTCTCCGATGAACGGAAAGACTTTGTGGCCAAAGTGCGCCCCTTGTTGGAAGCGGACGACCAGTTCCATATTTCCACGGGTCTCGATTTCTGGTTCGCTCCTGAAGGTGCCACCAAGGTGCCGTATCGTTGGAAGCAAGCTTTGGTCACATGGTCCGCAATCTATCCTTTGGTCTTGATAGTGCCTTTGGTCCTACTACCGTTGTTCCAGTGGATAGGCTTACCCGACCATCCGTTGTTCGTGAACCTATTGGGATCCGGAGTGATCGTTGTGCTCATGGCCTACGTGGTAATGCCGCACTATACGAAGCTGATCAAGGGTTGGCTGTATTCGTAGAACTTGGGATCTGAAGAGGTTCAGATGATGGCCGACCGATAGGTTTTCGATCTGTTCGGCGGAATGGTCCACTGCTTGGTCACTTGCAAGCGGGCTGGGCCGTTGGACAGCGCTGTGCACGGTTCTTGACCACCCCCAAGCACAGAATGATACCTTTGCAATGATCCGCCGGAACGATCATTCAATGACCTTCTGCGATCACGATCGAACATTCGGTCACCTATCTCCTTAGGAGCAATTCATTGGTCTTACAATGCCACTTGGCGACCCGGCCTTTGGCATATCATTGGAACAACGGGAACTGGAACATGAACAAGTTGGAAGGAATTACGGAGAAAGCATGGGAGCTTACGATCACCTATGGCCCACGGGCAATTATGGCCTTGGCTGTACTTGTGATCGGGCTTTGGGCCATTGGTTTGGTTGGAAAAGGGATAGCGAAAGTGATGCGAGATAGGGATATGGACCCTTCGCTCATCCCATTCCTGAGAGGATTGACGACAGCATTGCTAAAAGTGATGCTGGTGATCAGTGTTGTCCAAATGGTGGGTGTCGAAACCACATCGTTCATCGCAGTGCTCGGTGCTGCTGGCCTTGCAGTAGGTTTAGCACTCAGCGGAACACTCCAGAACTTTGCGGGTGGCGTTAGGATCCTGGTCTTCAAACCGTTCAAAGTGGGCGATTTCATTGAAGCGCAAGGTCATGCCGGCACGGTACACAGCATTCAGATCTTCAATACCATCTTGAAGACCCCCGACAACAAGACAGTGATCCTCCCCAATGCACCGGTAAGCTCTGGGGCCATGGTCAACTTTAGTACAGAGGAAACCCGTCGGGTGGATCTCTCCTTCGGTATCGGTTATAGCGATGATATTGACAAGGCGCGAAGTGTGATCAAACACATTTTCGAAGCTGATGACCGTGTGTTGCAAGAACCCGCACCGTTCATAGCGGTAAGTGAACTTGCGGACAGTTCCGTGAATTTTGTGGTTAGGCTCTGGGTGAAGAGCGGTGATTTCTGGGGCGTCCACTTCCACATGATCGAAGAGGTGAAGAAGCGATTCGACACCGAAGAGATCAGCATCCCGTTCCCACAAATGGACGTGTATACCCACGCGAATTGATCACGAGTTGGTACTGAAATGCAGAGCTACGAGCGTACGAGAACGATCTTCGCGTGATCCGGCTTGGTGTTTGTCAGGGCATCAATGAAAATGGAACACTAAAGTGAGTAGGATGCGGACCACCTATTTATTGTCATTTGTACTTGCTTTCGCGCTTGGAAGATTTCCACTCGTGGCCCAAGAGATCGGCTTCGGTGAAGCGGACTATAAGACCCAGGCACAAGCCATGGTGGACGCCCCTTTTGCAGCACATGCATTCGCTGGCGCGGCTGCCGGCTTCGCCATTGAAGGTGAATTGGTTTGGCAATATGCCGTCGGCCATTCAAATGCGTCCAGCAACGAAGGGTTCCTACCAAATACGCGTGCACGCATCGCATCCATAGCCAAGCCCATGACGGCGATCGCCATTATGCAGTTGGTGGAGCGAGGATCATTGGACCTGGATGTGCCGATCCAAACCTACTTATCGGAGTTCCCGGTAAAGAAGGAAGGCGTGATCACGACGCGTCAACTGCTCCAACACACTGCGGGAATCGGTGAATATGCGTCGGCAAAAGAGCGTGAGAACCAGGTCCACTACCCCACTCTACTTGATGCTATGGACATCTTCAAGGATCGTGACCTGATCTCCGTGCCAGGCGTGGCGTTCAACTATTCCACGTATGGTTATGTGGTGCTCGGTGCCATCGTTGAAAAAGTGAGTGGTCAACCCTTCGCGCTATACATGCGTTCGCACATATGGGATGTCGCCGGAATGCAAGACACGGGTGTTGAAATTGGGAGAGAAGGTCATGCTGCACTGTACCACCGCAATGGCAAAGGCAAGATGTCCGATGCTAAAGCCACTGACCTCAGTGATCGGATCCCGGGCGGAGGCTTTTACTCCACCCTGACGGACCTGCTGAAATTCGGCAATGCAGTTCTTGATGGTTCTTTGATCTCTGCAGAAAGCTTGGCGGTAATGCTCAAAGACCCCGGCATCAAAACCGATGGCAACGGATATGGGCTGGGATGGTACCTGTTCGGTGAAAACCCAAAATACGGTAATGTCTTCGGCCACAACGGATCACAGACCGGCGCATCCACGTTCCTGATGTTGCTTCCCGAACAGTATACCGTTGTCGCCGTGGTTTCCAACACATCCAATGCGCTACCTGCTATTACAGAGATCACCGTTGGCTTGTTCGATCCGGCCGCAATTGCGAAGGCGCAACGATAGGGCATTTGAGCTCATTACCTTTCGCACCATGGACGCACGCACAGCACGTGAAATGGCGCTTGACATGCCCGGCACACTGGAAAAAGTGCGCTATGAACGACCGAACTTCAGCGTAAAGAAGAAGGGTTACATGAACCTTTGGCTGGACGAGGACCGCGCGGTGATCAAATTATCCATCGGGCAACAGGAAAGCTGGACCGACCTGGACCCGGACCACTTTTCACCATTACCAGGCAAGCTGGGAAAATTAGGTTGGACCAACGTTTTCTTGGGGACCGTGGAAGAGCGTAGATTCCGGTTCGTGGTGGATCTCGCATGGCGCAACGTCGCCCCGAAATGGTTGATCCTTACCCGACAGGCTCCTCCGAAGGGTTGAAATTCTGACCCGAATTATACCCTACTCAACGAACAAGCCCCCCAACTTTCGCTGGAGGGCTTGCTGCTCTAGTGAGCCCCTCATCGGATTTGAACCGACGACCTGCTCATTACGAATGAGCTGCTCTACCGCTGAGCTAAAGGGGCCTGGATCATTCAGGGGCCGCAAATGTAGAACACTTCCTTGTTCCTGAACATGTTGAAGGCATTGGGACCTGAACATACCGTTGCTGTTCACTCCAGCCGTTGATCGGTCGGTCTTCATCCACTTCGGTGACCAGTTCGTTCCTCGGTCGTTCTTGGAATGACCTCAATCAAATTGGAAACAGGAACCCAACATTCCAGCCAAGTTTATATTCACCTATTGACCAGCGGTCAGAACCTTGACTACCTTCGTGTCCCTTATTGGAAACCCCTTACCGGGACCATTGCTCAAATGAAGATCAACTCAACAGTAAAGGAGAATAGCGCAGACCCGTCTGCAGAACCAACGGAGAATACCGAGCGGGGCTTTGGCTCCGCCGCGGAGTTGGGGTTTGACCCTTTGACCGACTTGAACCTGCCAGGTAGTTATGAAGAGGCCATGGCGCGGTTCAGCAAACTTCCCGGAGAACGCCCTTTGGAAGTTCTGAATTAGAGAAGTTCACGAACAGTATTCGAAAGATCCCCGGCCGATGTCGGGGATCTTTCCTTTTCGGGGTACCGCATCGAAGTAACCTATTGCAATTTGCACGGATCGTTCTACCTTCATCCTGCTTCCGCGTGTCCGCAATGGCCGTGTGCAACAGGCTTGGCTGGACCTCCACGGTGGTGATCACGGATCAACCATCTAAACCCACCCATATCATGAAGATCTTCGATGCCAAGCACATCAAGAACATTGTCCTTCTCGGTTCCCACGGATGCGGCAAGACCACGCTGGCCGAAACCATGCTCTTCGAAGCGGGTCTGATACAACGCCGCGGCCGAGTTGAGGACAAGAACACCGTAAGCGACCACCACCCGTTGGAACACGAGCGCGGGAGCAGCGTGTACAGCACCGTAATGCACACGGAATGGCGCAATTACAAGATCAACATCATCGACACACCGGGTCTGGACGACTTGGTTGGCGAGACCGTTCCAGCCTTACGTGTGGGGGATACCTGCGTGTTGCTTCTTAACGCGCACCATGGTGTTGAAGTAGGGACCGATCTCGTGTGGGAACAGATGCAACGCTATACCAGACCCGTCATCATTGGTGTGAACCAGCTGGATCATGGCTTGGCCGATTTCGATGCTACGGTTTCCCAAGCAAAAGAGCATTTCGGTCCCGCAGTTACGGTGATGCAATACCCCGTGGAACAAGGCGATGGCTTTCATCGGATCATCGACCTTTTGAACATGACGATGTATGTTTTCAAGGACGGCGGAGGTAAACCCGAAAAGCAACCGATCCCTTCCACCGAAAAGGAAAGAGCCGAGACCTTGCATAAGGAACTGGTTGAGAAAGCCGCCGAGAATGATGAGACCTTGATGGAGCACTATTTCGAAAAAGGTGAACTGGATGAGGATGAAATGCGGATCGGCTTGCGGAAAGGCATGATGGCGCGCACCTGTTTTCCTGTTTTCTGCCTAAGTGCGGTAAGGAACATGGGCAGCGGGCGATTGATGGGCTTCATCGACAACGTTGCGCCAAGTGCGATCGAGATGCCGGACGTAAAGACCGAGGACGGGGTCAACTTATCCTGCACGGTGGATGGACCCGCCGTACTGTTCACGTTCAAAACAGTCATCGAGCCACGTGCCGGCCATATCACCTTGTTCAAGGTAATGCGTGGAGAAGTGCAAGAGGGCATGGAGCTGGTGAACGAGAATACAGGGAACACCGAACGGATCAACCAGCTCTTTATCGTGGATGGCAAGGAGCGGATCCACGTGAATAAACTTCAAGCCGGAGATATCGGGGGTACGATCAAGTTGAAGGACACGGCAACGGCGCATACCCTACACGCTCCGGGAAAGGCGATAAAACTGCTGCCCATCGCCTTCCCTGGTCCACGGCTGCGGCAAGTGATCAAGGCGGTGGACCAGAAACAAGAGGAGAAATTACATGCGGCACTGGTGGAGATCCAGAAGGAGGACCCAACCATTGTGCTCCGCTACAGCCGGGAAACAGCACAACAACTGATAGGCGGCCAGGGAGAGTTGCACCTGAACCTCTTGAATTGGAAATTGGACCACCTGTACAAGGTGAAGGCCGAATTCGCTAGTCCACGGATACCTTATCGTGAAACCATCCGGAAGTCCGCCGAAGCCAGCTACCGGCATAAGAAACAGAGCGGTGGAAGTGGCCAGTTCGCTGAGGTGCATTTGAAGATAGAGCCTTGGACGATGGATATGGCAGAACCTACGGGACATGCCATCCGTGGAAAGGATGTACATGAACTACCGACAGGTGGTGTGCTTGTATTCTACAATTGCATTGTTGGTGGCACCATCGACAATAAATTCCTGCCGAGCATATTGAAAGGCATCATGGAAAAGATGGAAAGCGGACCATTGACAGGATCACCTGCACGCGACATTCGGGTGATCGTGCACGATGGCAAAATGCATCCGGTGGACAGCAATGACATCAGTTTCCGTATTGCTGGACAAATGGCGTTCAAGGAGGCTTTTGCCAACGCTGCACCGCAATTGATGGAACCTGTACAAGAGCTTGAAGTTCGCGTGCCAGCGGACTTGATGGGAGAGGTAATGACCGACCTTCAAAGCCGCAGGTCAGTGGTGGTCGGCGTGGATGCCCAAGGACGCGACCAAGTGATCAAGGTGCATACGCCTTTGGCGGAATTGGATCGGTACAGTACCACCCTTCGAAGTCTTACCCAAGGCCGGGGCACCTACACGGAGCGCTTTCTTCAATACCAACCCATGAGCACAGAACTGCAGAGTAAGTTGGTCCATACCCATCGATCAGAGGAAGTGCTTGCATAAGAGCCTGCTCCACATGATCGCCCCTTGAGAGGATCTTGGATCATGCTCTTCCGGATACTGGTCGAAAGGTCGTTAACGCGGGGATGCGAACCAGGGTTGACAGTTGGAGCATTTCCAGTGCTACTTGGTTGAGAAAGAGGGAGAAGAACAACTATGGAATTATCCTGAACGCCGTGTTACGACGGGCCTGTTCACAAAAAGACCAACAGTTGGCGTCTTCAGGAACCGAGGACCTTTCCTTTGCGTATATGAACTTCGATACGGGGTTGGTGACCTTCGCTCTCCACGTCGTCCGAACTGTAGGTCCTTTTCAACGCGCAACGTCCATTGCCCAATACCATGCTCCCTGACCATAAGGCAGAATGTACAGAATTGAGAACCGATAATGCCACGAGCCATCTACGGGTAACCTTCGCCACGAGCTACGATCCGCAAGACGTTCGAGCATGGAGCGGAACGGTCTATCACATGGCAAAGGCCATGGAAGCTCAAGGTATTTCCATGGAATACATGGGTAACTTGGCGAAGAACCAACTGTTCGTGAACAAGGCGATCAACAAGATCTCGCGCATGACCAATTTCGGGGACCTGTTCCCCGTGGAACGGACAACGCGCATGGCCCAGAATTTTGCAGATGCGATCCGTGAACATTTGCTGCACAGTCGATCGGATATCGTTTTCTCACCCAGCAGTCTGCCCATTGCGCTGCTGAAAACCAAACGGCCCAAGGTCTTTTATACCGATGCCACATTCGCGGGCATATTGGCAAAGGACCCCGCATTCAAGAGCTATCCGAAGAAATACATCGCTGAGGGACACAAATTGGAGCAAGCGGCCTTGGACAATTGCGACCTGGCCATTTATGCAAGCAACTGGGCGGCGCAAACTGCGATGCATTATTACAAGGTGGATGAACGCAAAGTGCGCGTGTTCCCTTTTGGTGGTAATTTCTCCGTACCACCGCCGCGTGACGAAGTGCTCAAGAATATTGCAGATCGCAAGTTCGATCATTGCGAATTGTTGTTCGTTGGGGTCAACTGGATCAACAAAGGCGGCCCGAAAGTGATGGACCTCGCGCGTATCCTGCATGAACGCGGCGTCCCCTTGAAGCTCCATTTGGTCGGCTGTGAACCGCTGGTGGATACGCTTCCCTCCTATGCGACTGCACATGGATTCATTTCCAAGGCCACACCGGAGGGCAGGGACTTGTTGAAGCAGTTGTTCGCCAATGCCCACTTCCTCCTACTTCCAACGCTTGCTGATTGTTTGGGGCTGGTGATGTGCGAAGCAAATTCACTGGGCGTTCCCAGCATGGCCAATGATGTTGGGGGAGTGAGTGAAGTTGTGCGACCAGGAATTAATGGGCACCTCTTTCCTGCGGATGCCCCCGCAAGTGATTGGGCGGATACCATCGAGAAGCTTTTCAAAGACCCAAAGACCTACCGGCAAATGGCCATGGACAGCCGCTCGGAATACGAGACCCGCCTGAACTGGGACGTGGCTGGCCGCTCGATCAAAGAGGCATTGCTCGGCCTTTTGAAGAAATAGCCGAAAGCTTCCCTTTGTGGTTCCTGACTTTGGGAGGCACGTTATATATGTTCCGATCCACCTCACTTCTATCCTTGTTGATCATTGTTCTGCTGAGTGGTGGATGCAATGTGGCTCGTATCCATTCCAGGGTCTGCGAAAAGCGGCTTGTCAGGAACGGATTTGAACAACACGTATTCGTAGACTCCACAGGCCCACACGCGGTTTGGAGCAATGGTGCAAGGAATGATAAAGTTCTGCTATTGCATGGCTATAGTGGCACTGGTAAGCTACAGTGGAGTAGGACCGCAGCGGTACTGGCAACGGATCATCAGGTGATCATGCCGGACCTGTTGTGCCATGGGAAGAGCACCACGACATGGCATGGGCAGAACATGGAAGCGCAGGTTGCGCATGTGCTTCTACTGTTGGACAGCCTTCACATTTCGGACCCGGTCACCGTGGTTGGAAATAGTTATGGGGGTGGTGTAGCTGCGTTCTTGGCGGAAAAGTATCCGCAGAGGGTGAAGAAGCTTGTGGTCTACGATGGTCTTCTAAGCGACTATTCGAAGCACATGGCGGATAGCCTAGCCGTTTCTGTGGGTGCGGCGGATATTATGGACGTGTTGGGCAACACCTCCTACAAAGCCTTGCGAAAGGGGATCAAGCTTTCACTATATCGCAACCCTCCCATTCCTGGCTTCATGCTCAAGCAGATCTACAATGTGAACGTTGCAGCTTATCGTCCCGCCCAAGTGACCTTGCTCCTCGACCTTATGGCCCATGAAGAACGCTACATTGACAAGCAATTCAACTGGCCCATGCCGGTCTATTTCATTTGGGGGGAACGTGATGAGTTGATCCCGAATTCAGTGTGCCACAAGGTCATGCAACGGAACCAGATCCCCGAGGATCACCTGACCATCATACCCCGGACTGGCCACGTGGCCAACTTGGAACAACCCAAGGAATTCGACAAAGCACTTCGTGAGATCTTTGCGAAACCGTAGGGGCGATGCATGTATCGCCTCGACTACGGTTTCGCAAAGCCTTCGGCCCCTTCTGGGAATTCCACCGTGTTGTTGAGCAGGTCCATATCGGCAGTTCGCTGTAATGGATCAATGCTCACCGAGCGGAGTTCAGAGAATGGGACGGGCACATCCAGCGAATAGGTCAGGTTGGTCCATTGCCATGCTGGGAGAATGGCGAACTCGAAATTTTCCGACCCGGCATTCTTAGATCCCAACGAAAGCGAAAGTGGGATATGGTGATCGAAGACCCGCCCATCAAGCAGGACCAACCGAAGATCTACCGGCATCAATTGGTCCCCTATTCGCTCCAACTCTATCCGTACGCCACCGTTCACTCCCGTTACACTCCGGATCCCAATGTCCAACGTGCGTGTAGTGTTGATCCACTGATTGAAGTACCAATCCAATTCCAACCCGCTCTGTTTCTCCATAACCCGCTCGAGATCCACAGGCCCCGGATGTTTGAACTTGCACGTTCCGAAGTAGCGCACCAGACCTTGTTCCACGTTCTTCTCCCCAACTACGGCACCCAGTTGGTACACGAACATCTCTCCAAAACTGTACGCTGTGTTGCTATATGCCTTGTTGGTCTTGAAATGGTCCGCGTGGATACTGGCCGGCTCATGCTTTCCGCTGTTGACCATGGACCGATAGCCGCTGATCGAGCTCGCGTGCGGGTTCTCATCCGGCTTTGGGAACAACTCCTGCATTACAGCTGAACCCGCATACTCGGTGAGACCCTCATCCATCCATGGGTATTGCCCTTCGTTGCTGGCCAATGCGCCATAATACCAACTGTGCACACTTTCATGCACGCTGGTACCCACCACACCACCCAGCCTACGTTTCCCGAGGATCAAGGTCAACATGGGATACTCCATACCACCATCTCCTCCTTGTACGAAACTGAACTGTGGCCAAGGATAGGTTCCAAAGTGTGCGTTCATATACTGGAAACAACGCACCATGTAGCTAGGGAGTTGGTCCCAAACCTCTTTGGTCTCGGGGTCATCCTTGCGGAAGAAATGAAGCAACGGGCCATCCGGCACTTGTTCGGTCGTATGGATGTACGTCTTGTCTGCGGCCCAAGCAAAGTCGTGAACGTTCTCGGCCTTGAAATGCCACTTCAATTTATCGCCGGCTTGTCGCTTCAAGAGCTGATCTCCCAACAAGTAGCCATGGCCGATCACATTCGGGTTCTGTAGCACCCCTGTTGCGGCAATGGTGAATGCACTGTCCATTTCCAAGGTGACATCGAAGTCGCCCCAGACGCCGAAGTATTCACGACCTACATATGGGTCTGCATGCCAACCGCGCCGGTCGTACTCTGCAAGTTTTGGGTACCATTGGCCCATACTATACGCCACCCCTTCAGAGTTGTCCCTACCACTCCGGCGGATCTGGATAGGCACTTGCCCATTGAACCTATAATTGAAGGTGGTTCTCCTGTTTGGCAACAAAGGTTTTGCCAGTTCCACTTTAAGAACTGTGCCCAAGTGCTGCATGGTCACGGATCGGCCGTCCTGTGTAAACTCCTTCACACTAAGCCTTCCCTCCTCTTGTGGGCTAAGTGCAGCGATACGATCACCCACCCGCGGGTCAGGATCCGCGATCGTACGGGAACGCACATCCATTTCACTACCCGGCTGGAAGGCATTGAAGTACAGATGGAAGAAAACTTCACGAAGGGTATCCGGACTGTTGTTCCAATAGACCAGCTTGGATGAACCGCTGTACGCATGGGACTCTGCATCCAGGGATACCTGCATGGTATACTCCACGCGCTGTTGCCAGCCATCACACTGACCGTGGAACTCGAATGACAACAACACGATGGAAGCGGAGCATAACACACCGCGTAGTGCAGAGCTAAAGGACATGGCACAAAGAAACGGACCAACGACAAAGAAGCCGCTCGACCAGTGCACCGTTGGCAAACTGCCGGTCAAGAGAGAAGACGCTGACGTAGCGCGAACTCAAGCTGCTGATTTACAAGGATCAACTGTTCCGTATAAGCTGTTCGCTCCTCTTCGGCCTTGAATTCATCATATGCCCTTTGCATGGCCATTGTCAGTTCTTCAGGGTCCCATGGTTTGGCGATGTATCGGGATACGCGTCCATCATTGATGGCCTCAATGATTCCCTCAATATCCGAGTATCCGGTAATGAGCATCCGGCGAATATTCGGGTACCGTTCCCTGATCATGCCAAGCATCCGGCTCCCCGGTGTTCCCGGCATGCGTTGATCCGCGATGACCACATGCACATGGTGCGTTGCCAGTTGCTCCCATGCTTTTGTAATATCCGCTGCCAAGAGGACATGGACGGATCTCCTGAAAGTAGCCTGGAAAGCTTGGCGGTTGCTGGCATCGTCATCAACGAACAATACGCATGGAAGCGCAGCGGAAGGGTCTGACTGTGGCACGGCGTTCATGAGCGGTATGCGATCGGGTCAAGTCCGATCCGGGTTACATACGTGGATCACGCAAGAATGGTTCTGGGGAGCCATGTCGACCGACCAACTGATTGTTAATATCCTGTTCATAATTTGTTAATAACTTTTATACGATTAGCTTCACCGCCGCGATCAGAACCTTTGATGCCTTTGCTCCTACTCCTATGGACCTGTTACTTGAAGCGTTGGACACCGCTTCAGCACCCGACCGTGGAATTTATCGGCCGGAATTCTTTCGTCTATCGTTGCCCACGGACAGGCAGCGGTTGGATGCGGTGCTGAAGTTGGTACCCGGCATAACTATTCACGATGAGCTGCACGCGCAGCTCGTTGAGCTGGTGCGTACCCTCGATCCATCCGTGAAATTCGGCAAGGAGGAGCTACGATCTGCGGCCATCGCGCACCTAAAGGGGATCGACCCACACTTCTATGGAGTTTGGGTATACTATCCGTGGTCACGTCGGTTGGTCCACCTGTTGGACGAGGCGGAGTTCGCACAAGTCCGTACGGATCGCAATCGTAACAAGATCACCAGCGAGGAACAGGCCATTCTCGCTACCAAAAAGGTCGGCGTGATCGGTCTTAGCGTCGGTCAAAGCGTATGCCTTACCATGGCCTTGGAACGCAGCTTTGGCGAGTTGCGGATCGCGGATTTCGATACCCTGGAATTAAGCAACCTCAATCGGATCCGCAGTGGCACGCACGCCATGGGCAACCTCAAGACCGTGAACGTAGCGCGGGAGATCGCTGAGATCGACCCTTTCCTGAAGGTGGTCTGCTTCAACGACGGGATAACTGAGGCCAACATCGATGCCTTCTTGGTCGAAGGTGGAAAATTGGATGTTTTGGTTGAGGAATGCGACAGTGTGGATGTGAAGATCCGCATTCGTCAGAAGGCGAAGACACTCGGCATTCCCGTCCTGATGGATACCAGTGATCGTGGCATGGTGGATATTGAGCGATTCGATCTCGAACCCGATCGTCCGATCCTGCACGGCTTGGTGGAACACCTGGACCTATCGCTTGCGGCAAAAGCTAAAACGAACGAGGAGAAACTACAGTTCGTCCTTCCGATAGCGGGCATGGATACCCTCAGCACGCGCATGAAGGCCAGTATGCTGGAGATCGAGAACAGTGTTAGTACGTGGCCACAATTGGCAAGTTCAGTCGTGCTTGGTGGTGCTCTGGGAGGGCATCTTATGAGAAGAATTGGCTTGGGGCATCCTGTTACAAGCGGACGTTGGTGGGTCGATATTGATGAGATCATCGGGGTCCCTGATCGCGAACCGAGCTTAGACGAATCGCCCAAGTCCCTAGTTGAGCCAACCTCCAAAACGCGAACGTTATCCGTTGAGGAAATGGTCGAAGTTGCCCGGAATCTGCATCCGAGAAAACCCAAAGTGGCTCTATCCACGTCGGATGCAACACGCATTGCGAAGGCTGGGCAACATGCGCCATCTGGTGGTAATTCCCAACACTGGAGTTTCCTGCATTTGGACGGCCGACTATTCTTGTTCATGGATATCGATCGGGCCCGGAGTGCGCTGGATCCGGGGTTACGATTTGCCTATCTGGGACTTGGCGCTTGTTTGGAGAATATGCTGTTGGAAGGTGGAGTAATGGGACATTCGCTCGTACATTCCTTCACTCCAGATCGAAGTAATCCACTTTTGGTCGCAGTGATCACCGCTACACATGATCAGGTGGCCAGTGTGCTATCGAAGCAGGAGCAACGGATAGCGGAACAGATTTCGGTCCGTTGCACCAACCGTAAGCCATCCGAAACGATGACCATGGAATTGACGGATGCAGAAGAGCTTCTCAGTTCAACGCGGCGTTTCCCGGGAGTGGATGTAAAGATCATTCGAGACCGATCGAAGATCGACTCCATCGCAGCATTGTGTGGTCGGGCTGAACGCATCCGTTCCTTGAATAGTACATGCCACTACGATATGTTCGTGCGTGAAATGCGTTGGACTGACGAACAAGCGGTACTTACCCGTGACGGCGTTGACCTGGCCACACTGGAAATGAGCCTTTCCGATCGGACAGGGCTGCGGGTTGCGTCTGATCCAAAGACCATGTCCTTATTGAAGAATTGGGGCGCAGGACATGCGATTGAAAAGATCGCCTCGAAAAGTGTTCGCGCATCAAGTGCCTTAGCCTTGATCTCTGTTAAAGACTTTGATTTGGAGACAGCATTCATTGCCGGGCAGGCAATGCAAAGGTTTTGGCTTAAGTCATCTTCAATGGAAATAATTGCTCACCCTGTGGGGGCTCCGATATTCATGGGCCTTCATGGTAAATGGGACCATGGGATATTAAGCCATGTTGAACACAGTGAGGCTGGTGGTATCCTGGATGAATTGAAAGAACTCACCGATTCAAATGGTACCGAGCCATTCTTTATGTTCCGATTGGGTCGTGCTTCCTCACCAACTGCGCGCAGCTTGCGCCTACCACTTTCCGATAGGTTTCATTCAGTACAGAAGTCCCACTCTTGAACCAAGTCCTTTGTCAATTTAATACCAGTTGAACATCTCACACATTTTGTTCGGAACCATAACTAACATAGCAAAATAATGGAGCGTATTTCCATTAAGGCATTCCGTGCCTCCGAAGATCCAATCAGAGCCAATAGGTTCCTCGGAGAGCATCAACGGGTTCTTCAAGATGCCGGCGTTTCGAGCGCACTTCCGAGTGACGATAGTTGGACCTATGAGGATGAGTGTGCGGTAATTACGGCAGAACACCCAACTTTAGGTATGGTAGGTGGATGCAAGATCAAATTGGTCAAAAGTGGCCGCCAGTTGCCGTTTGAAAAACATCTATTGCCTCTTGAAACGGACCTTAGGGCGAAAGCGAACGACGCTCTCTTAGAAGGAGGTTCGGAACTTTGTGGACTCTGGGTGGCACAGCGTTATGCCGGTCATGGTCTGCCTTGGTACTTAACAGCTGCAGCAACTTCGATCGCAAGCCAACTTTCAGTTCGCTCCATTGTCTGCCTCGCCGCGGAATATTCAATGGATTATGCTATCCGGAATGGATTTGTTAAAATGACTGAGGTCGGTATGGCTGGTCAGTTTATTTTTCCCATACCAAGTATCCGTTCATATGCGCTGATCAATCGCGAACCGATCAGTTTGCAGCATGCGAGATCTGTTGAACGTCAACGTTTGATTAGTCTCCGCCTAAATCCCAATCAGGTGCGACTGGAGCCAATAAAAGGTCAACTTGTAGAAGTTGCTTACTCATTAAAGCTTGATCAAAAGGTCATTCCTATATCACAGGTCCTGAACGATGAAGCTCGTGTCGCACGCCGATCCGCTTAAGAGTTAGCGGAACCTCCACGATAACAACTACGTATCAGTGCCCATGCGGACACCGATATTGGTAGTTCTTCTGATGGTCTTGTCCTTTTCTGGTCGAGGTCAGGTATTGGAGTATCGTGGTTTGGTCCACGGTGCTTCCATTGGGAAGTTCTTGGAACTGTACAGGGACACAACGGCACAGTTAACCTCAAGTCAGGTTCTTGCCAGTGCCCGATTCGTAAGGTCAGAGGAAGATGTTCCGAACCTGGGGATCACTTCAAATAACACTTGGTTCCGTTTGAACTTACGGAATGGGACATCTGAGTCAAGTCTGGCGCTTATCATTCCATATGCCGATATTGACCTCATCCAGCTCTTCGACGTTACGGGTGGAACTCCTGTCCTTCTTGATGAAAGCGGTCAGACCCGTAATCGGCTAGGAGTTACAAAGGGTGGAGAATACATGTTTACCCTGCCCATCAGACCTGAGGAGAACAAGACCTATTTGTTCAGTATTTCGGGACACAAGCACATGCATGTCCCTGTTTTTGTGGAAACCCCGATCGGCATGCTCGACCGAAGCATCCTTCGGTCGCTGGTGATCGGTTCCTTTATTGGACTCATGTTGGTTCTGGTACTGTACAACTTGTTCTTGTACACGGCAACCAAAGACCCGAGTTACTTGACCTACGTGTTCTATATAGGTATTAACAGTATTGCACAATTAACGCTGACCGGTACGGCACAGGAATACTTATGGCGAGACAACGCCCTGCTTACCGAGCATGGATCAGTTCTCGCTGTACTGATGTCCATATGCACTGGTATCCTCTTCACCCAGCAATTCATCGGTTCCAAAAAGTATTCACCACGACTTGACCGTCTGGCCCCAATAGGCTTTACTCTGTCCATGATCGCCGGTGTTCTTTATCTCTTTATCGATACTAATGCCGGGTACAAAATGGCACAAGCGATCTCCGGTTTATCAGCGGTGTATCTCATGAGCCTGGCAATTTCATCCATGCGATCCGGCTCAAGACCCGCAAAATTCTTCCTTGTCGCTTGGTCATTCTTTTTGTGTGGCGTTCTACTCTTCTTATTAAAGGACAGTGGTATCATACCATACACGGACCTAACGGTGATGAGCATGCCCGTCGGTTCGGCCATTGAAGGCATCCTCCTCTCTTTCGGTCTTGCGGATCGGATCAACGTGCTTAGAAGGGAAAAGGCTGCATCGCAAGCAGCTGAACTACGATCATCCCAGGAGAACGAACGCATCATACGCGAGCAGAACGTGACCTTGGAGAAGAAGGTGAACGAACGTACCCACGCACTTCAAGAAAGCAATGCGCACCTCAAGCAGACACAGACCAAACTTGTCAATGCCGAGAAGATGGCATCGCTTGGTCAATTGACGGCCGGTATTGCGCACGAGATCAACAACCCGATCAATTTCATCACCAGCAACATCCAACCCCTTCGCCGCAATATCGCCGAGATCGTCGAGGTCATGCAAGGCTATCGTTCCATTGAAGCTTCCAAGGCCAAGGAACAGATGGCGGCGTTGAAGTTGCGAGAAGAAGAGCTTGGTATTTCAGAGTCGATCAACGAACTGGACGAGATCATCGGCAGCATGGCCGAGGGTTCCAGTCGCACGGCAGAGATCGTACGTGGTCTTCGGAATTTCTCAAGGTTGGATGAGGATGACTTGAAACCCACTGACCTGAACGAAGGCATTCGGAGCACATTGACCCTTCTCGGACCGCAAGTAAAGGATCATGTAACCATAACATTGGACCTCATGGAACTTCCATCTGTGGAGTGCTATCCCGGGAAGTTGAACCAAGTGTTCATGAACGTGATCACCAACGCGATCCATGCTACCAAGGCAATGAGTGGCGACCGCAAACCATTGATCCAGATAAGTTCCCATTGCACGTCAGGGCATGCTGTCATTTGCATCCGTGACAATGGGACGGGAATGAACGCGGAAGTGAAGACGCGCATCTTCGACCCGTTCTTCACCACTAAACCAGTTGGTGAAGGAACCGGGTTGGGACTAGCGATCGTTTATGGGATCATCGAAGATCACCATGGTAGCATAACGGTGGAGTCCGAGGTTGGAGAGGGTTCAGTTTTCACGATCCAGATCCCCCTCCTCCACGAAAAATTGATACAACTACGAGCCTAATGACCGGACCCGAGAA
>Ga0209063_1000669_pt1 | contig 20682 bp, 17 predicted proteins | sample KloWWTmeKNB19Kit_FD_187177 | JGI IMG/M metagenome (GOLD analysis project Ga0209063, IMG submission 187177) | Active sludge microbial communities from Klosterneuburg, Austria, studying microevolution and ecology of nitrifiers - Klosterneuburg... | ecosystem: Engineered > WWTP > Aerobic digester >... | reverse complement strand
GGCCGGTGCCGTGAAAATACCCCTGCATGCGGCCGTTGACCAGGCCGGTCTTGTAGCCCGCCTTCTCGAACCGATCGCAGATGCCCTGATGGATGGCAGCCCCGTCGGCGCCGTCGCGAATCTTGGTAATGGCTTCTTCCTGCGCGTCTTTGACGGCGTGATAGAGGCGCGTCAATTCCGGCGAGGGTGTGCCGCGGACGACCGTGCGGGACATGTCGGCGAAGTAACGGGTGCCGGCCGAGCGCGGAAAAACATCGAAAATAATGCTGCGATGAGCCGGCAGCGGGCCGCTGCCCTCATCATGGGGATCGCAGGCCTGCTCCCCGCCCGCCACGATGGTATGTTGCGCGACGCAGTCACATTCCATCAGGGCGACGTTGATCAATTTTTTGACCCGCTCGGAGGTCAGCATCTCGCCGTCCAGCCAGAGGACGTTGTCGCGAATCTCGGCGCGTCGAAGGGTCTGGTGCGCGGCGGCCACGGCTGTTTCCGTTGCTCGCTGGGCGGCTTCGATGTGCCGAACTTCGTCGTCCGATTTCATCACCCGCTGTTCGTAGAACGGTTCGCGTTTGGTGCGCAGCCGATAGCCGAGTTCCTGGAGGCGGCTCGCATGGAGAAAGGGAAACGTCGGAGGTACCAGAATGTCTTTCAGGCCGGCATCCTGCAAGACCAGATGAATCACATCGATCGTGCCGGGATCTTTCACGCCCTGCGATTTGGCCCGCCGCTCCAACTCGGAATAGGACAATACGCGATCGACCGTCGCCTGGTTACGCGCCCGGTCCACTTCCAGATCGCTCATGACCATGAGCCGTTCACCCTTCACTTCAAGATAAATGAAGGGATCCGGCGCGATGAAGCGGGTGGCGTAATAGAGATTGGAATCGGTTTCGCTGGCGGCGATGAAGAGCGTCGCGCTCTGTTCGGGGCGGCTGTTGTGTTCGGTCGAGTGGCTCATGAGATGGGTGCGTTCACGTCATTCGGATGCTATCACGCGGTCCTGAGGTGGTCAAGGCGTGGCCGGTGTCGGAGTCGTGGGCGTCTCGACCGGCGGCGCGGTGGACGGCGGCGTCTGAATTTCCAGCGAGGGATCGAACATCGGATCCTTCTCCTCCTGCGGCGACAAAATGTCGATCGGGAGCATCACCGTATTTTTCAGCAGGTCGAACGCGAGCTGCGCGACACCGGTCAATCCCGTCGTAAAGGATTTCATCGGCATGTAAGTCACGTCCGGATCGTCGATGGAGCCCTTCACTTGAAACAGCGCCGTCGCCAGGCCCTTGCGGTCCCCGGCGATCAGCCGCCCGAAGAGCGGAATCGATTTCAAAAATTGTGAGTAGGACCCGAAGGGACTCACCGCCCAGATCATGTCCAGCTGATCGGTGGGCATGTCGTAATTACCGACGGCGGAAATTTTCAACACGGGACTGTCCAGGACGATGTTCTGGGTCTTCACCAATCCGTTTTGAATCGTCAGGGTGGTGCTAGCCCGGTTGTACTGTAATCCCTCTTTCTCCAGATCCACCTTGCCTTGCAGGACCGCGGGGAGATTCAGAATGGAGAGTATCTTCCAGATGGCGCGTTTCTCCGTCTTGAGAATGCGGCCATCCTGCAACACCAGCTCGACTTTGCCGTTGAGGGTCGGTAGGAGGCCATGGGGGTTCCGTCCATGCCCGCGGATCACACCGGTCAGCTTCATCTCGCCGGTCACCGGCTGATCATGGGCTCCGAGCAGCGGCAACAGGGATTCGGCCGGGATGCCCGTCATCCGGATTGAGGTTTCGGTTTCGGCCGGTTGTCCCTTGGGCAGCCGGACGACCATGCGTCCGGCTGCATGGCCGGTTCCAGACTGAGCGACGACACGGTCGAGATCCAGCATGCCGTCTTGAATCGTCAAGCGCCCGGACAAGCCGCCGAATCGCAGGTGTTTGTAGAGGCCCTTTTCAATCGTGGCGGTAGCGCTGACCTGACTGGTCGAAGCCAGGGTCTCAAGAAATTCCCGGATCGGTGAGCGGTGGCCTTTGGGGATGAGCAGGTCGAGATCCATCTGGGACGATTCGATCTTCACCGCGATGACCGGTTTCGTCGTCCAGTTCTTCAGCGCCCCCGACAGGCTGACATCGCTGTCCTTGATGCGGAAGGAGAGCTGTTTGATATCGGCGATGTTCTTCGAGAATTTCAGCCGGAGGTAAATATCCTCGACCTGGCCGTCCACGCCCTTCACTGACATCAGGCCGTTGGTGAGCGCCAGCCATCCGCCCGTGCGCCAGTTTCTCCATTCGGCATCCGTGCCCTTCACATCCATGGAAACTTCGAGATTTCCCGCCTCGAACCCGCTGCGGTAGATCCATTCGGGAAGGCTCGACAATGAGACCGTTCCGGAAGCGAGTGAGGCGTCGATCGAAAATTGATCGCCCAAGGTGATGCGTCCCTTCAAGGGCAACCGCAACGGCGGTACCACGAGCTCCATGCGGGAAATCACCAAGCCGACTCCCCGTGTGACATCGGCATCGAGCTCCAGGGAGGCCGGTGAGCCGAACGGTTTTTCTCCGACCATCGGCAGTACGAGTTTGGCGTCGTTCAGGCCGATCTCCCCGCGTAGGTGCGGCGCACCGGAGGCCCCGGATAACTGGACTTTCGCGTTGACCATGCCATAGAGGAGATCGTCGGGGAAGGTTCCGGCAGAGACCATCTGGCGAAGTTGGGCGGCGCTGCCCTTGGCGCGGATGACAAAATCCTGAAAGACGCTGGGCGTGCCGCCGCTGATCATGCCGTTGAACTGCAGTTGCGTCTCGCCCACGTTGGCGGTGACTTGATCGAATTGGGCTCCGCCGGTTTGCGAGAACAGGATGCGCCCGTGCATGGCCGTGAGCCGTTGCGGCAGGGAGGGATTCACCAGGCTGACCTGCTCGGCCAGCACTTCCCCGCCTGCGAATGTGATACCTTCCGGTTTGTCCAGCGGACCGACGAGGCGGAAGGTCGGATGGGTCTGTCCTTCGATCTCACGCGATTGCGCGAGCAATGACGTGAGCCGGTCCGCGCGAATCGTCTTGGTCAGAAACTTCACCAGATCCGCCGCCGTCATGTTGCCGCTGATGTCCAGCTCCATCCAGGGCCCTTCATCCAGGAACGACACCACGGCTTTTCCGTCGGTCATCTGGAGCGTGCCGTAGCTCCCCGTCACCTTTCCGACCCGGATACGTCCCGGCTCGACGGAGATGGTGGCGGACAGATCCTGCGTCGGCACACGGTCGTTTCCGATCAGCGCCGTGCCCTTCTCAATCCGGAAGTCGCCTGTGAGCGACAGTTGCGGGCTGGGCGCGGTGGCGCCGGTCAGCGTGGCCGAGACGATTTCGACCGTCCCGCCCAGTTGGCGCTGTTCGACGATGCCGGGCAATTGGGGATGAATCCATTGCGGTGGCATGCGGGCGAACAGCGTCTTGAGATCGATGGTGGGCGACGCAAAGGTGATGGAGAACGTGGGTTGCGAGGTCAGGAGTCCCGCCATGTTCGCCTTGCCGGTGATCGCCAGTTGATCGACATTGGCGGCGATCTCCGTGAGCACCACGTCATACCCGGCCACGCCGGGCGCCACGCGGATGCGGCTCTGCAGATTGGCGCCACCCTGCAGTTGAGCGGGCACGGGGCGCGGGCCGAAGAAGTCGGCCGCTTCGCGCAGGCGCAGGTTGGTGGTTTCGATCTCGCCGTCGAACTGAAACGCGGGATGGACGGAATAGGGTTCTTCCGCCGCCAGCGACGAGGAGGACTCGCTCAAGCCGATGGTGCCGGTTAAGGAAAATGAAGAAGGGGCCGCTTCTGCGGGCAAAGAGGCGGAGATGTGCAAGTCTCCCTGGGCCTTGCCAGGATAGACCTTCAATGCCATTTCGACCGCTTCCAGCTTCGTGGTGCGGACGCCGTCCGGACGGGCCTCGTCCGTGATCGTGATGTGCCCCTGCTGAATCGTGGCCTCACGGATTTGCAGGAGACGGCTGAACATCTGATAGGCCGATTCGTCTTTGGCCGCAGAGGGGAGCCCGGCGAGCACATTCCAATGGCCGGAGCGATTGCGGATCAGCGTGACGGTCGGCTCGTCGAGAAAGATTCGTTTGGCCACGACCTGCTTCTTCAGCAGCGGCAAGAGGCGCAGGACGATGTCGATTTCTTTGGCCTGGAAGACGACGTGGGTCGGGTCGTCGTGACCATAGACACCCACATTGGAGAGTTCGAGCCGGACGCTGGGCAGGACGACCAGCTTGATCCGATCGACCTCGATCTTGCGCCGCAGACTGGTTTCGAGTTGCTGGAGGAAGAAATTCTTGATGACGTCGACGCCGAACAACTCGCGCGAATAGAGGAGAAGGAGCGCACCCACGACCACCAGGCCGAGCAGCGATAACACGACAACGCGCGGACGAACCCTCACTCCACCTCCATCAGGTAGGTCAAAATCTGAGTGTACTGGATGCATGAGAGGGAAATCCATACGGCAGAGAGGCGCTATCGGGCGTGAAACGTGAAACGAGAAAGGTGAAACGTGAGGCGTCACACGTGTGACGTGAAACGGTAGGAGACCGTATCTCGTTGGGGATCGCAAATACCTTTCGTCGGTTGATGCGTGCCGGTCTATAATGCCTCGCTTTCTGACGGGTGAGTAAAAACCGGGGGTACGCGTGGGAGCAGGCAGAGCGACGACACAACCGCGATGGGGCATTCTCGGGCTCCTGTTCGCGATCAGCGCCGTGACCTACATGGACCGGGTCAACATCTCCGTCACCGCGAGACAGATGATGCCCGCCTATGGCCTCACCGACCAGGACATGGGCTATATCTTTTCCGCCTTTGTGTTCGGTTACGCGCTCTGCCAGATTCCAGGCGGCTGGCTGGGCGATCGCTGGGGAGCCCGGGTGGTGCTGGCGGGTGCGCTGGTCTGGTGGTCGTTGTTCACGGCCTTGACGGCGGTGGCCGCAACCCTGCCGTTGGCCGCCATGGTCGGGACGGTCGGTGCGCTGATCGTCGTGCGCTTTCTCCTCGGTGTCGGAGAAGCGGTGGCTCTGCCGAATTTCAATCGGGCCGTGGCCGATTGGATTCCGCCTGCGCAACGTGGACTCGGCATCGGCATTGCCATCGGCGGCATCGGCATCGGCGCCGCGATCACCCCTCCCCTCGCCTCCTGGGTCATGGTGAATTACCACTGGCAGACGGTCTTCTACCTCTCCGCGTTGATCGGTCTGGTGGTGGCCCTGTTATGGGTGCTCTGCTCCCGAGAGCAGAAAGCGGCGGATGGCGTGGCGTCCATACACCCGCGCGTAGTCGTTCCCTGGCGGCAATTCGCCGCTTCGTCATCCCTGCGCTGGCTGGTGTTGAGTTACGCCTGCCTGGGTTACGTCGCCTACATTTATATGTCCTGGTTTTATCTCTACCTGGTGAACGTCCGCGGCATCGATCTGTTGCGTGGCGGCTGGCTTGCGGCTGCACCTTTCGTGGCGATCCTCGTCTTCTGCCCGCTCGGCGGCTGGACCACGGATCGCCTGGTCTCGACCCTCGGTCTGACGAAGGCTCGAATGATCGTCGGCATGATCGGCATGGGGCTGGCCGGTGGACTGATCGCCGTCGGCGCCTGGGCCGACTCACAGGCCGTGGCCATCGCCTCTCTCTCGCTGGGTGCCGGCTGGTTGTATTTCACCGTCGGGGCCTACTGGAGCGTGACGACCGATCTCTCTAAGACCCATGCAGGCACCCTGTCGGGTGTGATGAATATGGGCGCGAACGTAGGCGGCGTCATTTCTCCGAGCCTTACGCCCTGGCTCGCCGACCACTGGGGTTGGACGGCTTCGTTACTCGTGGCCGCGCTCATCGCCCTCTGTGGCGGCGTGATGTGGATGAAGATCGATGCGAGCGAGGGGTTGAGGGAGTGAGGCGGACGGCGAGGGATTGGCTTGGCGCATAACGAAGGCGGATGCGGGACTGTTTGCGCCGTCGCTCATCCTCGATTTAGTATGACATGATATCGGGTTCCGATAGTTGCTGGAGGTATCGATGAGTACCATTACGGTGACCTTGCCGGACGAATTGCTCAAGCGTTGCACGCGTTACGCCCAGGCCCTCCATATATCGAGGGCGGCTTATATCCGGCAATCCTTGGAACGCATGAACCTCGAAACCGAGCGAAGGCTTCGTGTCGATCGTCTCACCAAGGCCTCGTATAAGGTGCGCGACCAAAGTATGCGCATCAACGGGGAGTTTGATGCCATTGAGACAGACCTTTATGCGTAAGCGCGGCGAGATTTAGCTTGCCGACTTGAATCCTCGCCGTGGGACGGAACCGGGAAAGACCAGACCCGTGCTCATCGTCCAAGCCCAAGCGTTGCTCGATGCCGGACATCCCTCCACCCTGATCATTCCCCTTGCCACCCAGCTCATTGACGACGCGGAACCGCTCCGTCTCAGAATTGCCGCTCAGGGCAAACTTCGGAGAGACTCCGATCTGCTGTTGGATCAACTCCGCGCGATCGATAATCAACGATTGATCGAAGGTCCGTTGACCCGTCTCACCACGATCCAACTCAGGGCCATAACCCACGCTCTCAAAGAAGTGATGGATCTCGGTTAGTTCCGCGGCTCGCTCTCCCCGACCATTAGGCTGTGCTCTGTGGTGAAGTGAAGCGCCGCCACTGTTCATACTTTCACGCCCTGGCTCGCCGATCACTGGGGTTGGAGGGTGTCGCTAGTGGATGAAGGTCGATCCGACGGAGGGGTGAGGGAGTGAAAGGAGACGAGACCGGTCGCAAGCTTGCGGAGTATCGCCGTGAAGAGGCACCTGCCCACGAGATGCCCCGGTGGTGTTTCCGCACCCGAGGATACGTCCCGGCACTGAGTCATGTCGCCCCGCAGCATTTCTTGAACTTGCTGCCGCTGCCGCATGGACAGGGATCGTTGCGCCCGACTTTCCGGCCGGTCGCCGGTGCAGGGCTGAGATCGCCCGCTTCGCACCGTCCCTGATAGATTGCGCGACCGAGGTGCGCGTACTCACCCAGGGCATCGTGAAAGATGTCGAGGACGGTTCCGGCCAACTGCGCGAGGCTTGTGCCGGCCTTGCCTTCTTCATGGTAGGCCCTGGCCAGGCTGGCAGAGGAAAAAAAGGTCAACGTCATCAGCGCGGCTCCCAGCGCTTCATCGAGTTCCTCCGGGGTGAATTCGTCCCAGTATTCCACCAGGTAGTCATGGCCCATGCCGAACCCCTGTGCCCAGTGGCTCAGCGGTGCGTCGGGCTCCAGATTATCGAGGGGGGCCGGTCTGATGTCGCAGCCAGGTGGAAGCGTGGGACGATCAGCAAAATACTGCCGGGCACAGTCGTTATAGAGTGCCATCATGGCCTGAAGCACCTGCTCTGCCTCAGCTTGTGTGTCGTAGCCGGCGTCATGATCATCGAATACCATCGGTATCCACTCCGATGGCGGGATTAATTCCGGACCGTTCGCGAGGCTGAACAGAAATCCTGCCAGCTGTGGATACGTCAGCGTGCCGGTCGGGCGCTGGGGCGATGCGAGAAAGTTCTTCAGGACGGCGGCCTGGGTGGCGGTAAATGGGGGGACCATGGAAGGCATGCGGCGATCATAGCCCCGATGCACTCGGGATGGAAGGCGAAATAATGCGGGTAGGCTCATCGTCGGGCAGCAGCGGGAGGTATGGCTTCCTGTCTCCCCTTCGCCGTTGTCCTTGCCTAGGCTTTCCAGGTTACCACGACTCAGAGCCACTTCCCACCATCCTTCGTCTTGGCGTAGCGCTCATAAAATAACCGCACCGCCCGGTCGAACCGTGAAAGCCGCACTTCTGTCGGCGACTGGAGCACCCGTTCTATCTCCTGCGCCATACCAGCCATTTCCTGATGTTGCAGCACATGGGGGGCCTAGGAGACTCCCTGTACATTTTTACGTCTCATTTTCCCTGCCCCTCACGCCCTGGTTCGCCGACCACTGGGGTTGGACCGCCTCGTTGCTGGTGGCGGCGTGATGTGGATGAAGATCGATGCGAGCGAGGGGTTGAGGGAGTGAGGCGGTGGTATGAATTCTTGACAGAGCGGGTAGTGCCAATGTAATTACACAAGAGTTCAGCAAGGCAGGGGAGGAAATCGCAATGAAAGCTCGTGTTGTGCGAATCGGCAATTCCCAGGGCATCCGGATTCCGAAATCTGTCATTGAACAGTGTCACCTGCACGGAGACGTCGATCTGGAGATTCAGCACGGACAATTGGTTATTCGTGCGGCATCCAAACCGCGCGCCGGCTGGCGTCAAGCGTTTGAGCAGATGCATCGACACGGGGATGACCACCTGCTGGATGAAGAATCTGCAGCGATGTCTACATGGGATCGGAGCGAATGGACATGGTAGTGTCCCGCTTCGATGTCTTTCTCGTCCGTCTCGATCCTACACAAGGACGTGAGATCCGTAAGACCCGCCCCTGTCTCATCATTTCCCCGGATGAAATGAATCAGCACATCGACACGGTCATCATTGCTCCCATGACGACGAAAGGCCGCCCCTACCCGACTCGTGTCTCGCTTCGATTCAAAGGTAAGTCCGGGCAGGTTGTGCTGGATCAAATCCGGACAGTGGACAAAAGCCGATTGGTCAAGCGTGTAGGAACGATCACTGACGTGACACGCGCCCAGATCCTCACTCTGCTTGCCGAACTCTTTGCCCCGTAATCCTTCGACAGTCCTACTTGTCCCACACTCACGCCCTGGCTCGCCGATAGCTGGGGTTGAACCGCCTCGTTGCTGGTGGCCGCACTCATCTCCACCTGCGGCGACGTGATGTGGGTGAAGATTGATTCGCCCCAGGCGATGAAGAAGTAGAAGTGACGGGCTCATGAAGGAGAACGCTCGAAGTTGGACGAAGCCGGGGACCAGCGGTTCAGCTGACTGGTTTTGGAAGTCACTCCGTGGACAAAGGGTCGATCCAGAGGTGCTAGCGGAATCGGCGCAACCACAGAAGCCTGTGAAGCCTGCCCGATTCAGGATCCTTCATCAACAGCGGGTCATTGAACGTCGTCACGGACCTTCGCAGCCATCGAGGCGACGCGTGCGACGTCAACACTCATGACGATGTCGACTGAGTCTAACGTCTCGATCGGGAACCACTCCGCCTCCAACGCATCACCGGCCGCCTGCGGGAGGCCTGAAATCCACTCGCATAATACGGCGATCAACACATAGTGGGTGACCAACTGTCCACTCGCGTTCCGATGGAAGGCGTCGACCGCCGTGAACACGTGCAGCGGGCGCACGACGAGGCCGGTCTCTTCCGCCACCTCCCGTGCCGCGGCAGCTTGGACCGGTTCACCCGGCTCGATCTTGCCACCGGGAAAGCCCCACTTCCCCGCGTCCGGCTGATTCGCGCGGCGGACGAGTAGAACCTGGTCGTCTCGCAGCACCACGCCGATCGCCGCAGCAACCGGCGTGACGGTCATGGCCGGCAGCGAGCCTTTCTGCGCCTTCGTCTTGCCATGGTGACTCATGTGAGGATTCCTCCAATCCGACGTGTATGAGGCCGCGGAGGCTGGATGCCGTAACCGGGTTGCGTCCACGTCGTGCACGCAGTCGATGAGGGATAGGGCCGGGCCCTGTTCGAAAAACTCTTCGGACCTTCCAGCTTCCGTCAATTCCCCCGGATACCGGACTGAAAAACGACGCCGGGATCATCGACGTCTCTCTTATTCCGGTGGGAATCGAAGCTGGGCAGCCGCAAAGTACAAGGGGCAGCAATCAGGCTAGGCAGTCTGCCTCACACTGTCAAGCAGGCCGTACAGGGATGCTCACCGACCGGCGCCGGTCTTCGAATCGGCCGCGATGGCGTGAGTCACGGAAAGTAGGCGGCGCGGCTGACCCGTCTCTCGAAGACCCATGCGAATAGGTTGTCGGCGTGATGAATGTGGTCGCAAATGTGGGCGGTGTCATGTGGGTAAAGATTGATGCAAGCGAGGGGTTGCGGGAGTGGGGGGTGAGCCATCGTTACCCGGGTCTAGGATACGCACTTGCTCCCCGATCCCCATAGGTTTCGTAGACGTGCTCAAACACTGCGGAGCATTTCTGCTGATACAAGTCCGGCGTATACGCACGCGGAAGGCCCTGATCTAAAAGATCCTCGATAGTGAGTTTGATCTGTGAGCGGGCCGAGGCCTTCTGCCGCCAATTCAGCACCAGTAGTTGTTTTAACTTCTCCAACATGTCCCGGGCGACCTTCTTGACCTCAGCCCGTTCTTCTGGAGCCAGTTCGGGGGCCGGGCGAGTCAGAATATCGAACACCACGAGTTCTTCTTCAGAGAGGCACTCTCTGACGTGGCGTTCCTGCTCCTCATTCAAACTGCGGCTGAGTGCCAAGAGTTCCTTGAAGAGTTCGTCGATGTTCCGGCTCCCCGCATTGTAGGATTCGATCAGCTCTTCGAACTTCGTCAGATAGTCGGCCCTGGTCCGGTTGACGCGAACGAGTTTGTCCAGTTGGGAACGGATCGCCGCCTTCAGTTGCTCCAGATCGATATTCCTGGTTTTGGACTTTCCAAAACGTTTCGCCAGGGCCTCGAAGTCGATCTTGGTCAGATCGATCACGCCATGACCGGATTTCCCCTGGGGAATGTGAAAGCCATCCGCAGCCACGGAAGCATCCAGAATCTTATTCAGGTCGGCCATCACGGCTGAGATGTCTGCCGGTCCCTCGCCCGTGCGTTCACGGATGGTCTCGGCTATGGTCGTCAGGCAGGCCATGCGAGAGGCAAACTCCAGCACGGAGGGGTCCGGCTTCACCGCTTGGAAGAGGGTCCGTACCCAACCCTCCTGACCGAGAAAGTCCTTGCGGAGGGGGTCTGGAGAAATCAGGCATTCGACCGCCTCGGCAATCTTCGTCAGCCGGTCGAGACTCCCCGCAGGAGTCAGCTCAATTTCTTCCAAATTGACGCCATGCGCACGGCAGAAGGCCTCTGTCTCAGTGATCGCCTGGCGGAGGCTTTCCACGAGCTTCTGCTTGTCGCGGATGGGTTGCTCCCCACCACGGCCTTTGGCATAGATCGCCAGCGCCTTCTCCAGCGAGGCAAAGACGTTCGCGTAGTCCACGATGAGGCCGCTATGCTTGCCGGGAAATACACGGTTGGCCCGGGCAATCGTCTGCATGAGGGTGTGGTTCCGCATCGGCTTGTCGAGGTAGATGGTTGAACAGCTCGGCGCATCGAAACCGGTCAGCCACATGGCGCAGACAAAGACAAGGCGCAGCGGGTCTTTCGCCTCCTTGAACTTCTCATCCAACGCCTCATCGTTCATCCGCTTCCGGTGCGGCGCAATGTCGAGTCCCAGCTTTTTCATCTGCTCGATCTCATTTTGACCAGGCGAGACGATCAGCGCCATGTCGGTTGTCCGGATGACCTCCAAACGAGCGCGGAGTTCCCGGATGCGATCGGGATCGGCAGCCTTGGCCCCGTAGGTTGTCAGCCTGGCCAACTCCTGTTCGACACGTTTCTCTTCTGACTTCCAGTGCGCCCGGACCTTGTCGTGCATCCGCAGGGCTGTCGCCTTGTCGATGGAAATAACCATTGCCTTGCCTTGGAAGCCGCGCCCGAGGAAGTGCTGGACGATATCTTTGGCAATGGTCTCAAGCCGTTCATCGCGTGTGAGCAATTGATATTGCCGGCCCAGTTCTCGCTCCAGCCGTTTCTCTTGCTCTTCATCCAGCCCGGCGGCTTCGATCAGGTTGTAGATGTCGTCATTGAGGTTCGGATTCTCTAAGCGGAGTTCGGGCGTCCGGTTTTCATAGAACAGCGGGACTGTGGCGCCATCTTCAACCGACTGCTGGAAGTCATAGATGGAGACATAGTCGCCGAACACCTCGCGAGTCCGTTCCTCTCCAGCGATCAAAGGCGTGCCGGTGAAGGCGAGGAAAAGCGCACGAGGTAACGCCGCCCGCATGTTCAGCGCCAAGGTATCGTACTGACTGCGGTGCGCTTCATCGGTCAGCACGATCACATCGGACCGATCACACAGCAGTTCGGGAGTCTGAAACTTGTGGATCAGCGTAAAGACGTAGCGATGGTTCTCGCCGAGTAGTTGCCGCAGCTGTGCGCCGCTTTGCGCATGGCACCGATCGCTTTCCGTTTCGCTGACCGCGCCACAGGCCTTGAAGGTCTTGGCGATCTGGTCGTCCAGCTCGACACGATCCGTCACTACCACAAAGGTCCAGTTCCCAGGAACCTTGCGAAGGATCTTCTGGGCGAAGAACACCATTGCGAGGCTCTTGCCCGACCCCTGCGTCTGCCAGAAGACGCCTCCCCGCCCATGGCCCTGCTTCCTGGCGGTCAACATCGCTGCAATGGCATTGTTGACGCCGAGGAATTGGTGGTTCTGCCCCAGCACTTTGACGAGCCCCGCCTTGTGCTCGGAGAACAGCGTGAAGTTTTCGAGCAGATCCAGCAGGCGCGAGGGCTCACAGGTGCCTCGCAGCATGACTTCGAGTGACACGCGGCGCGGTTCATCCTCGCGTTCGATCCGCTTCCACTCGAAGAAACGCTCCCAATCAGCAGTCAGGGAGCCCACGCGGCTTTCCGTCCCGTTGGAGGCGATCGTCAATCCGTTGAACCAGAAAAGTTGGGGAATGTCGGCTTTGTAACAGGTGAGGTTGTCGTCGAACGCCTGCTGCGCCGGCACACCGGGCTTCTTCAACTCGATCACGACGAGAGGCAAGCCATTCACGAACCCGACGAGGTCAGGCCGACGAGTGTAGAGTGACCCCGTCACGCTGAACTGACTCACCAGCAAAAAGTCGTTCGCAGCAGGATTCTCCCAATCGATCACCCGGACACGCTCGGTCTTCTGTCCGCCACCTATATGATCTGGAACGGAAACAGGAATCCCATCTTTGAGAAGTCCATACACCTCTCGATTCGCCGCCACGAGGCTCATCGCTGACCGGTCGCGAGCCAGCTCATCTATGGCTGTTGAGAGCGCTTCGGGGGGTAATGCCGGGTTGAGACGGCAGAGGGCCGCACGAAGGCGCAAGAGTAAGACGGATTCAGCCTTGGTCTCGCGGCCTAATGTGCTGTGAGGTCCTAAGACCTCATCCACTGCCGAGATGGTGTGCCATCCGAGTTGGGCAAGCATAGTAATGGCGGGTTGTTCGACGAGCTGGTCTTCGGAGTAGGCGTGGGCCATGCGCCGCTAGGAACGCAGTGGAAGAAACTCATCGCTGCTCATCGGTTCATAGCCGGCAGTGAGGCGGCCTTCAAGCTCGACGAGCACACGCTGATTGTGAGGAGCAGGCGGTGGATTGAGCTGGACAACGCGTGCGGTCATGTTACTCGGTCCACCTGCAACGGCACGCAGCACGTCTTGAATCAGGTAACGCGGCGCCCAACCCAACATGAAATAATCATTGGCCGTCTCAAGCTGAACGGCCAGGCCGGTCGCGGGGTTATTCAACTCGATCGATACCTGTAACGGTTCGCCTGGCCGAAGCCCATTCAACCGATCTTGCGATGGGGCGTTCACATGGCGCCAGCCGTGCAAGAAGAAGCGGCAGGAAAAGCTGCCGTCGCGGCGGGCCTGAATTTTAGGGAACACCTCTAAATTGTCCGTCTGTCGGCCTCCCCCGCTGATCGCCAGAATTTCAAACGGGTCCGCTTGCTCCGGAGACAAATCGAGCCGCTGCAGATACTCGGCGTAATCCTCACGTTTCGTGCTGATGAGCCGATTCTGGAAGAGCGGGAACAACTCGGAGGATTCGTACAGAGCATCGAACTTCGGGAACGCGTCAAGCGGTTGGAACCCTGCCTTCTCCTTCGCCTGCAATACGCCACGGGTGTAGGCAAACCGGTAGTGTGCATCGTCAGGTTCGGCATCCAACCGGCCGATTGGAAACCAGGCTCGGGTGCCGTCCACATGGTCACCACGAAGCCGTTTGTCTTGCCAGGCCAGGAATAGAGTTTTCATAACAGAATGTCTTTGACCCGTCGGAGAGTCACTCGAAGCAACGCCTTCGCAAACTCACGCTGGGCCTGAACCATGGTCCCAGCCGGCACCCGTCCAACTGTATCACAAAGGGCCTCTTCCTGAACATTTTCCACCTGTGGCCGCCAGGGCGCAAAATAGTCAGGCCATTTGCGCGCAACCAGCTCCAGAAGCTTGAGAGGATTGGCTCCGTGGGCATCGTCGGATCGAAGGGAGATTCCTCCCTGGCAACGGTTTCTGCCCGCGTACCACTCTGGCCGCCCCGGTTCCGTCAGCCAGGCTACTAATTTGTCCGGTGGCTCATTCCGTCCAAGCGAAGAGGCATGATCGAAGGTGGGCGCCATTTCGTGCGTAACCCTTCCATCCTGATGCATCACACGAATGAGCGCCCAGTTTTCATGGTGCCGGTCCGTGTTCAAGATGATGGCATCGAGCACGAGATAACCGGCCATCTGTTGAAAGGCCGTTGCCTGCTCTGCCGGGTCGGAGAAGACATGCGAGATCGCAGCCAGGATATTTTCGACGGTGTGGTCGCTCTGACGAAACTGCTTGGTACGGTCGTAGCCGAAGCCGGCACCAGCCAGTAAGTCATTGCCGTGGATCAGTTCGGCGCCGGGCCTGGCGAGTTCGGGGAAGCGTCGGCTGATGCAGCCTGGAGATCCGTCGAGGGTGGCGAGTTCAACTCGCGCATGGGGAATATGGAGTAAGCCGGCGACTTCGGAGGCCACCTTTTCGGCCCAATGTTCACCGGTGACTTGGCCGTTACTGAGCCGGGCATACTTGAAAAGCCAGCGTTCGGAATCACCAGTGACTTGCACCCACCCCTTCCGCTTGCTGCCCATCTCTTCAGGGGCCAACACATCCTCTTTGCGGAGAGAGATGATGGGATAGGTTTCAAGCGGTGGCATAAGATTTAATTGGCGAACAGGATTTACTCAAAGTATAGCGGTAGCATCCGCACCAGTGCGGCACGCAAGCGAAGGACCAAGGCCGCCTCGCTCTTCGACTCCCACGTAAGTGCACCGCCAACACCGAAAACCTCCTCCAAAGCCGACATCGTTTGCCAATCACTTGCGGCGGAGAGCTGAATGGCTGAGTGTTTGACGAGGTAATCCTCAGTGTAGGTATGAGACATTGCTCAAAATTATCTGAGGCTTGAATTTTCCATGAAATGGGCAGATACTGTGAAGGACTCATCTACCATGTGTAGAAGGAGCATACGGAGCCGCCTTGCAGCAATGTCTGGCGGCTCTAGCTTTTTCGCGAACGCCGAAACTCTTCTCGCTCCCGCTCAAAGTCCCTTCGTCGCTGTTGCTTGACCCAATACGCTGTTTTCAAGAGAAAGTAGCCAGTCCGTTGGGCAAGCACCACAGCAAAGTTCTCTTGCTCATGCCAAATCACAACATGGGTATTGTTACCACGTTTATTTTCCCACCAGCTTACGCGGTCATGACTTGTCGCATGTTGGATGAGCCACGCCACCCACCGAATTCGCTCACATCGCCGGATATCCGGAGTACGCTCTTCCTCGCGTTCACCCTCGGAAATCAGGTGCCAGAAACTATACCCCTTGTTCTTAGTTGGCGGCACATACCTCGATCGAACAGGGACGCCGCCGAAGGTCAAGCCAGACCGGACAATCGTGTCTAAATAGATCTCGTAGAGTTCTTCCTCATAACGGTCCCACTCACCATGGAAAGGGAACAACTCCGGCAGACTCATTCCACGGCCTGCGTCGTCCACACAAAGACATTGAACTTCTTTTCAGAAGGAAGCGTGCTGCGGCGTAAACTGAACCCGGATTTAGCCTTGATCCTTTCGATTATCGCCTGCTTGGCCGAGCTTGTCTGAAGCCCACGGTGTAAATAGCCAAGTGCCCCAATCAACACGTCAGCAAGCTGCAGTTGTTCGATCTCATGCGAATGCACTTGCTGAATCCACTCGACCATCTCCTTGTTGAAATCGTACTGGGCATTGGCCAAATAGTCGTGCAACTTGGTGACTTTCTGCTGGCTACGAGTGTCTTTAATGTCGAGATAGATGCGATACCGGTTTCCGGATTCAAAAATGACCTTCAGCAGCTGGAAGTACATCTTGTAGTAGAAATCATCGTGCGACTGATTGAACATCGAATGATCCAGCTTAGATTTATCCGGAATCACAATCCCTCTGAAATGCAACCGAGAATCGGAGAAGAAGAGGTTAATCAGAGCCAGGTAAAAGTCCAGCTTGGCAGGAGACACCTTGGTCCATTTAACCTCAAAATTCGATGCGAGCCCGTGCGTTATCTTCAACTCACGAATCGCTCTGGCAATCGACGCTCGTTGGGACTCCGGGCACCACACTGCCCCAAGCACCATCGCCGGCTGCCGGTCATGTTCCAGGTGACAGGATTCGTCGCAATAGACATTGTAGGTTTCGCTCATGCAATGGCATCCATGGAGTTGAGTTCGACCTCTCCCGACAGCAGCCGCGGGAGTAGCAGGTTGCGGGTGCGGCGGAGGTTTTCCGTTTTGAGTTGGAGGTTTAGTATGCAGTCAAAGAATGGTGCCGCTTCTTTGGAGAATCTTTGCACAAGCTCATCAAAAGGTTTCAGGCACTCAAAGTTTCTCAACAAGACTTGACTAATGTTCTGTTGCGCTGCGCCAAGTCGGAGACCAATAATTCGTTCCCGGGTCAACAGCAGTGTTAAGAAAGCAAACTCTCGACCATACGGTTCACGCTTTGGGATAACTGCGCAGCACGCCTGATTTGTCGAAGCTTGCTGCGAAAGAATCGCAAGCTTCCCAATGGTCGCACCATAAAGTGCAATTAGAACTGTATCTTTCTGGAAAAGCTTCGCTGATGATTCCCTGAGCGCCTGCTCAGTAATTCGTTCTTCAGTCGACAGAATGAATCGATCGAGTAATTCCTGACTCTTTACCCAATCAATTGTCCCATTCTCGAAGTAGTCCGGCCTTGTGCGGCTCGGGGTTCCGCCGGAACCGGTATTGTAGAGGTTTCCAAATGTTGTCACCTCCCAGCCTTGAGGGATGGGGCCGAGGGGGGAGGAAACCATTTTGACTTTGTCGTGGCCGGGGAAGCGGAAGTGGACGAACCACTCGCGGTAGAGGGAACGGGCCATCTCTTCCAGAATCTTGATGCGCCGCTGGTTGTTTTCGATCAGCTCGTCGTAGGCCGACAGGATGCCAGCAATTCGACGTTGAAGAGGAAGCGTGGGAATGTCTATTACGAGGCTGGGAATGTCGCCCAACCTCATGTGCTCTACTGTCGAACCTGAGCCCAAAGCTCTTATTTGGCTCTGAAGGTCAGGCGCCATGAGGGCATAGAGCAGAAAGTCTGCATCCAGTTTCTTGGGGTCAGGCCGAAAATGGTAAAGACGCTGACCAAGAAAAATAAAGTCGTTGGTTCGTATCTTTCCTACGTCACCCAGTGGGGCTTCTCGTGTAAGAATGACATCGCCTCGCTTTGGCAGGAGACGTCGCGTCCATCGTATATACGTTTCCTCAGTAACGTATTTGACGTTGTCAGTGTCGATGAAGCCGTTTCGAACATTGGTTGTTCGAATCATCTTGAACGGAGTTCGCTCACTCATGACAGGCGCCGTGCGGTTCACACAATCAACGTGTTCCGCACACAGATCGACAATGGGAACCCGTTCCCAGATTGTAGAATTAGGGGCCATTATCAGAGGTCTAAAAGTCCCGCCACATTGCGAGCGATGGTTTCTTCAAGTTCATGTGCCTGTGCATTGAGGGTTTCCAATTCCTCGTTCAGAGTCTCAAGCTGTTCCTTGAAATCCTCGTCACTGACTTCTTCGCCGGGAGCTACGCCGACATAACGGCCTGGATTCAGGCTCCAGCCCTGCGCTTCGATTTCTTTGATCGTGGCGGCTTTACACAGTCCTGGCACATCGGCGAACTTCAGCTTTTTTCCGAAGACTTCTTTGAGCGTGGCCTCTGCCTCAGTGCCGCCAAGCGTAAAGTCCGGTTCTTCGCCTCGATAGAGCCGGACGACGTTGGCTAAGAAGCCGATCTGACCTTCGGTCCAGTCACGATGTGCCCGATCCACCTGCCGATAGATATGCCGTGCATCTATGAACAACACGGTGTCGCTATAACGCGCACCGCGTTGTTCACCCTCACCCTCCCCTCTCCCAGAGGGAGAGGGGCGCGAGGAAACAATTTCTCTGAGCACGCCTTCGGTGTCATCGAAGACCCGTGCATTGGTAAAACGGAGTACTGTGTGCCCAAGAGAACGAAGATACGTATCGCGCTTCGTGTCTTTTTTCTTCCTATCAGATGTTTCATGAACCGCACCATCAAGCTCTACAACCAGGGCGTATTCGGGACAGAAGAAATCGACGATGTAGTCGCCGATCTGGTGTTGTCGGCGAAATTTGAGGTCAGCAAACTGTCGGTCACGCAACAACTGCCACAGCACGTCTTCGGTGGGTGTCTGTTTCTTGCGTAGCTCCCTTGCTTGATCCACCAAGCCTTGAAACTTGAAGCCTCCTCGACCCTCTGCCTTTGGGAGAGGGTGGTTCGCAGAACCGGGTGAGGGTGTTTTACACGGTAACTTTGCCTTGGCTTTGTCGAAGAACCATAGGGTACATGGCAAAGTTACCGTGTAAAACATGTTCGGCCCGACTGCGACCATGACATCGACGGCACGGGCTTCGATGAGCTGTTTGCGGATCTCCTGCTCGGAGGAGCGCGCATCGGAGGCGCTGTTCGCCATGACGAATCCGGCACGCCCGGTTGCGTTCAACGTGGAATAGAAAAGCTGAATCCAGAGATAGTTGGCATTGTCCGTGCGCGGCAAGCCGAAGGGATAACGACGGCCTTTCCCGACTTCGGCTTCCAGCCGTTCCTTGTCGACGGCGTTCACGTTGAAGGGCGGATTGGCGAGGACGAAGTCGAACTTGCCTGTGCTGTTGTGCAGATCGTCGTAGTAGGTGATGGCTTCTTTGATGTCCCCTTCGAGCCCGTGCATGGCCAGGTTCATGCGGCAGAGGGCGACGGTAGCCGCGACTTTCTCCTGTCCATGTATGCTCAGTTCACGCGATGGGTCGCCAGAATACACTGCCGCACCCTCACCCCCGGCCCTTCTCCCAGTGGGAGAAGGGTGTGGGTTGAGGGTTCCGCCGCGTTTGTGTTCCGCCACAAACCGAGCGGATTGAACGAACATGCCGCCGGAGCCGCAGGCCGGATCGAGGATGCGACCGTGGTAGGGCTCCAAGACTTCGACCAGCAGGCGCACGATGCCGGAAGGCGTGTAGAACTCTCCGCCCTTTTGCCCCTCCGTCCGGGCGAATTCGCCAAGGAAGTATTCGTAGATACGGCCGAAGGCATCATAGTCGATGGTGGCGGGGATCTCGGAGACGCGCTTGAGGAGTTCTTTCAGCAGCGTGCTGTTAAAGATCTCGTAGGTCTTGGGCAGCACACCCGCAAGCTGGGGATTGTGCTTTTCAATGTCGCGCATGGCTTCATTGATGGCCTTGCCGGCATTGCTTCCCTCTGGCATATGTAGGAGCTTTTCGAAACGGGCGTTCGGCGTGAGATAGAGCACTCCTTCGGCATGGTAGGCGGCCGGTTCGTCCACGCGGGAACCACGCCTGGACGACGAGGCCATCTTCTCCAGACCGGCCCGAATCTTCGCGAATCGGACATCGGTAAAGCGGAGAAAGATGAGACCCAGGACCGGGGTGGAATATTGCGCGGCGTTGAGGCCGCTATTCGCCCGCAGCTGGTCGGCCGCATCCCAGAGACGCTTTTCCAGCGCGTCTGTCGCAGTGTCTTTTTCCGATGGGGCGATCCACTGCATGTAACAACCTCAAGTTATGGGTTCTGGAAAGGCGAGAATAACCTTTTCCCCTCTTTTAATCACCCGCGTTTTTACTGGCCAAAGCGACTAGTGGTTGCCTAGGGATTGGGGACCGCTCGTATCACGTGAAGCGTCTTCGCCGGGATCGGGAAAGACGTGAGTCGCCTCACCGCTTCTGTCCTGGGCCACCCAATGGCGCAAACGGCGTGTTGGGGTTGTATTTGTTGATCGGGTTCAGTGGATTCTCCGGGCGGTACCGATTGATGGGGTTGAACGGATTGTTCGGATTGAATTGGTTGATGGGATTGGCGGGGTTGTTCGGATCGTACTGATTCACGGGGTTAAACGGATTGTCCGGACTGTAGGCATTGGCGGGGTTGAACGGATTGGCGGGCTGATACTGGTTGATGGGATTAAAGATGTTGAAGTCCCGCTGGTACTTCTCGTCGAACCCCGGCTCAGCCAAACTTACCGAGGCCGACGCCAGAAGCATAAATATCGCCGGAAGCCTTGTAGATCGCATCGCCGCCCTCCTGTTCTGTCCGCTCACCGGCATACTGTAGCCGATGACCGTGACATCCGGGGTCACAGGAGAAAAAATAACCGTCGCTCGTGGTTCGTGAAGCGTATCTCGTGGGGGAAGACAAGCGGCTTGTCCGGAGAGCCTTGAGCCACCCCTGCCGATCAGGCGCGGGTGACCTCGGAGGGTTGCGGCACCCCGGATGAATCAAGCGCATAGGCGTAGGCCTCTTTCATCTGCACGTTTCCGCTATCGGTATAGACGAACAGGCGTGTGCCGTCGGTGCGAGTTTTCACGAGGCCATAGGCGGTGCGGCTGAATCCGTAGAATGGCCCCCGTTTCTTGGCCTTC
>Ga0209063_1000668_pt1 | contig 20728 bp, 22 predicted proteins | sample KloWWTmeKNB19Kit_FD_187177 | JGI IMG/M metagenome (GOLD analysis project Ga0209063, IMG submission 187177) | Active sludge microbial communities from Klosterneuburg, Austria, studying microevolution and ecology of nitrifiers - Klosterneuburg... | ecosystem: Engineered > WWTP > Aerobic digester >... | reverse complement strand
CGGCTCTTTCCTCACCAATTATTTTATTTGCGTATCGCTGCAACCAACGCTTCTTAATATTGTCTGCAAGCAGTTTCTATTGCGGGCTATGCCACTTCGTTCTATAGCCCTAATTAAGCCGGGCTAAGTTGTCTGCGGTTGCAGCGGCTCGAAGAAAAAAACACATGCCAAAAAGGCTTCGCCGTTTTTGTCATGGTTTTGCTAACCCTTCGCTGCCCCGCAGTCCGTCGGCTATTTTTTTATTTTTTCAGTTATGGTGGCTACGCCTTTCTGTAGTAAAAAAAATAAAAAAGCCTCCTCCACATTTTTAGCACGGTCGCTACGGCGGTTTATCCTGAACACAAATGCCATCGCAAAAACCGCCTGCTCCCTATGCGCCCCCTGCTGTTGTCTTGCTGCACTGGCACAGCCCTATGAGTTGTTTTTGTGTGAAAGCCATGCTTATAGCTGCGCTATGCCCGACCACACAAAAATCAGCCACGTTGTGTTGCGGGCTTCATGGCCGCCCCTCGCCGTTCCGCTACGCTGCACTTTTAAGTCGGGGCGGCCATTCCCGCCCTCACCCAGCAAGCCAAGGGCGCAGTGGGGGGCGCTGGTCAGCAGTGACAGCAGGAAGTGAACAGTTGATTTTCATTAACAACAAAAGGCAGAAATACATCAGGAAAATTTTGAAACCAAATTGATCCATTAATCAGGAAACCATCCAAAAGAACAAAGTATAAAAAAAGGCCGCAAAAATACCAATGCAGGCAACCGCACAAAGCCTGTAAAAAAAACAAAAAGACAGCCGCCATAAACACAGCCCCATCGCACATAGCCATCATTTATGCGGCTTCTGCTTTTGGTTTTTTTATCTGCATTGCTGATGCAACTGCTTTCTTTTTTTTCCTTTTTTCTTTTAAAATAAATTTTATTAAGATGAAAAATGCAAATCACTTCTTCGGTTCTCACAACGGTTCAGAAAATTTCTTTTGCCACAAGCCTTCATTGATTCTTTATACAGATGGTGTGAAGGAGTTGGCAGAAGACTGCGGTGCTTACTGGCTGATAGATTTAATCATAAGCCACCAATGCCACAGGGATATTAACCTTGAACGCTTCCAGGTGTGGGATTTAAAGAGAGTAAAGGACAATGCCTTTACAATTCTTGCAACAGATGGAAACCACAACAAAGTAACAAGTCAGGAAATCCCCTTCAGTGATTTTCCTTATGATCTTGCCACGCTTTGGCTGGTGGATGGCTGCCTGATGTTGCCGGGTGAATACTAAAGCAAAAGCCCCGCCGAAAGGCGGGGCCATTTTTTGAACTGAAGAATGAACAAAGATGTTCAGGTAATTTCAAAAATTAGCTCAGAATAAATTTATTACAGAGGCAATGAAATCTAATACTCCGCTTAACATGGCTTTAAATTTAATTGTTATAAAAATTGTTTGCTTTAGTTGACTCGGGAAAATATTTCACGAATACATTTATCTTACCACGACATTTACAGGCCAGACACTTTCACCAGTGACAGTGGATTAAATGCACCGTTTTTCAAAGGATACATTTGACCGTTTACTTCCTGGTAAAACTCAATTCCTAATGCAAGGAACAAAGGATGTGTACTGTTGGCAGTAACAGTGTTTACAAGGGTAATTACTGCGGTTGCGGCAGAATCCCAGGGTAACACAGCAGTTGCCTGTGCATCCATTACAAAGGTTTCATTTTCAAAATCAACCTCTGCACCGGCAGAAACAATTTTGAAATGGGTAGAACCACCTGGCGCTGCAAGCATGTTGATTGGCACGAATGCAGGAATATTTGCGGTAAGTGTACCGGCCACCCTGTCAATGTTTCCAGTGAATGGAGCGTACAAAGTAGTTCCGAGTTTACCACTGATGTTAAACTCAAATCCTTCCAGCAATTCGGCTTCGCCATCAATCACATTACGTTGACCACGGGGATTGGTAAGGTCCTCCTGGATCACTTCAACCATTTTCTGAGTGAGGCGGCCTACCATCCGGCTATCAGAAGCGTTTTGCAACATTGCACGGATTGAATTACGCAAAAGCTTTCCAGCTTTTCCGGCTCTTCCAAATTCTTCACCGTTTTCACGGGTTCTTTGAAATGCAGGATCATTGGCAATTTTGTCAGCGGATACTCCGCCTTTTTCTCTTGCCAGATAACCGTCCTCTGTTGTCTTGTAAAAAGTTATGCCACCGATTGTGCCATCTAATTTGATAATTCCTTTTTGCTTAGCCATTGTAAAAAATTTATTGGGTTAATAATTTGTTTCAATTTGTTGCTGTGTTATCAGCATTTGAAAACAAAAATAGATTGACAATAAAGCCTCAACAAATGTGCAAGGTCATCCGTTCCGTTTATTCCACATTATTCCAACTAACACCATTTTACCGCCTTCAAAAAATGATTATCTTTGCTATGGATTACTCATATCAAAGCCATAGCCGAAGTATGGATAGTGTATGAAAAAGTTATTTGATTAATGAACAGACTGTGTATTTATCCGAAGGACATTATGATAATCACAGGCAGAAGCGACAGGTATGGCAGAAATCTTATCAAGAAGATTAAAAAGCATTTCAAGAAGCAACAACACCAGGTTGTTACAGTTGAAGAATTTTGCCAGTACATGGGATTACAACTTGATGTTGTTGCCCGGCAGTTACGATAGTTAACTGTCTCAAATAAGCGAAGCCGATGATACGGGTTTCTGTTCTCACCACCCTACTTTTTGTTTTCTCTTACTTATTATGGGCTTTCAGATGTTGATGTGACCCGAGGTCACATTTGAGGTCACATTATGAAAAAAGCGTCACGATTAAATTCGTAACGCTTTGATTTTTAAGCTCCCCCTGCTGGACTTGAACCAGCGACCCTCTGATTAACAGTCAGATGCTCTAACCAACTGAGCTAAGGAGGAATATGTTTTATTTTCCTCGCCCTCTGATTAATCCCCACAATACTGTGGGGACTCTAACCAACTGAGCTAAGGAGGAATATGTTTTATTTTCCTCGCCCTCTGATTAATTCCCACAATACTGTGGGGACTCTAACCAACTGAGCTAAGGAGGAATAACTAACCGCCTATTTGGCGGGCTGCAAAAATAGGGATTTTAAGGAGTTAGAAAAACTGATTGACCGAAAAAAATCTATTCCGATAATCAGGGTTGAGTCAATTCTAAGCCCTCTTAACCACCTTATCCACCAACTCCTCTTTTTCATTGGGAAAAACTTGGATTTATCAATGAAAAAAATACTATACATTTGGGTTGTTAAAAATTTTTAACCCGTTAACATTCTAAATTAAAAAACATGGCAAAGAAAAAAGCAGCAAAAAAAGCAGCTAAAAAAACAGTTAAAAAAGCAGCTCCAAAGAAAAAAGTTGCTAAAAAGAAATCAGCCCGTAAACCTAATCCAGCCTTTATGAAGGCGCTTACCCCAAGCCCGGCTCTTGCTGCTGTTGTAGGTAGCAAACCATTGCCACGTACTGAAGTGGTAAAGAAAGTTTGGGAATACATTAAAAAGAACAAACTTCAGGACAGCAAAAACAGACGTATGATCAATGCTGATGCTAACCTGAAAGTAGTATTTGGTGGTAAAGGCCAGGTATCAATGTTTGATATGGCTAAGCACCTTGCTAAGAATCTGAAATAATTAATTCAGAACAAAATTTGAAAGGGCTCCGGAAAGGAGCCTTTTTTTATGAAACGAAATCAAGAAAACTGGTTGACTACAAAATCTGCACCCAACATGGCCAATGCACCTGCTAATAATCCAAAATAGATTTCATATGGTTTATGATCCGATACCATCAATCTGGCTGTACATACCAATCCAGTACAGAGCAAAGTAATAGCAAGCCACAAACCAAAATTTATTTGACCAGTTAAAGCGAATATCAACATAGTTGTAAGTAATACACCCATGGAAATTGCATGAAGACTCACTTTTATTTTAATATTGATCATCAGTCCCAGCCAGGAAGCGAAGAAGATGGCTAATGCAAATTTTACTGCCTGTTGGGGAATAAAAAAGCTACCACTTATCTTATTGCTGTTCCACCAGATATAGGTAATCCAAAAATAAAAAACACCGCAGGCTATCAATGGAATGATTCTGTCTTTCTGTGTATGCAAATAAACCGATTCAATAAACCCTAGCGCTTTTAAAAGCCCTACTGTAACTAATGGAAAAAAAGTAAACATTAAAATGGCCATGGCACTTACCCGAAATTTATCTTGCGGCATCATCCCTGCAAATAAATATGGATGAACATATACCATAAACAACATCATATATACAGGAACAAAAACCGGATGAAATATATAAGAAATAACTTTTGCAAAAAATCGAAGCACAGCATTTTGAATAATATTAGAAGAGCGATTTGAAAAGCCAGCACCTTCTATCTCTCTTACTTTCATTCCGGGGTATTCCATACTAATACTTTATTGCGATGCAAAGTAATGTAATTGTTGAAAAGCAGATAGAATTTGTATTTTTAAATATCCGACTCGGTTGCCGGGCATAAAAAAAATTTAATATGAGAATATTTTTTCTTTTATTTTTTTCCTGCTGCTTTTTTAAAAGCGCTGTTTCCCAAAAAACAGATAAAGCCAAAATGCAGGCAATGTATGAAGCTATTAAAGCAGCCGGTATTCTGCATCCTGATTTTGTGATGGCACAATGTATGCAGGAAACAGGAAATCTGAGTTGTAAAAAATGCTGCCTGCGCTATCATAATTTGTTTGGCTTTTATGTAGGAAAAAACAAATGCAAAAAATTTGAATCAGACTCCGCCTGTATCGCCTATTATAAAAGCTGGCAGGATAAACGTTATTCAAAATGGAAGAAAAAATATCCTAAAGAGGATTATTATCACTTTTTAAAATATGTAAAATATGCTACCGGCGATAAATATACAGCAGAGCTAAAACCTAAAGTGGCATGGGTAAAAAAGAACCTGAAACTATAAGATGAATTATTTATTTGCACCGCTAAAGGCAAGATTTTTAATATCATCAATATGAAACTGTGTATGCGCTGCAAAAATATTATTGATAAACAACAATTCGTTTATACCCTCTGCTTTTAGCATATTGATAAAATCGCCTTTATAAGATCGTTGATCTATTACAATTACCTTTTCATAGTTATTGATTAAAAAGGGAGCAAAGGCATTTCCATAGGATTCTTTCACTATTGCAATCTTTCTACCATTTTTATGTTGTGTTTCCATTTTACAAATGGGTAAATCGCCCTGTAAAAAAACAGAATAACTATTATCGCCGCTCGCCTGCTCGGCATACATGTGCGATGGAGCCCAATAGCCAATAGCCTTGCTGCCAATATAAAAATTAACAGAATCGGGAAAGAGATAATAACGAACGGAATCGGGATTGTTTCTTAAACTGGCCGACTTTGTAAGCCTGTAAAAAAAGCCCAAAAAATTCGGTTTCACTTTTGATGGTATCGAGTCTAATACAACCGGAGTAATACCCGCTGAAGCACAAAAACTTTTGTAAGCATAATAGGCTCCCAGGCTGGTCCAGTGATGATCGGTATGAAAATAAAGGTATTCTGATCGGTGCTGCCTTAATTCGTCCACCGGATTAATTTTTATAATCTCAGGATCTTCTGCTGCATAAACTTCATTGATTGCCTCTTTGGCAGGCTTCGCCAGATTTTTATATTTTTCTCTTACTTCAAATTCAAATCCATTTGGGATAATAAGGTTATATATTTTTAACCCTGGAATTTTTAAACGATTATACCGATTGATAACACTTGCATAAGCTTTTCCCATTGAAGCACCACCGCTAAACAATTCAAATCCTCTGTTCTTATAAATAAAGACAGCTCCTTTTTTTACACCTACATCACTATCATCAGGCAAAATGCGTTGCAATACTACGACAGTGTCTTTCTGTTTTTCAGACAAAGTATCAGTCGTCGGATTTTTCTTATTTTTTCCTGACTGGTTGCAGGAAAAAATAGTTATCAAAACAGATAACAGGATGAGAAAAATTTTCATAGCTGGTTATTTTTTCAATCCCTTGATTTTGTTAATATGAAAAGGAGTGTGTGCTGCAAATATATTGTTGATGAATAATAGTTCATTGATGCCTTCTGCCTTCAGCATTTTTATAAAATCGCCAGTATAGTATCGTTGATCCACTACTATTACTTTTTCATAATTATTAATTAGAAAAGGCGCAAAGGCATTACCATAGGATTCTTTTACTATTGCAATCTTTCTTCCATTTTTATGCTGCGTTTCCATTTTTACAATTGGTAAATCGCCCTGTAAAAAGACAGAATAACTGTTAGACCCCTTGGCGCCTTCGCCATACATTTTTGATTTACTCCAATTTCCTATTTGACTACCACCGATATAAAAATTTACAGAATCTTTAAATAGATAATATCGCACCGAATCAGGGTTTTTTTCCAAAGATGGATCACGGGTAAGGCGGTACAACGAACCAAGAAAGGCGGGCTTTACTTTGGAAACAACCGTATCAATATTTACGGGAGTAAGTCCGGCCTGAATACAAAATGCTTTATATGCGTAATAAGCACCCAGACTTGTCCAGTGGTGATCTGTATTAAAATATATATACGCTGATCGATGTTGCCTAATAGAATCTATTGCCCATATCTTTTTAATATTGGCGTCTTCGCTATTATAAATATATTCTATAGCTGGCCGGTTGGGCTTTTGCATTTTAGCATACTTCTCTGTAAGTTCAAACTCCAATGCTACCGGAATAATCAAATTATAAACTTGCACACCCTGTGGCGACAGTAATTGATTGTAAGAATTAATTACATCTGCATAGGTTTTGCCAATGCCCGGACCGCCGCCAAACATTTCAAATGCCCTGTTTTTGAAAACAAAAACACCTTTTTTCTTTTCGCCTACGGCGCCATCATCAGGCAGTGGACCGTCATTTATTTTATCAACCAGTGTATCAGGTTTTTCATTGGCTTCAGGATTGTCAACACCGCCATAGATTGTAATTTCACTTGATTTAAATCCAATAATATTTCTGAATTTATTAGATACACTCATCCATTGATCCCTCAATGGAAAGTTATCGGCATAGTACTCATTTATTTTTCTGAAATATTTGCCACTCCATAACATGCTATCAGAATATTCTGGAAACTGTGCAAGCGTTCTGTTTTCCATCACCGACACCTTCTCCTTCTTCATTGCAAGAGAGGCCACACCACCTGCCAGTAGCAATGTGCAGAAGACCGCTACGTTTACTATATGAATTTTTTTATTTGTTGTATCACTCATAACGCTTCACAAATTTAAAACCTGAAATAAATAAACGGATTATAGCTCTTGCCTACTAATTGTGCAATACATATAAAAAGCAACACCATATTAAATCCGATAACAGCGGTATCATAAAACCGGATGCGCCCCATTTTTTTATCAATCCATTTTTTTACTACATGATACACAGGCATACATAAAATTAAAGCCACTATCAACCAAAATAAATGTGTACTCAACAGGTTCAGCACTTCTCCATTGCCTGCAACGCTTCCTGTAAATGAAAACATTTTTACCACATAAGCCGCCAGCATATTTGTATCGGTAAAATAAAAAATTACCCAACCCGGAATGATGATGATTAATGCATAAAGATGGGCGATGAAGGCCGGCGACTTATCAAGCCATTTTTGTAAGAATGCTTTTTCCAAAGCAATAAAAATAAAAAAGTACAAACCCCAAAATATAAAATTCCAACTGGGGCCATGCCACAAGCCCGTAAGAAACCATACCACAAATAAATTCCAATAAACTCTTTTTTTATTTCCGCCCAGAGGGATATATACATAATCACGAAAAATACTGCCTAATGAAATATGCCACCTTCGCCAAAACTCACTGATGGATTTTGAAATGTACGGGTATTCAAAATTTTCTCGAAAATGAAACCCAAACATTCTTCCCAGCCCAATGGCCATATCGGAATAACCCGAAAAGTCGAAATAAATTTGAATTGCAAACATGATGAGGCCTACCCAGGCTTCCAGACTTGACAAAGCATGTATATCCGTTAGCGTAATTACATGGCTTTTATCTCCCATATATTTAGCCACCATCTCAGCAGCTATATTGGCAATAATTACTTTTTTAAAAAGACCGATACAAAAACGGGATACGCCCAGACTGAAATCACGAAGATTTTCTTTACGGCCATATATTTCTTTTTCTACATGTGCATATCTGATGATGGGCCCCGCTACCAGTGAGGAGAATAAAGAAACGTACATTAAAAAATTGGGAAAATTTCTTTGCGCTTTTATATCGCCACGATAAACATCTACTACATAAGAAATGGTGTGAAAGGTATAGAATGAAATGCCAATAGGTAGTCCATAACCTGGTGCATTGAAATGTGTACCCAACAATGAGTTTACCTGATCAACCAGAAATACATCATATTTAAACGTGGCTAACAAGCACAAATTAAATACCACCGTAAACGTAACCCCCACTTTAGCCCACTTAGTACCCCGGTGCTTGTCTATAAATATTGAATTGGCCCAGTCCACCAGAGAGGATAGTATCAACAATGAAATCCATATAGGCTCACCCCATCCGTAAAAAATTAATGAAAAAACAATCAGTACCCAGTTGCGCCAGGTGGAATTACCGGTGCTGTAATAAAAAATAAGACACAAGGGTAAAAACAAAAACAGAAACAATAGATCGGCAAATACCATAAGGAGTGTTGGTTGTAGGATTTATAACATCGCAAAATACAGAATTGCTTTTAGCTTCTCAAATGCAATGATGTAAATAATTTCATATTAATACAAGTCATTTTCAATCTTCTTTAAAAATTTTTAACATTAACAAGGTGGAAATAGGGCTGGCAGCGACTTTTCTTGCAATGCTAAAAACCTTTTTTCACGAAGACAATGATTTTGATAGTATAAAAATTAAAATAAAATGGCCGATGTAAAAAATGGAAGTACATTCGCCCTTATTAATTATTATTTATGCAACTAACCGCCAAACTCGTTCAGCTATTGCCTTTACAAACCGGTAGCGGAAAAAACGGGCAATGGAAAAAACAGGACATTATTGTAGAAACGGATGGACAATATCCCAAAAAAGTATGTGTCTCTGTTTGGGGAGATAAAATAAATGAAAACCTGCTGGTAACAGGAGCTATGCTTTCTATTTCTTTTGATGTAGAAAGCCGGGAATATAATGGCCGTTGGTACACTGATGTAAAGGCTTGGCGTATAGAGGCTGCGGGTGCTGCAAAACAAAATACTGATGTTGCCGACAGTCCATCATTTAATAATTATGACGACGAGCCGAAAGAGGATTTGCCATTTTGATGTATATATTTAGCAAGAAAAAATAGTTTTTACAATCCCTTTCTTAACCTTGCTACCGGAATATTAAGTTGTTCCCGGTACTTGGCAACGGTGCGACGGGCAATATTGTAGCCTTTTTCCTGTAATAACTCTGTTAGACGTTCATCGCTCAATGGGTATTTTTTCTCTTCACCTTCAACCAGGTTGCTTAGAATTTTTTTTACTTCTCTTGTAGATACTTCTTCACCACTATCAGTGCTTAATGATTCGCTGAAGAAAAATTTTAAACGGTAAGTGCCATATTCGGTTTGTACAAACTTGCTATTGGCCACCCGGCTAACTGTTGAAATATCAAGATTTGTCTTTTCGGCAATATCTTTTAAAATCATGGGCTTTAACTCGGTTTCGTCGCCGGTAAGAAAGAAGTTGTATTGATGTTCCATAATGGCATTCATGGTGCTTAATAGCGTGTGTTGTCTTTGCTTAATAGCATCAATAAACCATTTAGCGGCATCAATTTTTTGTTTTATAAAAAGTACGGCTTCTTTTTGTCGCTTATCTCTTTTTGAACCACGGTCATAATCTTTTAGCATATCTCTGTATCCTTCGCTGATACGTAGTTCGGGCGCATTGCGGCTGTTCAATGTAAGCTCCAGCTTTCCCCCATTATTCATTATGAAAAAATCGGGAACTACATAAGTTTCAGCTTTGTTTATTTCCCCTACATTGCCACCGGGTTTCGGATTCAACCTGATGATTTGATGCATTACTTTCCTCAGTTGTTCATCATCTATATTGAGACCACGCTGTATTTTTTCATAATGCTTTTTAGTAAACTCTTCAAAGTATTTTGTAATTGCTTTGAGGGCTATATCTACTTTTTTCCCTTCATCTTTTAGCCGTCGCAGTTGAATAAGCAGGCATTCCTGCAGGTCGCGGGCAGCTACACCCGGTGGATCAAATTGTTGAATGAGTTTAATAATGGCTTCAACTTCTTCTTCTGTAGCAATAATATTTTGGCGAAAAGCCAGATCATCAACAATTGCAGAAGTTTCTCTTCGCAAATAGCCATCCTCGTCAATACTTCCAACAATTTGTGTGGCAATAGTATGTTCTTTCTCTTCAAGGTTTAATAAACCCAATTGGTTGATGAGTAGTTCATAAAAACTGGTTTCTGTTTTAATAGGTAACTGGCGGCCTTCGTCCGCCTCGGGATAGTTGTCATCACGCAGTTTATAATCGCCAACTTCATCATCGCCCTCCCGCACATATTCACTGATGTCGATATTGTCATAATCATCTTCGCTGCCATCAGCTTCTTCATATTCGTCTTCATTAGTTTCGGTAAACTCATCTTTTATCTCGCTTGCATCGTCTTCGTGCTTGTCTTCATCCAGCTCCAGCGCTGGATTTTCTTCCAGTTCTTCTTTTATACGGGTTTCCAGATTGGCCGTAGGTACCTGCAGCAATTTCATTAGCTGAATCTGCTGTGGCGACAGTTTTTGTAACAGTTTTTGCTGTAAGCTCTGGCTTAATGCCATGGTTCAAGTCATTTAATTGCGGAAAATCCGCCCTTTGCACAAAAATAATGCCGTAAATTTAGGGTGAAAAAAATTAAGTGCGTTGCAACGAAGTCTTAAAATAATTGTTGTGCTGTGTACGCTGTTTTCATTTCATGCAAAAAGCCAGAATGATTACAAAACAGATTCCACTCATTCATCTGTCTTTGAAATAAGAAAAATCAACTATTGGGATGTAATGAAAGAAAAAGCCCGTCCTAAATTTCAGGATATTAATACTGACAACATCCTAACAAAAAAATGTATATCCCATCTGGATTTTACAAATTTGACCAAAATCCAGGTGAGTAATATGGGTTGGTTTTGCAAAAAAGAACTGGAAATGGACAAAAGATTTCCTCTATTACTTAGATTTAGACTAGGTAATCTGGACTATGTAAATTTTTTGGAAGGGAAGAAATAAATTAAATTCTATGATTTATTTGCTTTGGGGATTATTAAATATTGGACTGGGAATATTATTTATATACTTATTATTTAAGGCTACAAAATTGATTAATGAAAAAATCGGGCTTTTAGCTTCTTTGGTTTTGGTTTTTGGTATTCTGGCTATTATGAGTAGTTCAAGAATGCAAGACGATAAAAGTAAAACTTCATCTGAAATAATGAAATCGTGGGATTACAAACCTTCAGATAGTATTAACAGAAATTCAACTTACATGATGCGTATTGATTTGGAAACGAACTTGATTTCCAAATATCAATTATTGATAAATTATTGCAAAGACAAAACCGGAGAAAATATTTATCCCCTTAGTGCTACTGTTTCAACTACGGGGCTTGTAATTGGGACAAAATTGAAACCTGTATTTATTAATATTAAAAAGTCGGACGAAAACAACAAATTTGAGTATACTGTAAATGTCAATATGAATTGGCGCTTACTGGGTGCGGACTTTATTTATCAGTCAAAATTATTTGAGGGCACAACTTATATAAGATAAGAACCATGGGTTTATCCATTCACTATCAAGGAAAGATTAAAGACTATGCCATTATAAATGAAATGATGGAAGAGTTGGCCGACATCTGTAAAACGATGAATTGGCGGTTTCAATTATTTGAACCTAAAAACCCTTATCAAAAATTATCAAAAGAAAAATTCCCAAAATATACAGCGCTTGATGTAAAAGGCATTGCCTTCACTCCTGAAAATTGCGAAACCGTTTCCTTAACTTTTTTACCAAGCGATGAATTAGTATGCCCGGCAAAATTAGTTTTCTACGATCATCTTACAAATGATTTGATGATTGAAATAATATCAGTAAAAACACAGTATGCAGGACCGGAGTTGCATATCGCTCTCTTAAAACTACTTCAATACATAAGCAAAAAATATTTTGCTTCGTTTATATTAGATGATGAAGGAGAATATTGGGGAAAATGGGACGAAAAGCATTTTTATAAAAAGTTTGCACGTTATGATTTTTTGGTAAACAGTGTAACGAAAGCACTGGAAGGTTTAGATATAAAACCTGGTGACACACCGGATACAATTTTAGCTAAAATAGAGTCCATTCTACAGAGGAAAATGGACTCAGGCGAATTTGATTCAAAAGAGTAAAGTCATTATTTTCCCAACACTTTCAAAATAGCACCAACCATTTTTTCTCCTTTTTCTTTTATCTGCGCTTCAGTCCATAGTAAGCTGATGGAAGTAGAAATACAACGACTCATTACAGCATCGCTGGCACTAAAATCTTTATTGGCATGATGTATCACCTGTGCTTTCAAATCGGGGTGCAAGGCATTTAATGTTACTGCATTTTTCAAATGATCCCATTTGCGGATGTAGTGCCAATTATTGTCGTACCAGTAAAAATTGCCGGCTAAAATTCCCTGAGCTTTCATTTCTGATACAACGGCTTTGGTTTGTGCTTCCGTAGGTAAAAACCAGCTAAGAAAAGTACAACTGTCGCCGGCAGGGTCTGGTATTTTTCTGAACGAAACCTCCGCCACCTGAGATAGTATGTTTTTTAGCAGTACATGATTTTTTTTCTGTGTTTCTAAAAATTCAGGCACCCTTTTTATTTGTGCAAGCCCTACAGCTGCATGTAGTTCGGATATACGATAATTGTAGCCAATAAAAGGATGCAAGTCGGCACCACGGTCTGCGCCTTTATGATCATGCCCGTGGTCGGTATAGCCATCCGAATTAGTAAAAATATTTTCATCATTTGTCATTACTACGCCACCTTCGGCACAGGTCATTGTTTTTACAAAATCAAAAGAAAAAGTACCTGCATGGCCAATGGTGCCCAGATATTTTCCTTTGTAGGTAGCGCCAATGCTTTGACAGGCATCTTCTAAAAGTATAAGCTGATGCTCTTTGCAAATATTTAAAAGTGCATCTATATCCGCCATACTGCCACACATGTGTACGGGCATTATTGCTTTTGTTTTTAGAGTAATGGCTTTACGAACAGCTTCAGGATTTAAAGTCAATGTTTCATCTACATCCACCAAAACAGGAACAGCGCCTACACTTAAAATGGCTTCAAAGCTGGCAACGAATGTGAAAGTGGGAGTAATAATTTCATCGCCATAACCAATACCCAATGCACTCATTGCTGTAGATAATGCAGCTGTACCGCTTGATGTAAGTTGTGCGTACTTACAGCCAAATGTGTTACAAATAGAGGACTCCAATTCTTTGCTTTTCCAAATACCCTGACGGGGGCCATCAAAACCATAGCGCATCAGTATGCCGGTGTTTAATACATCAGTAACTTCTTTTCTTTCTTTATCGCTCCATAATTCATAGCCGGGCATAATGATTTATTTTTTTTGATTCTTGAAAATGTAATGGCTCACAAAAGTAAACGCATTATTTTAACTGTGGTGTCTTTGCTGGTTGTTTAAAATAATTCAGCCTTAGACTATCAGTCCAGCCGTTTGGATTGCGCTCCAATATACTACTGCTGTAAAAAACCATTCCCTGCACATTCGGCGTATTTCGAATGGCATCAACCTGCCTGCCTAACTGCATGGTATCTTTCCAGGCTTCATTGCTGCCGGCTTTATAGATACCAATACCGATATAGCAATTTTTTCCATAAGTATGATTACTCCACCAATCCAGAATGGTTAAGAAAGGTGCTTTGGGATGCTCAATTTCCCAATATAACTGAGGAGCTACATAATCGATCCAGCCGTTTTTCAACCACAATAAAATGTCGGCGTAAAGGTCATCATAGTTGCTAATGCCTGCTCTTGTGGCACTGCCTTCAGGATCCACATCATTATTTCGCCACACGCCAAAAGGGCTGATTCCAAACTGGCATTTTGGATTTACTTTTTTTATAGTGCGGAAAAGAGCTACAATAGTTGAATCCACATTGCTTCTGCGCCAGTCGGCAAGGCTGAGTTTTGTATCAGCATTTTGAAATGTGCGGTAATCGGGAAAATCTTTTCCCGGAATATGATAAGGATAAAAATAATCATCCATGTGAATGGCATCTACTTTGTATCGCTTTACAATATCATGAACAACATCAACCACAAATTTTCTGGCTTCGGCTATACCGGGATTAAAATATTTTTTGCCACCATAATTTACAAACCAGTCGGGATGTTCTTTGGTAACATGATTTGATGCAAGTATTGCCGTTTTGGTATTAAATACAGCACGATAAGGATTGAGCCATGCATGAAATTCTAGTCCTCGTTTATGTGTTTCTTCAATCATGAATTGTAAAGGATCGTAATAGGGCGAAGGTGCTTTGCCTTGTGTACCAGTAAGCCATTGGCTCCAGGGCTCATAAGCAGAAGGATAGAAGGCATCGCCTGCCGGACGAATTTGAACAATAACGGCATTAAAGCCATCGGCCTTATACTTATTCAATAAATTAATAAATGAAGCCTTTTGTTTCTCAATATCCCATTGTCCATTTGCAGGCCAGTCGATATTACTTACAGTAGAAATCCAAACACCACGAAATTCTGGCTTGTTTTGTGCAAATGATGGGAAAATAAATATTAGGGAGAATACAAAAATAAAAATTGACTTTATCTTCATGGCTACTTGATTATTGCGAAAATACAATATCAAAGGCCATCTCTTATCTTATCAAGCAGATTGCTGAGAATATTAGCTTCTTCTTCAGAAATTTTTGCAAGTATCTGGTCCATTTCAACTTGTTTTGAATCCAGATTTTCCAAAAGCTTTTTTCCTTTATCAGTTATTACAACATCAACTAACCTTCTGTCCGATTTACAGGTAATCTTTTTTACTAAACATTTTGCAATGAGACGGTCCACAATTCTGCTAGTATCACTCATTTTCTCAAGCATTCTTTCTCTTATTTGAAGCGTGGAGATGGGCTTTGGATAACTGCCGCGAAGAATTCGAAGTATATTAAACTGCTGAGAGGTAATGCCTTCTTCGTCAAAAAGGTATTTTACTTTATCCCGCATCCAGCCTACCGTAAATATTAAATTAACGGTAGCTTTCTGATAAGCATTCTTAAACTTATCCTGTTGTATGTCTTTTTCAATGCCCATAAAAATGGCTATTAGATAAATATAAAAAGTTTCAGGAAAATCTCCCGTTTTTCTGAAACTTTTTTACGCAATCGATTAATTATTGTAATAGAATTTCTCTTCTACAATTTTGCCATTTTTCCAGCGTTGCACTGAAAGTTGACGATAATTACGAACTCCATAATCTTTGTGGGTATAATCCATCCACCATTCGATAGCAGCTATATCATCGCTGATTATGGTGTTCAATACTTTGGCTCCTCTGAATTCGGTTAGCCCATTTACAAACGCTTCTTCATACTGGCGGTTCACGTCTTTGCCAATACGGGCCGTGTAATCGTTATCCTGCATTATAACCTCTTGGGAATAAAATTTTTCAAAAGCATCCAGAATTTTTCCTTCTAAAATCATTTGGTTGAGCTGGTCAACCGCTGTTCTTAAATCGATCATAATATTATTTTTAAAAAGAAAAATAGTATAACCCAGCAAAATTAATGTTTAAACATTAAAATACAAAAAAATCATTGAGATATTCAAATTGTTAACAATTTAAAGGCAGCAAAAGTGAATAAAATCACCTCTTAGTATTATTGTGAGAACTGTGAAATTCAGTTGTTTTACATTATCAAACACAAACCTTTAACCTGAAAATTCCAGTTATGAAATTGTTATCAAATTCGATTAGAAGTTTTTTTGAAGGATTTATTTCTTTTTATACTTCTGTATATAAAGAGATAAAAAAATGGTGAGGGTGCATATTAAATGCCGACTCTTATTTTTCCTGCCTGTTTAAAAATTATAAACAGATGATGTGCTTCATGAAGCAGGAAAAAATTTAACCACAGTTGAAGACTCATGCTTCCGTAAACTGGATGGATCCCTTTTTTATCCAATTCAGCTTGTGTTAATTTCATAAATTCAGCAGCCATATCTTTTCGTGTGGTGATGAGGTCCTGCATAATTTCCCGAAAAGTTTTTTTGCAATTTTCTAAAAAGGCTGGATCTGTATCCGCAATATAGGCTTCAAATGCAGGAACAAAGTCTTCCTGCCTGATTTGAGACACTCGCTTATGTACAACGTGTTGATAGGTTTGTAAATGAACAATGATTTCAAATATTGACCATTTTTCTGGAGCAGGTTTTATATGTACCTGTTCTTCCGAAATACCTTCGAGTATCTCTAATAATGATTTATGTTGATATTGTAGTCTGGTAGCAATGGATGATGAAAGTTCCATAAAATAAAGTTTGTTATTGTTGTAATGAAGTAAAAAAATGGAAATCAGGATTCCCACACTTTAGTGCCTTCACTACAGTTAGCACAAATATCAATATTTTTTCTCCCTTTTAATATTTGTTTTCTAAAGTTAGTATAATTGCCGTTTTTCCATATTTCTTTAAAGGAATGCTGTTTAAGATCGCCCATTTTATGTTGTGCATCTTTATCAAAGCAACAGGGAGCTACCAACCCATCCCAGGTAATTACAGGATCGTGCCAAAGCCGCCAGCAATGATTAACAAGGTTTCCTTTGAATTGATATCCATCAGCAATTTTTTTATATCTACTGTATTTATCAATTGAAGGAATTAATCCATTTGGATCGTTTTTAAAATCATAGACCTGTGCAGTTTTAAACCACACATCATCCACCCCACATTCTTTTGCTATTTGCTTTACCGCTTCTATTTGATGTTCATTTGGCTTTACAACCAAAAACTGAAAAACGACAAATGGAGTTTTACTTTTTAGTTCTCTTTTCCATTTTACTATATTTTTAGCACCTTCAATTACTTTACTCAGTTGCCCGCCTACACGGTATTGTTGATAGACTTCCTGTGTAGTACCATCTATCGAAATTATTAAACGATCCAGCCCGCTTTCAATAGTTCGTTTTGCGTTTTCATCATTCAGATAATGGGCATTGGTAGATGTAGCTGTATAAATATTTTTTTGCGAAGCATAGTTTACCATATCAAGAAAAGATGGATTGAGATAAGGTTCGCCCTGAAAATAAAATACCAGATACCAAAGTTCTTTATACAATTGATCAATAGTGTCTTTAAAAAAATTTTGTTGCAACATGCCGGTGGGGCGGGTAAAAGCTCTTAAACCACTGGGACATTCCGGACAGCGTAAATTGCAGGATGTTGTTGGTTCAAAAGAAATAGAAACAGGATAACCCCATTGAACAGGTTTTTTAAACCATTTACTTATCTGATAGCTGCTCCATACTTTTAACCCATTCCAGACACGACGGAACGTAAGTTTTGATAAAAGGTTTAAACTGTCTCTGCGGTTATATCTTGCCATCGGCAGTAAAGGTAAGTGGCTATATTGAAAATTTTTTTGTAAATGAAGCAAACGCATTTACGAAATTGGAAGGAATCGCAGAGAGATTGCAATGATTAATAATAAAAGATAAAAAAAGCTATGCAGGTTGCAGCAACTTGAAACAATGTCTTAATATTTCAATTTTAATTTCTTTGAATGCTTCTGCAGGTTCGCCATCAATATGCAATGGAGCCAATTCCGGATTTGAAATATAAAGCTGGTTCGTTTGAAAATAGATGACACCTTTATTTTCTTTTATTTCATTTTCAAACGATAGTTTATTCCAGCCTTTTAACTGTTTTAATGTTTGTATTACAAAGCTGAGTTTATTTTTTCCGGTTACAATTACCACATCCAGCAATCCATCATTCAGGCTAGCTTTAGGCGCAATGGTGAAATTATTTCCAAACTGATTACTATTGGCAATGCTGATAAAGCAGGCTTCTGTTTCAAACGATTTTTTTGCCAGCTTCACAGTAAATGGATATCGTTTCAATTTTAAAAAATGCTGCATCGTCAAGCGTGCATAAGTGGCCAGTCCTCTTTTGGGCTGTGTTGCAAAATCATGAGCTACCTGAGCATCAAATCCCAGTCCACAAAGCATACAGGAAAACTTATGGTTGATATTAAAGGCATCTACTGTATTTATTTTGCCATGAAAGATAACTTGAAGTGCAGCCTCAGGTTGTTTGGGAATATGTGCAGCATTGGCCAGTCCATTTCCCGATCCACAGGGAATAATTCCAAAATTTACTTTGCAAGGCAACAGGCTGTTTATGGCCTGATTAATAGTACCATCACCCCCTGCTATTACAATATCTGTTATCTGTTCTTCTTTAATAACTTTAAATAAAAAAGAATAATCGCCTCCCGCTACTGATGGATATACCTGATATGGAATGCCCGCTCTCGTTGTTTTGTCTTCTATCAATTGGCGAAGCTGACCTTTATCTTTAGTACCAGCAACCGGGTTTATGATATAGATAATTTTTCTTTGCATGTGCTATGGCAGCTTCAATATGCACAAAGTTATCATTTTGGAAGGAGCCATCATCATGGGGTTGGGCGGATCAATACTCATATAGATACGCAACGATTTTTTTCCTGAAAATAATTTACGAAGCGTAGCAATTTTAATTTTAGTGTGAGAAGTGTTTTCCCGCTTTATCAATTCATTGTTATTCTCATCTATAAAATGAAGAGATTTGATCCAGTTGCCTGGAGTGGCCTCGGTATAGTTTACTTCCAGATATCCGTTGGATTTCCAAACAGAAGACTTTACGATTCGGGTGTTTAAAGAATCATTTATTTCGCTTGTAGTAAGCAGCGGTTTTTTATTAAGTATAATCTGCCATTTACCTTGTGCCTGTATCCACATCGTAGTTAAAATAAAACTACATAAGATTAGACTTTTTTTCATTTGTTATAGTATTTAAATAACCGTGCCAGAGATAAGATGAAAACAACTAAATCTTAGTTGCAATAACTTACCACCTCAGCAACGCACTTGCCCAGGTAAACCCACTTCCAAAAGCAGCAAGACATACCAGATCACCTTCGTTTATTTTTCCTTCTTCCCATGCCTCACATAGTGCAATGGGTATAGAGGCCGCTGTAGTGTTTCCGTATTTTTGAATATTATTGAAAACCTGATCATCACGCAGTTGCAGTTTTTTTTGTACAAATTGACTGATGCGTAAGTTAGCCTGGTGGGGTATCAACAGCTTGAGATCGCTGGTTTGTAATTGATTTGCCGATAATGCTTCGTTTATCACCTGCGGAAATTTCTCAACGGCTACTTTAAATACACTTTGCCCGTCCATAAATGGAAATACCTGGGCATTATCTATCATGGCGTGACTAAAAAACATTTCACCAATTTCTGCTTCATCAAAATCGGCGAGTTTATTTTCTTTCACCCAGTGGTTGGCATGCGTACCTGGGTTGAACATGGCTAAAACTTCAGCATTAGTACCATTGCTGTGCAGGTGTGTGCTTAAGATTCTGGAGTTTGAGTTTTCATCAACCGCTTGCAAAACCACGGCTCCGGCACCATCGCCAAAAATGACACTCACATTTCTGCCACGTGTACTGAAGTCGAGACCAAAAGAATGTTTTTCGGCACCCACTACCAATATGTTTTTATACATACCCGATTTGATAAACTGGTCTGCCACGCTCAATGCATATACAAATCCGCTGCACTGATTGCGTACATCCAAAGCGCCTACATCTTTCATCTGCAATGCACGCTGCAGTAGTACACCGCAACCTGGAAAATAATAATCAGGGCTTAGCGTAGCGAAAACAATAAAGTCAATATCATGTGTGGTGATGCCGGCTCTTTCAATTGCAATTTTTGCAGCTCCCACACCCATGGTAGTAGTAGTTTCTCCTTTGCGGTCGCCATATCTTCTTTCTTTAATGCCGGTACGTTCCTGTATCCATTCGTCGGTAGTATCCATATACTTCATCAGGTCATTATTGGTAAAAACATTTTTGGGAACATATTTTCCGATGCCGGCAATTTTGGATTTAAACATATATATCTTTTGTTTGGTAAGATAAGAAATGTAAAAGAAATGAAACTATTTCAAATGAAATGGTTGGGAAGAAGAACAAGATGGAGCGAGGTGGCGTTATTTTTTATTTTGTTATGAATGCACACGAAATGACACGAAAATATTTTTGCCACGAAAACACACGAAAGAGCACGAAAGATTTTTGATGTTTATTTTCAGTCCTGTCCCGAATTCAATCGGGGTTGCCAATAAGCAGTTGATTCATGAAGCAACAAGTATAAGAATCTTTGTGAACCTTGGTGTCTTAGTGGCGTTATTTTCTTGCCACGAAAACACACGAAAGAGCACGAAAGATTTTTGATGTTTATTTTCAGTCCTGTCCCGAATTCAATCGGGGTTGCCAATAAGCAGTTGATTCATGAAGCAACAAGTATAAGAATCTTTGTGA
>Ga0209063_1000665_pt1 | contig 20823 bp, 18 predicted proteins | sample KloWWTmeKNB19Kit_FD_187177 | JGI IMG/M metagenome (GOLD analysis project Ga0209063, IMG submission 187177) | Active sludge microbial communities from Klosterneuburg, Austria, studying microevolution and ecology of nitrifiers - Klosterneuburg... | ecosystem: Engineered > WWTP > Aerobic digester >... | reverse complement strand
TCGCGTGGTTGTTTAACTCGCGCCGTACATTCGTTCGGTATGAATACCATGCAGACCTCTTCTTAGGCATGGTGCAGTTGGCTTGCGTAATGATAATTCTCAAAAGTTATTTTTGAGATGGCTTCTAGTCATTTGGCTAATGAAGACGAGAACAGTTCTATTGAGAAAGACATAGTAAGACTTCGAGAACTCGGTTGAATAGACGACACATTCGTTGAAAATCTATCCGCAATTGAAAAACCAAAGTATACTCTTCGAGGAATTTGCACAAAGTATCCTTGTATTTTTGAAGTCGGACTTCAAAAATGCAAGGTAACGGCTTCATCCTTAGAGCTCGGAAAACGCACTATTTGATATTCGCTTTGATTGAAAACACCTCACTCCACAAACACCTTCCTGACCCAACGCTTCTTATCGCTAAGCACAGCAACCGTGTAAATGCCTGTAGGCCATTGGTTCAACTTAATGGGTATTCCGTTCCACGTGCGTTCCACGCAAAGTTGGCCGAGGCCATCAAAGACAGTGATCTGAAGGTTTTCATTCGTGTTCAATGAGATCGTCGTGCCATCCAGCTCCTGCCGAACGGTGATCGGGTCTGCTTGATCATGATCATCGACCCCTGTTGTTAAACACCCGTTCACGAATAGCGCGAATTCAGATTCGGGCAAACTCTCAGATGCGAAGGCTGTTGTCAGTGGACCAGTTACGACTCCGTTCTCATAACCTAACCAGTAAATACCGCAGATCGACAAATGAAAATCACTCGGTTGTTCGAAGGATGTGCCACAGATCACGTTGCCCGAGAGGTCAGTTTGATGGATGCCCCAAACCACCGTATCGCCAACAGCAAAGCCATCCACATACCAGCGGCATAGCGCACCACAATCACCCCATACGCGTACTTCTTGATCATCCTGTAGTGTTCCGGAGAACGAGCGGATCACCTTCATATCCGCACCGTATTCCACATTACCCAGTTTTACGGCAAGCACAATGGCATCAGGTACGCCACTGAATGATGGATCGATCGTTTCACAAAAGGTCTGCGGACCAATACACGAACAAGCAAGTGTGCTTGCATGGAACATCAGACCAACCACAAAGGCCAAGGAGAATTTAGCTACGGTGTGCATAGCATCAAGACACAATGAACAGCAGTTCCGTTGCCTTATCGCGCTGATCTCCAGTTAACCATGTGAGACAATGCTACCTTTGCAGTACAATGCACCCAACTTTAACCATATGGATACGGACCGCCTTGGGCGTGCTGCTTATTGGCTTGTTATCCGCTACTTCGTGCAACCGGGATGATGATGGGCCTGTCGTGAACCCTACGATCAATTTCGTCATGGACTCCGGGTATACCTATCTCAACGATACCTTGCCATTATCCGATACACTGAAGGTCGGTGTGATCATTCAACAAGGGAATGAAAATTTGCGAACATTCCTAGTGCGCTCCGTTTATGATCAACAACAACCTATCATAACCGATAGTCTTCCGGTCGGTTCCGACACTTTTGAGTTCGAAAAGCAGATCATTCTACGTGGCGTAGCGGGTATGGAACGATGGAGCTTTGGAGTTGAGGAGAATGATGGCGACCGGATCTGGCGCCAACTTACGTTCGTTGTGCAGTAATTGCCATTGGTTCATTGCCTTCCGGTAAATTCGCGCCCCAAGGCATTCAAGTGCCTTCTTCGAGCATCCGTATGTACCGCACCCACACTTGTGGCGAACTCCGCCCTAGCCAAACTGGCCAAACAGTAACCCTTGCTGGCTGGGTTCAGCGCACCCGTGAATTGGGTGGTCTCACTTTTGTTGACCTGCGCGATCGATTCGGGATCACTCAGCTTAGCTTCAATTCGGAACGCGATCGATCACTGCGCGATCAAGCCAATTCCTTGGGCCGCGAATTTGTGGTGCAAGCAACAGGCGTTGTTACAGAACGCGAAAGCAAGAACAAGAACATCCCTACCGGCGAGATCGAATTGGTCGTTACTGACCTGAAGGTATTGAACACCGCGAAGACACCTCCTTTCACCATTGAGGAAGATACGGATGGCGGCGATGAGTTGCGCATGAAGTACCGCTATTTGGACCTTCGCCGCAACAGTGTGCGCAAGAACATGGAGCTGCGCCACCGTATGGCGATCGAAGTGCGCAATTATTTAAGCAACCAACAATTTTTAGAGGTCGAAACACCGGTTCTGATAAAAAGCACACCTGAGGGTGCTCGCGATTTCGTGGTGCCTAGCCGCATGAACCCAGGTGAGTTCTACGCGCTGCCGCAAAGTCCGCAAACATTCAAGCAACTGCTGATGGTGGCAGGCATGGATCGCTATTTCCAGATCGTGAAATGCTTCCGGGATGAGGACCTTCGTGCGGATCGACAGCCTGAGTTCACCCAGATCGATTGCGAGATGGCCTTTGTGGACCGAGAGGATATCCTGCAAACGTTCGAAGGACTTGCCAAGCATTTGTTCAAGACTATTCTTGGAAAGGATATGAACGAGCCATTCTTGCGGATGAACTATGATGAGGCCATGCGGTATTATGGCTGCGATAAACCTGACCTGCGTTTCGGTATGCGCTTTCATGAAATGAACGAGCATGCGAAAGGCAAAGGTTTCAAAGTATTCGACGATGCGGAATTGGTGGTGGGCATCAATGCAGAGGGATGCGCTGGCTATAGCCGTAAGCAGACCGATGCGTTGATCGACTTCGTAAAACGTCCGCAGATCGGTGCTACGGGCATCATATTCTTGCGCTGGAATGCTGAAGGGTTGAAGAGCACCGTTGACAAGTTCTACGGACCGGATGAACTGAAACGTTGGGCCGAACATTTCAATATGAAAGAGGGTGACTTTATCTGCATCATGGCAGGCCCAGCTGATAAGACACGCAAGCAACTGAACGAACTACGCTTGCACATTGCTGAAACACTGGGCTTGCGCGACCCGAACGTATTCAAACCTTTATGGGTCGTGGATTTTCCTTTGTTGGAAAAAGATGAAGATGAGCGCCTGCCTGCCGGTAGGCAGGGCCGTTGGCATGCCATGCACCACCCTTTTACTTCCCCCATTCCGGAGCACGCACATCTGCTGGAAAGCGACCCCGGATCTGTAAAAGCGAATGCCTATGATCTTGTGATCAACGGTACCGAGATCGGTGGCGGCAGCATCCGCATTCACGATCGTGCCATGCAAGAAGCAATGTTCCGTGTGCTGGGATTTACAGACGAAGAGGCACGCTACAAATTCGGGTTTCTACTCGATGCCTTCGAGTTCGGTGCACCACCACACGGCGGTGCGGCATTCGGTTTCGATCGCTGGGTGAGCCTGTTCGGTGGCCGAAGTGATATCCGTGAATTCATCGCCTTCCCGAAGAACAACTCCGGGCGTGATGTAATGATCGATGCGCCAAGCATGATCGATGATGTACAGTTGAAGGAATTGGGGATCGTAATTAATAAGCCGTCATGAACAAGACAGATCAAGACTTTATCCGCGAGGCAATTGCAGCTGCGCGCGCTGGAATGCTACGTGGTGATGGCGGACCTTTCGGATGTGTTATCGTGAAGGATGGCGAAATTGTTGGTCGCGGTAATAACAAGGTTACCAGCACCAATGACCCAACTGCACATGCCGAGGTGGTCGCTATCCGTGAAGCTTGCAAGGCGCTCGGCGATTTTCAGCTTACCGGATGCGTACTATATACGAGTTGCGAACCTTGCCCCATGTGTCTGGGAGCGATCTATTGGGCACGCCCTGATCGCATTGTTTACGCCTGCACACGCGAGGATGCCGCAGATGCTGGGTTCGATGACCAACTGATCTACGACGAGCTACCCCTACCCTACACCGAACGCAAGATCCCTACGGAACATGCCTTTCGCGATGAAGCACAAGTGGTGTTCAACGAGTGGAAAGCGAAGGAGGATAAGGTGGCTTATTGACTCATTTTCATTTTGCAATTGACCACCAGTGATGGCAACTTGGTACGACCCATCCATGTTCGCATTGGTCATGACCCTTGTGGTCGTATTGGTCGGTTTGTTCCAAGTATTTCGCGGAAGTCTTCAGCTGGTAGCCATTGCCGGACATTCGCTGACCCCACTACCAAAAGTTGACAAGATCGAGCTGGAACGAATTAGCCCATTCTATGCCGCACTTCCTCCCTATCGTAAAAAAGTATTCTCTAAACAGGTGAAGGAATTCATCTTCGACAAGGATTGGGAAGGACGTGGTATTGAGCTTACTCGCCAGATGAAACTGCACATTGCAGCGTTGGCCGTGCAGATCAGCTTCGGCCTGGGCAGGTTGCTTTTCATCCATTTTGAACGGATCGTGGTGTATTCGGATGAATACAGGAATCGCCAAACCGGTAAGAACCATTTAGGTGAGGTTGCACCGGGCCCTCGGCTCATTGTGCTTTCTTGGAAACACTTTATACAAGGCGAAGCGGATGCGTTTGATGGACGCAACCTTGGCCTGCACGAAATGGCTCATGCGCTGTGGCTCGAGAACAAGATCGACAACGCCGAGAACGATTTCATGGAACCAAAGATCCTCGCTCGTTGGAAGGAGCTCGCCCAGATCGAAGCAGACCGCATTAATAACGGTAAAACGGCATTCTTCCGTAAGTATGCCGGTCGCGATCAGGCCGAATTCTTTGCCGTAGCCGTCGAGTATTTCTTTGAGCAGCCAGGTGCATTCAAACAAGAATTACCGGAGCTTTACGTTACGTTGGCCAGTCTGTTGAAGCAAGATCCCGCAATTGCCTGAGCGCAATTTGGCTGTTTTGTAACCACCCAATTCTTCATGCACGCGATACCTAAACCTCAGGCCTTGGCATGCTTTTTGGCAATCGCCACCCAAAACCGTCGGATCGGTTTACTTTCGCCGGACCTTAACCTAACCTCGAACATGAAAACACTGCTCATTACACTCTGCGCTGCCCTTATTGGGACCACGACGATCGCGGGTAAACCCGTAACATTCATCAAAGGGGACAAATCGATCTTCAAAGGCGATGCTTCATTTCTTGTTGAATGGGATATGTCCCTCTCCTCCATTGATGCCTTGGATACCGAAGAAGCATTCGTGGAATACTATAAAGGAAAAGAAAAGGACCCTGAAAAATGGGAGAATGGCTGGAAAAAAGACAAAGCAGGTTTTGCGAACACTTACGTTGAAATGCTTTCCAAGGATCTGAAAAAGACCAAGCTGAAGATCAGCAGCGACGATCCCGACAGCAAGTACAAGATGATCGTACGGCCTATGAAGGTGAAGACCGGCACGCCAGTGCGTTATTCCAGCATTGAAATGAAGATCCACATTATCGACATGGCCACGGATGAGGAAGTAGCCGTGCTGCACGTACCCGAAGTGCGTGGTGTGCAATGGGGCATGACGACACCTACCATGGGAATGACCGTGAATGTAGCGATCATGTATAGCTCGAAGTTCTTTTCGAAATTCATCAAGAATACGATCGCCGGAAAATGAGATCGTTAGTTGTCGCCATTCTTTTCTCGTTCGGTCTTCAGATCAGTGCTCAGGATATCCCAAGGGATCTTCTTGGCAGCAAGGAGGTCGAGTTCTTCGGAATGGATTTTTCCTTCTTGAGGTTGATCCACCAAGATGGTTTCGTGGATAAGAACGGCAAGCCTATGTGCAAGTCGCTTCCATTCAAATACTTCGCCGAATGGAATGACCTCTTTGTCATCGAACGCGATAAATTCAGTGTGACCAGGTATTTCAGCATACCCAAATACTCGGTTTCGCTGGATGAAGTGACCGTTCGGAACAAAGCGTATGCTTTTGAAGAAGACTGCATCATAGAGAATGAGGATTACGACGTGGACGAAGCTCAGATACAGGAAGCGATCTCCCACTACAACGGAAAGAATTCAGCCGGAATAGGATTGACCCTCTTCATGGTGAGTTTGAACAAGGAGAAGAATATCGCTGTGATGCACTATGCCTTTTTTCAAATAGAGGACCATAGTATCATCTATCACCAGCGGCTTACAGGTACTCCGGTCGGTATGGGTTTCCGCAACTATTGGGTGAATGCAATGGACAATGCACTTGAACCCGTAATGAAGGATTTCGCCAAAGCGCGGAAATCAGCCAAGAAATAGCTTTCTTCTTTGGTCATAGACCACAGCGAACGAAGTCATACTAAACTAGAAAGCCGCATCATCACTGGTGCGGCTTTCTATTATTCCAACAAGTTATTTCCGCAAGGGTTGGTTCGATCCGGATCCGGGTTCTCACCTTAAAGGACTCCTTCTCACTCCTTCGTTACACTCGCCACCAAGTACTCGCGGTTCAAGCGTGCAATGTGCTCCAAGCTGATGCCCTTCGGACACTCAACTTCGCAGGCACCTATAGCGCTACAACTACCGAAGCCTTCCTTATCCATTTGCTCCACCATGTTCAAAGCACGCATTTTAGCTTCCGGACGGCCTTGTGGCAACAGTGATAACTGCGAAACCTTTGCGGATACGAACAACATCGCTGAACTATTGGGGCAGGAAGCCACACACGCACCACACCCTATACACGTAGCAGCATCGAAGGCCGTATCGGAATCTGGTTTCGATATCGGCAGCGCATTGCCATCTACCAAATTACCGCTGGTATTTACACTTACGAAACCACCCGCTGCTTGTATGCGATCGAACGATCCACGGTCCACAACAAGGTCTTTGATCACTGGGAATGCCTGCGCACGCCACGGCTCCACATGAATGGTATCACCATCCTTGAACTTGCGCATGTGCAATTGGCAGGTGGTAATGCCACGGCCCGGGCCATGCGCTTCACCATCAATGAACAAACTACACATTCCACAAATTCCTTCGCGGCAATCATGATCGAACGCGATAGGCTCATCGCCTTTGCGAACGAGATCATCGTTCAGTATATCCAGCATTTCCAGGAACGACATGTCTTCTGAGACATCGTTCACTGGATAGGTCTTCATTTCACCTTTCGCCTTTGGGCCAGCCTGCCTCCAGATCTTTAAATTCAATTTCATATTGCCCATTGTGCTGTTATTTGTATGATCTCTGCGTCAATTTCACGACGTCGAATTTCATTTCTTCTTTGTGACGATTACTGGTTCCGGGATCACCGGTCCATTCCCAAGCTGCCGCATGTGCGAAGTTGTCGTCATCGCGCATCGCTTCACCTTCCGAGGTCTGGTACTCTTCGCGGAAGTGACCGCCGCAGCTTTCGTTTCGCTCTAGTGCATCCTTACACATCAATTCGCCCAGTTCAAGGAAATCCGCTACACGACCGGCTTTTTCCAGTTCCTGGTTGAACTCGTTTCCTTTGCCGGTAACTCGTACATCCTTCCAGAATTCTTCGCGAATTTGACGGATCTCCACGATGGCTTCTTGCAACCCTTGTGCGTTACGCGCCATGCCGCATTTCTCCCACATCACCTTGCCTAATTGGCGATGGAAATCATCTACGGGCTTGGTGCCTTTGTTGTTCAGGAAGTGGTTGATACGATCGGTGACGCCCTTTTCGGCTTCATCGAATGCAGCGCTTTTGGTATCGATCGCTCCAGTACGGATATCATCCGCGAGGTAATCACCAACGGTATAAGGCACTACGAAATAGCCATCGGCCAAGCCTTGCATCAAGGCGGAAGCACCTAACCGATTAGCTCCGTGGTCACTGAAGTTGGCTTCGCCCAAACAGAACAAGCCGGGTACGGTCGTTTGCAAATTGTAATCGACCCACAAGCCCCCCATGGTGTAGTGAACGGCCGGATAGATCTTCATGGCATGCATGTACGGGTTCTCACCAACAATGTTCTCGTACATGTCGAAGAGGTTACCGTATTTCTCGCTGATCACCTCTGTTCCCATCTCCTTGATCTTTTCAGGTGATGGGTTCTCCATGTTATGGATATTGGCCTGTAATTTTCCGTAGCGTTCAATGGCTGCTCCGAAATCCAAATACACGGCCTCTCCCGTTTTATTCACGCCATAGCCGGCATCGCAACGCTCTTTGGCAGCGCGACTTGCAACGTCACGTGGCACCAAATTTCCGAAGGCAGGATAACGGCGTTCCAGGTAATAGTCGCGATCCGCCTCGGCAATATCGTTGCCCTTTTTCTTGCCTTCACGGATCGCTTTGGAATCTTCAATGTACTTAGGCACCCAGATCCGTCCATCGTTACGCAAGCTCTCGGACATCAGCGTGAGCTTGCTTTGGTGCGTTCCACTTACCGGAATGCATGTAGGGTGGATCTGCGTGTAACAAGGGTTAGCCATGTACGCGCCACGTTTGTGCGCTTTCCACGCCGCGGTGACATTACAGCCCATGGCATTTGTGCTCAAGAAGAATACGTTGCCGTATCCGCCTGTGCAGAGTAGAACCGCATGCGCACCGTGCCTTTCAATTTCTCCGGTGATCAGGTTCCGCGCAATAATTCCGCGGGCTTTTCCATCGACCACGACCACGTCCAACATTTCATGACGGTCGTACATCTTCACAGCACCTTTGCCAACTTGGCGCATCAGTGCGCTGTATGCACCTAACAACAATTGCTGTCCGGTCTGTCCACGTGCATAGAAGGTGCGACTTACTTGTACGCCACCAAAACTGCGGTTATCCAACAATCCACCGTAGTCACGCGCAAACGGAACGCCTTGGGCAACGCATTGGTCAATAATGTTAGCACTAACCTCGGCAAGCCGATACACATTGGCCTCACGCGAACGATAGTCGCCACCTTTTACAGTATCGTAGAACAGGCGGAAGGTGCTATCACCATCGTTCTGGTAATTCTTCGCTGCATTTATACCGCCCTGTGCTGCAATGCTATGCGCCCGACGCGCACTATCCTGAAAACAGAACGCCTTTACGTTGTATCCCATTTCAGCCAAGGAAGCTGCTGCCGCACCTCCGGCCAATCCGGTGCCTACAACGATAATGTCGATGCGCCGTTTATTCGAAGGGGCAACTATGCGTATATGATCCTTATGGTCGGTCCACTTCTTGTCTATTGGGCCTTCGGGGATCTTGCTGTCGAGTTTCATTGTGTGGCGGTTGTCGGTTTTCCTGGTCGTGGCCTGAAATAACGTGATCTTCGTTGTTCGTGCTTACAGACCTTACTTGATCAAACCAAAAAATATGGTAATGGGCATCAACGCGAATACCAACGGAACTATAATGCTGAATGCGGTTCCTACTGCTGAAACGATCGGGTTATAGCGCTTATGATTCAGGCCAAGGCTCTGGAACGCGCTCTTGAAACCGTGCAATAAATGCCAGAAGAGACTGATACACCCTAGCACATACACCAGCACAACGACCGGGTTCTGAAAGATCTCGACCATTACAGCAAATAGGTTCTCTTGCTTTTCCGCATCAAGACCGTATACATCCAAGCCCGTAATGCGGCTCTTTACCCAGAAATGCCAGAGGTGAACGATAAGGAAGAGGAGGATCAAACTGCCTAGAATACCCATGCTAGCACTGTACCATGTGCGATTCGCACTTCCCTTTTCCATGACATACTTCACTGGGCGAGCTACGCGGTTCTGGCGCCATAACATCAAGCCATCAACTACATGTGCGATCAACCCCAAAAAAAGCACTATCTCCATGGTCCGGATAAGGATGTTGGTGCCAAAGAAGTGTGCAACTCCGTTGAAAGTAACACCGCCATCATTGAAGAAGATCATGGCGTTCACCGTAGCATGTACGACCAAGAACGTGATCAGAAAAAAGCCCGTTAAGGCCATCAAATACTTCTTGGTGAGCGACGAGCCGAATAGTCCTGTAGATGCCATGCCTATCTATTGTGAACGGCGAATGCACCGTTCGGTGGTCGGCAAAAGTAAGTGGTGGACAATTGGGGATGAAATGAAAGAGATCAGGTTTTACACGGTGAGCTGGGAATCCAGAAAGTTGGAATCGAATTTTCAGCCATGACGGACTCCGGACGAATTCCCGGTCAACCGGATCCACCTCATCACCTTACCTTCGCCACATGCGTTACACACCACTTTCCGCCGCTACTTACCGCGAACACCGAGCACGATTCCGCAAGGCAATGGAGAAAGGCGGGCTTGCCACGTTCCAAAGCAATGACATAATGCCGACGAGTGCGGATGGTTCCATGCCATTCAAACAGGCTACGGATATCATGTACCTCACGGGCATCGATCAGGAGGAGAGCATTTTGTTGCTATTCCCGAATGCACAGGATCCAAAGGACCGTGAGATCCTGTTCGTCCGAGAGACGAACGACCATATCGCGATCTGGGAAGGTGCCAAATTCAGCAAGAAGGAAGCAACCGACCTAAGCGGGGTTACTACGGTATTATGGACCAGCGCCTACGAGGCAACGCTCAAAAGACTGGTACCGCAGTGCGAGAGTCTCTATCAGAACAGCAACGAACACTTACGTCAGGGCAACGAAGTGGAGACGCGTGAGGATCGTTACAACAAGCAATTAAGGGTGCAATTTCCTTTACACATGGTAAAGCGAAGTGCACCCATCATGCACCGCATCCGCAGTGTAAAAACCGCTGAGGAAGTGGCTCAAATGCGGAAGGCTGTTGCAATTACTGGTAAAGCTTTTGCACGGGTCTGCGGCTACATCAAGCCGGGTGTAATGGAGTACGAGATCGAGGCTGAGATCACGCACGAATTCTTGCGTAATGGCTCTCGCGGACATGCATACACGCCCATACTTGCAAGTGGTTTCAACGCCTGTGTGTTGCACTATATTACCAATGACCAGAAGTGCAAGGACGGTGATGTGATCCTTATGGACTTCGGCTGTGAATACGGAGGATATGCAAGTGACCTATCACGCAGCATACCAGTGAATGGTAGGTATACTAAACGGCAACGAGCGGTTTACGATGCCGTGTTACGCGTTAAAACAGCAGCTACGAAATTACTTCGTCCCGGCACCATGCTCGTTGAATACCACAAGGAAGTGGGCAAGTTGATGGAGAAGGAATTATTAGCGTTGAAGTTGATCGATAAGACGGACATCAAGAACCAGGACCCTGCATGGCCGGCCTATAAGAAATACTTCATGCATGGCACTAGTCATTTCATTGGTCTCGATGTGCATGATGTAGGTCTGTGGAACGAACCGATCAAAGAAGGCATGTGCTTCACGGTTGAACCCGGCATCTACATTCCTAAGGAGAATTTGGGCATCCGAATAGAGAACGATATTCTGGTGACCAAGAAAGGCCAGGATGATCTGTTCAAGGAAATTCCGCAAGAAGCCGAGGCTATAGAGGAGATGATGAATTCTGGGAAGAAGGGGAAGAAGTGACCACACCCTCCCGTTCGGTAGGCAAGCTCCCAAACCCCCTATCCGATCGGAGAGGAGGCTTACTGAAGAATGGAACGCAGATGTCGCGGAAAGTGATGATCATCACGGATCTTAGTCGTGGAGTAAACCTATGTTCGTGCCAAAGCAATTTGCCATTGACACAAAAAAAGCCCGGTCAGTTCCTCAACCGACCGGGCGACCACCAAACCAAAATTCCAAAAAACAAGGGGCGCTCAACTCCCTTTTTTGTTGCGGGTAGTTTACCCGCGTTTCATTCAACTACCTTGGTCGTTAAAGATCCAAAGGTTCGTGTTCGAGGTCGAATTCAAGTTCGTAGTTTTCATCGCAACGAGGGGGTTTTGATTTCTTACTTGATCAAAACTACGACTATGTCCAGTTGCATAAAAGCGGTGAACGAGCAACGGCGGATGTCAATGAATGAACGGTTCACTCGCTTCGCTCCATTCCTGATTCCCCCCTCCGGTCGTATTGCTGATTTCTAATTCCTGATTCCCAGCATCCCAAGACTAAATGATAGGTCTGTAACGATCACTAGGAATCAGGAATTGAAAAATACCGTTGCTGAGCCACAACCAACCGTTCGCTGGTCGGCCCATTCCAGCTACATTGCACGATCTATCTTATCCCCAAATCCGAACACCATGGCATTGCGCGCACTGATCGTAGATGATGAAGCCGACGCACGGGAAAACCTGCGGATGATGCTCGAAGCCCACTGCCCGGAAGTGGAGATCGTTGGCCTTGCGGCAAGCGCCCCGGAAGCACGGGAAAAAATAAAGGAGCTACAACCCAATGCCCTCTTCCTGGATATCAAAATGCCCGGAGAGGATGGGTTTTCACTATTGACCTCGATCGCAGAACTTGATCTTCCGGTGGTCTTTACAACCGCGTATGATGAATTCGCATTGAAGGCCTTCAAACAGAATGCATTGGGCTATTTGGAAAAACCGATCGATATCGACGAGCTACATCGCGCCGTTAAAATACTCATGAAGCAAACGGGAGAATTGGGGTCAACCACTCCATCCGCGATCGCAGCGTTGATGAAAGACCCTGCATCACCCTTGAGCAATCGCGTAGCCATTCCTGGCCGTGATGGGTTGGTGCTATTAAAGCACAAGGACATTTTATACTTGGAAGCAAACGATAGTTATACGACCATCCATACCGTCGATGGAAAACGTTCGGTCAGCAGCAAGCATATTCGTGTATTCGAGATGAACTTGGACCCTAAAAGCTTCTTCAGAGTACACAAGTCCTATATCCTGAATCTCGCTCACCTCAAAGAATTCAGCCGCGCTGAAGGAAATATGGCGGTGCTTGACAACGGTGCTTTAGTGCCTGTTTCCCGGAGACGATTGCCGGATTTCCTATCGTTGATCAATACGTTCTAGGCAACTGATGGTAGCTGGTAATTGTTGGCGCACTTCGACGAACCTCGATCCATTCATTGGAATAACTTAGCGTTCTGATAGCGATACAACGTGCGCCTCACTCACATTTCCGCTTACTTCAGCAACTTATGTTCAAACGGGGTCGAAGTATGTTTAACATCAAGAAATGTACTTCAGGATCCGATCTCATCATGAAACGAGATCTTCGATCATTCGTGCTGAAATATTGTCTTGCTTTTGCGATCCAAGGTGTTCTCACCTCTACTCTTTTCGCGCAGCAATATGCCTTTACGCAAGTAACACCCAGTGATGGTCTCGCGCAAAGTCAAGTACGGACCATTGCTCAGGATGGCCGCGGGTATTTATGGTTCGGGACACTCGGCGGCGCGAGCCGGTTCGATGGTGCGCGATTCTTGAACTATGCATTACAGGATGGACTGCCCGATGCCCAAGTGAGCGCAACGGCCGTTGATGGCGATGGTAACTTATGGATGGGTTGCGGTGCAACCATTGTGCATCGCAAAGGCCTCACTTGGATCAACGACCCACTGCCCAAAAGCAATGGAGGCGCCCGCATTCAGAGCATGGTCTTTACTGGAAATGGAAAGCTTTATACCGGAACGGATGGAGGTGGACTATGGGTGCGTGACACTAATGGGATCCACGCCGTGGAAGGTTACCCAACGGATACTGCAGCCAGCATACGTTCCTTACTAGCGTTGCGCGATGGTCGATTGTTGATCGGACTGCGCAACGGCCTCCTGCTCTGGGACAATGGAAAATGCACACGCGTCACACTTAATGCTGATGAACCCGAACCAATATCCGCATTGGCAGAAGGCATGGACGGTTCGTGGTGGGTAGGTACATACTTGGATGGACTATTCCGTATTGAACCAAGCGGTGCATTGACCCATTTCAGCGAAGAAACCGGCCTGATGCGCAATAACGTTCGGAGCATCCTGGTTGATAGGACCGGGCGTGTATGGGTCGGAACGAAATTGGGGTTGAACGTCTTCGATGGTGACCGTATTCGTGTCTTCACCATTCACCAAGGCATGCCGAACGACAATATTTATTGCTCGTTCCAGGATAATGAAGGAAACATCTGGTTCGGCACCGATGGCGCCGGTGCCATCAAATTCCTAGGTGATCGTTTTGTGACCTATACGGTGAAGGACGGGATGTGCAGCGACCTGGTGATGACCATTGTTGCCGATGGCCAAGGTGACCGTTGGCTAGGAACTTATGACAACGGCGTTTGTCGCATGGATGGAATGGCAATTGTCACCACTCGGGAGGGATTACCGAACAATACGATATGGTGCGGGCTTAAGGATAGGAACGATGCGCTTTGGTTCGGCACGAACGAAGGCCTCACAAAGATCGAGCGCGGCATTCCTGTTCCACTTCCTCCGGAGATCGCAATGCCCGAACTACGCATTTTATCACTTTTGGAAGATGCTCAAGGCCGTATCTGGTGTGGAACTCGGGAAGGCCTGGCCGTTGTGAATACCGACGGAACTACGAAACGATACCCAGCAGGAACAAATGGACCGGGCCGCAGTATCCGCGCAATAATAGCCGATGGAGAAGGTCGGCTTTGGTTAGGCTCAGATCATGGGATCGGTGTTCTCAACGGCAGCACGTTCGGCAAATATGGGGTCAAGGATGGGCTTTGTGATAGTACCGTGCAATGCTTGTTGCACGATGACGATGGCAGATTATGGATAGGTACGAACAACGGTCTTTCCTGCTTCGACTCTGGTAAGTTCAGGACCTTTCGTTTCGCTACGGACTTCGGCTCCAACTTTTTTGGCCTGCTCCAGTGCGACGAAAGCGGACGGATCTGGGCTGGGACCAACAATGGGCTATTCCTCTTTCAACCCGATAGCCTTTTGAATGACCCGTTGGCCTATGAACATATTACGCGAAGCGCTGGCCTGAGCAATCTGGAATTCAATTTGAATGCCGGATACGTAGATGACAAAGGCCGTTTGTTACTGGGGAGCGCAGGAGGACTGGTGTTCCATGATACCCGCCGTTATCCGAACTCTCCTTTCGTACGGGCACCTAAAGTTCATATAACCGGAGTGCGTTCATTCCTTCAACAAACGGATTGGAGCAAGCAAAGCGACAGCATATCACCTAATGGTCTGCCCATTGGACTGGACCTTGAGTATCGCAGGAACTACCTCACATTCGATTATACCGGTATCAGCCTCAGTGATCCGGACCGTGTGCAATATCGTTACCGGTTGGAAGGATTCGATCCTGATTGGTTACCTGCGACCGATGCACGATTCGCAAGCTATAGCAACTTACCGAACGGCGAGTATACGTTCCAGGTCATTGCTGCGGTAGGCGACAAGAACTGGAGTGAGCCTGATACGTTCACCTTCAGCATCGCACCACCATTCTGGTTAAGGTGGTGGTTCTTCGTGTCCATTGTAACGGTGCTAGCAGCTGCAGCATACGGTATTATGCATGCTCGCTCTTTAGTGCGCCAACGCCACGAACGAACGCGCCAATTGCTGCTTCGATCACGCATGTTACAATTGGAACAGCAAGCGCTTAACTCCAATATGAACCGCCACTTCGTCTTCAATGCGCTGAACAGTATTCAATACCATATCAACAAGCAGGACCGGGAAACGGCCAGTCGTTATTTGAGCAGTTTCGCGAAGCTGATACGGAAAAACCTGGATGCCAGCCAAAACGATACAACAACGCTGGCCGAGGAGTTGGAACGATTGGAACTGTACCTCACCCTGGAGCACATGCGTTTCAAAGACAAGTTCCGGTACGAAATAACTGTGGCACCAGGTGTAAATACCGCAGAAGTCCGACTTCCCGCTATGATGCTACAGCCGTACGTGGAAAACAGCATTTGGCACGGAATACTGCCTATGGAAAATCAAGGTCTGGTCCGAATTGACGTGACCGAGGCACGTCCAGGACGGGTCCTTGTGCGTATAGACGATGACGGGATAGGCTTTGATCGAAGTATGGAGAATAAAGAGAAGAACGACCATATATCCCGCGGGATCGAGATCACCAAAGGCAGAGCGGACGTTCTCAGGAAACTAGATCTAACTGATATTCGTATTACAGGACCTGAACAATGGCACGAAACAGGCACGAATACCGTTATTGGTACGCGGGTAGCGATCGAGCTACCAGCTATGGACAGCATGAATAAATTGCAAGAAAAGTTGCAGAACGACATCAAATAATGTACTTTTGGTATACGATGAGCACCTACGTCGCGAAACTTCGTCTCCTGACCGGCCTCCTATTGGTTGCCTTGTTAGGGTTCACTTCTTGCTCAAAAGACGAGCCGTTAGCACCGCGTTGTCACCAGGAAAACAACGAGGCTGTAGGCAAATCACTCAACACCTTGGAGCTTTTGACCGATAGTAAGCCAACATCGATCATCAAATCCGGCGATGGCACCGTGGACGATGGAACGGATTCCGCGATCAGCGATGATGGTGATGATCTATCCGGCTCAGAAGGTCGTAAGCCTAAGATCTAAGCCTCGTTTTTCCAACTATTCTGAACGCCCGAAACTAACTCGGGCGTTCATCTTTCATACCATTCCTGAAAGGCTACCGTTGGTTGCCCATTCCCCGCCGTTCCTCGCATTCAGTGTTCCTGGGCTGTGGTCATGGACTATTTTTCATTCGAAGTTCATCGAATTGTCCTATGTCGCACAAAGCCCACGACCACGTTCATCGCCTGATCCGCTCCATGGATCGGGCAGAGAAGCGGTATTTCAAGCTATACGCCGGAAGGCATAGTGTTGCAGGGCAGAACAATGCGCAACTGCTCTTCGATGCCATTGGTACCATGGAGGTCTATGACGAATCGATCCTGTTGAAGAAGTTCAAGCGTGAAGCGTTTGCCAAGCACTTTGCCATTACAAAACGACGGTTGTACGAGCAGATCTTGCAAAGCTTGGATGCCTATCATGCGAATAGCTCCGCAGATGCCAAATTGCATCGTCTCCTCCATCAGGTCGAACTGCTTTACGGAAAGGCTCTTTACGAGGATGCTGAAAAGATCTTGAACAGCACACATAAACTAGCAAGGCAACTCGACAACCAAGCTGCATTGATCATCGTTCTTCAATGGGAACGGCGGTTGATAGAAACGGCGAATTATTGTCGTAGCAGTTTGAAGGAGCTGGATCGAATAGCAGTTGAAAGTGCAGCTGTGATCGAAGAGCAAACCGAACTTGATCAACTCTGGGACCTGAAGAGCCGAGTGCTCATTGAATTGTACCGACAAGGTCAAACAAGAAGCGCTGCAAGTAAAAAGGAGTTAAGCCATGTGCTGAAGCATCCCATGCTTAGGAAAGACCCGGAAACCCTTCGAACTGCTCGCGGTAAATTCCTGTTCCATCATATTAAAAGTGCTGCTGCATTTGCAAACGGTGGATTGGACGATTGCAAACAACATCTTACTGCCAATTTCGCATTGCTCACAAATGAACGCGAGCGTTTCGAAGATGAACCAAGTCTGGTGATCTCCACCTTGAGCAATTTGATCTATGTGCATGTGCGACTAGGCCTGTATGATGATGCATTCTCATTGCTCGATCGCTTCCGCACCATACCCGCTGAATGGGAAATGCCCGAAACAGAAGATCTTGACTTGAAGCTATTCAGCACGAGTACCAGTCTGGAATTGACGATCCATGCACAAATGGGAGCGTTCGATAAAGCGGTTGAGCTGGTCCCATGCGTAAAGCGCGGGTTAACGCATCATAATGAACGCATCAGTCCAGTACGCAAGGCCGGTTTCTTCTACCAATTGGCCTACGCGTATTTTGGTGCTGACCAACCAGACAAAGCGTTGAAATGGAGCAACCGCTTATTGAACGATGTGCATATTGACGATAGCGCTGAGATAATCTGTTTTGGTCGCGTCCTGAATTTAATGGCGTACATCGAATTGGATCAAACGGAGCAAATTCCTTATGCGTTGCGAAGCACTGAACGCTACTTCGCAACACGCCAACGAGCCTACAAATTTGAACCGTATTTTCTCGAATTGATGCATGCCCTGATGAAAGCCAAGAGCGTGACGGCTCTTCGGGAAGCCTACCAACATTACTATGATATGCTACTACCGCTTGAACACGACCCATTGGAACATGCGGTGTTCGATCATCTTGACCCGATCGCCTGGGCGCAGAGTAAACTAACCGGCCTGCCCTTCGCTGAGTTGGTGAAGCAGCGAGCACAAAACGTAGGTCGGGCGGCCTAATCCAGTTCGTTCGACATGGATCGTATCGCCAGGATCTATTTCCTATATTGTTTCTGCGCTAGCTTGAGTTGTTTCCGGATCTGTTTCACGAACGATCTTGGCTCCATCACTTGAGCATCTGCGCCATATTGTATAATTCGTTCGATCAGGTCCTTGTTCGGACGCAGTTTCCAATGGAACGTGACGTGATCTCCTTTACGCTTCCCTTCACGTTGTGAATGATGCCAAGGACGCAACCGCAGTTCATTCGCTACTTCCGATACAAAACGCACTTTCACTTTTTCAACTTTTGCGGTGGTCGCATCAACACCGACAATTTGCGCAAACCGCTTACGAACTTCACCTACTTCTTCCGCGGTGATGGTCGCGGACTTTAGAACCACCAATATGACCTTATCCAGGCCATAGGAGACCGGCCGACCATTCTGGGTTGCTATTCCTAATACGAACCAACGACTTTGGTACTCTCTAATGCTCACAGGATGGATCGAATATTCTTTCACCTTTCCTTTCTTGCCTGTCCGTGTGGTCAGCACCACTTCTTTGTGTTCACGGATCGATCGGAGGATCTGTGGCATATGGCTTAAACCCTTCAATGATCCTTCCAATTCCAATTGCGCCGGTAATTCCTTTACCGTAGTCTGGTCCTGAAACAACTTGATCAGTTGCGCTCTTTCCATCAACTGAGAAAGTACTGCGGTTCCTTTGGTCTTCGAAACGATCTGATAGGTGTTCTCCTCCCGATCGTACGCTACTTCCACTCCAAGATCCTCCCGTATCTGTTCGATATCTCGTTGTAACGTGCGCGGACTTAGTTCAAATCCGCGAGACGACATGTACTCATGCAATTCCGCGAATGATGTTCGCTGTTGTACACGCTCAATAATTTGCAAGTAACGTTGGAGTTTTGTGGAATTGGGCATGGTGCAAATATCGGTACGACAGGGATCGACGTAGCCGCTGTTACAAATGTGAATGAAGAAAGATCAATCGTGCAACTATTCCTTTCCGAGGAACGCATCCCACCCTTGTGCACGAAGTTCGTGAAGGCCACCTTGCTTGTCGACCAAGTAGTAACCACTGGCCTTGTCGATCATATGACCTATGATACTGAGGCTCGGATTCCCTTTGATCTTCTCGAAATCCGCTTGGGCTACGGTAAAGAGCAGTTCGTAATCCTCGCCACCATTGAGCGCACACGTTGTAGGATCCAGATTGAATTCCCGCGCTGTCTTGTACGTCTCCGGATCGATCGGTAACTTCTCATCGTAGATCCGAACGCCAAGGTCCGATGACCTTGCAAGATGCATCGCTTCACTAGCAAGTCCATCGCTGATGTCGATCATGCTTGTTGGTCTAACACCCAACTCTTTCAAGAGCGCTGTAATGTCCTTGCGTGCTTCCGGCTTCAGTTGTCGTTCCAGAATGTAATCGTGGCCTCCAAGATCAGGTTGTGAGTTGGTGTCCTTGAAGACCTGTTTCTCGCGCTCCAGGATCTGCAATCCCATGTATGCACCACCTAGGTCTCCGCTTACGACCAAGAGGTCATTATCGCTTGCTCCGCCTCTGTAAACAATGTTCTCCTTCTCCGCTGCGCCGATCGCAGTAATACTTAGGATCAATCCGCTAGTGCTACTGCAAGTGTCACCGCCTATCAGATCTACGCCGTAATTCTTGCAGGCAAGCAACATGCCTTCGTACAACTCATCAACCGCTTCAACAGGAAAACGATTGCTCAATGCCAGTGCCACCGTAACCTGATGAGGCTCTGCGTTCATGGCATACACATCGCTAAGGTTCACAACAATGGCTTTGTATCCCAAGTGTTTCAAGGGCATGTAGCTCAGATCGAAGTGAACACCCTCCACAAGCATGTCCGTGGTGATGACCTGCTGCAAGCCAAGTGGATCGATCACTGCGGCATCATCACCTATGCCCTTAATGCTGCTCTTTTGAGTAAGATGAATGCGGCTGGCCAACCGCTCGATAAGACCGAATTCGCCTAGGGCGGAAAGTTCTGTGCGAGACATGGGTGCAAAGGTGGCAGGAATTAGATGATCTGGGGTTAATGGACAAAACGAATGGTAAAACCTTCTGAAAGTCCTGCCTGGCTTAGGTTAGAGGCCTTTCAAAGGTCATGAACCAAAAAAGTGCTCTTTGTGTGGTGGTCCAGTTATTAACAAATACGGCCAGGTTCGGGGTAAGCAACGGTACCGTTGCCGCACTTGTGGTAAGCAATTTTTAGGCGGCCAAACAAAGCAGCCCGAAGAACTATGGTTTGAGTATCAAGCTGGCAAACAGACTTACAGGCAGTTGGCTCTCAAGTATGGTTGTTCTATTCGGACCATACAGCGGACGTTGGACAAATACACAGGCACTGAAGCCAAGGCTGTTCTGCCATCTTCAGCCGTGGTTTTAATGGATACGACCTACTTCGGGAGAACCTTCGGTGTAATGGTGTTCAGGGATGCAACTACAGGCACAGTCCTGTATAGGAAATACGTAAAACATGAGACCAACCAGCTTTATGCGGATGGTCTGAAATTCCTTCGTGGACAAGGCGTGGAGATAAGCGCCGTTGTTTGTGATGGCCGACGAGGCCTGTTGCAACTCTGCAGAGGAATCCCGGTGCAAATGTGCCAATTTCATCAAGTAGCGATCATTACCCGCTATCTCACTAGAAGGAATCTCAAAAATAAGCATTGCCTAAGTTATCTATGAACACTGGGCTTTGATCAACTTTTTAATGTTCCAGTTGATCTTCTTCTTTGGCGCAATGTACTTCGCTAAGAAAAGCGATGGACA
>Ga0209063_1000660_pt1 | contig 20931 bp, 27 predicted proteins | sample KloWWTmeKNB19Kit_FD_187177 | JGI IMG/M metagenome (GOLD analysis project Ga0209063, IMG submission 187177) | Active sludge microbial communities from Klosterneuburg, Austria, studying microevolution and ecology of nitrifiers - Klosterneuburg... | ecosystem: Engineered > WWTP > Aerobic digester >... | reverse complement strand
CCTACATCCGTGGCGGACTGCGATCGATCCGCCCCGTCGCCTGGGAGCTGTCCCACGGCGAGCGCCTGCCGCGACACACCAAGGTCTACACGACGTGCGGCCGCGCCGACTGCGTCCTGCCAGACCATCTCACGCTGATCTTCACGCAATCTGGTCTCTAAATGGTGGCAGCCTCGGTCTAGCACCGGGGCTGCCACTGAGAGTGGGAAGGAGCAACCGTCGCCCGTTGACGCTCGCGCGCTGATCGCCACTACGGAGACGACGACCATCGGGCGCTGACGAGGCGGTCAGCCGATCCGCGCCGCCTTCTGTCCCGAGTACACACCCGCCGCCGATAGCCCGGCGATCAGGCCAGCCCAGAGTGCCGCCGGCACATCACGCCCGACCGATAGCGCCCAGAGCGCGGCCAGGGCGATGCCCAGCGCCGCCGCCACGATCCCCGCCCAGCGGTTCGGCAGTCCGGCGCGCTTGCCCAGCTCGACCAGCGCCAGCACCAGCGTCGTCAGTGCCGCGACCATCGTCAGATCGATATCCATCAGGCAGCCTCCTGTGCTTCCAGTGCCTCGGCACCCAGCCGGGTCAGCAGCACCGTGTACGGATCGTCGTTCTCCGGGTGATACTCAAACCGCGCTCGCTCGAAGTACTGCACGACCAGGCCGGTCTCCGGATCCGTGAACTCGTCCGTGAGCGGGTAGCCGAAGATCATCAGCCCGCCGTTGTGCTCCCAGAACCAGCGGAAGCCGCCGCCGATCCCGTGGCCCGTCTCGGCGAACATCCGGACCTCTGGCAGCGGCGTCTCCTGCTGGCCCCATGCCATCGCGCCGCTCAGCACCGTCGACCACTCGACATCGAGCCAGCCAGGGCAGTACCAGCGCGAGACGGAGTTGAACTGGTCGTGCCCGACGACGTGCGTGCGGTCGATCGCCAGCTCCTCCTCCTGGGCAATCCACGCGCTCAGGTGCGCGCTGCTGGCCAACTGCGCCGGCGTCATGCGGTCGTTGCGCGCCCCGACATGCTCAATCGTGGCGCAGTACGGATTGGGATTCAGGCCAGCGGTGACGATCTCCGCGATGATCCGGTTCGACATGTCCGGCTGGTTGACGTCGCCGTTCGTCCAGGGCGCATAGCCCAGCGGCACGACCTCATAGATCGTCCCGTCGGTGTCGATCAGGTAGTTGCTGCTGGCCTTGCTGGCCGGGTTGGCGAAGTGCCGCAACACGCTCTGCGCGTCCGGGTTGTCCGTGCGGTGCATCACGATCAGCCGGACGTCTCGCGGCGTCGCGTAGCCACCGCGATTCGTCGTGTGCCGCTCGATCATCGCCGGCCTCGGGATACGCGCCACCGGCGCGCCGTCCTCATAGCGGTTCATGAAGTCAAGCATCGCCCGCAGATAGCCCTGCGGATCGTTCATGTCGCCGGCTGGCGCCCACACCTGACCGGATGGATGGTCGAAAACTTCCCTGATCGACGCGCGGCTTGCGTAGACCCAGTCAGGCGCGACCAGCCGCGCCGCTGTACTCTTCATCCCGTCCAGCCAGTCGCGATAGATCGGGAACGACCCACTGGCCCCCGGCTCACTCCCGATCGGCTGCGGCCCGAACGCTGGCAGCCGCGTGTTGCCCCACGAATGCGTCGTCTGCGCCACGCCGTAGCGCCCCATCGTCGACTCGTGGTTGAACATCCCCAGCAGGAACAGCCCGTCGACGTGTCGGCCGTCTGCCGTCCTGATCTGCTGGTTCGCGTCGTAGTACTGGCCGGGATCGCGCTCGGCGATGACGCCCGGCGCGGCCTTCTCGCGCAGCACACGGGCGAAGCCGTCGCGCGTGATCCGGTCAGTCTTGACGAGGAACGGATCGCTTGCAGTGATCGTCATGTCAGAACAACCTCTCCAGCATCGCCGCCGCCCCGGCCCCGGCCGCAAGCGTCGCGATTGTCATCCAGACCTTCAGCATCGTTGATCTGGAGAGTCGCGTGATCGCCGACCATCGTGACAGGTCGGACTCGATGTCCGGCCCGAACCGCTCCTGGAGCGCGTCGAGCTTGGCCGCCTTTGCGGCCGTCTCACGACTATCCAGCGCCCGTCCGACCGCCGCCTCGATCTGCGCCAGCGCGCTGGTGGTGATCGAGGCCAGCAGTCCATTGATCTCGCCAACCATGCCGTCCGACCACGCGACGTGGTCGTCCCGCCAGCCTTCCAGCGCCGACACCCGGCCGTTCGTGCGCGTCACGCCGGCCTCGATCCGAACCAGCCGCTCGATGATGTCGCGCTGTCGAGCGGCAAACACAGCGCTCGTCTCCCGGTCGTCCTCCGGCATCTCGTCGTCTCCACTCACGTCCGTCACTACACCGGCACGATGCTCGTCGCGCTGACCAGCGACCGGACGGTCATCTCCACATCGCACAACTGCGCCGCGCCGATGACGACGCTGTTGACCTGTCGCAGGACGTGCCCGTTCGCGTCGACCAGATACGGGGTAATGTCCACGCTGATATCACCGTTCCACGGCCCGCCGAGCGCGGCCGTCCTGTCCGTGCCGTTGATCGTGATCGTGAACGCCGGGCTGCCCGCCGCCGGCCCGAGGTAGATCCCGTAGGACATCGGGTGCGTGTGGTCGCCGACAGAGTGCGAATGGCTCGGCACCGTGTGGGTGTGGCTCGACTCCGACGACGATGTCTGTCCGTCGACGTCGTGCGTGTGCGGTGTGGTCAGGAAGCTCTCGAACTTTCCCGACCCGGCCTCGGTGCCGTTCCGACCGACATAGAATCCGTAGGCCATCCCGGTGGCTTCGTTCTTCATTGTGATCTGCTGCATGTAGGCGGGATCGCTCCATGTCGTCGTCGGATAGAAGTCGCCGACCAGATGCGAGTGCCCGCCGGACGACGTCGTCGTCTTCAGCGCGATCGTGTGCGAGTGCGACGAGCCGCCCGAGGATGTCGCGCCGCCCCCGCTGCTGGTCGTCTGACCGCCGCCCGCCGCCGCGCCGGTGACGTTGCTCTTGACCCGGCGCTTCCGCACCGTCAGGACTGCCTTGTGCAGCAGCGAGACGTTATCGTCGAACGTCACCGGGAGCGTCGCCGGCTGGCCACTGGCTACCGACTCGACCGACGGCCCGTGGATCTCCCGGTAGGTGTACGGGCGCATCGCCGTCTTGATCGCCCACAGGTCGTCGATCGCCTTGACGATCGCGTCCCCCGGCCCCGGCTGTCGACGATCCACCGTCGCGAGCTCCAGCCGCCACGAGTCCGAGCCGCTCTCGTGGAACTCGCGCTCGAACCCCATCAGATACACGTTCGCATCGACCGACTTCCACAGCCGCGTCCCGGCGTCGTCGGTGACGATCCCCGTCCACTGCAACCGCACGGTCTGCCCGATCGTGAAGCGTGGCGTCCCGCCGGCGTAGTGGGTCAGCCCGACGACCGACGCCTCGTAGAACTCGGTCGGGTTCGCGTAGTAGCCCAGCCACGCGCTGGCCGCGTCGTAGAGCGTGTTCGCCGCCGCCGTCTCTTCCGCCGCGCTGTTGGATAGTGGCGCGATCTCGTCGAACTTCAGCACCTGTGTCCGCGCCCCGTAGGCCGCGACGCTGGCCGCGTCCTCCAGGTACCAGTAGGTGTTGCCGTCCGGCCCGGTGGCGGTCTGGATCGTGTACGGGCTGCTCCGACCTGAGAACCGCAGACTCAGCGCGTTGATCCCCTCGCCTGCCCCGAGCGGGATGATCCGGTTCCAGATCGCCTGCTCGGTCGCCGGGATCGTCAGCCCGGTCAGCGGGATAACCGCCATCTCCGGCCCCGCGTGGTCGACCTGGCGGAAGACCAGCCCACTCGACCCGCTCGCCGCCGCAAGCGATACCCGCTGTGTCAGCGGATCCTCGACCGCGTGCCAGCCCAGCGTTTCGGCGATGTTTCGTAGCGCCTTCCAGACCGTCGCGCCATCGAACCGCGCGCTGATCGTCGCGCTATCGACCGCCCCGGCCGTCCAGCCGGTGCCGGCCAGCAGCGTCGATACCGCCGTCGCGACCGTCGCCCCAGAGAATGTCCGCCCCAGGAGCGTGTTAGCCCAGACGAGCCGCGCCGCCGTCGACTGCCCGGCCAGCTCAAGCAGGATCGCCCCGTCCTCGCCGACGACGACCTTCGGCTGGTCGAGGATGCCCCGGAAGACCTCGCCCTCCCCGGCGCGCCGGATGCGTATCTCACGCCCGGCGGCCAGCACGTCGGCGTTCGCCGCGATCGCCGGCACCGTCGCGCGGAACGTCCCGATCTCATCGGCCCGCATGCTGTAGGACGCGGCCAGAGGCGTGGCAATCGGCCCCGAGCCGAGTCGGTTGCCCGACAGGTCGTAGACATCCAGCGCCACACGCGGCTCGGTCACGATGTCGATCGACTTGATCTGGAGATGCTCGGTCGCGCTGACCGTGCCCGAGTCAGCGAGCGGCACCGTCGCCGATATCGCCAGCGCCTCAGCCGCTGTGATCGTCCCGTCATCCGCCAGGCCGAACGCGATCTGCATCGCCTCGGTCGCGCTGATCGTCCCGCTGTCTGCCAGTGGCGTCGATGCGTCAACCGTCAACGCCTCGGTCGCGGTGACCGTGCCCGAGTCCACCAGCTGCGGCCCGATGGTCAGCGACTCGTCTGCCGTGATCGTGCCCGAGTCGGATAGCGACACGTGGTCGATGATCTCGACCACGAGATTCTCCGCCGCCGTCACCGTCCCGGAGTCCGTGAGGGTAAACGACGCCGCGACGGTCAGGTCATCCGTCGCGGTGATCGTCCCCGCGTCGGCGAGTGGCAGTGTCGCCGACACGGACAGGTCGTCGGTCGCGCTGACCGTGCCCGAGTCAGCGAGCGGCACCGTCGCCGATATCTCCAACGACTCAGTCGCCGTGATCGTTCCAGCGTCCGATACGCTCTTCTCGACCAACCCCGGGTGATAGTAGATCGTGACTGAGACATAATCGACGGACGCGGTTTTGGTGCTGCTACCGTTGTTGAACCCGGCACGGAATGCGACATCGAATCCCGAATTGAAGCTCGCCGCCGTCCACGACATGCCCCAGAGGTCGGAGGGCGTCCCGTTCGTCTCGGTGACGTCGGATGTCGTCCATGTGGACGGACCGTTCGCGGTGCCGCTGCCAGCGACCTCCAGCTGAATGGTTTTCGTCCCGCCAGTGGATGAGGAAAGTTTCCGCTCGATCCTCACCTCGACGCCGTCGATAACATCGTCGGCGGCCAGCCCTGCGGCAGGGAATGACACCGTGAGGAGCACCGACATGCCGCTCCCGCCGAAGTCCTCCCCCTTCTCGACCGTGGACGTCGCGTAGGAGTTGTCGGACGCGGTGACGTTCGATGAATTGGTCCATCCGGACGCGCTGGACGGTGATAGTGTGATCGACGCCATCGCCTACGCCCTGACTACCCTAGACGCCGACGGTCACGGTGGCGGTGGCCTGCCACGTCGAGCCGCTGCCCTTCGTGCCAGAGCTCTGCACCTTGCGCTGCATGATCTGCCCGCCGGACGCGGCGTTCGCAATCGCCCACTCGTTCCACGTCCAGTTCGCCTCGCTCGTCGAGAACGTCGCCCGGAACGTCAGGACGTTCCCCGACCGTGTCGGGTACGTAGCGTCCATCCCCTTTCGCAGCTTGTTCGTCGCGGCCTGCAGGTCGGTCTGCCCGACCGCCTCCGCCGTCGCCGAATCCCCCGTGCACAACCGCGCGTTGCTGTTGTTGAACGCGGCATACACCCCGCCGCCGATCAGTGCGTCCGCCATCAGCTCGCGTGTGATGTTCAGGAACATATCGTCTCTCCGTTCGCCTGTTCGTTCTGCCGGCCGGCCCAGCGCCGCTCCAGCATCGTCACGATCTCCGGGTCGGTGACGGTCAGTCCGTCTTCCCCGACCCACTCATACGACTCGACGACCTCATCCGGTGGCCCGTCCTCCGGCGTCCGGTTGTCGTTCCACTTATCGACCCGGAAGTCGATCCGGGAGTACGTTGTCAATGTGTCTCCGAGCGTCACACATCACCTCCTCTGTGCTCTCCGCACTCAATGCCACGTCGCCGAAAATGTGACCGTGATCGTCGCGTTCGTGCAGCCCGTCACGGTCAGCGACTGCGACCCCGGAATGAGCCGCATAAATCCCACTTGTGTCGAGCCGACCGTGAGGTTGACGTACTCGTTCGCCCAGGATGACCCCGAGTCCGTCGAGCGTGTCACCGCATAGTTGCCGCAGTCGATCCGTAGCCGGTGCGCGCTGCTCCCGGCCGTCCGCGCGATCGTGAACGTCTCGCCGGTCAGCACGTTCGTGATGCTCGGGTTGACGAACCCCGACGCCCCGAGCGCCGCGATCTCGATCACGATCTCCCGTGCGTCGGCGTCGCCGTCGTTGGTCACGTTGACCGTCGCCGGACTTCCCGCGAGCGTCTGTGTCACGACCGTCGGCGTCTCCGCGAACCAGTCAGACAGGCGCAGAAACTCGACCGACACCGGCTGCGTGAACATCGACTCATACGAGACGGTCAGATCGGGCATCCGCTCCGCCCGTGCCCGCGCCCATCGCTCGGTGCCGTCCCCGCCCTCGCTCCAGAGCCGCCCCTGGCCGATGCTCTGGATCTGGCTCCGCAGCGCGTCCGCCTGCGTGTCCACAGCAGCCCCCGTCGCCCCGTAGAGCACCGCCCGCAACCGCTCGTTCCCGACCCCTTTCGGCGCCGGCATTGCCCCGAGCTGGTCGACGGCGTAGTCCATGCCGAGACCCGGCGCCAGCGCCGTCCTCAGCTCCTGCGTACTCTCCGTCTCCGCGCGATCCATCGGGAGCATCACGACCGTGCTGCCATCGCGCGAGACGAAGCGGGTGATATGTCGTGGCGCTGCCATCTATGCCACTCCTCGCGCACGCAACGACGCCGACACAGCCCAGCCGATGTCTCGGCTCGCTCTTTCGGCGTCGGCGCGGTCGGTCGCCTCGATCGTCACCGGCCCGTAGTAGTTGACGTTGACCCCACCGCCGGTGCGCCCGAGACGGTTGAGCGGGATAACCGCCTCCGGCCCCGCCTCGCCGATCAACGCCAGCGTCGGATCGGTGACGATGCCGCCAGCCGCCAGCCGTGGGATCGTCGGGATGTCCGGCGCGTTGACGCTCAGCGTCATGCCTGGAATGTCCGGTATCGGTCCTGGCATATCGAATGGCCCGACGCCGAAGCTGAACGACAGTGCGTCGTTCACCCCGCCGATGAAGCCGTTGATCTTGTCGATCACGCCGTTCGCCGCGCCGATGATGTCGCGCAGAATGCCAAGGATCTTGTCCTTTGCCGACCCGATCGCGCCGGTGATCGTGTCCCAGATGCGCGACCATGCGCCGGTGATGCCCTCATAGGCGTTGCTGATGGTCGTCTTGACCGCGCCGATCCCGGTCGCGACGATCCCGACGATCCCGAGACCCGCGTTCCACGCCGTGTCGAGCGCATCCTTGATCCCGCCCCACGCCGTCGACCACGCGTCGCTAATAGCCCCGGTGACAGACCCGATCGTGTCGCGGACCGCGCCGATCGCGGTCTCGACGATCGTCTTGATCCCGCCCCAGATCGTCTCGGCAGTGTCCCGGATAGCGCCCCAGACCGTGGCCCAGTTATCCCGGATCACCCCGACAACCGCGCCGACCACGTCGCGCACCGCGCCAACCGCCGTCTCGATCACGGTCTTGATCGCGCCCCAGACGGTCTCGGCGATGCCGCGCACCGCGTCCCAGACGGTCTGCCAGTTGTCGCGGATCGCGCCGATGACCGTCTCAATCACGGTCTTGACGATCCCGATATACGTCTCGACGACCGTCCGGATGATCGGGAAGACCGTCTCGACGACCGCCTGGATCGCCGGCCAGACGACACCCCATACCGCCTGAATCGCGGCCAGCGCCGTCTCGATCGCCAGCCGGATGGCTGCGATGGCAACCTCGACCGCCGCCTGGACGATCGGCCAGACGGCCGCGATCACGACCTGTAGCCCGTTCCAGACGGCGTCCCAGATGACCTTGATCGCGTCCAGCGCGACCCCGATCCCGACCTGGATGGCCGCGATAGCCGTCGTTATGTACGGACCGATGAACCCGATCACTGCCATCACGATGTCGCGTATGCCGAGGAAGTTGCTCTCCCACGCGAGGTACAGCGCGGCAACGGCAATCCCGACTGCCGCCGCGACCGCCAGCACCGGCGCCATCGCAACGACGGTCGCCAGTGCCGCCGCGCCCGCCGCCAGCGCCCACGCCACGAACGCGGGCACGACAATCACCATCAGCGCCGCCGCCAGACCGATCAGGATCGGCTTGATATGGCCAGAGATGAATGAGATCACGGGGTCGAGCGCGGTCATGATCCCGGACGCCGCGTCCGCCAGCGCCGAGAACGCCGGGATGAGTACCCCGCCGATCGACTCCTGCACCTCCCCGAACTGCTGGGTTAGCTTCTCCCACTTGCCGGCGTCGCTCGCCGCGTACTTCGCCGCCTGCCCCTTGAACTTCCCATCGACCGAGTTCAAAAGGTCCTGCGCGGTCGCGCCTTCCGCGACCTTGATCCCGTACCGGCTCAGGACGCTCGTGTTTTCGTCGCTGACGCGGCCCAGGAGCTTCGATGCTGTCAGCAGATCCATGCCGGTGCCGCGCGACAGATCCTGAGCGGTCGACAGTCGCCGCTGCGCCTCGTCCGCGTCACCGGTCAGGCTCGTGAGCAGCGCCAGTGCGTCGGCCGTCTCACCGTCGGTGAACCCGAGCTCCTGGCCCTTCTTGATCGTGTCATCGACCGACCCGGCGTAGTCGTCCCACGACGCGCCGGTGTTCGTGACGGCCTGCTCAAGCCGGCCCATCGCGGCTTCGTCGTCTGCCGCCCCCTGCGCGCCGTCCTTCAGCCAGCCGCCCATCGACTGCAGCGCGCCGCCGGCCACCACGCCGCCGAGCACCGAGCCGAACGTGCCCCACTTCGAGCCAAGACCTTCGATCTTGCCCTCGAATGTCCCGGCGGCTTGCCCTGCGTCACCGAAGGCGCTCTTGGCCTTCGACGCGTCGCCGAGAATCTTGATTGTGACGCTGCGTTCAGCCACGCTGCTTTGCTGCCTTCTTCGCTTCTCTGCGCGTCGCGTCTACGAGCGGCTTCAGCCACAGATAGTCGATGTGGTCCAGGCCTCGGAACTGCTCCGGCGTACACCAGGGATAGACGTGGCAGAACCACGGCATCTCCTCGACCTCTAGGTCGCTGTGGTGTCCGCCGGCGCCGTAGGGTCCGCAATCAGCGTGATCAGACTAATGAGCTGCTGCTGGTCGACGTCCGCGTCCAACGCGTCCTCGAACGTGAACACCGGGTTGTTCCGCCGGCCCAGCACCCAGAGCAGCGCCGTCATCGTCAGCCAGTCGGGCGTGCCGCCGGCCTCCTTCAGCTTTTCCAGCCCGGTCATCTCGTCGACGAACGACTTCCCGGTCACACGCTCGAAGTCGATCAGGTCGCGATTCTTCAGCCGGATGGGTTGGGTTGTGTCGATCGTTACCTGCACTGCCGTCATTGCCCATCATCTCCACTAGCCGGGGAATGCCCGGTTCAGCGCGTCCTCGACCGCCTCAGCGAACTCATTGGTGATTTGCTCCCGCTTGTCCTCGACGGCCACGTACAGGTTGTAGTCGGGTTCGCGCTTCCTCGGGAACTGCGCGTGCGCGCCACCGGACCCGAAGTTCCAGCCGCCGAACCATGCGACGCCCGTGCCACCCAGGAGCGTCGCGCCGGTCGTCGTGCCCTTGCCCTTGATCGACGCAATCGCCCGCGACCCCATCGATGCATGCGTGCCGGAGATCGTCACCGCGCCCGCGCCGGCGCGGCTTTGCGCCTCGCCCTCGACCAGCGTTGACACAGCGCGATACACCTCGCGCAGCTCCCCGCGCCAGCCCTTGTCATCGGACATGTCGCGGAGCGCCTTACGAAGCTCCTTCATGCCTTCGACCTTGACCTCCGGCTTCGCGGCCATCTCAGATCACCGTGTCGTCGGTGTGGTACTCGACCTTCACGACCGCGTCCGTGCCGTTGTCCAGCGCGCGGAAGTTCAGCGGCTGCTCCAGAATCTCCGGCCCGCTGATCTCCGGCTCGCCCGGATCGACGAGTTCCGCCGCCGCGAAGGTGAAGACGAGCTTGTACGGATTGCTGGCGGTCGGGATCGTCCCGCCGGTCACGGTCAGCACCATGGCTCGCTGTGTGCCGGCGACGAAGTCGTTGTACGCGGCCAGGCTGGCAAACTCGCCGGTCGCGTCAGCGGTCGCCTCGGAGATCCCGTTCAGGATCGGCTCCTTGCGGTTCGTCGACCCGATACAGAACCGCTCTGTGTCCAGCGCGCGCTTGCCGCTGAGCGTGAACTCCTTGACACAGATCGCTGAACCGCCCCACGTCAGCGACGCGTTGGTCCAGAGGAACTGCGCCCGGCCCGTCACATACGACGGGCTGGCCAGCGCCGTCCCGGTCAGGACGTTCTCAAACACCCACGTCGTCGTGAGCTTGAGCACGCCACCAACCTCAAGCTCGAACTCCCACTCGGTGATCTTGCCGCCCTCGTAGGTGAACGGGTTGACGATCCCGCCCACGTCGGGCTTGCCGAGCTGGACAGTCGCGGAGACGCCCGCGCCACCCGACGCATCCGGCGTAAACGTGTGCTTGTACTCAGCGGTGACACCGACCTGAGCCGATGCGCTCGCCCCGAACATCTGCTTGAAGAGCTTGCCGAACCCCTTGCTCATCACCGGCAGGACGACATCGCCCCCCGCGCCCGAGACGTAGGTCGAGACGTTCCCTGTCTTCAGGTACTGCGACCCGAGCACCGGAGATTCGACCTTCCCGAGCGTCGTCAGGATGTTGCTGGACTCAATCTCCAGGAACCGGTCCACCGTCACCGGCGTCCCGTAGATCGTCTCCTCCTTGATGCCGAACTGGCTGGACAGACCCGAACCGATCGCCATCAGTCACCACCGCCCTTCTTCGTCGCGGCCTTCTGCCAGACCTCGGCCTGCTCCGCGAGCCGCGCCGCGTGGTCCGCTTCGAACTCGCCCTCGTCCCCGGCCGCCACGATGACGTACCCCCCCGCCGGCAACGGCACCTCGCGGCTACCTCCGCTGACATTCCTGAGACGAACCATCGTCGCCATCGTCAAGCCTCCTATGTGCTGACCATCTCGACTTGCGCGTCGAGCGACCATCGCAGTCCGTGGATGCGTCCCCGGTCGTTCCCGGAGTACAGGTGTTCGTAATCGCCAATCTGCGTCACGACATAACTGCCGAGGCCGAGCGATGGGTCTGTCCTGACCTCGTCTTCGATCTCCGCAAACCAGCTCTCCGCGAGCGTCATTGCCGCCGCCGCCGCCTCGTCGCCCGCGCCCGGCTGCAGGACGATGATTTCCCCGTCGATCGTGAACCGGTCGCGCTTGATCGTCTTCGCGGCGTACGGGTACTCCTGCCGTCCACTGACGCGCACCGCCAACGTGATGTACGTGCCCACCTCAGATTGGACCGACGGCGGCGGCACGTAGGTGAAGACACGCGCGGCGGACAACCCGGCTCGCAGCGCCAGTCGCGCCGCGAGCGCGTCGAGCACGGTCTTGACCTGGCTGCTCGTCGTCGCCATCAGCCCACCACCACCCGTCGCTGCATGTACTGCCGAAGCACCTTGTCGACGAACGGCAGCTCGTTGATTGCGCTGCCGCGCCCCGAGTACCCCGGCGTCCAGTACTGCTCGCTGCCGTACTCGTTCGACGCGGAGATCGTCCGCGACCCCAGGTTGCTACTGACCATCCGGAACCGCAGATACAGCAGCGCCGCCTCAACGATCCCGGCCGGTGGCCGTGCGTATCCATGCTCGTAGGTGACACGGACGTTCTGTCGGCCCGGCACGAACGCCGTCCCGTCCCGTCGCCGGATACGGCCGTTGTTCAGGATCTGGACATCGGCCAGCTCAGCCGGTGTGTATGCCGTCCACGCCCCAGTGCCGCGGTCGAGCATCTCGACGGCGCGGATGTCGATCGCGTCCAGATGCGAGATGAATACCCAGTCCTGACCCGCGCCGTCGATCGTCTCGCGCGTCAGGCGCGGCACAAACGACACGCCGCATACTTGCTCGAACTCTTCCGCGATCGCCTTCCGTGCCTGCCCGATCGCGTCCGTCGTATACGTGGCTGTGCTCGCCAGCGCGCCGCCATCGAACGCCCGCGCCTGTCTGAACGTGAACAGCAGCTCGCCGACAATCTCAACCGTCTGTTGCGCCGCCCCGTGCGTCGCCGATGTCCAGCTGACCGTCAGGATGTCGAGGTCGGCCTGCCCCGCCAGCGCGTAGGTGCGTGCCGCCGCGCCAGACCCACCCGTGGCCGCGCCGGTCACGATGGCCGTCCCGTCGAGCCGCGTGACCGTCACCGTCGTCACGCCAGGATCAGCGACCACGCCGTCGACGTAGAACGTCACCGCCAACGTGGCTGCCAGCCCCCGTTGAATCTGCTCGGTTGTCGGCTCGATCTCGACGACGGCCATCGGCTAGCCCCGCTTCTTCTCGGATATATCAGTGACGGTCAGCACTTCAGCCTCGCTGGCTGGCTCATCCACCGCTGGCTCATCCACCGCTGGCTCACCCACCGCCCTGGCATATCCGAGCCGCTTGGCGTCCGCCGCGTCATAGATGAACGCGGCGCTCGGATCGTCCGCCTCAACGACGTTGCCATCACGATCGACGTAGACCTTCTCCCGTGCCATCTGCTGATTCCTTCCTTCGCCTGTCAGGTCTGCGCGCCGACCACCACAAACGTGATCGTGGACGTACCGTTCGTCGCGGTGACGATGTAGAGCTTCCCGCCCGTCGTGTCGGCATAGAGATCGCCGACGCCGAGAAAGCCAACCCCCGTGGTGTTGGCAACCGGCGCGCCCGCCCCGCGAAACACCCGCGCCGCTGAGATGCCACTGATGATCTGACCGCCGCTGATGACTGGCATATGAGCTCCTTTCGGCGTGCGAGGAACCCGAAGCCGGGTTCCTCGCCCCGCGACTTAGATGCCGGTCACGGTGCAGAACGCGGCCGGCCGATAGACCGCCAACGCCAGCCGTTCCTCGGCCAGGATCGCGACCTTGTTCTCAATGAAGTACGTCGAGTGCTCGGTCGACGCGGTGACCGTGATGCCGGTGCGCCGGAAGATCTGCGCGTACGGCTTGAACGCGCCGAGGAGCGCGGTGTTCTCCGTCATCGCGGTCGTGATCCGGACGTCCAGCCCCCAGATGCGTTCCGGCCCAGCCTCGGCCGGAGAACCCCAGATATAGACGCCATCGGTGGTGCGCAGGAGCCGAACATCCTGCCAGTCGTTCGGGTGGAACACCGCCGCCGTCGGCTCGGCGAACGCAACCGACCGAATCTTGGTCATGCCCTTGTAGATCGCGTCCGGCACCGGATCGGCGCCCTTCGCCTGCGTCTGGATCCCGGAGCGGTCGAGAATGCCGGAGATGTTCGGCGCGTTGCCGTCGCCGGCGAGAAGCTGCGTCTCCTCGCGACGCCGCACCATGAAGATGAGCCGCCCTTCGATCGTCGCCCGCATCTGCGACAAATCGGCCAGCAGCTCGTCAGTCGCCGGCAACCAGACCGGAATCTTGCGCACACTCTCCGTGCGCAGCGTGTAGTCGAGCGCGGCCTCCGGCTTCGTCCCGCCCTCCGCCGTCTCGACTGCGGCGTTCGTGAACGTCGTCTCTTCGTAGTACTCGATGGTGTTGCCGTCGGTCGTGCCCGGCAGCATCAGGTCGGCGATCGTGCGCTCCTCCAGCGCCATCGGGACGATGCCCGGCAGTCGCTGCGCCGGGACGTTGATATCCGCGAGCGTCAGCAGCGTCGCGCCGACCTCCGGGTCGAACGCCGCGCCAAGCCGGGTGTCCGCGCCGAACTCGAACGCGACGGTGCCACCGCGCCGCTCACGGAACGCGCGATACCCCTCGCTCGCTTCCAGCACCTCACGCGTGCTCCGCAGTCGCTGCGCCGGCGCAGCCTTCTGCTGCGTGTCGCGGTCCACCACGATCGGCAGCCCCGACGGCCCCACGTTACGCGTGGCCATCGCCTCCAGTTCCTGCAGTTGCTCGATGCCGGCCGCAAGGTCGGTCATCTCCTCGTTCATCTGCCGCAGTGACGCAACCTCGTCGTCGCTGAAGTCGCGATCCGGCTTCGACGACCACAGCGTCTGCCACTCGCCGCGCAGATGCGCCAGCCGTCCATTCTTCTCTGCCAGGGTTCGGTACATGTGAATCTCCTCCTAGATGCTCACGCCGTTTCGGCGGGCTTCCATCGCCAGAAAGTCCAGGAACACGTCTGCCGCCTGCGGATTGGTCGGCAGACCGGGACGAGGCGCCATCGCCAGGAGCGCGTCATACGCTCCCGCGATCACCCGATAGGCGTCGCGATGGGCCTCAATCAGCGGCACGTTATCGGCCGCAACCGGGGACGGTCGCCCCGCACGCAAGGCAGTAAGCGCCTCGACGCGAGACTGGAGGGACTGGACGGCAGTAAGCGCCGCCGCTGCCTGGTCCTCAAAAGTGAGTGTGTGGATCTGCGCCGTCGCGCGCGGTTGACCCGCCTGCCGCACTCCGGCGTCGGCAAGCACCGCATCGAGCGTCGCCACACGGTCGACCATCCCGCGCCGGACGGCCTCGCGCGCGCCGAACATCCGGCCCTCGCCGAACTCGGCCCGCACGGTCTCAACCGCCACGCCACGATGGCGCGCAACGGCGCGTGTGAAGCGCCCGTAGGACTCATCGACGCGGGCCTGAATGGCCTCGCGCCCCTCGTCAGTCAACGGCTCGAACGGGTTGTTCTCGCCCTTGTAGCGCCCGGCCGTGACCAGTGAGACCTTGACGCCCATACGCTCGTACCAGGCGCTCTGATCCTCGTGCGCGGCGATCACGCCGATACTGCCAGCCTCCCCGGACGGGGTGATCACGACCTGATCGGCCGCGCTGGCGATCCAGTAGGCCGCGCTGGCCATCAGCGTGTTCGCCACCGCCGTGATTGGCTTCGTGCCACGGGCGCGGTAGATCTCGGCTGCCAGTTCGTCGACACCCGCGACGGCCCCTCCCGGCGAGTCAACGTCGATCACGATCGCCGACACCTGCGGATCGGCCACCGCGTCCCGGAACGCCTGCTGGAACTCCTCGACGCTGGTGCCCCCGCTTGAGCGCGACATCATGCCCATGCGGTGCGAGATCGTGCCGACCAGCAGCAGGACGGCGATGTCAGGAGCGCGCGACGTTGGGCGCGGTCTCGCCATGGCCGCGCCGATGCGCTGCGCGATCTCTTCGTCAGTCAGCGTGCCGCCGGCGGCGCGGATGGCCACCATCGCCATGATGTCCGCGAGCTTCTCCGGTACGATCGCCCAGGGTGTTTCCGCGATCGCTCGCCGGATGCGCGGATACGAAAGTTCCGTTGTCATGGCGCCTCCTTGCCGGGCGATTCCGGCGATACCGAGAAGTTCAGCGGGAATTGCAGCAGCCCGGCGTCAGGCTGCTGGTCTGCCATCGGCGGCAGATTCTCCCAGCCGCGCACCTCGTCCGGTGTGAAGATGCGGCCGTTGATGCCGATCTGATACCCCTGCATCCGCTGCGCGAACGCGCCGCGCATCACCGCGTTGAGGTCGAATTCGACAAGCTGCCCGGCGAACTCCGGCACGCCGTCGATGAGCTGCCGCGCGAGAACCTCTTCGATCAGGTTGATCGGCCACCCGAGCGAGTCCTGGTAGAACATCAGGTGCAGCTGGTCGACGGACGCGAAGTTCGATTCGTCGAGAATGCCGATCGCGGGCTGGGGAATGTCGTACAGCGCCGCGACTTCCTCGCGCGTCAACTGCCGATGCTCGACAACCGCTGAGTCATCGAGGTTATGTGAGAGCGACAACCAGTCGATGTTGCCCTCAAGCACGGCCGGTAGACCGGCGCGGTTGACGCCGCCCAGACGCGCACGCACCTCAGCCTTGAACCGCTCCATCACCGCAGACCGCGCCGCCGGATCGGTCGGCAGGTCGTTCACTTTGATGATCCCGCCCGGTCGCGCACCGTTGAGGAACGTCGCGACGCCGAGGCGCTGCGCCGCGTACTCAATCGCAAGCGTCAGTCGCGCAGCCTCAAGCCGCGAGACGCCGATGCCGCTCGCGGTTGGCCCCGGCTCCATCAGGTGGATGATCTGCCACGGCTCGTAGACCGTCTCCGTCCCGGACTCGGCGTGCGTGTGGACGTACATCCCATCGCGGATCGCGAACCCACGCGGGCTGATCGGGATCAGCTGGTCCGGCGCCCTGTCAGGCCGGCGTTGCGCCTTCACGACGATCGCATTGCCGTAGACGAACAGGTCGTATGCCAGCCGCGCCTGGAACCCGACGGCGTTGCCCGTCTCCTTCGATTCGTTCGGCCGGCGGAGCAGATCGGCGAGCGGCCCCGTCGTCAGCCGGTCGCGCCCGTCCCGCTCGTGGTCGGCGTAGACCTTGAGCGGCAACCGCCCGATCGAGTAGGCCAGCTTATTGACCGCAATACGCACCCAGAGCTGCCGTCGCGCGATCTCCTCGTAGTTCGCGGTGTAGTCCGTGTCGAGCACGACCGACCCACCACCGAGGCCAGAGAACGCGCCGATCAGGCGGTCGCTCGTGATGATGTCATCGCGGACAGTCAACGCCGCCGCCCGCTCTCCCCGCCGTAGCAACGACCGCATAATCGTCATCGGTCACCGCCTGCGACATTGCCGAGCACAACCAGTCCGACGCCCCCGACCAGCGCGACGACCGCCCCGGCGGGTAGCCACAGCAGCGCGGCCAGCGCGGCCAGCGCGCCAATCACGAGCACCATGCCGACCAGCTCAATCACGTCGCTCATTCGCTCATGTCCCAGAATCGCGGCTCAGTGAACGTGGCGCCCGCCTGCTGATGCACCCGCGCTCGCGCCAGCGCCATCAACAGCGCCACGATCCCGTCGTCGCGGATGCCCGAACCGTGTGCTTTGTACGGCCGGATCGCGTCATTCGGCCCGAACTTCACCGTCACCTGACTTGCCATCCAGCGCAGCAGCGGGTTCCCCCCGTGCCGGATGCGCCCCTCCAGAAGCAGCGCCTCCAGTGCGTGACACGGCTCGCTGTATGTCGCGAACCCCTGCGCCATCGCGACGCACGTCACGCCCGCCGACTGCAACCGCGCCGACGCCCCGGCCGCGTTCCAGGCATCGAACGCCAGCTCCGGCACCGTGTACGGCGCGAGCCAATCGACGATCTCATCGGCGATCATCACCGGGTCGATCGCCGTCCCGTCGGTCAGCGTCAACCAGCCTTCGTCTGCCCACTGCCGGTACGGCACGCCATCGCGCCGCTCAGCCTCGGACACTGTGTCGCCTGGTCGCCAGAAGCGCGCGACGACGTCGTATCCGCCATCGCGCGGCGCAACCGCAACACACGCAGTCAGGTCGATCGTTGAGGACAGGTCAAGCCCGGCGAAGACGATCATGCCGGGCGATAGATCCGGCGCGGCGTCGTTGCGGTCCCATGTCGCCATGTCCAGCCAGCGCTCGGTCTGCTCCGTCGGCTCATTGAGCCGCAGCCGGCGGAACGCGTTCTGCTGCGCGGGTATCTGCTCCGCCCGGTGGCACTCCTCACGCAACGACTCGACATAGACCGATACCCCGAGGTTCGGGTTCCCCTTCGGCCAGACCGCCTCGTCACGCCAGTCGTCGCCGGCGTCCAGTGTCGCGACGTAGCAGAACAGCGAATCGTCGCCGACAATGCCAGTAAGCACGTTCGTCGCGTAGGAACGCATCTCCCACCAGATCGACTGCTGGTTCCACCCTGCCGTCGTGATCGACCAGAGCAGCGGCTGTCGGCGCGCGCCGAACGCGGTGCGCAGCACGTCGACCATGTCGCGGTTCGTGTGCGCGTGCAGCTCGTCCACGATCGCGGCGTGCGGGTTCAGTCCGTCCGATGTATCCGCGTCGCGCCCCAACGGCTCGAACTTGGAGAATGTGCTGAGCCGCGACAGGTTCGCCTTCGATGGCGTGCGCTGGATCAGCCGCGCGAGTGCCGGCGTGCTCTGCACCATCCGATCAGCCTCAGCCCAGCACAGCTTCGCCTGGTCACGCTTCGTCGCCGCGCTATAGACTTCCGCGCCCGGCTCCCCATCGGCGAACGCCAGATAGAGCCCGATCGCGGCCAGCAGCTGCGTCTTGCCGTTCTTCCGCGCAACCTCGGTGTACGCCTCACGGAACCGCCGCGTTCCATCCTCGCGATACCAGCCGAAGACCGAACCGACGATGAAGACCTGCCACGGCTCCAGGATGAACCGCTTCCCTGACCACTCGCCCTTGCTATGCCGCAACTGCTCGATAAAGCGGATCGCGTGATCGGCCGCGTCGTCATCCCATGCCAGACTGCGCAGCCCCGCAGTCTCAATATCGGCCAGGTGCCGTTCGCACGCCAGGCGCACCAACTGGCCGGCGACGATATCGCCCGCCACAACGCCCTCGGCGTACCCTGTCACCCGCGCCAACACGGCGCTGCTAGCCGGTGCTGCGGCGACCACTCAGCAGCTCTTCCATCGGATCCACGTCCTTCGGCCCGCCCGTCACACTCAGTCGCGCCCGACTCTGCGGCGACATGCCGAACTCCCCGGCGATCGCGCGCATCGACGCTTCGGCCTTCTCCAGCGTTATGACAATCGCCCGGTATCGCTCGTCGTCCGGCTTGATCTCTCGGAGCGCGGTCTGTGTCGCTCGGTATCGCGACCACGCCTGACAGTAGAGTCCGAACGCCATCACGTCCGCCTCGCCCAATAGCCCGTAACGCGCCAGCACCGGCGCGTTCTCACGCCAGCACCGCCGCGCCGTCGCGTCCAGCCACGTTGGCGGCCGGAGATCAGCCAGCGGCTCAACCTGCGGCTCGTTCCGATTGATCGCCCGCTTGCCAGGATTCCCCTGCAAAACACGCAACGCGATCGGCTTACTGCGCCGATCCCCGCCACTCGTCATAACGAGCCCCGATTTGCTTGATCGCGGGCGCGAGAATTATGTGAAGGCGCGGGTTGTGGCCTTGACATAATCGTAGACTTCCGACCCGCCCCCGGCTGTTGGCTTGCGGTCTTGCGGCGGTGGCACGAGGCGCAGAGTGGCTGAAGGTTGGCCAGCGCGTGTGTCCCACCGAGCCGCAACGGGACGATGTGATCGACCTCAGTAGCTCGGCCACCACACGCACGGCACTGAGGTTCATGCAGCAGCACGGCCGCCCGCACCGCTCGCCACTCGCCGCCGTACCCCCGCCGCGCCGCCGACCCCCGCGCCGCGTCTCGCGCCCGGCCTGTCCGTGCCGATCCCTGTGCGTGCTCCATGCAGTAACCGCCCGATGTCAGGCGCGGGCAGCCAGGGTGTCGGCACGGACGGAGCGGTCGTGTGGGCATGATCTCCTCAGCAATACAAAAAGCCCCGGCCGTCGTGACGTATCTGTCACAACTACCGGGGCCAGTGGCCCTTGCCTATTTCGTTATGGATAGTGTAGCGCGTCTAACGCACGGCGTCTACCGTGTGCCTGTTCCGTACCGTAGCACTACTCCGAGGGACGAACAATCACCTTCAGTATGTTCACCGTACCACAACGCTTACATGTCACCCGGATTTCGCCGGCCTCAATCGCTTCAGCACCGAGGAACGTCCGGCACTTCGGGCAGCGCCACTCCTCCAACCGTCGCGGCACAGCAGGCGCCAGCGCAGCCGCAGTGCTCGCCACCGTCTCGCGCTCAGTCCTGTCGCCGTCTGCCATCTGCGCCCCTATCACGCTCTCAGCCTCACCCGCCCCATGCCGTAGGTCGTGTGCTTCCCAATCCCGCGCAGCTCCGCGAACCGCGCCAGCGCCCAGACGGTCTCCCGCGCGTCGGACCCCAGCGCCGACAGGTCGTACCGGACCGTCCCGACGTTCCCCCGTGTCGGCTGCCAGTAGTCGCGATCACGCTCGGCGCCGCACGCCTCGACGATGAGCCGGAGATCGGGCGCAACATCCCCGGCACGACGCCCATGGAAGAGATCGACCAATCCCGTGAAGCCGGGCAGCACCTCAGCCAGCACCGGCGAGTAGTTGTAGGTGATCGACACGCGCGCCTCGATCGACGGGATCGCCGTCAGAACGCCCCCGACCATCGCGGCCGGCCGCAGTCCGCCCTCGTCGAACGGCTCGACACGCACGAGGCCCTTCGCGTCGTTCAGATACAGGTCAACTCCCACTCGTTGTGTCCTTTCTCTGCGCGGGGTATCGGCGGGTCGCCTCGAATTGCCGGAGCACCGCCATCGCCGCGTCAAGCGCCTCGTGGATCGCCTCAGTCACGTCGTGGTGTCCGGCGTCCTCGGCGCGATCGAGCCGTGTGCCGATCGCCCAGATCAGGAGGTTGCACGCCCTCCGATGCTCGGCTGCCTGCTCATCAGTCATCAGCGGCACTCCGTCCTGCGTCGATGTCCCGGATCAGCGCCACGAGCCGCGTCTGGATGCGTTTGAGCGTCGCGATGTCCTCGACCTCAGCTGCCTCGACCGCAGCATGCGCGATGCTGGACAGCAGCACCCAGGTGATGTCGTTGCGGATCGCGAGCGTCTCACGGCTCTTGTCGGTCGTCATCCGCGCGCCTTTCGTCTCGCCCGCTGATGCCCCACGCGGGTGTGTCGTGCGTCGGCGCGCTGCATCATCCGGTAGCACACCTCATACAGCCACCACCAGATGGCCATGCGTATCCGGCTCATGGCTGCTCATCTCCCGGATCGCAGTCGGTCAGGGACGGCTGCTCGGACATGACGACCGTCCGGCAGTAGATGCACTGCCGCATCTGCACGGATCGGCCACCGAGGGCTAGGCTGGCGACAGGGGACCACGCCCCCCAGTCGTGCGGGTTGTCGGCCGGCCGGCCG
>Ga0209063_1000655_pt1 | contig 21041 bp, 16 predicted proteins | sample KloWWTmeKNB19Kit_FD_187177 | JGI IMG/M metagenome (GOLD analysis project Ga0209063, IMG submission 187177) | Active sludge microbial communities from Klosterneuburg, Austria, studying microevolution and ecology of nitrifiers - Klosterneuburg... | ecosystem: Engineered > WWTP > Aerobic digester >... | reverse complement strand
TAAACGGACTATTATCGGAATAAATACCCCCCTTATAATCCTTTACCAAAAATATGACCACTCAACCAAATAATAACACTTGTCAAAGAACTTTTTTTATTTATCTTCCTTAAGGAAACGACATTGATTGACTATTGATTATTGACTATTGATTATTGATTATTAAATATTGACTATTGAAAACTGACTATCAAAATTTCAAACAATTCCTTGCTTTTTTCTAAAGACCCGTTGCCATTGTGTTTGCACCACGCTTGTCAATCAGTTGTGTCCTCAGCCTTTCCTCTCTAAACAATTGCAAAGGTTTTAAAGCGGCACCTGATCTCAATCTGGCTTCGGCCAATAGTGGACGCAGGTCGGTTCTGAAAGCAGTTTGCAATATTTCCTGCGCAGCAGCCACATCACTATTCTGTTGTGCTATACCCAAAGCTTTGGAATCAACCAGCAATGCCTGAGCATAGGCCAACTTAATAGCTTCCACGCTTTGCAACAAATCTTCCAATGGATCTTTCACATTGTGGCTGGCATCAATCATCCATCCTAAATCCTTTGCATGATTCATACCACGCGCATCCATTCCTTCCACCAGTTCATTAAATATTAAAAACAACTGATAAGGTTTGACACTACCCACGGTTAAATCATCGTCACCATATTTACTATCATTAAAATGAAAGCCTCCCAATTTTTTCTCATTGAGCAGCAATGCTACAATTTGTTCAATATTAGCATTTGGCAAATGATGCCCCAGATCAACCAGGGTATAAGCCTTGTTGCCTAACTTACTGGCATATAAAAGTGACTGTCCCCAATCGCCCACTGTGGTTGAATAGAAATTGGGTTCGAAAGCTTTGTATTCCACAAACATTTTCCAGTTGTCTGGAAGTGAGCTATACACCTCCTGCAAACTTTCCAATGTGTTGTTGAAGGCATCTCTGAAATTTAATTGTCCAGGAAAACAAGAACCATCGGCAAGCCAAACGGTAAGAGAATCAGAACCTAATTCCTGACCATATTTTATCACTTCTATATTATGGTCGATGGCTTGTTGGCGAACTGCTTTATCTACATTTTGCATAGAGCCATATTTGTAACTGTGCTTCTGATCTTTTTGATCCTGAAAGGTATTGGAGTTCATGGCATCGAACTTCAAACCATACTCAGCTGCAAGATTTTTGATAGCTTTTGCATCCTGGGGAATATCCCAGGGAATATGCAGAGAAACTGCACCACTACTTCTATTGAGCTGATGCAACAATCCGATATCCTCAATTTTTTCTTCCAAAGTAGATGGCTCACCGCCACCACTAAAGCGCCCAAACCGGGTGCCACCGCTTCCTAATGCCCAGGATGGAATGGCTATCTGAAATTCGATAAGCTTTTGAAGGATACTTTCCGTTTCGGGCAATTCTCCGGAAATAAATTCAAAATGCTTTTTATGTTGTGCAATAAGTTTTTCGTTATGAGCCTCAATGGCTGTGCTATTCAATATCATGATTCAAATGTTTTAATCGTTTTAGTATTCTTCTTTCTAATAAGAAAAAAAACGGGTCAGCCGACTAGACAATCACTAACCCTTGTTGCTTTGCTATATGAAGAACTTTAGGAGCAGTACTTCGAAATAGAAGCACTGGCACCTATCAAATATTATCTTACAAATCCTTGTGCTACACCGCCATCCACATTCAAAATATTACCGGTTGACTTACCCAGCAATCCGCCTACAAAAACAAAACAGGCGTTGGCAATATCATCTGGTAAAATGATTTCGTTCATCAGCGTTCGCTTTGCATAGTAGGCTGGTAATTCTTCCACCGTGATGCCATAAGCTTTGGCGCGACCTTCGGCCCAGCCACCTGCCCAGATATTGGAATCGGAAATCACCGCATCGGGATTCACTGTGTTCACTCGTATTTTATCAGCTCCTAATTCTGCCGCCAGCAATCTGGTAAGGTGTGCCTGTGCCGCTTTGGCAGAACCGTATCCAGCATTGTTTGGTCCGGCTACAATGGAGTTTTTAGATACAATATTGATGATGTCGCCACCCATATTCTGTTTGCGCATGGTAGCCACCGCAGCTTTTGAAACCATGAACTGACCTTTCACCAAAATATCATATAATCTGTCCCACTCCTCAATGGAATGTTCTGCAATACTTTTGGAAATGCTGATACCTGCATTATTGATCACAATATCTACTCCTCCAAATGCTAGTGCCGTAGCTTCGATGGCCTCATAGATTGATTTTTCATCCGTTACATTTAATAATACCGATGCGGTAGAGTCTTTTCCAAATGCTTTTTGAAATTCTTCTGTAGTGGCATTGATCCTTTCTAAATTAATATCATTGATCACGACACATGCTCCTTCCTGAGCAAACTTCTTAGCGATAGCCTTCCCTATTCCACCACCACTGCCTGTGACCAAAGCCACACGACCACTCAGTGGTTTGGGTTTTGGCATACGTTGTAATTTGGCTTCTTCCAACAACCAATATTCAATATTAAATGCTTCCTGACGAGGGAGGGAAGTATATTCAGAAATAGCTTCAGCCCCACGCATTACATTGATCGCATTGGTATAAAACTCGGCGGCTACCCTGGCGGTTTGTTTGTCTTTGGCAAAAGCAAACATACCCACACCGGGATAAACAATAATTACCGGATTGGCATCGCGTATAGCAGGGCTATTGGGATGCTTGCAGGTATTATAATATGCTGCATACATAGCCCGATAATCTTCGAACAACGGAGCCAATTTGGTTTTTAAAGCGGCTACATCATCGAGGTTTTCATCGGTGGAAAGATTTAATACCAATGGGCTAATTTTGGTACGCAAAAAATGATCTGGACAGGAAGTACCTAATGGAGCCAATCTTTCCAAATCGTTGGAATTGATATATTGCAATACCCGGTCATCATCGGTGAAATGGCCGATAGCCCCCCTGCTCTCCAAAGGTGGGTTCACTATCCCTGCGTTAGAACAGAAACCACGCAAAACTGGAGCCAGTGCTGCTGCCTTTTTCAATCTTTCTTCTTTTGGTAAAGATTGTATTTTTTCGCCGCCAAACACGGGTCCTTTTTTACCTGTGTTTTGCTCGATATACTCTGCGCATTTTTCAATGACCTCCAAAGTATTGATATAACTTTCATAAGCGGTATCACCCCAGGTAAACAAACCATGAGAGCCTAACATAATTCCTCTTATTCCAGGATTTTCATCCAGACATTGCTTAAGCATTAATCCCAATTCAAAGCCTGGCTTTTGCCAGGGTACCCAGCCAATAGTACCACCAAATAATTCTTCGGTAATTTCCTTTCCATCTTTTGCGGCTGCAATAGCTATTGCTGCATCGGGATGCAGATGGTCGATATGTTTGAATGGTAAAAAACCATGAAGTGGTGTGTCAATGGATGGTGCTTTGGAGCTTAGATCGTAAATACTATGGTTGAACAATTCCACCATTTCGTCCTCATGATCCAGCCCTCGATATATCTTTTTCAAACTACGCAATCTATCCACATACAAAGCAGCCAGACCTGTTTTCTTTAGTGTACCCAGATCACCACCACTTCCTTTCACCCACATGATTTCCGTCTCTTCTCCGGTCAGTGGATCTTTGGCCATTGCTTTGCAGGAAGTATTTCCACCTCCATAATTTGTCAAGCGCAAATCAGCTCCTAAAAGATTGGAACGGTAAATAAGTAATGCTACTTCATCTCCGGCCATTGAAGTGGCGGTTGCCTCGTCCCAGAGATAGCTTACATGTTTGAAAGTTGTTGTTTCTGATGCCATAATATTTTGATGGAAGTTTAAAATTTTATTTCTGTACTATTTGTTGATTTATGTGCCGCAATACAAGAGAGCGATCCGCCGAAGTGAACAAGCTGGTGACCGATGCCATCTATTCTGCCGTACAAGAGTGCGATGCAATTCCGATGCCATATATTCTAAAGCCGGGATCATCATTTTTCTTATCTCAAGGAATTGCCATACCCCACCAATAGTACTGATACCAGTATGATGACTATTCCGAATACGAGCGTTAAAAATGTTTTTTTACTAACCCCTTTCCACTCTTTCAATATTAGTCCCCATACGTTTGCCACGAGAATGATGAAGGCCATGTGAAGGATCCAAGAACTAGGCCCGTTGCCCATTTTGCTTTCGCCCATGCCATAGAAAAAGAATTGTAAAAACCAGGTGGTACCTGCTAAAGCACAAAAAATAATATTGGAAAGAAGAGGCACTTTGCGGTTGGTATAATCTGAAAATGTTTTGTTGCGTGCGTTCAAAATCAGGCACCAGATAAGATTGGTGGTGAGCCCACCCCATAGGATGATGATATAGGACACATTGTTTTGATACAGGAACTCACCCTGACCAGGATTTTGAGCTTTCCAAAGTTCATTGGCTACATTGGCCATTGGTTTTGCAGCCTCTATCCCAAAATTGAAGCAGGCACTCAGAATACCAGAAACGATAGCCACCAAAAGTCCTAGACCAAATTTGTATTCATCCTTTCCGGACAAATGCTCTTCGGTTGAAGAATTTACATGAGCCTCCTGCAAAGCATGTGGATCTGTAGCCGTATGACCGGTTAGAGTCAGTTCTTTTTCTTTGCGCATGCCTGCACGCCCACAAATTATGATTCCAATGATACAAACCAAAAGTCCAAACAAGACAGCTAATCCCCAGTTGGTTCCAATGAGCATGCCCATTGTATCTTTACCATCAGCCGGATTGAACTGGTAATAAATAGCCGGAATTAGTGCTCCAAAAACCATACATAATCCAAGTATGATACTACTGCCCAATGATACGCCGAGATACCGAACACCTAGTCCATAAGTTAGTCCACCGATGCCCCAGAGCAGGCCAAATAAAAAGGCAAATCCTAATGTAGCCCCATCACTATTGCTAATGATTTCGGTAAAGTTGGGAATGGTAAGCCAGGCCGCAATGGGAGGCACAATAAGCCAGGAAAACAATCCACCTACCAACCAATAAGATTCCCAGGCCCACCCCTTCACTTTTTTGTAAGGGATATAAAAACTACCAGAAGCAAACCCTCCGATAAAATGAAAAATAACTCCTAAAATAGCATTCATGAATTGAATATTTTCTATACAGTAAGCAAATCTTTTCAAGTCGAAATTATATAATCAAAATTTTTCAACCGTCATGTACTGTCATGTATATTTGTTATTTTAAGATTTTTTTTGAAAGTTTTCCAAGAAAATACATGTAAGATCTTAATTCTATTCATTAGACAAACAACACAAATTGCTTTACGCCATTTTAAAAATATACACAAGGGTAGTCATCCGTCTGTTTTGCCATTCCATTGTGGCAGATAAAAAACAATTGTTGCAAACACGTGGTCCACTGCTGATTGCCGCCAATCATCCCAACTCATTTTTGGATGCCATTATTCTGGACGTATTGTTTGACCAACCGATATGGTCGCTGGCCAGAGGAGATGCTTTTAAGTCTTCCTTTTCGCTGAAAATTCTGCCTTACCTGAAAATGCTGCCCGTGTACCGCATCCGTGAAGGAGTGGAAAATCTGGAAAACAATTATGAGACTTTTGATGCCTGTATCCAACTTTTTAAATCTAAGGGCGTTGTGCTCATTTTTAGCGAAGGGCTTTGTGTGAATGAATGGCATCTACGTTCGCTAAAAAAGGGAACCGCCCGACTGGCTTTTAAGGCATGGGATGACAACATTCCGCTAAAAGTGTTACCGCTTGGTATCAACTATAGTTCATTTTCTAAATTTGGGAAAAAAGTAAATATCCATTTCGGTGATTTTATCACTAAATCCCAGTTCGAATCGGCCATTACAGATGGTGAAAAATACACCGCTTTCAATAAACAACTAAAAGCCACTTTGCAACCATTGGTATATGAAATAGGCAAAAATGATATGGCCTCTATTCAAGCAACATTTGGCTCTACATCCCTTTTTCAAAAAATACTAACCGCCCCCTTGGCATTAGCAGGTGCGTTGCTCCATGCACCTTTGTATGCATTGGCCCGTATTATTTCAAAATTAAAATCGATCAATAAAGACGGGGTACATGGCGACTCCATCACCTTCTCGTTCCTGCTGCTTTCCTATCCATTGTATCTTTTGTTATGTAGTTCTGTGGCAAGTATCTGGATAACTACTCCCTATGCTTTGTTGATATTCATCCTGCTACCCATTCTGGCTTTTTGTGCAGCAAGGTTTGACCTTCGAAAGGGCTAGCGGATCTTATCAATCTTTTTTTCACGAAATGCGGCATCCTTCATATGGCTGGTAACACATTGACCACACTGAGAACGCCGTTGTATTCCCAAAACAATACCTTTTTTGTACAAAGAATTTTATTCAATTTATTAGGCTCATCCACCTCATTTTTAAACCCTGTTTCATTACAGCCTATATCTTTGCATCCAACTGGCTCTGCGTTCATATAGTTTTGAATAGACAGGTTGAGCAGGAAGCCAAACAATTCATGAAAAATTGAGCATTTCAAATCGATGGATTTTTTTTTAACTACACCAGAACTTGATAACCGCCAGGTGTACATCACCGGCAATTTCAACAATTGGAATCCTCAGGATCCCAACTTCCAACTCAAAGAATTGGATGAAGGATCTTTTTATCTGCATATAGAAGACAGTCTGCTTCCGGAAAATATAGAATTTAAGTTTACAAAAGGCGGATGGGAAAATGTGGAGATAGACCGATACGGCAATATTACCACCAATAGGAAAGTGAAGAAAGCCGGATCAAAATCAGAATCGATGGTAGAAAGATGGCGGATCAACTGGGGGCCATTCAAAAAAGAGTTTTTCCCCATTGTGGAACTTATTAGCAACGAGTTTTACATCCCACAATTGGACAAAACCAGAAAAGTATGGGCCTTGCTGCCTTTCGATTATTACTCTAGTGAAAAAGACTATCCAGTTTTATACTTACAGGATGCGCAGAATTTATTTAACAACGGGTCGTCCTATGGCAATTGGGAGATTGATAAAAAGCTTTCCATTCTGGCAGAATATGGCCGAGGCGATGTCATCATCATCGCTGTGGAACATGGCGAAACCAATCGCATCAATGAGTATGTGTTTACCTATCCCAAATTGACTCAAAATGCTGAGGGTAAAAAGTATATCCGATTTATTACTGACACACTGAAACCATTTGTAGATCAGCATTACAGAACTAAAAAAGAAAGAGAGTTTACGGGTATTGGTGGTAGTTCGCTGGGTGCGCTCATTAGTATTTACGGAGGATTTCTTTATCCCGAGGTTTACTCAAAACTATTATTGTTTTCACCTTCTTTATGGGTGGAGCCTGAAAACAATTTCCCCATGGTGAGTTTTCATCATCAGTTCAAAACCAAGGTCTATTTGTATGGCGGTCAGAAAGAAGGAGCACAAATGGCCAATCGGATCAAGATCTTTGAGCAATCTATGAAGCAATGGGAAAGTAATAAATTGTTCGACTTTGATGTGCGAACCATCATTAACCCCATGGGTACACATCAGGAGTTTTACTGGTCGCAGGAATTCCCCAAAGCCATTGAGTGGCTATTCTTCGATAGTAAAGAAAACCCAATAGACATCATTAAACAAAAGGAAAAAAAGTGATAAAGATTCTTTCAAAAAAAACGGTCGCTTCGCAAAACATTTTACTCTTTACTAAAGAAGACTGGTCCAAGGCAAAATCAGAATACCCGACCATTCAGCCATTTTTCGAGGCAAAACAACATGAAGTTTTTGTGATACCTCGTGAGAAATCAGTCGATTTTTTAATCGGCCTAGGCAGTAAAGAGGAAGCCAAAGACTTTGTTTTTCAGCAGGTGGGCAATAAGTTTTCCAATGATTTCAAGGACAAATTAAAATCAAGCACCACCAGCATTTCAGGCAAATTAACAGAAGCCCAATGCACCAATTTTGTAAAAGGACTATTTCTGGGTACTTACAAATATCCATTTGAAAAATCCCATCCTTTCTGGAAAAAAGGGTTTGAAATATATGCTGATGCTCTGCCGGAAAAAAATCTAAAATCCATTGCTCTACAAACCGAAGCACTTTGTGATGGACAATTTGCTGGTATGGAATGGTTAAACAAACCTGCCAATTTTAAAACAACCAAAGCCATTTCTACATTTTTAGAATCTACCTGCAAAAAACTAAAAATCAGTTACCGTGCTTTCAACCGATCCGAAAGTAAGAAAATTGGACTGGGTGCTTTCTGTGCCGTAAACCAGGGAAGTTCTCAGGAAGCGGCTTTCACCATCATGGAGTATAAAGGCGGAGGAGCCAAAGCCAAAACCATTGGATTAGTAGGCAAATGTGTATTATTTGACACGGGTGGCATCTCTATCAAACCATCTCAAAATATGCACTATATGAAAAGCGATATGGGTGGTGCCAGTGCAGTGATAGGAACTTTGTTCACCCTTGCCGCATTAAAAATGCCGGTCAATGTAGTGGCGATTTTGCCAATCACTGATAATGCTGTTTCAGAAAAATCATACCTGCCTAGTGATGTCATAAAAGCATATAATGGAAAAACCATCGAAGTATTGGATACAGACGCAGAGGGAAGAATGACGCTGGCAGATGGACTTGCCTACCTTACAAAAAATTACAAAACAGATGTACTAATAGATCTGGCCACCCTTACAGGGAGTGCTGTACGCATGTTTGGATATACATGTGGTGCTTATTTTTCCAATAACGAATCTTTGAAAAAACAGTTGGAAGTTTCTGCCGACAAAACCAATCAGCGGATATGGAACCTGCCACTTTGGGATGTGTGGAAAGAAGACTTCACCTCAGATGTGGCTGATTTCAGAAATATCTCATCCAAACCCTTTGGAGATTGTATTGTGGCAGGAAAGTTTCTGGAACAATTTATAGAGGGGCATACCCATTGGGCGCATCTGGATATTGCCGGTGTAGCATTTGGAAACGTACATTATACCAAGGAAAAAGCAGCAACAGGCTACGGTGTTCAATTACTTATAGATTTTATTGGGCAGCAGATATAGCAACCATAAATAAACCTTAAATTGCAAGTATGGAAAAAACAATTGTTTGCATAGCAAGTTATTACAAAGGATGTGATTTCCTGATCGGTTGTAAGGAACAAGATAACAGAGTTATTTTGATCACCTCCGAAAGTTTAAGATCAGAGGATTGGCCTTTTAGCTACATCGATGAAACCTATTACATGCCAGACGTGGAAAAGCATGTATGGAATATGGATGATTTTGTAAAGGGATTTGCCTATCTGATGCAGCATCATACCATAGATGCAGTGGTGGCACTGGATGATTTTGATGTGGAAAAAGCAGCCATGATCAGAGAGACATTTCGTATTCCCGGAATGGGTCAAACTACTTATCGCTATTTCAGAGACAAACTGGCCATGCGCCAAAAAGCAAAAGATAGCGGTATATCTATTCCTGAGTTTTCTGCCATTTTCAATGATAAAGCCCTTCAAAAATTTACCGAGGAGGTTCCGGGTCCCTGGGTATTAAAACCTCGTTCGGAAGCCTCGGCCACTGGGATCATAAAGATCAGTTCGCAGGAAGAACTTTGGCCTGCTTTAGAGAGGTTGGGAGAAGAGAGAATGAAATTTTTGTTGGAATCGTTTAAGCCGGGAGATGTGTATCATGTGGACTGTTTAGTGTACGAGGACAAGATTGTGTTTGCCAGTTTTTCCAAATATTTGGCTACCCCTATGAAAGTTTCGCATGAGGGTGGCGTTTTCAGAACGGTAACCCTTTCTAAAAAAACAAAAGAATCCAAGGCTTTGGACAAAATCAACAAAGAGGTTTTATCCAGTTTTGGTATCCGAAACGGAGCCACTCATAGCGAATACATTCGAGGAGAAGATGGGCAGTTTTATTTTCTTGAGGCATCCTCCCGAATTGGTGGTGTCCATATACCTGAAATGATAGAAGCAGCCACCGGAATAAATTTGTGGAAGGAATGGGCAAAATTAGAAACAGCCATTTTGAAGGGAGAAAAATACGAAGTGCAAGAAACAAAAAAGTTTTACGGTGGACTTTTGGTATCACTGGCAAAGGAAGAAGTGCCAGACACTCGCCCATTGGTATGTGATGAAGTAGATCGGTTTCTGAGTAAAAAATATCATATAGGCATAGTGTATAAAGCCGACAAACCTGAAACGGTTATATCAAGATTAAATGAAGCGGCTGATTACATTACCAGAGAAGTGATGCAGATCCTGCCTCCTGCCAAAAGCACTTTGAGTTAGTAAAAGAAATACTTCTGCCGGAATTAGATTTGAATCAACCCCAACAGAATGCAATCAGCCTATCATCAAAGAACCCCGGTCGCTGACCGGGGTTCTTACATATGTCTAAAAGTAAATAGCTAACTATGCGGTAACTTTTCCTTTTGATTTTGAGATTACTTCTTCGGCGATATTATTAGGTGCCGGAGAGTAGTTAGAAAACTCCATGGTGCTGGATGCACGACCTGAAGTCAATGAACGCAATTGAGTTACATAACCAAACATTTCACTCAAAGGCACTTTGGCTTTGATCACCTGAGCTCCTGCACGAGTGTCCATACCTTCCATCATTCCACGACGACGGTTCAGATCACCTGTTACATCACCCATGTATTGTTCCGGAGTGATCACTTCCACTTTCATGATGGGTTCCAGCAATATTGGTTTTGCTTTTCTTCCTGCCTCACGGAAACCTTGTTTAGCACAAAGTTCAAAAGACATAGAATCAGAATCCACAGCATGGAAACTTCCATCAAATACGCGGATCTTCATATTATTCACCGGATAGTTTGCCAACACACCACAAGTCATAGAAGATTCAAATCCTTTCTGAATAGCTGGTAAAAACTCACGCGGAATGGATCCACCAAATATATCGTTTACAAACTGATAGCTCTTGTCAGGATTTTCTTTTTTCCAATCCTCATCAACAGGTCCGATGCTGAACTGAATATCAGCAAACTTACCACGACCACCAGTTTGTTTTTTCAATGTTTCTCGGTGTTCGATAGTGGTATTGAATGCTTCTTTATAAGCTACCTGAGGAGCACCCTGGTTGATCTCTACCTTGAACTCGCGACGCATACGATCCACAATAATTTCCAGGTGAAGCTCTCCCATTCCCTGAAGAATAGTCTGTCCAGTATCTTCATCAGTTCTTACACGAAGTGTAGGATCTTCTTCCACCAGTTTGGCAATAGCCATACCCATTTTATCTACATCTGCCTGTGTTTTAGGCTCGATGGCGATTGAGATTACCGGTTCAGGAATAAACATATTCTCCAAAACAATGGGATGATTTTCATCACAAAGTGTATCTCCAGTTTTAATTTCTTTGAAACCTACTGCTGCTCCAATATCTCCTGCTTCGATAAAGTCGATTGGGTTTTGCTTATTGGCAAACATTTTCATAATACGGCTGATCCGCTCTTTCTTACCACTTCTTACATTCAACACATAGGAACCAGCATCCAAACGACCAGAATAGGCACGGAAGAAGGCCAGGCGACCCACATAAGGATCCGTCATGATCTTAAACGCCAGAGCCGCAAACGGTTCCTTAGCATCAGGCTTTCTGATCAGCACTTTTTCAGGATCGTTAGGATCATGTCCTTCAATAGCATCAATATCTACTGGAGAAGGCAGATAACGACATACCGCATCCAATGCAGTTTGTACACCTTTATTTTTGAACGAAGATCCGCACATCATAGGCACGATGCTTAGGTCGCAACATGCTTTACGAATAGCTTCATGAATTTCATCTTCAGAAATTGAGTTTGGATCATCAAAGAATTTCTCCATTAGTGTATCATCATACTCAGCCACCGCTTCGATCAAAGATGCTCTCCACTCTTCCACTTCATCTTTCATGTCATCAGGAATAGGCACTTCGGTATAAGTCATCCCCTCTGTAGAATCATCCCAAATGATCCCGGTATTTTTAATCAAATCTACTACACCTTTGAAATGATCTTCGGCACCGATAGGCAACTGCAAAGGCACTGCTTTAGCACCCAGCATTTCTTTCACTTGTTTCACCACGTTCAGAAAATCAGCACCCGAGCGATCCATTTTATTTACGAAACCGATACGCGGAACTTTGTAACGGTTAGCCTGGCGCCATACAGTCTCAGACTGAGGCTCCACACCATCTACAGCCGAAAACAACGCTATCAAACCATCCAGTACACGCATAGAACGCTCTACTTCCACAGTAAAGTCCACGTGACCCGGAGTGTCAATAATGTTGAAAGAATAATCTTTGGTAGTACCTGGAATAGCCGTTCCCTTATCGGTGGGGAAATTCCATTTACAACTTACCGCTGCAGAGGTAATTGTGATACCACGCTCTTTTTCTTGTTCCATCCAGTCGGTAGTAGCTCCACCATCATGCACCTCACCTATGCGGTGAATCATGCCTGTGTATCGTAAAATACGTTCAGTAGTAGTGGTTTTACCTGCATCAATGTGAGCAGCAATACCAAAGTTTCTTTGAAATTTTAAATCTGCCATAGCTTTTGAGTAATTATTATTATTTGTTTACCAGCTTTTGAACCCTGATTGAGCTTCCGTTGCGTCGCACTCTTCAAGGTTCTCGCCCTGATCGGCGTCCAAAATCCGAAAAAAATTTTTCCAAATTTTAGGGCGCAAAGGTAGGGAAATTATGAAATTAGCGATCCACTTGGAGAAAATAGTTTTCAACGGGTATTCCCATTGCCGGAAATCTATTTATTGTTTAACCACACTACTCGCATAAAAAATCTTCATCAGGCAATTCCTTTGCTCGTCCTCCATTCCTCAAAAATAAATGTAGGGGGCTCCCCAATTTCTATGCAAATCCTTACAATCGCGGTCAAAAGATAAATAAGACAAAAGAAATCGACCATTTCAAATCTGAAAAAGCCGAGACTCCTTTGTTACCTCGCAATTGGGTATAGATACTGCCATCCAAAACGCTCAAAAGGTTTTAATCACTTGGACAGTTTTTGCTAACCTTGATGGCGAACAGTTACCAAATTTTTATTTTTTTATTTACACCAAATAGTGATACATTTACCACCGATAAGTATATTTATATAGTACTTTAAACAAAAACAATGAAAAGAAATCAAAATCTAAGACTTATGATGATGGGTTGGGATGGAAGAAGTGATTGATGGTTTGAGAATAACAATTGGCCTACGACACTTGGCACATTTAGTAACTCACCTTACGCATAATGATTAGTTAAATGAGCAATAAATACCTTTGGGATGTGGAAAACTTTGCGGACATCTATACGGATTACCTGATTAGTTCAGTGAGCTACACGACAGCAACGGGTCTGGGTCATTTACTATCGGTAAAGCACCCTAATTTTGAATTACAAAGTGGTGCTCAATTATTAGTGGAATCACCTTAGATTTCTAAAAGTATTCAGAAAGGCTGTGTATTTGTATCACCAATAACTAAAATTTTTTAAACCCTATTTGAAATGAAATTTATAAGCCGTATTCACGTTATTGCCTTAGTTGCTACAATATCCTTGTCTGCTATTAGTTGTGTGAAGTCTGGGGTTGAATCTGTCGAAACTGACGAGAATACTACAAACTCAAATACCATAGATGAGCAGATGAATAACCGTTTTTATTATTGGTATAAAGATCAAAAAATACCGTTGACCCAAGCAGGAGATAAAAAATATATTTTATTTGAATCTTCAAATGAATCGGTAATCAACGATTTTCTTGAAAAAGAAAAAATAAAAATTATTTCTGCTCCTCAGGATGTAAAAATCTCAACAATTATTCCAACTATTTCAACGCCACAGTTCAAAAATCTGCGGTGGATGATAATTGAATACAATTCAACCCAATTGAAGGATATTCCATCTGCCTTATATCAAACTCCGTTTTTTGAAACCGCATCAAAAAGCGAAGTGGGGCTGAGTCATTTATTCTATGTAAAACTGAAATCTTCCGATGACAAAAATGCGCTCATGCAATTGGCAAAAGAGAATAATATTGAAGTGTTGGGCTATAACCGATTTTCCCCGCTTTGGTACACCCTGCAATGCACTAAATTTTCAAAGGGAAACGCCTTGGGAATGGCAAATAAGTTTTATGAAACTACTTTGTTTGCCTATGCTCAACCCGACCTGATGGCTGCTGCCTCAGGTGCTTCAGGAAATTAACCGATTAGCGGACCTAATTAAATGCGCAGGTGCAAATCCTGCCCTCACCGCACATAGTAAGGAACTTCTCAAGAATTCCGTCAATACAGCACATTGTTGGAATTTTTTTTTGTTATTACTCAGTATCCCTTCGGCCAACCCCATCATTGGTGCTTAGAAAGGGGGGCATAATTTTGTGGGAGCAGGGTATGTAGGTTTTTGTTTTCGGTATTGTTGATACTTTCAAACAGATAAGTGAGCCACTTTCCGAGTGAAAATAAAAAGGAGCATTAAAGAAAATAAGATAGTAGTACTAATGTACAAGAGTGCGATGCAACAAAAGCAAAATAGCAATACAATAGCCGACTATAAAATAAAAAATGTAGAATATGCGAATAGATGAAATCCCGAACGCTTTCAGGAATTCAAGTTGCAGTATCATATGAATAATGAAAATAGAGGGGTGTTTTGTATGAATTGTAATAGTGTGATTAATAATAAGATAGGTTGATTTTTGAAATTTTATAAAAAAGTCGGAATCCCCCCCTTCGACTAAGAGGGATAATGATTTGAAAAAAATTAAGAAAAATGTTGCAATTACACCTTTTAGTGGTAAATTCGCAACCAACTAGTTTAGTTTATAACTTTATATTCAAAAAATCTTACAATGAAAAAACAAACGAGACTGTGGCTTATGCTTTTTGGAGCAACCAACAGGCTTTTTTTGATGTTGATCGTAATATTTGTAACAGGGTTACTGTTTACAAGTTGTAAAAGAGAATTAATAACTACAGAAGGTGATACTGTGGCCCGTACAGTAGAAGGAATGGGCAAACCTATTATTACGGAGACTGCTTTTTTTGAGAAAAATAAAGGGCTGGGGGGTGAAGCTACAATTTCAAAGTCAGAAGATAAGGTTGAAGATTCTTTGGCTTTTAAAGTATTTTACATAAATGTGCCTGCTGATGGCGAATACTATTTGAGCGCGTGGGTAAACAGCCCGGCGTTAGACGAACAAAAAAACCGGTTCTCAGAATTAGGTATTATTGTAAATAATGAAAAGCAAAAATTGCCTTTTGGCGTAACTGAAGCAGGTTGGCATAGCGGTGCTTATATGGATGCTAATGGTAATAAAATAAGTCTGAAATTAAAAAAAGGAACGAATTCGATAAGCTTTTCTATCGCACTACCACTTACTCCCTCTATTGATTTTGTTCGACTTACAAGAGACGAAGCAAGTTCAAATATACCTGATGAAGCATATAGGGAATTTCTTAATAAAATAACAAAATATCAAAACTATAAATCCGCCACTACCATTCTTACAGATACTTTAAATTCAAATACAAACGTTAATAAGTCGGCTTCATACACTGTAATGTCAAGTTTAGCAGCGGATTCTAATTTAAACGATTATGCTAGCACATTAGATAGGTCTTTTAACTATAGTTACTATAATACAGTTTATCTAACTTCAGGGAAAAATATGTCCTTTACCAGTTGGGCAGGGTCGCAACTTCATGTGCTTGAAGTGTTTAGTGTAAATAATCCTGAAAGCCAAAGTTGGACTGCGGCTTCTACATTGGTGAGCGGATCTCAAAGGGGCTACGTAGCTTTTACAGTGCCAACTACCGGTTATTATTATGTTAAACTACGTTCTTATTACGGAATAGAAACGGGCACTGCAAGCCTTACTGTTTATGCGGGGTCAGGTTCGACACCCTCCTATTATTATAGCTGTCCGGTTACCGGATGGTTGAGTTTTGGTCATAGCCATTACAACGGACAGGAAATGAATTATTTTACAGCTTACACTGCCAGTGGAGATCCTCGCTTATGGGTTGTTGACTATAACGGTTTTCCTGGTAAAGTTTGTGGATATAATGATGATTATGGATATAACGGTGGCGATTTTTACTGGGGGCTGAACTCAAGGGTAAAGAAAAACTTTAGCAGAAATATGCAGGGAGTTATTGTGTCTGCATATAGTTCTTATAACCCTACAGGAGTTACCGATTTATATTCGGGGGCTAAAAATAGTAATATAATGTATGCCTTTCCAAACCTGAAAGCAGATGATGCAATTATGAGTTCTCCCGAAACGTTAAACCCGAGTAGCCCTCCCTTTTATAATTGTTATGCTTGGGCGGGTGGATTTACTTCCTTTTGGATGCAGGGATCAACGCCTTCTTATTATTATGGTAGTCCTTTTGTTTGGAGTACCTGGGATGATTACTATGGCAACAATCCTGAAAGATATGTAGGAGCAATGACTTATACTCCGGTCGGAGCAGATGCCAGCAATGGTGTAGTAGCTATGTGGGCCCGGGCCGACGGAACAATTACGCATGGCTCTGTTAAAAAACCTGGTAATTATAACGCGCATGGTTATGATTGGGAAAGTAAACCAGGACAGTTAGCCAGAACGTTTCATCCAAGGGATGCCTTAAACGATCCGTCTGGTTACGGCAGTATTGTTAAGTATTATCGTATTGATGGCTCTTCCTTTGCTGCTAAACAGGAGTTGACGTTTGAAGAATCAGTGGCTAAAGGGTTAACAGCTGTTGAACAGGTGGAATTCACCAACAACGAAAAATCTTTAATAGCATCCCGCCAAAGCGCATTGCGAAATGGGACAAAAACCATAAATACTCTATATAATAATTGGGTGAATAAGATTAGTTCCAAAGAGTATAAAACGGAAAATGATCCATATAAATTAATTGAAACAAACGAAGGACGGCAGCTATTAACATATTCAAAAACAAATATAGACGAAGCAGTCCTGTTCTTCGCATCGGTTATTTTCGATAAAGACGTAAGCAAAACTTTTGAGCAAAATATATCCTATTATATGTTTTCTCAAATAGCAAAAGATAAATATGGATTTATTATGGAGGATCTCAAGGAAAACTGGAAAAATAATAGATACACAAAGGACAGAAAATATATTGCACCTTTGCCTGAGACTTTTACCAAAAAGTATATTAAAGCTATTTTATCTCGTCTTTAATTCACCTTAAAAAACTAAAAGAAACAGTTATGAAAACAATTATTATTACTGCGCTTTTTTTAGGGCTGCTTGCTTTTACTGCTTGCTCTAAAAAATCATCGTCAAATAAAGAGAATAGTACAAAGTTTCCAGACAATATCGCAAGTACATGGAACAGGACTGCTGTTGGTGGCCCGGGAGACACGACTACGGATAGCAATACGGGGCAAAAATGGGTGGCAGATATTGTAATACTTACAAGTAGCGAGGCAGCTAAACTACCAGGATTGATACAGGCTGTTCCTAAACAACTTCAAGATGACTTTGCGGTTAAATTTAAGAAGTTTATGGACAAAGATCATTCTCCTGAATTTGCAATGTATAGTACTTCGCAGCCAATAATGAATACACAGGAGTATAAAGATTTTAGTAAGTTTTGCGCAGATAGTAAAGATGCGATCTTATCATTAACAATGGGCTATCTTTTCAATGACGAAGACGGCAAAATCAGCTCAACAAGTCGATGGGGTATGGATGTTTGCACAGAAGGCAGATTCGATGATTTAAAAAAAGAAGTAGCCGATGAACGCTTAGCAAATCAATATACTGAGGATGGCAAGTACCGGATATATTATACCCCTGTATCATTGCAAAGGCGGCTGGCGAAAAAGATTTTAAATCAATAGTTATGAAAGCTGGAACTTTTTTTATAACAATATTATTCTTAGTTGTACTGTCATGCAGCAAAAGCAATACAACAGCCGAAAGTATAAGTAATAGTAATTTAAAAATACAGGCGATAGCGGATCATACCCCTGCTGCTAAGGCTACTGTGCCACGGGAAGTGGCGGGCACTGAAAATGTAATTGCTACATTAAACCTTAAATCATACAATGCGAAAACTGGCGAAATTGTTTTCAGTAACCCCGAAAAGGAATTACAAAGGATTAAAAACGCTGCTGCCTCAACAATCAATATTTCTCTTTCTGATAAACACTTGTTTTCATTAAAAGCATTTAGACCTGCCGAAGGAAGTGCGGAAAATATACCTATTTTATTTTACGATTATAATGGTGGTGGGACTGAACCTTTGGTTATGGAAACTAAATGGTACATTTTGAGTGGCTACCCGCAAGGTAATGTATTAGGTAAAAATGAAGATTTTCTTCAACCTGCCATTGCAGCCGAAAGAAAAGAGAATTTCAAAATAATAGAAGCTGGATGGAAGCTTTTTATGGATGAACTTGAACATGAAGGGAAATATATTGATGATTGAATACTGTGAACGCCATCTCTCAACAATGGCATCTTAATATAAAAGATGCCATTGTTGAAGCAAATTAAAAAGCACGAAAATTTACTTTTTCGTGCTTTTTACATTGTAATACAGGGCAACCTAATCTAATTTAAAAACGTTCCTGTTGATCTCCTGTCCAATCCAGCGACTACTCTAAAAGCACTGTTGATCTGCTCTATTGAAAAATCATTTTCCTGTAATGCAGCCATAAATTCCTCGTTAAGTGTGGCAATCATACTCTCTATTTGCTCATAGGTTTGCAATACAGTAATTGTAAAGCGAATGCCGGAGTGATTTTTTGATACGGCTGGGAAAACTCCCAGGTTTACTAAAAAGCCTCTTTTCATCATTCGCTCCATAATTTCGTAAGCCAAATCAGACTTAGAGGTTCCAACAAAAAATATCGCGGAATCATAATTTGATATAACGGGCAGTGAAGTTTGGCTAAATAACGAGTTTGCATATTGAATACGCTTTTTTAATTCATCCTGCAATTGATAAATTTCTTCAGTAAGGTGAATTTTTGCTGAGGTTACCGCAGCTCCGAGTGTAGCAGGTTGCAGTGGCCCCGAGGAATTAAACGGAGCGCCACAGGTTCTCACGGTCCTGGCTAATTCCTTAGTTGGGAATACCAACATGCCCCCACCAGTTGCAAATGCCTTCGCCATTGATGAAGCAATAATCATTTTTTCATGGATTGGTCGGTTACCCAGTACAAACCCTCTTCCGTTCTTTCCCAATATGCTCATACTATGTGCATCGTCAATATAAGTGTGAAAGGATGGATATAGATTAAGGAAGTTAACAACTTCATCTATAGGACATCTGTCCCCAAACATAGAATATACACCATCAGCGAAATACCAAACCCTGTTGTAATTAGCCTGTAGCTTTTTTATCCTTTGTTCTAATGTATCTATCCTGTTATGTCGCAATACCTCGAAATGAAGCGGCCAATTTCCCCTGAAGGTATTTATTCCACTAAGTACAGAATTATGAAGCTGCTGGTCAACTATCACTGCATCTCCGGCATCTAATAGCACCGGAATAGCTGCCAAATGTGCTAAAGTTGTAGTGGGAGCAATGATCGCAGAGGCCTCAAAAATCTCACACATTAATTCTTCCAGCTCCTGGTAGAGTTTTATAGAAACATAGGCCCTTGATTCAGAAAATTGAGTACCATATTTTTTAACAGCATTTATTGCTGCCTCTTTTAGACGGGCATCGTGTTCTAAACCCAAATAGCTGCAAGAAGTGAAATTATACAGTTTCGAGCCATTAATACCTATCTTATTATCGGCACCCAATGTGCCATCCTGAATTAAATGTAGTAAGCCCCTGTTTACACCCATTGAAATAGTTTCATAGACATCAGTTATAAATTGCTAGTGGTTCATATTGCTGCTAATTTTTGGTTAAAGAGAACATTAATTTTCATTAGCAATGATACAAATAAATTATACCAATTGGTGTTTTCCCAAATTTTATACATGTTTGGCACCTTTTAGTATCATTTTCAAAGAAATAAATACTGCCTGAGCTGTTTTTAAAAGAAAATCCATTTTGAAATTACAAAATGGATGTAGAAATCTTATAATAATGTATTTTTTACAAAGGAACATCAGGCTGTTCGTATATAAAACTTAGGTAACGCTCCATTGCCTTAAATAGTCTTTCTTTGCCTTCAGCAGAAGACATATCTATTCCGCACATAGTACTTCCATTACTTTTAACATGCAGCACTGTGTAATAGATAGCTGAAACAAGGATGGCTATTGATGCCCGGTAGTCAACCAGGCTATCTTTAAAAATCTCATCAGCTTTCTTAAAAATTCTCTCACCCAGTTCCTCCCTTTCGTCTATAAGTGCCCGAATGGTTTTATTTTTTTCACTGATGCCCCATAAAACAATTTTTTGCATTTCGCGGGAGTCAAAAAAATATTGGAAATCTTTTTTAAGCAGGTCAAGCATAAAATCTTTGGTTATTTCCGGCAATGCCTTTTTTTCGTTAGTCTCCAGTTTTTGCTTTTCCATTTGCCAAAAGTCCACTTGCTTCAGATATTCTTTTATTAGCCCGTCCAATCCTCCAAAATATACATATATAGCTTTTTTAGCAACCCCGGCTTTTTCAGCCACCTTGTTAACTCTGATATTCTGATAACCCTCTTTTGCGAGTATCTGACCCACCGCTTTAATAAGTTTGGACTTAGTTCTTTCTTTATTATATATGCCTGGTACTTTGGGCACTATTTTTTTAGTCGTTTTCAAAATATAAACGGGTTTAAGTTGTTATAAATTCAGACAATTCTATTTTACAATTTTTCAAAATTTATTCGGAATGCCTTTCACTATCCGGTATAAAAATTAGTTACAGAACAATACGTTTCAAATTTAAACAATCTATAATTGAATACACTCTCCTTATGGCTAATTCTTTTTTTGAGGTGCTATTGTAGCTTTGCGTTATGGGACAGAAACGTAAACAAAGCAATCAGGATGTATTATTCGAGTTAAGCCGGATGATGGTACCAAGAGATTTATTGGGCTTTTTT
>Ga0209063_1000653_pt1 | contig 21118 bp, 20 predicted proteins | sample KloWWTmeKNB19Kit_FD_187177 | JGI IMG/M metagenome (GOLD analysis project Ga0209063, IMG submission 187177) | Active sludge microbial communities from Klosterneuburg, Austria, studying microevolution and ecology of nitrifiers - Klosterneuburg... | ecosystem: Engineered > WWTP > Aerobic digester >... | reverse complement strand
AGATCACTGTTTGCTACCAGAGTTGTAATCCCGCTTTTGGTGAAGAGGTGAACGAAGAAGAAAGAAAGAGGATAAGGGAAGAGTATGATTTACCGGAACAATTTTTTCTATATGTAGGTTCTGTTATAGAAAGAAAAAACCTGCTGAATATCTGTAAAGCTTTGTTTTTACTACGGAATGAACTGGATATTCCGCTGCTGGTTATTGGTGAGGGGGGAAAGTATAAACAACAGGTCAAAGATTTTGTTACACAAAATGGATTGGGGTCAAAAGTGATCTTTTTGTCTGAGCATGAAAAAGCAAGATCCTCGCCGTCCTTTCGTTCAGCTAAAGTATTTCCTGCTATTTATCAATCAGCCATTGCAATGATCTATCCTTCTTTTTTCGAAGGGTTTGGTATCCCGGTACTCGAAGCTTTATGGAGCCGGTTACCCGTTATTACATCCAGTGTTTCCTGCTTACCGGAAGCAGGCGGTTCCGGAGCATATTATGTGAACCCGGCCAGTGCTGAAGAAATAGCAACCGGTATGAAAAAAATTTACAGAGATAAAGGATTAGCCGCCACATTAAAGGAAAAAGGCTGGCAGCATGCACAAAATTTTACGCAACAAAAATGTGCGGATGCTGTTATGAATGTCTATAAAAGTATATGGTAAATTTTGAAAAAGATATTGAACAAAGCCTGAAAGTACTCCATGATGGTGGCCTGATTCTTTATCCGACCGATACGGTCTGGGGCATCGGCTGTGACGCTACCAATGAAAAAGCAGTGGAAAGAGTATACCGGTTAAAGAAACGTTCTGATGAAAAAGCAATGATCGTACTGGTGGCTGATGAAAGGGATGTGTTGAAATATGTGGCCAGTCCGGATCTGAGTGTGTTCGATTATTTGGAAGGAGCCACCAGGCCAACCACCGTTATTTATGAGGATGCTATCGGGTTGGCTGAAAATCTTGTGGGTCAAGATGGCAGCATTGCTATTCGTATTTGTGATGAACCATTCTGCAAACATTTGCTGAAAAGATTCAGGAAACCTGTTGTGTCCACATCCGCTAATATTTCCGGTCAGCCGGCGGCCCGTCTTTTTACAGATATTTCAACGGAGATAAAAGAAGGTGTTGATTACCTCGTAAACTACCGGCAGGATGATACAACTGTTGCAGCACCCTCCTCTGTGATACGCTGGCAAAATGGTAAAGTGCAGGTACTCCGTCCCTGAACCTGTATCGCCAGACTTCTGCCTTCTTCAGGTTATCTTTGCCGCTTTATGGATATCAATTGTACAAAAGAGGAATTGGAATTATTAAAAAAAGTCGCCACAGCAGCTGAAACGCTGGGGATGGAGGCCTATTTGATCGGTGGTTTTGTACGGGATAAAATATTGGGCAGGGAAACCAAAGATGCGGATTTTGTTTGCGTGGGTGATGCCATTGACCTTGCCAAAGAAGTGGCGAAGAAATTCCGGCCACAGCCGCATGTTGATTATTTCAAAAATTTCGGTACGGCTCATTTCAGGCTCGAAAATGAATTTGATATTGAATTTGTTGGCGCCCGGAAAGAAAGTTACCGGTTTGATTCCCGGAAACCGGAAGTGGTACCCGGCACGGTGAAAGATGACCAGGACCGCCGCGATTTTACCATCAATGCATTAGCCATCAGTTTAAATAAAGAAAATTACGGGACACTCATTGATCCTTTCCATGGAATTAAAGATATTGATGATAAAATAATCCGAACCCCATTAGCACCTGCTCAAACTTTCACTGATGACCCGCTCAGGATGATGAGGGCCATTCGGTTTGCTACCCAGTTGGGATTTATCATTGAAGAAGGTACCTGGCAGGGGATTATTGATAATGCAGAGCGGATAAAAATAATTTCGCAGGAACGTATTACTGATGAGTTGAATAAAATAGTGGCAGCACCCAGGCCTTCTGTTGGCTTTGATCTGTTGTATAAAAGTGGTTTGCTGCAGCTCATTTTTCCGCAAATGGTGGACCTGGCCGGGGCTGAATACAAAGACGGCCTTGGACATAAGGATAATTTCTATCACACTTTACAGGTATTGGATAATTTGTCCGCTAATTCGGATGATCTCTGGCTGCGATGGGCTGCCATCTTGCATGATATTGCCAAACCGGCCACCAAACGTTTTGAAGAAGGGCATGGCTGGACCTTTCACGGGCATGAAGTGGTGGGCGGCAGAATGGTACCAAAGATCTTTGCCAAACTGAAACTGCCTTTGAATGAAAAAATGCGGTTTGTAAGAAAGATGGTGGAACTGCATCTTCGTCCTATCAGCTTAACAAAAGAAAATATTACTGATTCAGCGATCCGCCGTTTATTGTTTGATGCCGGCGATGATTTTGATTCACTCATGCTGCTTTGCAATGCAGATATTACATCAAAGAATAAACAAAAAGTAAAACGGTTTTTAGAAAATTTTCAACTGGTGCGCCTTCGTTGCAAAGAAGTGGAAGAAAAAGACCATGTACGTAACTGGCAACCACCTGTCAGTGGTGAACAGATCATGGAAATATTTGGCCTGCCGCCATCAAGGCAAGTGGGTGTCATCAAAGATGCATTGAAAGATGCCATGCTGGATGGCGTTATCCCCAACACCTATGAAGCCGCACATGCTTTTATGCTGGAGAAGGCAAAAGAACTGGGATTGAAGCAGGTTAAAAAATAGAAACTTTCTCAAGACTTTCATAACCACAGCGAAAACAGAGTGACACGGCTTTGTTCCCGCTGTGAATCGCTGTGCCCGCCGTGGTTAAATAATGAAAAATTAATTTTTGAGATAACTAGTAGTATATCAGCTTAAAGTAAAAAAGCATCAAAGAATCGTTGAGGAAATGCAAGTCATTGTGGTAAAATAAAATCGCTCAGGGTGCCTCTTTTTCACAACGGTCCCCTGCGGGCCATTATTTTATAATCCTATTATTTTAATTAATATCTCTATTACGGTAATACCCAATAAGCCTTAATTTTGTGGTATGGCGATTTTAAAATTCAGAGTATATTTTGAAGAGGATGAAAGTGTGTACCGGGATGTGGTAATCCGGCACTCACAAACCTTTAAGGAGCTGCATGAAGCAATACTCAAGTCTTACGAGTTCGACAGCAAGCACCAGGCCACTTTCTTCCGCAGCAATGACCATTGGTTGCGTGGCAGGGAGATATCACTGGAGAAATATGATAAGGAATACAAAGCGCCACCGCTTATAATGGAAGAGACCACCATTGGCTCTGAGATCAAAGATCCTAACCAGCGCTTTACTTACCTGTATGATTTTAACCGCAACTGGAACTTCCTGGTGGAACTGATCAGTGTATCAAAAGAGGAGAATCCGAAAATAAGTTATCCTGCTGTGGCCAGAACGGAGGGTATTGCGCCCAGCCAGTATGGTACCAAAGGATTACTGGGAGAAAAGTTTGCCGATATTGAAGAAAAATATGACCTTACCCAGGTGGGAGAAGGATTTGCCGAAAAGGACGAGGAAGGAGAAGATGTTGGCCTGGGAGAGGAAGGAGTTGCCGGTGAAGAGGAAGAAGTATGATAGGATACTTGTAGACAATGTTTTCAATAATGATAATGACCCTGGCATATTGGCCGGGGTTTTAAATAAAATGACGTTGGCAAAAAATAAAACCGTTATAATTATAGCCGGACCGACTGCGGTGGGTAAAACAGCCCTGGCGATTGAACTGGCCCGTCATTTCAATACGGAAATTATTTCAGCCGACAGCCGCCAGTGTTTTAAAGAACTGAATATTGGTGTCGCAAGACCTTCGGAAGATGAACTGCGGCAGGTAAAACATCATTTTATCGCTTCGCATAGTATACAGGAAGAAGTGACGGCCGCTACGTTTGAAGAATATGCGTTACAAAAAGTAAACGAATTGTTTCTGCAGCATGATGTGGTGGTTATAGTGGGCGGAACCGGCTTGTATATCAAAGCCTTTTGTGAAGGACTGGATAGCATACCCGCTATTGACCCGGCTATACGGCAGCAGGTGATGAAGGGCTATGAAGAAAAAGGATTACCCTGGCTGCAGGAAGAAATAAGGCAGATAGACCCTTTATTCTTTGAAAAAGGGGAAATACAAAACCCGCAACGGTTGATGCGGGCACTGGAAGTGGTGAAGGCCACAGGACAAAGTATCTTCTCCTTCCGTAATAAAGACAAAGCGAAGAGAGATTTTGCTATCATTAAGATAGGACTCGAAATACCCAAAGAAGAACTGCACCGCAACATACATACAAGAGTGGATAAAATGATGGCAGCAGGATTGGCGGAAGAAGTTCGTTCCTTATTGCCTTACCGCCACCTGAATGCTCTGCAAACAGTAGGCTATGCAGAGCTATTTGAATATATTGACGGGACTATTTTGCTGGAAAAAGCAACAGAGAAAATTAAAGCAGCTACCCGGCAGTATGCCAAGCGGCAACTGACATGGTTTAGAAAAGATGCAGCAATAAAATGGTTTGAACCACAGCGGGTGGGGGAGATATTACAATGGATTGCTGATAAAATTAAGTAAACAATATTCAGTTACTGAATTGAACCGGATTCAAAACTGTTACACTTTTTTTATTTTGATTATTCTTTTATGCTTTGCCAGGGACGCTGGTATTTTTTTTACTCATCAAATTGCCCATCATTATAAACAGGGATGAGATAGCTATAAAAATGGCTGTAATGCCAGCTGCATTGATCAGTACCTGTTGTAAGCCAAGGTTAGTTACATTAATAAAGGGATAAGGGTAGAAACCGGAAAATGAGCCGCGGACCAGGATGAGGATGATGTACAGCAGCGGATAAATTAACCAGGGCAGTAATTGCTTTCCTTTCAAACTTTGTTTAGGAACAAAACAGATCCAGTAAATGAAGAAAAGCACTGGAATGACCGAGTGCAGTAATTCATCCACAAGCATCTGTAGCCCCTGCGGGTTCCAGATAAATCGTAAGATGATATTGTAGATGATGCCCACGATAAGGATATAAACAGTAATAGCGGTACTTGTTCTGTAGCTGGCAAAAAATGTCCCCGGCTTTGAACGGGGATTCAATAATAACACCGTGCAGTAAATGGCAACAATAAGATTAGTAAGGATTGTAAAATAACTGAAGTAACGGGTAATTAATTCAGGCAGCGCAGCCACCTTACTGTTGATATTGATATAGAATTGTGAAACGAGGGCAAACCAGCCCGCAAGCGCTAAAAATCCTAAAAAATATTTTTGTGTTGTTGATTGGTTCGCTTTCGTCATTCTTTACTCATTTAGTTTGCCCGGTAAAAATAATAATTAGTATGAACCGGATTACTGTTCAGTAGGACAGTAATAAAGGCCGAAATTTGTTTTATTTTTTGCACAGTTCAAATTGGCAGACGTTGTGTTAGATAATTTTTAAAGATCTTAAGATCAATAAAAGTCCAAGTATAAAACAGATAACACTAAAGAAAAGCAAAAATGGTTTTCCGTAATTCCTGGTTGGGACATATTTTGCCTCTTTCATTTCCTCTTTAAAAGATTTCTTGTAGAAGGCAGCTTTAAAACTATATACACTTATAAAAAGAAATATAGTGCCCAGTGCAGCCATGTAATTTATTCCTCTCATAGAAAGAAGTTTGTTAGATTATTTAGGGATAAATATGATTTCAGTAACAGACAGGGCTTGGCGCAGGCCTATGAACTTAATGTTTTTTCGTATCAAAGGTAACAATGCTTGCACCAAACCGCCATGTTGGGCGCAGGAGTGCCATATTATTGTACATACTCACTCTTTCTCTTTAGAAATTGAAATATTTCTTCATTTGTTTTCGTGATTTGATTTATGTTTAACCCGCTGCCTCCAACGGATAACAGTATTTGATTTTGTAGGTCGTTTTTAATCGAAAGTTGAATCCACGAAATATTAAAGGCTTTCATAAATGGCTTTGAATGTTTGAATCGATCAACTTTTACAGAACCAAAATCAAATTCAAACCTTAAATCGCTCATTAAGTTAAAAAAATTCCCTCTAATAACAGAAGCATTTGGATTGGCTATAAATTCTAATTCCCTCTCAAATAAGTTCAATGATCCCTCAGAATAAAAAACAATTGGATATTTTCTGCTGCCAATTTTAACTTGAGGAAAGTTGTCAGGAATCTTATTTATTCCTAAAAGAATCTTCCACCATGGATTTTTTTTAGATATGTCAGAAAATGCATCCAGATGTTCGACTGATGAAATCCAAACTATTGGAAAAGTTTTTTGCATAGAGGAAAAATTGCGCCTAACGAGCAGGTATTTGCGAAGGCTGGGAAATAGACTTCCGTCAGCCCTGGCTACCTGAAGTTAAATTTATAATTAAATGTTGATGATTTGCACATAGCTAAATAGTTATTCGTCTGCCCGATATGAAGCTAAATTGAAAAACAAAAAGTCGAAACACGGTTTCCGTCCGCCCAGCTTTTGCAAATACCAATGTTGGGCGTAGTTACTTTTGAATTTCCACAATACCATATTTAATTAAATGTTTGATCACTGGGTCTTGGATTTGATACATTTTAGCTCCTGCATCCGTTTCTGTCAATTCCTTAACCAAATTATATTCTTGTACAATCTTGATATATGATATTGCGGTTGGAGTGCTTACTTTAAAAACTTCCACAAAATCTTTTGTCATAATTATTTCCTTTCCAATTTTCAATAGCCTATTTATGTTGGTCAAAATGTCTTCTTTTGAGCCTCTTTTAGTTGGGTAGATAGCATAATATTCAAATCCTTTCGAGTATACCAATTGGCCCTTTTCAATTGATTCATCAGTTAATACTTTTGATTCGCTGTTTAGTTCGGCTTGTTGATCATAGATATATGAAAGTTGTCTAAAAAGATAGCGTGGCGAAAAATTTGACAGAGAAATTATCTCATTTATTTTGGCATCAGAAAGAATAATATCGTTTATCGTTTTTTTTCCGTTGCTAAAATATTTTGTCCGTGAATTTAAAATCTCTCTTAAGTTATTGTTTTGCCACGTAATATCGATTGGCTTGATTTTGTCAAACCTAACGCCAGCATTTGTCAAATCCGGTTTTAATACATCCCACAAACTAAATACTAATGCATAGGACTTATTCATTAAAATAGTTGTGTCTTTTAAAAAGTTTTCAAGAAAATCAGCAACAGCCGAAATGCCACTATTCAATTTTGTGTATTCATCTATCTTGTCAAAGAAGATAACCGTTGTTGTGAAACCACTTGCTTTAATAATTTCCGTCAAATCATTTAAAATACTTTTTAAGGCCTTAAAATCTGTTAAGAATTTTTCAGGATTCTTTTCTCTCTCTATTTGCTCGAGTGAAAGTTCTGGTACATAGTTTTTGTAGAATTCTTTTCCGTCAGTCACAGGTAATCCCATAGATTTTCTCGCAGTTTCTGCAATAATTTCAACACCTCCTGAAATTAAAAAATTAATAGGCCGATTAAAAATATAATTCCAAATGTTTTTCAGAAAGTTTCTCCTTTTGAAATTATCTGCTTTATTATATCTACGTTGGTATTCACTTTTGCTTAGGGTTACAAAAAATTCTTTAAGAATAAATGAAAGCTTTTCTTTTTGATGCTTGTCTAATCTTTTAAGTCCTTGGGGGAATTTTCCTATTTGTACACAAAAATTTGTGACGAGTTTCTCAATAATTAGTCTTGTTAGTTCAGATTCATTGTTTGTTACTGGCACTCCGTCAAATTCGTCTATAATAAGGGTAAACACATTTTCTCTTTCCAAGGCATTCTTCAATTATAGTAGTAAAGCAGTTTTGCCTATACCCCTGGCTCCCAAAATAAAGCGACTAAGTCCCTTTTGTAAGTCAGATTTAAGTGTATTGTAAAATAATGGATTTATGTATATTTTATTCAGGAAGGCTTTCTCTTCTTCTGCAGAGAATGTCGAAAAAGGATTATCAGTGAAACCTAGACTTTTATATAATTCCATTGCCAATGTTTGAGTTTAAAAGTTATATTAAGGTATTTAAAATCCACGAAAAATGAAAAGCTTCAAGATCGGGTTCACTTTAACTTGTGAGGTGTAATGAATAATTACGCCCAACACTTAAATATACGCAACTACTGGTATAGTTTTACATTGATACTCAACGAGAATTTATGCCAGTATTTATTGCAGTTGTCTTTTGTACAACTGTATTGCATTCTCAAATCCCAAATACAAAGCATCACAGATCAATGCATGGCCAATACTCACTTCATCCAACCAGGGTATCTGTTGTTTAAAATATTGCAAGTTGTGCAGGTCAAGATCATGGCCGGCATTTAAACCCAGGCCCAGTTCTTTTGCTTTTACAGCAGCTTCCACATACGATTTTACGGCTGCCTGCTTATTACCGGCTGCATATTGTTTTGCATAACCTTCTGTGTACAGCTCAATCCGGTCGGTACCAGTGGCTGCAGCTCCTTCCACGATTTTTATATCCGGGTCTACAAATATGCTGACACGGATACCGGCCTTTTTAAATACGCCAATGATATCCTGCAGGTACTTTTTGTTTTTGATGGTATCCCAGCCATGGTCGCTGGTTAGCTGGCCCAGTGCATCGGGTACCAGGGTTACCTGGTCGGGTTTTGTTTCCAGTACCAGGTCCACAAATTTTTGTTCGGTGCAGTTGCCTTCTATATTAAATTCAGTAACGATAATTTTTTTAATCTCTCTCACATCATCATAACGGATATGCCGTTCATCCGGCCTTGGATGTACTGTAACGCCATCTGCACCGAAACGCTGGGCATCAATGGCGGCTTTCACTACATCAGGATTATTGCCGCCTCTGGAGTTCCGCAGGGTGGCGAATTTGTTGATATTAACAGACAGTTTGGTCATACAACAAATTTACAGGTAAAATAAGAAAAGCCGCCTCCTGCCAGCCGGGAGTAGTATTTCTTAAAATGATTTATTACATTTAAGAAACTAAATTTTTCCCATGAAAAAAATCTGCTTGTGTGGGGCAGGGTTGTTTATGCTATACGCTTTGTCAGCTCAGCCCTTCAACCTGGACACTGCTATCAACCCGGTAGAACTGAAACTGCTTCCGTTCAAACCAACAGCCAAAGAGAGGGAACTTGAGAAAGGTCGGATGAATATTACCCGTGTTACCCAGTCGGATGATACGTTGTATTATTTTGTCCAGGGGGCCAGTATCTATTCCCCGGTATATGTGGGAGTCACTTCTCTCGATCCGGCCAATAAGATCGATGTGCGGCTACATAAAATGAACTGGAAAAATGCTAACCGCAGCGGCAGCACTGATGATAAAGGTCAATGGAGTGAAAAATTCAAAACGGAGAATGATTTTGGTATCATGGTCATACCACACTCCAAACCGGCGAAATATACCTTACTGGTTTGGGTGGGTGATGAAGCCAAAATTGAATTACCCCCGGTACTGGACAAGGATAAGGATGCCGCAAGCGGTGGTGGAAAAGGGGGTGGCATGTCGCAGTCTACCATACTGTACATAGTGATTGGTGCATTGGCTGTTATTGTTGCATTTTTATTCTTTAAACTTAAAAATCGTAAGTCATGAGATATATCAGGCAAATTTTATTACCGGTTCTTTTTCTGTTGGTATCAGCCGGTGCTGTAAAGGCTCAGCCGGGTGCTAACGAAATAGACCAGGCTACGGAACAAACCATGCAATTGCTGGAGCAATTATTTGGTAACATGGAAGGTTTTGAAGAAGGAGTAGGGCCTGCTTTTGAAGCTTTCCGGAATGGTATGGGAATAGTCAGGGATGGGTTGGAATTCTATAATTCCATGCAGGCATTGGATGAGAATGAATGTGTGCCTGATTTTACAACCCCTGCTGAGGCGATGATGCCGACGGGCTGTGCGGATAATGAGGAATGTGCAAGCTGCTATGATGAGTCTATCAACCGGCTGAATACGGTCCGGAAAAGCCTGGCCCGGATGCGTTGTATTTATACCAACACTAAAAAGTTCACGGATGCGGCTATCTCTTTCGGGGATAATGTATCCGGCATTCATGGTGTGATGGGTATAGCATGGCAGAATGAAAGAAGGGGTATTGAAAAATCATTGCAGGATTTTGAAAAAACCTATGATAAGAAATACGCAGACCTGATGGGCTCCATGCAAACGGCTTTGAATGGCATCAATGCCTGTGAAGCAAAATTCGGAATGCGGGACTGGTACCAGCGGTTCGGGTTTCTGTATTTTGAAATGATGAAAGAGAAGTATAAACGGGATGATTAAGAGGGGTATGGTAGGTTGAGTTTGTCTGTTTCGGCAGGCTCAACATGACAAACTCAACAAAGCAGACTATCTCATGTTTCGGCAGGCTCAACATGACAAGGATTTTCAGCTTTAGCTTGCTGCGTTTGTCATGTTTCGGCAGGCTCAACATGACAGTTTAATATAGCAGGCTCAACATGACAAGCTTAAGATAGCAAGTTCAATACAACAAGAACTGTCTGCCTGAGCTTGCCGAAGGCTGTCTAATAAATGATATCAGTTGACTATAACTCTTTCCAGGTATGATCAGCCAATAGCTGAACGGCCGCAACAAATCTTTTGAAGGGGCCCGATTTTCCCCATTCTTTAGGAGATACTAATGACAGGATGAACGTTTCATCCTGTTTTTCGTAGAGGTAATAGGTTTGCCCGATATTGGGTTTGAAAGACATTTTTGCGCTATAGATCGTCAGCGACAGGTCTTTCCTTTTTTGAATCTCATGTGCCTGTAATGCCAGCAGCTCTATTTGTTTGCGGATCTGGTCCAGCTGCATATTGGTCTGCTCTTCCATCGCCGTCAGTGCCTTGTGTTTGATAATGCCTTCTTCATTCGCTTTTATCACGGCACCTGATACCGAAGCAGAATAGGGCAGCACACTCAATTGCTTATGGTATATTTCCATATTGGTATAAGAACTACCATCTTCTTTAATGCCCTGTTGCGTTATCCGTAAATAGCCATTCGGCATTATCTCATGTACCACATGCAGGGCTATCTCTCCTTTCTTGTAGAAATGAATTTCAAAGGTGATGCCATCCGGTATTGCTGCCTGAACTTTATCGGCCAGTTCATGATTGTCAAATTCATTCAGGTCGCCATCGGCATTTATTTTATAAGCGGAGGCAAAGGCCTGGTTTTCCAGCGTTACCCAGTTATGATAAATGGCCAGTACTTTTTGGTCGGGAACGGCTTCAATCTTATAAATACCACTTTTCGGTCTTTCACCGTATTCGTAGGTTCCTTTTTCAGGGAACAATTGCCAGGAGGCTAAAAAATTATATGCCTGTACCATAAGAGATGTGCATAATTACAAAATTTGAGCTAAAAAGTTTTACCTGGCCAGAAATAGTAGCACTTATTTTAAAATAAGGCTGTAGCATTATTCAATTATCTTTATTTTTCTTTAAATCTTATTGATGAAGAGCTATTTCGGTTCCTATTTCATATCTCCCGGTGCTGAGCCTGTTGAATCCAGTGTGCTTGTCTTTGATAAAAAGATGAGTATTGGGTTTCGCAACCCCGATGGATCCAATGGTATTGTTCATTGGCCGCTTACGGAGGTGGTAGTCTCCTATGAACTTTCAACACAACGAACAAAGGTCCGTCATACCGGGCTGGGTACTGAATTGTACATGGAAGGAAAGGAGGCGGCTGCTTTTATAAAGGAAATGCAGGATGACCTGCAAAGGCCCTGGCATAAAAAGAATAATTCAAAAGACTGGGGAAGGAATCTATTGCTGTTATCTGGATTTTTGGGTGGCCTGGTATTGCTTTATTTTCTGATCGTACCCTGGCTTGCAGAAAAAATGGCTTCCACTGTTTCGGTGAAAACCGAAAGGCAATTAGGTGATGCTGTATATGATGCGATGGGGTTATCTGCAGCAGAAGATACAGCTGCCAGTTTTTTGCTGAATGAATTTTTTGCAACGATGGAGGTACCCAGTGCTTACAGTGTGCGGATAACGGTGGTCAATGATAATGTGGTCAACGCTTTTGCTGTACCGGGAGGGAGGATAGTGGTATACAGTGCTTTATTAAAACAAATTCAATCTTACCCGGAACTGGCTGCCTTGTTAAGTCATGAGTTCACTCATGTGAACAGCAAGCATTCCACTAAATCTATTTTCAGGCGATTAGGATCAAAAGTATTTATCGGGTTGTTATTTGGCAGTTTTGGTTCTGTTACTTCTGTGCTGATCGATCATGCGGATGACCTGAAATCTCTCACTTATTCCAGGAAACTGGAAAAGGAGGCCGATATAAAGGGTTTAGAAATACTCCTGCAGCGAAAAATTGATCCGAAAGGATTTGAAGATCTGTTTCATCATTTAAAAGAGGCTTCCCCTGCTTCGGCATTGCCGGAGTTCTTAGGCAGTCATCCCGATATTGAAAAAAGGATCAGTTATATTAAAGAATCGTCAAAAAATGCAACCATAGTTGTGGATCAGCGATTACAATCTATTTTTGAAAAAATAAAACAATAAACAAATGCTTATTACAACAACCAATGTCGTAGACGGACGACCTGTACAGGAATACCTGGGAGTGATCAATGCGCAAAGTATCATCGGTGCAAATATTTTTAAAGACATCTTTGCCGGTCTGCGTGATGTATTCGGGGGTAGAAGTAAAACCTATGAAAAAGTATTGGAGCAGGCAAAGGAAGATGCGTTAAGAGAGTTGGCTGAAAAGGCTCAGGCGCTGGGTGCAAATGGTATTCTTGGGGTTGACCTGGATTTTGAAACCATCGGCAGTGGAGGTAGTATGCTGATGGTGATCGCAACCGGAACTGCAGTTCGTCTGTAACGATTGCAGGATTAATAGTGTAAAGTATTATTTTATGAAACGACTTTTGTTTTCTGGATTCTTATGTGTATTACTGTCGTTGCAGGTGATGAGCCAGCAAACAACTGTTCCTGCGGCAGCAGCAATAATACTGAAACAGGCTTACCGTGAAGCATCGGAACAAAATAAGAATGTATTAGTAATGTTCCATGCTTCCTGGTGTGGCTGGTGTCACCGGATGGATACCAGTATCAATGATCCGGTCTGTAAAAAATTCTTTACGGATAACTATGTTATCTGCCACCTGGTGGTCGATGAATCGGCTGAAAAAAAGAAATTAGAAAATCCGGGAGCGGTTGAATTACGAACGAAATATTATGGTGACGGACAGGGTATACCATTCTGGCTGATTTTTGATAAGGAAGGCCGGCTACTGGCAGATTCAAAGATCAGAACAGCGGGGCAAGGACCTGAAGAAGGTGAGAATGTGGGTTGCCCGGCCAGCGAAAAAGAAGTTTCTTATTTTATCAGTGTTTTAAAAATGACCTCACCGCTAAATGATCAGCAATTAGAAGTGATACGAAAACGTTTCAGGGAAAACGAAAAATAATTGTGTCAGCGGATGAGCGTAGCGACCCCTTTTTGAAAGTAGGCTTTGCCGGTATAATCTGTTGCCTTTACTGACCATACAAATGTGCCGGTGGCCTGTAACTGGCCATTTATTTTTCCATCCCATCCTTGTCCGTTGACCTGGGTGGAAAAAAGAAGCTGTCCCCAGCGATTGTACACATTGAAGTATTCAATACTTTTCATTCCTACAGCAATCGGTAGCAATAGATCATTCTTGCCGTCATTATTAGGCGTGAAACCGGTTGGTACAAAAACGGTTGGCCCTGTTTTAAATACTTTGATCGTTATGTAAGCAGAATCTTTACATCCTTCTTCGTTGTAGCCGATCAGTTTATACCTGAAACTGGCAGACTCATCATTGAATATCGCAACAGGGTTGGGAATATTGCTGGCAGAAAGATTATCAGGTGGTAACCAGCTATAAGCCGCAGCGCCGGAAGCATTTAACTGCAGGGGTTGTCCTGCGATTACTGCTGTGTCAGCTCCGGCATAAACGTTCATTTTTGGCAGCACCGTTACTTTAATTGTATCACTTACAGGTTTAGGGCAGCCCTTTGTATCAGTAACAGTAAGTATATAATCTGTTGTTCGGGGTGGAAAGGCGATTGGATTCAATATACTGGCGTTACTCAGCCGGTTAGCAGGCCTCCATGACCAGGAACTGCCATCTGTGATTCCGTTCAATAGTAAAGATGCATTGTTACAGATGGAAACATCTTTGCCGGCATCCACCACAGGATAGGGAACAGGTGTTACGGTAATATTTTCAATGGCGGAGCATCCGCCAATTATAGCAGTGACCTGGTAACTGGTAACTGTGTTGGTAATAACGAAAGGATTTTTTACTGCCGGATTGATAATTTGTCCTCCGGGTGTCCATACATATTGCAATGCATCCGATATGATCTTCAGCTGAATTGTATCACCTTTACAAATAGTAGTATCATTCATTGCCTGGAGGCTCACTGCATTCACCACTCTTATCAGCACCGAGTCTTTGTTCACGCAACCGCTTTCATTCAGTTCAACATAATATTTCGTAGTGACAGTAGGAGAAACGGACGGCGTTGCCGTGTTGGGATTAGTGATATTTACCAGCGGTGACCAGCTGAAGTTCCCGGTTCCGCCTGCCTGCAATAGCAGCATATCATTACGGCAAATAAGTGTATCACGGAAAGCCAGTTGTATTGGTGGTTTATCTATGATCGTTACCGGTTTGGTAATTGTATCCCGGCAACCTCTTGTATCAGTTACGATCAGTCTTGCCTGTTTGATACCCGTCTGCGGATATTGGTAGGAAGGATTTTGCAGGGAAGAAAAATCATTACTGCTGCTTGTTTCTCCAAAATCCCATGTCCATGAATTGGGAGTGCCGTATACAGATGTGGTCTGGTCAGTAAAAAGGGTGGGATTAGTTATACAAATGCCTGACGAAGTAAAACCGGGTGTAAAGCCCGGGAAAACCCTGATGAGGGCAGTTGCAGAATCTGAACAGGTTTGATTACGGTTAATAACAAGTTTGACTGTATATATCCCGATAGCCGGAAAAGTGTAGGTTGCAATCGGGTCTGCTGATGTATAAATAATCGTATTAGTTTGATCTGAGAACTCCCATTCCGTTGAAACGATCAACGGACTGTTGGATTGATTTGCAATGGTTATGGGTTGAGTGTTCTTACATAACAGGTATTCCGGCTGCAATGATGCTGCAGCAATATCGCAATCTGCAATATTGATTTGAATATCTTTTCGTTGCCGGGCAATTACAATTCCATTTCTTATTTCCTCTACGCAAACAGTTACTACGTAGGCGCCAACATCAGGGGCAATACCTGTTATTAATCCAGTTGCCGCATTGATCTGAACAGCACCTCCAAGTGGTTGTGATTCATAAAAGTCAGGGTAATTATAGGGTACCGGGGGAAAGGGTGGTGGTTCTGGTGGTAATGCGGTGCCACCACCCGGTGCTGTACTGTTATAGGCTTCGCAGAAAGAATAGCGAAGAGAATCGCCATCTGTATCCTGTGCAGCAAAACTATAGCTGAAATTATTATTGGCGCAAACTACAACGAGGTCGTTGCCGGTAAAAAAGGCACTGTTATTTACCGGAGCGGTAATATTAGAAATGTTACCCGGTATATCTGCCGTATAAGTGGCCCCTACATTGTTATACCCGGACGATAGATTATTGATACCACTGATCCGGTAATTGACATGACTTGCCAGTATATATCCCGCGGCAGATGCCGGTAAGGTTATGGCAAAATTGTAATAGGCAACTTCATAGCAGACATTCGGTGGATTCGTGATACAGGGATCGGGATTAGTAATACTTATTGTTTCCTGGTTACCTATTGTAACAGAGATATCTGTTACCCGGGAATTATTGGTTTTATTAAAAATAGAAATAATAGCAGGATTAGGAAACTGGCGGCCACTTCCGCAACGCTGAAATAATTTTAGGGTTACATTATAGCTGTATTGTCCGTTAATCATTCCTGTAAACGTATAGAACATTTCGCCACCAGTTATATGACTGCTCCTGGCTGAAAAAGAAAAGCCAGCAAAAAACATTGATATGATAAAAAACCTTTTCATGATGAGCCGAAGAAAGGAATAAAATGGACTTTGGTTTTGCCGGAATTGGACCCTTCTTAAAGTTAAGTATATAATCGATAGGCATAATCACCCGGTTGCCATCTTTGGGGCAGGGGATACTACTCCTTATTTTAACAAACTGCTTTCAGGCTGAAAATCAATTAATACTTATTTTTAATGGGTAATACTATTCCCATGAAGTTATTATTAACAATTGTCTTATTGCTGCCTTTGTTTAGCTATGCACAAAATTGTAAACTGAACAAGGAGACAGACCCTTACACAAAAGAGACAAAACTATCCACCGGGTTTATCATTTTTAGCGGTGGGTCGGTAACCATTGATGCAGACAGCAAAGAGGTGGATATGCTTTTTTCCTTTGAAGGGGCAAACAGGTGTTTTGATAATAATTCCACTGCTGTGGTTTTCTTTGAAGGCAGTAAAGCGAAAATGAATTTACGCAATGCCGGTACAATGAATTGTGAAGGGCTTTTTCATTTCATTTATAAAAATTCTGTAAACACTACTTCTCAGCTACAAAAACTGACAACTCAGAAAATAAGCCAGATCGTTTTCACCGGAAATGATAAAAAAGAGATTAAGATTATACTTTCTCCGCAAAACCAGGAGGCATTAGTTGCGTTGGGCACCTGCCTGGTAAATGAGGCAAAAGGTCTTATAAAGTAGAATTATCCGGCCGCACAGCAAAAACACTTAGTCCGATTACAGAAAACTTTTAAAGTCTGAAAAATCTTAAAGGGTATTGGTCTTGCTATTGGCACCTGTCCTAAATTTAGTATGGTTTAAAAGTATTACCGTTTTTTGAGAACGGGTATATCTCTATTGAAAACACCGATCAAATTGCAACCCTATGGAAAAGTATCAGCCAGGTACTCCGCTTGTTTTACATACCGGAATTTCATTACAGCAACTGGTTTGTAACCTTATTGACAGATCCCGGCCTGTTGCCCTTCATAACAGAACTCATGTTGTGAACCAGGTGGGCAGGGAACTTGTCCTTGGATTTGACAATGAAAATGTTGTTTCTGTTATAAGGGATCTGTTATCTGCCATTATTGAGAATTCCTGCGACGGGGAAATATATATCTGGGCAGAAAAATACAGTGATGTCATTATGCTGCTGATTGAAGAAAGAAATAATAATAAAGGCTTTGCTTTGTCATTCAGTATAGGCTCAATAGAACCGTATGCAGCAAGGATTGGTGGACATATCTCTATTGAAGGAATCAGGCAACGGAAGACGCTTATATCATTTAGTTTTCCTGCCCGGTTTGCAGCATAAAATTTTAAGTACCTGTAGTGTTCTGCTTCAGTGGGTACTTCCTTGTTAATTTTATGCTGATCTGCCCTCAGCGGTGGAAGCCATCGTTATGTTTTTCATACCGTTTTTTTACAGCCTAAACATTATTTACCTGAAAGAGACTGTTGCAGGAACTCTTTTTTTCTCCGGGCCACTTCCACCCGGGAACCATCACTCATCATTAGAATTCCCTGCCGGTCGTAGGCATCTATATGTGCCGGGTTGACGAGATGAGATTTATGTACCCGCAGAAATTTATGTCCCTGTAAAATTTCATCATACTCCTTCAGTGTTTTTGCAGATACAAACACTTTGTTACCGGTTAGAAAGATATGGGTATAATTGCTTTCTGCCTGCAGCCGGATGATCTCATCCAGTTGTACATACTTCACTTCTGTGGTATCTGCAAGTGCCAGCTTGAATTTATTTTTGTTGCCATGTGATATATTCTGAATAAAATTTCGGAACAAGAGTTGTCCGGCAGGAGCATAGATCCGCTTGGCTTTATATCGTTCAACTGCTTTTTTTAATTCAGACTCATCAACCGGCTTTAACAGGTAATCCAATGCACTGAATCGAATGGCCTGTATGGCAAATTCATTATAGGCGGTAGTGAAGATTACTTCAAAATTCCAGTTGTCGATGGTCGTAAGCAGGTCAAATCCGCTTTGATGCGGCATCTGTATATCTAAAAACAGCACATCCGGTTTGAATGACTGTATAGATGGGATCGCTTCCTGAACGCTGCGGGCTGTTTTTATAGCTGTAATGTCCGGGCAGTACTGCCCGATCAGCCATTGCAGCAGGTCAATCGAAGATTGCTCATCATCTACTATCATTGCTTTTATCATGACTCTTCAGGATTGTAATAGGGTATGGTAATGATCACCTTCGTGCCGGTTGCTTCATTGTTTATATACATATCTTTTATTTCGAGGCTAGCAGGTTTCCCGGTTTTTTGCTGCAGTAATTCCAGTCTTTCTTTTATGATGCTAATTCCTTTGCTTTCATGCACCATTGCGGTGATCTTGGCTTTCTGTATGGTTTCAGCTTTTTGACGGCCAATGCCATTATCTTCGATTATACAGGTCAGGTATTCCTCGGAATTATTGGAGAAGCGGATGGACAATTTCTTGTCTCCTTCCTTATGAAGCAGGCCATGCCAGATTGCATTTTCTGCAAAAGGCTGTACCATGAGTGATGGAACCAGCACTTCATCGTTGCTCAGGCTTTCATCAGCTTTTATTTCATAACTAAATGACTGGTCGAAACGGAGCGATTCCAGCTCAATATACATCTGGAGTATCTTCAGTTCAGCATCTAAAGGAATGAAGTTTTTATCAGCATAGTTTAGCAGGGAACGTAGGAAATTGGAGAAAACGGTCAGGTATTTATAAGCTTTGGTAGCCTGTTGCGAGACGATCAGGTGCTGAATGGAGCTTAACGAATTAAAAAGAAAATGTGGGTTCATCTGCAGGCGGAGATTGAGAAACTTTGATTCGGCCATCTTCACATTTAGCTCCATCAGTTCCAGTTTACTTTTTTTCATTGCATCCATTGCCATTGCCCTTGAAATTTTGGTTGAACACAGCGTTGCGATCGTTTGCAATGCCTGTAAATGTTGTTTTGTAAAGAAGCGTTTTTTGCTATGCTCTGAATCAATGATTCCGATTACTTTTTCTTCATGGATGATAGGTACTGTGATCTCCGAAAAGCGGCTGTCATCATCTACGATGTAACGGCTGTCTTTTGAGGTATCATTTACGATGAGCGCCTTACCTGTTTTTGCTACATGACCCACAATGCCTTTACCAAAAGGTATTTCAATCGGGTTGGCAATTTCAAATGGTTTAGGACTTTTTGGTCCGTAGGCTGCTTTCTGAACCATTATTTTCTTTTCCTCATCTGCCAGGTAGATCACACAATCTTCAAATCCCAGTCGTGAAATGCAGTTTCGGGAAATATCCCAAAGTATATCCTCCACAGAAGAATGTTCATAAGAAGAATTGGCAAAGTATTCTATAGTCTTGTTGATCTCCCTGGTATTTTTCTTTTTTTTATAATAGCGGTAGATGACAAGCAGTACTGCTGCTGTGAGAAAAACGTAAAGCAGCCTGAACCATATTTGCTGCCACCAGGGTTTTGCAATAATGATCTCTACTGGATAACGGGCCTCATACCAGTTGCTGCCATCACGGGAGGCCTTTAAAATAAAAGTATAGTGGCCAGGGGGAAGCTGGCTGTATACGGCTTGTCCAATCGAAACTGGTTTTTTCCAGCCATTATCAAAACCAAGCAGCTGGTACAGGAACTGGTTTTTCTTATCGCCGGTCAGTTCACCGGAAGAGAAATTAAAAACGAAAGTTGTTGTATTGTAAGGAAATTTTATGGCGTCTTCTCCAGTGAAATGGAAAATATTATCACCAGCCAGTAATGTATTAACAGCTGGTCGTAACGGTACAGTTGTATAGTTCAATTGATCGGGAAAAAAATAGGTGAGACCCTTATCCGATCCCCAAAACATTTCGCCGGTTTTGCTTTTGTGAGAAGACCGCATTCTGAAACCGGCATGACTGAAGCCTAATCCTTCTTCAAAAACAGCAAACGTTTTATTGACAGGATCATAACGGATTATGCAATTCAGGTTACCGATCCATAGAAAGCCTTTTTCATCCCTTAATATCCCTTCGCACCGGTCATTTCGCAATCCGTTGGAGCGGTTGAAACTGGTTATTTTCCCTTCTTTTGACAGAATAGATAATCCGCCAGCGGTCGCAAAATAAATATTCCCTGAATGATCGTTATTGGTTGCATATACAGTATTATGGGCAAGCCCGTTCTGGGTACTGTAATGTAAGAGGCTGTTTTTGTCTTGGTCATAACACCATACACCACGGGTCGTACCGATCCACATCCTGCCTTCATTATCTTTCCATAATGATGCACAGGGTATTTTGCTTATTTCATTAAGTAACGGATGATCATTGAATGTATTTATTTCAAATGTATTTTTTTTTACCACACAAGTGCCACGCAGCGTACCCACCCAGTGATCGCCGTTTTTATCGGCACATATTGCATTGATCCAGCGGGAAGGGAAATTTGTTTTTTTACCCGGTATTGAATCGGTTATTTGTATGACCGTTTTCAGTTGTTTATTAAGCACCAGTATTCCATACCTGGAAGTGCCTACCAATAAGTAGCCCTTCTCATCAATATGTACTTCCCTGATGGTTTCGTTGCCACTAATGTCCATTCCGTTGGGTAAAAGGCAGGGAACAAATGTGCTTTTATCAGAGGTCCGGTTCCATTTTATCAATCTGTCCTGAGCTCCCATCCATACATTTGATTCATTATCGGTCACAACAGATTGAATATAGCCGTCGAAGATTTGTTTATTGTCGTCGATAAAATAGGGTTTGCTGCTTGCCTGCTGCTGCTTCAAATTATAAAAATGCAGCCCGGATGTTTGTGTACTGACAAAAAGGTAACCGCTGCTGTCATACCGTATATTGAATGTATTATTGCCACCTATACTGCGTTGGTCTACCGGGTCATGAACCCAGTGCTCGGTAGTTTCTCTTTGCAGGTCAAGAATATAGAGTCCGGCAAAGTAGGTAGTGAATGCGAAACGCTTTTCATCAATGCGGGTCATATTACGGAGGGTGCCGGTAATGGGAAGATGATACTGGTCCCTTATATCCCTGTATTCTTTTATTACTTTTTGCTGGCTGATGCTGATGCGGT
>Ga0209063_1000651_pt1 | contig 21133 bp, 22 predicted proteins | sample KloWWTmeKNB19Kit_FD_187177 | JGI IMG/M metagenome (GOLD analysis project Ga0209063, IMG submission 187177) | Active sludge microbial communities from Klosterneuburg, Austria, studying microevolution and ecology of nitrifiers - Klosterneuburg... | ecosystem: Engineered > WWTP > Aerobic digester >... | reverse complement strand
AGAGAACACGGAGGAAATACATCACAAAGTACACGGAGGAAGTTTTTAGTTCTATAGTTTCTCGCAGCATCAATATGAAAAACGCTATGTACGCTGTGTAAAAACTTAGTGCCCTTTGTGGTGAATCTTGTTTACCGACAGGCAGGCTTCGGTCATGCTTCGACAAGCTCAGCATGACATTCAAGATTCAGCATGACATTCAAGATTCAGCATGACATTCAAGATATTGTTTAGGAGAACAAACCACAGATCAAACTCATTTTGATTTGATGCACATCAATAGAGTTCACTCCCGGAAACTATTCATCATCAATTCTATCTTATCAAACAATTCACCCACCCCTAACGAAGCCCAGAGAATGAAAATGCCCAAAACGATTTTTACTATTCCCAATTTAGGGATGGTAAAACCGGTCAGCTTCCGGAGAATAGCATTTACCGGAAGAAAGTAAACCAAAGAAAGTAGCAGCAGGAATACTCCAAAACCCGGGTCGTTACCCCAAAACAAATTCACCAGGCCGATGGCAACAACGACTATTCCGAATAACCAGCTGATGATATCCTTAACATTTGATTTCCTATCCATAAATATTTCTCTTTTAAATATTTCAAATTCTGTTTGTTAATTTTTAAAAAGCACTTTGTGATGCAAAGTAAGTGAAGTTTTACCACCTAACCAATGAATTCTAAAAAAATCTGTTTTGACTTTTCAGTTATACAGACAAAGGAGTTTCGTTTCGCCGATTAGCTAATTAGCTTTACCTTTGCAGCCCGGTTTGTTCGGGACGTAGCGCAGCCCGGTAGCGCACTTGCATGGGGTGCAAGGGGTCGCTAGTTCGAATCTAGTCGTCCCGACATTTTTAAAGACTCCTGATTATTTCAGGGGTCTTTTTTAATTTTGCTGACCGGTTGTTCATTGCGGGATGTAGCGCAGCCCGGTAGCGCACTACGTTCGGGACGTAGGGGTCGCTGGTTCGAATCCAGTCATCCCGACTAAATTTAAAGCCTGTTCTCACAGGCTTTTATCTTTTTTCTGAACCGAATACAAGCTTTATCTTCGCCCCTTAATGAAGCTACTCATTAAGCAAGCCAGAATTGTTGATCCCTCCTCTCCTTTTAACGGACAATCAGCAGATATTTTAATTGATAACGGAATCATTTCCAAAATAGGTATTGCTTTACCAGATAAAGCAGATAAAGAAATTGCGATAGAGGGGCTTCATGCCTCTCCCGGATGGGTTGATGTGTTTGCCAATTTTGCGGATCCCGGTTATGAGTTCAAGGAAACCCTGGAAACAGGGGCGGCCGCTGCGGCAGCAGGTGGCTATACAGATGTGATGGTGATACCGAATACAAATCCCTCCATCCATAATAAAGCAGGTGTTGAATATATCACACATAAAAGCAAATCACTCCCGGTCAATATTCATCCGATAGGCGCTATCACTAAAAACACTGAAGGGAAAGAATTGGCAGAAATGTATGATATGAAGTCAAGTGGTGCCGCCGCCTTTTCTGACGGTATAAATTGTGTGCAGTCTGCGGGACTTTTAGTAAAAGCGTTGCAATATGTAAAAGCATTTGACGGTATCCTGATACAGTTACCCGACGATAAAAGCATTAATCCACATGGATTAATGAATGAAGGGATTGTCTCCACTCAATTGGGTTTACCCGGTAAACCCGCCATGGCAGAAGAATTGATTGTAGCCAGGGATATCAAACTGGCCCGTTACGCCGGATCAAGATTACATTTCACCGGGGTAAGCACCAAAAAATCACTGGAGTACATAAAAAGAGGGAAAGAAAGCGGAACGGCGGTGAGTTGTTCCGTTACACCTTATCATCTTTTTTTCTGTGATGAAGATTTGACAGATTATAATACCAATTTAAAAGTAAATCCTCCACTACGCAGCAAAGAGGACAGGGCGGCTTTGCAGCAGGCAATACTAAATGGAACAGTTGATAGCCTGGCAACTCATCATCTGCCCCATGAATACGACAGCAAAGTGATAGAGTTTGAATATGCAAAATTTGGTATGATTGGTTTGGAAACAGCCTATGGAGTGCTTGCTACTGCTGTACCGGGAATAACTGCAGCAAGATGTGTTGAGCTGCTGGCTGTTAATCCGAGGAAATTATTCGGCTTAAACCAGGCCTCCATTAAAGAAGGAAATCCTGCAACACTTACTTTGTTCAGTCCGGCAGTAAAATGGACTGTATCCCCGGAAAATATTAAATCAAAATCATCCAACTCTCCTTTTATCGGCAGGGAACTGACCGGTAAAGTGGCTGGAATCATCAACGGTGATAAAATTGTCATTAGCTAAATCATTATTCATGCAGTTAAGACTTTCACCTGCTATCAAAGGATTAATTACTGCTGTATTAATGATAGCGGTTGCACTGGTTATTGACGCAAAAAAAGAAGCAGCTGATCCCCGATTACAATACTTGATTTTTATCGTTTATGGAGCAGGTATCATCTGGACCTTACTTAGTTTCAGGCAATCTGCTGCCTTCAACGGGAAATTTGCTGAACTTTTTAGCCAGGGATTTAAATGTTTTATTGTTGTCACTCTTATTATGGTGGCATTTACGGCAGTGTTCATACAACTGCACCCGGAGTTTGCCCTGCAGGAAGCCGCTTATCAACGGGAGCAATTGGTTAAGCTGAACGATAAAACACCAACCGAAATTGAAGACCTTGTTGCAAGGGTGAAAAAACAATACCCGGTAAGATATATATCCGCTTCAATTTTCGGATATTTGATACTTGGCGCAGCTGTTACAGCAGTCGCTTCGGTTCTATTAACAAGAAGAAGATACTAACCATGGACCTATCCATCGTCATACCACTTATAGATGAAGCAGAATCACTGCCGGAATTAACAGCATGGATAGAACAAGTAATGAAGGAGAATCATTACAGTTATGAGGTCATTTTTGTTGATGACGGCAGCAGTGACAATTCATGGGAAGTCATTGAAAACCTCAGAGCCAAAAATGCCTGTATCAAAGGGATCAAGTTTCAACGTAATTATGGTAAATCTGCCGGTTTAAATGAAGCCTTCCGGGCAGCCAGTGGTGATGTGATCATTACAATGGATGCTGACCTGCAGGATAGCCCGGATGAAATTCCTGAGCTGAGAAGAATGATCATAGAAGATGGCTACGATATGGTGAGTGGATGGAAGAAAAAACGTTACGACAATACACTCACAAAAAATATCCCTTCCAAGTTTTTCAACGCTGTTACCCGCAGCATGTCAGGCATAAAACTACACGACTTTAATTGCGGGTTGAAAGCGTATAAAAATAAAGTAGTGAAAGGCATTGAAGTATACGGTGAAATGCACCGCTACATTCCGGTACTGGCTAAATGGGCCGGGTTCAAAAAAATTGGCGAAAAAGTAGTAGAGCACAGGGCCAGGAAATACGGCGTGTCAAAATTTGGCTGGAGAAGATTTGTAAACGGTTTTCTCGATTTACTTTCTATCACATTCGTTGGAAAATTTTCCAAGAGACCGATGCATTTTTTTGGATTATGGGGTTCTTTATTCTTCCTGGTTGGACTGGGCATTTCCATATATCTTATTGTATCAAAGTTTATAGACAGCAGTTTTGCACTCACCAACAGGCCCGGGTTTTATTTAGCACTTACTTCGCTCATTATAGGTATGCAGTTATTTCTTGCGGGTTTCATTGGCGAATTGATCTCCAGGAACTCTTCCGGCCGCAATACTTATCTTGTTGAAACCAAAACCGGGTTGTAATGACAAAAGTGGTCATCATAGGACCCGGCCACCCGTTGCGGGGTGGATTGGCCACATTCAACCAGCGGCTGGCAAAAGAATTCAATGACCAGGGGTTTGATTGTTCTATTTATTCCTTTTCATTACAATATCCCTCCTTCTTGTTTCCGGGTAAAACCCAATACAGTGATGACCCGGCCCCTGAAGGTATTACTATACATTCAGCAATAAACTCTGTTAATCCATTCAACTGGATCAGAGTTGGTAATAAACTTAGAAAAGAAAGACCAGACATGATCATTGTTCGCTTTTGGCTTCCCTTTATGGGGCCAGCCCTGGGAACAATTCTCAGGCGAGTCAGAAAAAACAGGCATACAAAGATCATTTGCATTGCAGATAATGTGATACCTCACGAAAAAAGATTTGGTGATAAGCCTTTCACAAAATATTTTCTGAAAAGCTGTGATGCCTTTATCACCATGAGCGAAAAAGTGATGAGTGATTTAAGAATATTTGAAAAGACAAAACCTGCTCAGTTGGTATCACATCCATTGTACGATAATTTCGGAGCTATTATTTCAAAAGCTGACGCAAGAAAACAACTGCATCTTCCGGATAATGAAAAAATAATTCTCTTCTTTGGTTTTATCCGCAAATACAAAGGACTGGATTTGCTGTTTGAAGCAATGGCAAATGTAAGAATAAAGAATTCGGGAATCAGGCTGCTGGTGGCAGGGGAATTTTATGAGGATGCAAAACAATACCAGGAGCAGATTGAAAGATTGGGTATAAAAGATCGGCTGATTTTAAAAACAGATTTTATACCTGACAGTGAAGTAAAATATTACCTCTGCGCAGCCGATGCAGTAATACAACCATATCGCAATGCTACGCAAAGCGGTGTAACCCCCCTCGCCTATCATTTCGAAAAACCAATGGTCGTCACCAATGTGGGGGGATTGCCTTCATTGGTTCCTGATAAGAAAGTTGGTTTGGTCGTAGAACCAAATCCCGCCGCGATTGCAGAGGGCATCCTGAACTTCTACCAATTAGGTGAAAATTATTTTATTCCGCATCTTCGCAATGAGAAACAAAAATATAGCTGGGCCACAATGGCCGGTACTATTTCTCAGTTAGCAAATGATATACAGAAGTAAAGCCCCTTTAAGGATTGGATTAGCCGGTGGCGGCACGGATGTAAGCCCATACAGTGACCTGTACGGCGGAGCTATTTTAAATGCCACTCTTTCTCTTTATGCCAACGCCACTATTGAGCCGACAGCAGCGAATAAGATCATACTTGAAGCTATTGACAGGAATGAGATACAAGAATTTGACTGGACAAAAGAATTACCTGTCACAGGCACACTTGACCTGTTAAAAGGTGTATACAATCGTATCCAAAAAGATTATGGGATAAAAGAACAGGGCTTTCGTTTATCAACCTATGTGGATGCACCTGCTGGTTCAGGATTAGGAACATCGTCCACTCTTGTAGTAGCAATCATCGGGGCTTTTGCAGAAATGCTCAGGCTTCCATTGGGGGAATATGATATGGCGCATTATGCCTATGAAATTGAAAGAAGGGACCTGAACCTGGCCGGAGGCAGGCAAGACCAGTATGCGGCCACTTTCGGCGGTGTAAATTTTATGGAATTCTATGCAGATGACAAAGTGATCGTTAACCCGTTGCGGGTAAAGCAGCAACATCTGTTTGAACTGGAAAATAACCTGGTATTATACTACACTTCCACCAGTCGTGAATCGGCAGAGATCATCAGGAAACAAAGCAAGAACGTTACAGATAATAAAGAAAAATCTATTGAAGCCATGCATCATCTGAAGGAGCAGGCCAGGATGATGAAAGAGGCTTTGCTGAAAGGAAGGCTGAATGAAATTGGTGAAATACTCGATTATGGTTTTCAGCAAAAACGACAAATGGCAGAAGGGATAAGCAATCCTTTGATGGAAGAAATATACGAAACAGCAAAAAAAGCTGGCGCCACCGGTGGAAAGATATCCGGTGCCGGCGGTGGTGGATTCATGATCTTTTATTGCCCCATCAATACAAAATACAAAGTGATTAAAAGTTTGGAGAACTTTGGGGGGCAGGTCAGGAACTACCAGTTTACAGAACATGGATTGAAGACTTGGACTATATAGCTGGCCGGTATTGGTAAATTCGTTAATTAGGAATTATGGAAAAGATTAAAAGCATAATCGAAGCGTCAGTAAAAACAAAGCAGCAAATACTGCAGAATAATGAGCTCATTGCAACGATTGAAAAAGTAGTTGAGGTAGTTACCAATGCATTCAAAAATGGGAACCGGGTGTATTTCTGCGGTAACGGGGGAAGTGCTGCTGATGCCCAGCACCTCGCCGCAGAATTTTCGGGGCGTTTTTATACTGACAGAAAAGCGTTGCCTGCTGAAGCGTTGCATTGTAACACTTCGTATTTAACGGCTGTTGCTAATGACTATGGGTATGATGTGGTATATTCACGAATGATAGACGGTATTGGTGAAACGGGTGATGTATTGATCGGGCTTTCTACGTCAGGGAATTCCGGTAACATCATCAAAGCATTTGAAGTAGCAAAGGATAAAGGGATCATAACTGTCGCATTCACCGGTATTACCGGCGGACAGATGAAAGCCATCAGCGATTATCTGATAAATGTCCCATCCGCTGATACACCAAGAATTCAGGAAAGTCATATTACTATCGGGCATATCATTTGTCAGCTGGTCGAAGAAAAATACTTTGCACCCCTCTAAATCTTCCCTAAAAGAGAGACTTATAAAATTCTGCATGATCAAAGAGGCAATAATATTAGCTGGTGGCTTAGGAACAAGATTAAGGGAATCTGTACCTGATCTTCCGAAATGCATGGCACCTGTTGCCGGACGACCATTCCTTTTTCATGTTATCAATTACCTGAGAAGCCAGGGAGTAGAAAAATTTATCTTCTCATTGGGTTACAAACATGAACTGATCGAAGATTATTTATCAACTCAATTTTCAACACTCAGCTATCAATGTGTTATTGAGGAAGAACCCCTGGGAACAGGCGGAGCAATACTATTGGCCTGTACAAAAGCAACTGAAAAGAATATTGTTGTTACAAATGGGGACACCCTGTTTAAAATTGACCTGCATAAAGCAACGATGTTCCATAATCATAATAACGCAGAATGTACCCTGTTACTGAAACCGATGAACAGGTTCGACCGCTATGGTGTTGTGGAGCTCGATGAGGAACAATTGGTAAATAGTTTTAAAGAAAAACAGTTTTATGAGACGGGTAATATAAACGGGGGTGTATACCTGCTGAATAAGGACAAATTCCTGGATGAAGAATTTCCGGCTAAGTTTTCGTTTGAAAAACATTACCTGGAAAAATTTTACCCGGTACGGCGTATTTATGGATTAATCCAGGATGCTTATTTTATTGATATCGGCATACCGGAAGATTACAACCGTGCACAATCAGAGCTCAGTCGCCCCCCACTTGACTTATCAACTATTGATAAAAGCTGGACGCTATTTATTGACCGGGATGGTGTGATCAATCATGAAAAGAAAGAAGATTATATTCTCAACTGGGAGGAATTCCGGTTTTATGAGGGTGTTGAAAAAGCATTTCAAAAACTGGCAGGTAAATTTGGAAAAATCATCATCGTGAGCAACCAACGAGGAGTGGGCAAACAATTGATGACAGAACATGACCTGAGAACGATTCACCAGAATATGCAAAATGCGATAGAAGCCGCCGGTGGAAGGATAGATAAAATATACTATTGTACCAGTACCGATAATAAACACCCCGACAGGAAGCCTAACCCGGGTATGGCATTCCATGCTAAAAATTATTTTGATTCAGTTGACCTTTCAAGGTCTGTTATAATTGGTAATAAACCCAGCGATATGCTATTTGGCAAAAATGCCGGCATTTATTCTGTTTTCCTGGCCACTACCAATCCCGATGTTCCTTTCCCCCACCCTGATATTGACCTGCGGTTTGATTCCCTCCCTGATTTTGCCAAAGCTTTATGAGTCTTCACAAAATTTTACAACCCTTTTAGCGTTATCGGCATCTGTATTAAGCTGTAACTTAGCATGACTATGACAAAAACCATCCTGGTAAAGAAATTACTGATTCAAATAGCTTTCCTTATTCTTTGGCTGCTATCCTTTTCGCAGGTTGCCCTGTCACAAAAAATTACCCAGGCCGATCTGAAAAAGCTCAGGGCAAAAGAAGATACACTGAGTGAATATTCAGAATATCTGAACACTGACAGCCTTCCGGAAGACAGGATGATTGCTGACAGTGCATTTACTAAAGTATTGGTAAGAGCCCTGCAGGTTAAAAATTCATTTTACTACCCTTTTGATTCAGTATTGGGTGTTTCTAAATTATATGCTCCTGATACCAGTTTTCGGATCATCACCTGGAATATCAATTTCGATGACTATTACTCCCGGCAAAAGGGAGCAATACAATTCCGTACTACCGATGGTTCACTGAAACTTTTACCCCTGAGAGACGTATCTGAGTTTACGGACAAACCCCAGGATTCTGTACGCAGCAGGCAAAACTGGATTGGATCTATTTATTATAATATCATCAAAACCCAACACAAAGGGAAAAACTATTATACGCTTTTCGGATTTGATAATAACAGTGCACAAAGCAGTATGAAGTGGATTGAAGTATTAAGTTTTAATGAAAAAAATGAACCGGTCTTTGGGGGTCCTTTTTTCTCTTTTGAAAAAGATTCGGTTCCCAAACCGCCCAAGTACAGGTTAGGCCTTGAATTTAAAAAAGGTGCCAGGGTGCTGGTAAATTATATTGAAGATCTTGGAATGATACTGGTGGATCATTTGATTTCTGAATCGGATCAGCCAGAACTTGCCTGGACCTATGTACCCGATGGTGACCAGGAAGGATTTAAGTGGGAGAATGGCAAATGGATGCATATTGACAAAGTCTTTACGTTAAAACTGGAAGACGGACAGGCGCCGGTTGGCGATCCGTTGATGGATCCGAAAGGAAATAAGAACGAACAAAAACTGCAGGAAAAAACGGATAAAAACAAAGCAAAAGAAGGCAAGAGAATTCCACTTAATTACGATAACTAAACTGTTCGCTTAAGTCTTTACGTTTCAGTCTCCAATGGGTATCTTTACAACTCATGGAGAAGTTCATCACTCATATTCAGCCACCTAAAGGTTTCTCTCTTGGTTTAAAAGAACTTTGGCAGTACCGGGAGTTGTTTTACTTCTTCACCTGGCGGGATATCAAAGTAAAATACAAACAAACCTATCTCGGTATTCTTTGGGCACTCTTGCAGCCGCTGGGCATGATGGCACTTTTCACTTTACTTTTCTCAAAAACCTGGAAAATCGATACCGGCACTACAGCCTATCCTATTTTTGTTTTATCCGGGCTGATCTTATGGAATCTCTTTAGCTCCTCTGTCTCACATGCCGGAGAAAGCATGATACAGAATGCCAATATCATCAGGAAAATCTATTTTCCAAGATTGATCATACCTGGCTCATCAGTACTGGTTGCCCTATTTGATTTTTTAATGGGATTATTTGTTTTTTTTATTTTTTGTTACATCTACAACCAGCCCCTGCACTGGTATTCAGTATTCTATTTTGCAGCTGGTATATTGATCATACTCATTGCTGGTTTTGGTGCCGGGACATTTCTCGCTGCACTAAATGTGAAGTACCGGGATTTCAGGTACACCATTCCCTTTTTACTGCAGGTATTGTTCTTTTCATCACAGGTTATTTACCCGCTTTATTCTGTGCAACAAACCTGGCTGAAATATTTATTAGCTATTAACCCCGTTAACGCAGCTATTGAATTATTCAGGGCAACCTTATCAAATCATCCCATTGATTCAACAACAATATCAATTGGGCTTACCAGTACGGTTATCATTTTTTTCGTTGGTTTATATTATTTCAGAAAAACAGAAGCATACTTTGCAGATTTAGCATAATGAAACCTGCTATTGAAATACGAAACCTGGGCAAAGAATATAAGCTGGCTGCATCAGAACCCTATATGTCTTTAAGGGATACTATTTCCGGCTTGGTAAAAAAAATATTTCAGCCGGGTAGAAAAAAGGAACAACGATTCTGGGCATTACAAAATATTGATCTTACTATCCAGCCTGGAGAAAGAATTGGCATCATTGGCCGAAATGGTGCAGGAAAAAGCACTTTATTAAAAATCATCAGCCGCATCACCCCACCAACAACCGGAGAAGCAATCATCAGGGGAAGAGTGGGAAGTTTACTGGAAGTAGGAACAGGTTTCCATCCTGAATTAACCGGAAGAGAGAATATTTACCTGAATGGCTCCATACTTGGCTTAAAAAAAGCAGAGATCAATAAACAATTGGATGCCATTATTGATTTTAGTGGGGTGGAAAAATTTATTGATTCACCACTTAAACATTACAGCAGTGGTATGCAATTGCGACTAGCCTTTTCAGTTGCTGCTCATTTAGAACCGGAAATACTTTTGATTGACGAGGTACTGGCTGTTGGCGATATGGAATTCCAGAAAAAATGCCTGGGTAAAATGGAAGAAGTAAGCAAAAGTGACGGACGAACTATATTATTTGTAAGTCATAATCTCAATTTTGTATCAGGCCTTTGCAACAAAGCCGTCTTACTGAATGAGGGCAAATTAATTAATACTGGTTCTACTACAGAGGTATTGGGAGAATATATTAATTCAATAGTAAAACGCCATATTGATAAAAACTGGGATACAAATCCACCGGGTAATGATATTGTCCGGCTCAGGCAGGTGCAATTAGTTTCGCAAGATGGTGAGAATAAAGAGAATTTTTCGGTATCTGAGCCAGTCGGCATACAAATGACATATGAAGTGTTGCAGGGTGGACATGTACTGTGGCTGGGTCATAATATTCATAACCAGGAAGGGATAAATGTATTTGACACTCACAATGTAAATAGCCCATATTATACCCAGACTTCTGAAAAAGGAATTTATAAGGCCACCGCCTGGATACCAGCTAATTTTTTAAATACCGGGAATTTTCTGATTAGTACGGCAATTTTTAATCACTTGCAAAAAACAATCCACCTGCATGAAAGGGATGTACTTTTCTTTACAGTAAACGAAGTATTTGAAGGAAAGACGGCCCGGGGTATGAGTCCCGGAGATTTCCCCGGTGTAATCAGGCCTGTTCTAAAATGGGATACTGTCAAACTAAATTAAAGACTGTTATCCGTTTTGATGATATAACAATATATGACAAAGAAAACTGTACCTACTGGTGAACGGCTTACAGAATTTGCCCTGCATGTAATAACGCTGGAGCATTTACATCGTTATGCTATTGCAATTGAGTTGTCAAAAAACAAATCAGTTCTTGATATTGCTTGCGGTGAAGGATACGGCTCCCACCTGCTGGCCTTACAGTCTTCATCAGTAACAGGAGTAGATATTGATACAGTAACTATTGAGGCTGCTAAAATAAAATACCAACATCCTCATCTTAATTTTTTATCAGGTAATGTGGAAAATATTTCTGTAGCCACTGCAAGTTTTGATGTGGCAGTAAGTTTTGAAACGCTGGAACATATAACAGACCATGATAAAATGGTAGCAGAGTTAAAAAGAGTTCTAAAACCAGACGGCGTCTTACTTATCTCCACTCCGGACAAATTGAATTATAGTGATAAGCCAGGGTATCATAATTCTTTTCATAAAAAAGAATTGTACAAAACTGAATTTGAAATACTCCTGCTTCAATATTTTAAGAATGTGCAATTACTTTCACAGACCTCAGGATTGGTTTCTCTGATAACGCCGCAAACAACAACCGGCAGATCAATCAGCTATACCGGTGATTTTAGTGACATTCAATCAGAAAAAGATTTAGGGGCACCTTTTCTTATTGCAATCGCATCAGATAACCTGCTGCCAGAAATACCACTAAGTATTTTTAAGTCAGAAACATTATTACCGTTGCTTTTACAACAACAAAGAGATGCAATAAAAGAAACGGCAAGCTATAAAGTCGGCCATATATTACTATCCCCGTTTAAAATCATCAGGAATCTTTTACGTAAAAAAGAGCAGCAATAAAGAAGTGAATGAAAGTATTGGGTCTCATATCTTCACTAACAGATCCCTCATCAAGGGCAAGAATTCTTCAGTATAAAGATTATCTGGAGAAGGAAAATATTTCTCTGCATCCAAAATATTTTTCTCCGTATAACTATGCAGACCCGGCTCCATGGATGTACCGGCTGAATAAAATAACAAAAATAAACCCCTGGCGATTCGCATGGTTACAAAAAACAGCCAGCAGGTTACCTCTTCTTTTACAACAACACAGGTATGATTTAATCTGGCAAAACAGGCTGGTATTACCACAGCAATCATTTTACGAAAAAAAATTTACCAAATCGGTTGTATTTGATTTTGATGATGCCATTTGGCTGCATGATGGTGAAAAAAATGTAGCTGAGGCTATTGCTAAAGCTGACATGGTATTTGCCGGTAATGATTATCTGGCTGATTTTGCACTTAAACATAATCAGCATGTAACCATTATTCCTTCTGTAATTGATACCAGCAAACTTTTTCCTGTTCCAGAAAAACTTAAGCCATTTACTATCGGCTGGATAGGTAGTATTTCAAACTACAGGTTTCTGGAACTCGTTAAGCCAGCTATTACCGACTTCCTGACCGCAAACAAAGATTCGCGGTTTATAATAGTTTCATCTGAAAAAAAGGGGCCATTTGAATTTGATGACAAAAGAATATTATTTAGAAAATGGTCTGCTGAAAAAGAAAATGAGCTAATTAATGAATTTTCCATTGGTCTTATGCCGCTTACTGACGATGATTTCACCAGAGGAAAATGCAGCTATAAAATGCTGCAATACATGGCCTGTGGCAAACCAGTAGTAGTAAGCCCTGTAGGAATGAATAACAAAATCCTGGCTACGGATACAGTGGGATTGCCGGCAGTAAAAAATGAAGACTGGCTCAATGCATTTGAAATACTAAAAAATGATTTCTCCTTTTATAAGACCTGTGCCGAAAAAGGCAGAGGTTTAGTTGAAAGAGAATATTCAATAAACAAATATTGCCCGGTAATTTCTAATCATTTCAAAAAAATAACCGGCGGAGAAACAAGCCGAAATAAATTACGGAGGCATAAAAAAGGAAATGAGTAATAATTTAATTCTAAGGTTAGCCAGAAAGATAAAAATACCTTTTATAAGAAAAGGGTTACTTCGGTTTTTATTTAAAAAAAACGGACTTCACCTGCAGCAGCTCTATTCTTTTAACCATGACAAGTTTTTCATTTACCAGGTTAATAACCACTTTATACCCAACGAGGCGTTAACAACATTTATCAGCTACGAAACTCAATCTGATAAATGCAGAAACGAAAGCCTCTTCGCTTATCAACCGCAAGAAGGCGATACCATAATTGATTTAGGAGCTGGCTTAGGTGAAGAAACACTGTATTATTCCCATCTTGTTGGTCATACTGGAAAAGTAATATCCGTGGAAGCAAATCCGGCAGTATTTGAAGTATTGCAAAAAACAATTACCCTTAACGGGCTGAGCAACGTTTCTTCCTTTAATATGGCAGTATTTTCTGACAACGGAACAACAAGTCTTTCTGTTAATGACCCATCATATGAGGCTGCATTTATTACAAAAGACACTAAGAAAGCTATTAATATACCAGCCAGTCGCATGGATAGTTTTCTTGAAAAACAGAAAATAGAAAAGATCAGCCTGCTAAAAGCAAATATCGAAGGTGCAGAGAGATATATCATAGATACACTTACGGCCCAACAGGTATCAAAAATCAGGCATATCGCAATTGCCTGTCATGATTTTCGATACCTTAGAGAAGGCAATGATTTTTACAAAACTAAAAAACTAGTTATTGATTTTTTTACAAAAAATGGTTTTGAAATAAGTACCCGCCAAACCGGTATAGACTATCTTGATGACTGGGTTTTCGGTACCAATAAGCTTTAAATACTTTGCTACTATTAGTAAGATGAATACTTTTTGTACGATAATAAACAGACAATATCTGCCGTTTGCATCGGTTCTTTTTCAATCGCTGGCAAAAACAGAACCTGGGGCACAATTACAAGTACTCGTAACTGACGTTGAAGGCGGCAGCATGCTTTCCTCCCCTTTTCCCGGCCTTACCTATTATTCGCAGGCTGATATTTTAAATAGTTCCATGGCTAATAATATTTACCAGAAATATGCTGCCTCTAATACAGACATTCTTCGCTGGGCGTTAAAGCCAGTGTTTATCTGCCACCTTTTACAAAAAATATTTGAAAAGGTAATATTTGTTGATCCCGATATGTATTTCGTAAGCCATCACAGTTTTCTTTTTGATGCATTAAATGAACATGCTGTATTACTTTCACCTCACTGGAGTAGTATGGACCCATTAAAAAATGAAGATGGCCTCTATTCTGTTCTGAGAAACGGTTTGTACAGTGGAGGTTTTGTGGCAGCCAGCAAGAAAGGAATGATGGCAATGGAATGGTGGGCCGGTGTCTGTCATTATAAAATGGAACGGCGCCAGGAACTTGGACTGTATGATGATCAGAAGTATCTAGACATGATACCTTTGATAGAGAAAACTACCTGCATCATCCGGCATAAAGGCTGCAATCTTGCCAGTATCAATATTGATTCCTGCAAAAGAGAAATGATTAATAATAAATTGTTGATTAACCAGGAATTTGAGCCAGTGTTTATTCATTTTACCAAAGACACAATTATAAACATAGCAAACAGGAATGACCATCTCTTAAAACCTTTTTTAGATAACTACATTGTTGAACTGGCGGCAGAAAATTTCGACCTCCCGAGCAAACTGGATACGATGGATACAGCCACATTTAACTCTGCCATGTATGCTGTTAAACACAAAGCAAGGCTTCGCACCAGACTTAAAAGATTCTTTTTCAGGCTAGCAGAAAAAATATAATTCTTGGCTACTTCTAATCATATCGTAATCCTCTGCTCCCGGCTTGATCTGCCGGGTGGTATCGAAAGAGCAGTTGTCAACACTGCCAATCTGTTTTGCGAAAAAGGCCATTCTGTATCATTGGTAATATTAGATGAAGCAAGGAACAGCTTCTATCCTGTTCATCCTTCCGTTGAAATAATACACCATTCGTTGTCATTTGGCATCACTCCCGAAGGCAATGTGATTTCCCGGAAAATAAAATTGTTGACAGATGTACTGAAGCTGAGAAGGCTTTTGAAACAATTGCATCCCGATATTGTCATCGCATCCGAATATCCTTTTGCTGCCGCTATTATTTTATCCGGTTCACATAAAATTGCAAAAGCTATTTCATGGGAACATCATCATTTCTATGAATTAAAAAGAAATCGATTCTGGCATAAAATATTCAAACTCACTTATCCCTGGCTGGAGGCAGTAGTTTGTCTCAATAATGATGAAAAAAGGCTCTTTGAGACTATCAACCCGAAAACAACTGTCATTCCCAATTTCATAAAAGCAGCAGCCAGATCAGAACTGGCCAATAAAACAATCCTCACAGTCGGAAGGCTTACTGCTGTAAAAGGAGCTGACCTGCTATTACAAACAGCAAAGCTGGTTTTACAGCAACATCCCGGCTGGAAATGGAAACTGATCGGTGATGGAGACCTGAAAGAGGAAGTGCTGCATTTTATCGAAAAAGAAAACATGCAAAAACAGCTAATCATTCAGCCGCCCCTCCATCATAATATAATAATGGAATACCAGAATGCTTCATTGTATGTAATGACTTCCCGGAATGAATGTTTCCCAATGACATTGCTGGAAGCACAATCCGCCGGCCTGCCCTGCATTTCCTTTGATTGCGACTCCGGCCCAAGGCATATTATCAAAAATGAGGAAAATGGAATACTCGTTGAAAAAGAAAATACCTTACAACTGGCTGCAGCTGTTTCTTCGCTGATCATGGATGAAGCAAAGAGAAAGAAAATGGGAGAATTAGCGCTTAATAATATTCAGGAATTCTCACCTGGAAAAATTTACCAGTTGTGGAAAGAGTTGTTCTGATCAAATGAAGTTTTCCCGCAGATTACACAGATGCTAACCGCAGATGAACGCTGAGAAAATCATCGGAAACAGCCCGAAAATAAAAAAGGCACCATTCCTGATGCCTATAAATATATTCCCGCAATTTAACTCCTCAAATCAATCATCCAGCTTCAACACCGCTAAAAAAGCCTCCTGCGGCACTTCTACATTTCCGATCTGGCGCATCCGCTTCTTACCTTCTTTCTGCTTTTCCAACAATTTACGCTTCCGGCTGATATCGCCACCATAACATTTGGCGGTTACATCCTTCCGCATCGCAGAGATATTCTCTCTTGCTACCACTTTAGCACCAATGGCCGCCTGTATGGCAATCTGGAATTGCTGTCTTGGCAATAATTCTTTCAGTTTCTCGCAGAGTTTTCGTCCAAACTCCTGTGCCCGGCTGCGGTGAATCAATGCACTCAATGCATCTACTTTATCATTGTTCAATAAAATATCCATTCGTACAATATCCGCTTCCCGGTAACCTATCGGATGATAATCAAACGATGCATAACCCCTCGTTTGTGACTTCAGCTTATCGTAAAAGTCAAAAACTATTTCCGTCAATGGCATTTCAAAGATCAGTTCCACCCTTGTTGTAGTCAGGTAGCTTTGGTTCATCAGTATGCCCCGTTTACCCAAACAAAGTGTCATGATGTTACCGATATACTCCGGCTTACTAATAATCTGCGCCCTGATAAAGGGTTCATCAATATGATCCGTTTTTACCGGGTCGGGAAACTCGGTTGGATTATTAACGATCACTTTCTCTCCCTTGGTTGTATAGGCAATAAAACTTACGTTGGGAACGGTTGTGATCACCGTCTGGTTAAATTCTCTCTCTAATCTTTCCTGGATGATCTCCATGTGCAGCAACCCAAGAAAGCCGCAACGGAAACCAAAACCAAGGGCTTGCGATGTCTCCAGTTCATAGGTCAGCGATGCATCATTCAATTGCAACTTATCCATACAATCCCGCAACTCTTCAAAGTCATCCGTATTCACCGGGAAAATACCGGCAAATACCATTGGCTTCACTTCTTCAAAGCCCTGTATGATCTCCTGTGTTGGATTGGCCGCCAGGGTTATCGTATCCCCCACTTTTACTTCTTTCGCATTCTTAATGCCGGTAATCAGGTAACCCACATCGCCGCATTTTAGTTCCTTTTTTTCCGTCATCTTCAGTTTCAGGATACCCACTTCATCTGCATCGTATTCCTGGTCGGTGGAAACAAATTTTACTTTATCACCTTTCTTTATCGAACCATTTCTTACCCGGAAATAAACAATAATACCACGAAAGGGATTGAACATACTGTCAAAAATCAACGCCTGCAATGGTGCATCCGGTTTACCGGTGGGCGCAGGAATCCTGTTTACAATAGCATCCAGGATAGCCTCCACACCCAGTCCGGTACGGCCGCTGGCATGCAGAATATCTTCCCTTTTACACCCAATCAGTTCAATGATCTGGTCTTCCACTTCTTCAATCATGGCTCCTGCCATATCGATCTTATTGACCACAGGAATAATCTCAAGATTATTTTCAATTGCAAGATATAAGTTACTGATAGTCTGTGCCTGAATGCCTTGTGTAGCATCCACTAACAGCAGGCAGCCTTCGCAGGCAGCCAGTGCCCGGCTCACTTCATAACTGAAGTCAACGTGGCCGGGAGTATCGATCAGGTTCAGGATATACTCCTGCCCGTCGGTATGCTTATAGTTGATCTGGATAGCATGACTTTTAATAGTAATGCCCTTTTCCCTTTCCAGGTCCATATCATCCAGCACCTGGTCCATCATATCCCTGTCGCTGATGGTACCGGTGCTTTGTAATAACCGGTCAGCCAGGGTGGATTTACCGTGATCAATATGGGCGATAATGCAAAAATTGCGGATATTCTTCATGTACGTTTTACCTCATTTTTCGAGGTGGCGAAGGTACGGAAAAGAGGCGGTTCTGAAGGGATTGTTTAGACGTTCTCTCATCCCTTCAACAGCAATATCTCTGCAGTTAGAGGCTTTTGATTCTAGAGGGTATCTTGCGGCCATTTCATACTATGCATATGCACAAGGCCTACCTCACCAACCAAACCTTTGACAAGTCAGACTTTACCCGCAACCCCATACCTAATGCAGATTTCGAAGCCTGCTGCTTCACCCACAGCAATTTTTCTGATACTGATTTATCCGGTTATAATTTTACTGACTACATTTTTGAAGATTGTAATATCAGTACCGCCAGGATCGTACAAACCACCTTCAATGAAGTAGTATTCAGGAATTGTAAAATGCTTGGGCTGCATTTCGAAACAGCTAATGAATTCCTTTTTACCGTTAGCTTTGAAAACTGCAATCTCAACCTGTGCTCTTTTTATCAGCGTAAAATGAAAAAAAATCATATTTAACCACTGCAGTTTACAGGAAGCTGATTTTACTGAAACCAACTTAACAGCAGCCATATTCTCTAACTGTGACCTGCAAGATGCCAAATTTGATCATTCGAATTTAGAGAAAGCTGACCTGCGAACATCCTTCAACTATTCCATTGATCCGGAAGTTAATAAGATAAAAAAAGGGAAATTTTCTTTACCCTCTGTTATTCGCCTGCTTGACAAATATGATATCATAGTAGAACAATAATTGTATTTATATACAGCCCCTTTATAGTCTCCAGAATACTTTTATCACTAATCTATCCTTAACATTTCCTTTACCAGATTCTGGCACACTGGCATTGGCTTTGAATTATACCGATTAACCGGGTAATAAAAACAAATTGTACCGCAATAAACCCGGCGATTGCTGTACCCCATTTTAAATTGTATTACCATGAAAAAGATCTTTACACTCGTAACAGGATTAATGATTGCCGCTGTTGTAATGGGTGCCAGTCACAAACCAATCGTGTCGCTCAATAACAGTAAAAACTACAAAGTGGTCATCGATGGCAAAACTTTCTTTGGCAGCGATATGAACATCAGGCTGGCCAGTTTCCACAAAGGCATGCACCATATAAAAGTGTATGAAATGAAACGAGGCTTTTTTGGAAGAACCGAAAGACTGATAGATTCCGAGACTTTCTTACTGGGCCGCAGAGATGTGAGAATCGTCATCGATCGTTTTGGTAACATCAACATCCGTGAAGTAAAAGATAAGCGTCGTATTGGTAAAGATGACCGGTATGGCAGAGACTGGGATGATGACGGACCCACCAGGAGATTCTAAAAAGCCATTACATTAAAGAGGCTGTCTAAAAGGTATGTCAGCCTGCCTGCCCCGACGAATGTCGTGGAAGCTTGTGGAAGGCTATCGGTTTGATTGTCATATTGAGTTTATCGAAATATTGGCAATCAAACCATCTTTTGAGACAGCCTATTCATTTTTATTTAAGTACTGACAAATAACTGTTCTTAAAAAATCTGTATGATCCTGGTTACAGTATCCCGTACTCCGTTTATTTGTGAACTGTATTTTATCGTATAATCACCCGGAAGAACGAACTGGATAATAGGATCCCTGCTGACGTTAATAATGCCATTGCCAAAATCCCAGACTGTATTCGTCGAAAGCGGATTTATAGTTTTAAATGAAAAGGCAACCGGGGTTCCGGTACATTTTTCAGCTAAATAAGAAAAAGCAGATCTGTTGACTGCAGGCGGCGCTTCAATAGCAACAAGTTTACAGACTGAATCTGTTCCGCCAGGTCCTGTCACTTTCAATTTTAACAGGTATGAACCGTTAGTGTTATAGGTATGCGTAGGATTGAATTCTGTTGAATTGGAACCATCGCCAAAACTCCATGTATAAGCAGTCGCATTTTGTGAAGTATTGATAAAAGTGATGGTAGTTGGTGAAGGGAATTCAAAGCCCGAAATAGAAAAACTTGCTTTTACAGCCGCACCGGGCGGATCTTCATTTCTGTTGCAGGACTGTATAAGAAGCAAACCTGCAACCACAGGTATAAGGAACACTTTTTTCATACTGGTATTATTGATATATCAGGCAGTGAAGTTATTTGTTTTTCTGATAATACGGATTTGAAAGATCGATGTGCAAGTTTGAAAGCCAGCCATTCGCACATATATCTATATAGAAATTCATAAATGCATATTTTTAGTATAAAATAATTACCAATCATGAGAGTAAGTCTTTATTTCTTTCTCAGCTTTTTATTACTCACTCTGTCCTGTAAACAGAAAGAAAATAAGAAAGAAAAAGAAAACCCGGAAGCGGTAATAATTTCTGAATTAACAGAAAAAACGGCTTGCCTGCTTTCACAGATTGCCTATTGTACAAATATAGACTCTGCCATTAATAAGTATATGCCGGGTTGGAAGCCCATTTGGGAGGCAGCTGAGTTAGGAGGTAATCATGCATTTGTTGCCAGCAATGGAAGAGAATTTGCATTGGCCATAAGGGGTTCATTGATTAATTTCAGCTGGGCAGCTTTTCAAAACTGGATCTACCAGGACCTGCATGTGGCCTCACAGGAAAAATGGACTTTCACCAATGATTCCTCCAATGCAAAACTGGCACAAGGTGCTTTTGATGGCTGGCAAAACCTGTGCAGGATGACTGATAAGAAAACGGGTCAGTTACTATTGCCCTTGCTGGAAACTGTATTGAAGAATAACGCTCCCCTGCTGATAACCGGTCATAGCCTGGGTGGCAACCTGGCTGTCACATATGCCTCTTACCTGTGGCAAATATTTAAAACTAAACAACATCTGGTTCCCAATATTAATGTCATCACTTTTGCGGCACCCGCTACAGGCAATGAGGCATTTGCCAATGATTTTAATAAAAAATTTCCAGCCTCCATCCGGGTAGAAAACAAAAATGATATTGTACCAAAGTTTCCCAGTGCAGCTAAGATCACTTCGTTGGGTAGTTTATATAATGACTCATTATCTGCCGGCAAAATAGAAGTTGGCTATAAGAACCTGACTGTTTCACTCAGTACCGTATTCACTATGCTGAAGGCGGCTATGGTACTGCTTGAATTTACCAGTGGTATTTCCCCATATGTACAAACCAATGGAAACGGTAAACAGGTAAACATTCCACTCTCCGGTAAGAATACGGGGAATGATATTCTGAACTGGTTGGGCGAAGCGGGTTACCAGCATAGCATTGCTCAATATGCTGTATATGAAGGCGTGCCATTGGTTGAGTGTACACAGTAGCAGCCTTTTTTGGTCGTTTCAAAAAAAA
>Ga0209063_1000645_pt1 | contig 21312 bp, 20 predicted proteins | sample KloWWTmeKNB19Kit_FD_187177 | JGI IMG/M metagenome (GOLD analysis project Ga0209063, IMG submission 187177) | Active sludge microbial communities from Klosterneuburg, Austria, studying microevolution and ecology of nitrifiers - Klosterneuburg... | ecosystem: Engineered > WWTP > Aerobic digester >... | reverse complement strand
GCTGCTGGTGGAGGCCGGTGCCCTTGATCGTGGCTACGGCGCGCGCTCGGCCGACTACGCGGCCGTGCTCGGCAATCGCGCCTCGGTGTTCGAAAGCGCCGGCGACTACACGCAGGCTCTGGCGCTGTTCGCACAAGCGGTGGCGGAAATGGATCGCATTGGGACGCCGGCCGATGCCGAGGCACGACGACGCCTGCTGCGCAACCAGGCGCGTGCGTTCGCGCTTGCCGGCAAGGAAAACCTGGCTGCGACGATGCTGGTGGACTTGCGCGATCGCGCACGCCGGCTTGAAGGCATCGGCTCGATCGAGTACCTGATGTGCAGTTGGCAACTCGCCCTCGCCGAGCGCCGACGCGGCCGCTTCGACAGTGCCGAAGCGTACCTGCGCGAGGCGGAAACTGGTTTCGTTGACGTCCTGCCGCCGGAGCATGTGGTGTTCGCACATGCGCTGCGCCAGCACGGCGCGCTCGCGCTCGCGCGCGGCGATGCGACGACTGCGGCGCAGCGATTCAAGGAGGCGCTCGCGCACATGCGCGCGGGCGAAGCCGCCCCGATCGACGTCGCCATCGCCCGCGCCGAACTGGCCTCCGCGCAACTCGCCCTGAATCGCCACGAAGCGGCCCGCACCGAACTCGGCGAAGCACTGCCGATCCTGCGCGAACTGCTGCTGCCGACCGAGGTCAGCCGCAGCGATGCCGAGCGTACGGCCCGCGCCCTTGGGCTGCCCTGACCCCGCACGCGTCAGGCGCCGCCAGCAACGCCGGGATACCCGGTGCATTGGCCGGACAACGACCATTGCCACCGACCACACCGCCACAACCGGGCGTAACGGATCCACAGGGCGACTGCAGGTCAAGATCACTGCAGCCGCAGGTTTGCAGGTGAAACCGTTTCACGGCCGGGGTGGCGGGCAATCCATGGACTGCCCGTGGCGCTGCAAATCGATGATCACCTGCTGGCTGCGCCGGGCCAGTTGCTGGCGGTCGCCCGGCTGCAGGCCGGTGGTCGCAATCGGCGTGCCGACACGCAGGCGAATGCGGCCCGGTCGCACCTTGAAACCCGCGGCGGGAAGGACGAAGCCACTGCCTTCGATCGCAATTGGAAGGATCGGTATTCCGGTCTCGATGGCCAGTTTGAAGACGCCGCCCTTGAACGCGCCGACGCGGCCATCGCGACTGCGCGTGCCTTCGGGAAACGCGCACAAGCTGTGCCCCTCGTTGAAGATGGCGGCCGCATCGTGCAATCGGCGCGCAGCGGCCCGCGCCGACTGGCGCTCGATGAAGACCATGCCCATCGCCCGCGCATAGGCACCGACAAACGGCACCCTGGCCAGTTCCTGCTTGAGGACGAAGCGCATCGGCATCGGCAACGCGCGAAACAGCGCGCAGATGTCGATCATCGATTGGTGATTGGCGACGACGATGTACGGTCGCGAAAAATCGATCGCCTCGAAACCTTCCAGGTCGAGGCGCGCACCGGCACCACCCAGCAGGCCCGGTGCCCAGACCCGGCTGGCCATGCGCAACGGCAAATGGCGGCGTCCTCCACACAACACCAGCAGCAGCAAGGCGAAACAGATCAGCACCGAAGTCCATGTCAGCGTGAACAGCAATTGCAGTGCATTCAATGCGCGCCAGCCAACGCCGCCCAGCAATCCCGGGCGAACCGACGAAGTAGTAACCGACATTCCATTCCCCCTAAACCGGCGCGAAGGATAGTCGATGCCTGGCCAACCGCCAAATTGCAGCTGTGCAAATCGACAGCCACCATGGCTTGGCGCGCTACCAGCATCCGCACAGGCCGGGCCTTTCCGTGCCGGTGAGTGCAGCGGGAAGCTGACCCGACCTGCCCACGCCAGGTCAGATCAGCTTGATCTCGCGCAGGCGTTCAAGCAGGTACTCGTGCGAGGTGATCGAGGTCGGATAGCGGCTCGGGTTTACCGCACTGATGCAGGATGGCAGCACATCCAGCACGACATCCGGATTCGGGTGCAGGAAGAACGGCACCGAATAGCGCGGCTGGCGCGCCTGCTCGCCTTGCGGATTGGTCACCCGATGGGTCGTTGACGGGTACACGTGATTGGTCAGGCGTTGCAGCATGTCGCCGATGTTGACGACAATGGCGTCGCCTTCGGTGGTGATCGGCAACCATTGCCCTTCGCGGGTCAGCACTTCGAGCCCGGCGGCGCTGGCACCGACCAGCAGGGTGATGAAATTGATGTCCTCGTGGGCACCGGCGCGCACGTTCGGGATATCGTCGGTGGTGATCGGCGGGTAGTGGATCGGGCGCAGGATCGAGTTGCCGAACCGGGTCTTGTCGGCAAAGAAATCCTCGGCCAGTCCGATATGCAGGGCGAGTGCGCGCAGCACCCGCGTGCCCAGCGCATCCAGCGCCTGATACAGCCCGTAGCCATGCTCACGAAAACCTTCGACCTCGTTCGGCCAGACATTCGGCGGCATCACCGCGGCATATTTCGAATCGCGCGGGATCTCGCGACCGATATGCCAGAACTCCTTGAGGTCGGCGTACTTCGAATCCTTCGCCGTCTCCACGCCAAACGGCGTGTAGCCGCGGGCGCCGCCCGTGCCAGCCTGGTGGTAGCTGCGCTTGACCGCATCCGGCAATGCGAAGAACGCCTGGAAGGCCCGGTAGGCCGCATCGATATCGGCTTTCGGGATGCCGTGTCCACTGATGCAGCAAAAGCCGAATTCGCGATAGGCCGCGCCAAGTTCGGCGACAAAGGCATCGCGATCGGAATCGTAACGGCGGATATCAAGGGTCGGGACGTGTTTCATCGGCGGCATCCTGGGTCCGCCGGCAAGGCGGCGGACACCTGTGTTGAAGGAGTTGCTGCGAACGCCATGAGGCGGGTTCCGGCAGGGCTCGCGCAATTATTCCACGAGTGCTCAGGAAACGCGCGATTGGGCGTCGCGCACGGCGGCGGCCAGTTCCTCGACCAGCCGCGCGACCAGGTCGGCGTCAACCGCCTCGACGGTGACGCGGACCAGCGGTTCGGTGCCGGAAGGACGCAGGACAACGCGCCCATGTCCGGCCAGTTTCGCCTGCACGCCGGCCAGCACGCGCTGCACTTCGGCGTCGGCAACCAGGGCGGCGCCGCCATGCGCGCGGATATTGACCGTGGTTTGCGGCACTTTGCGCATGCCGGCGACCGCTTCGGCAAGGCTGTGTCCGTTGCGCGCGAGCGCTTCGAGCACTTGCAGCGCACTGACAATGGCATCACCGGTGGAAGCCCGATCAAGGCAGAGGATGTGCCCCGAGGTCTCGCCGCCAAGCACGCCCGCGTGTTCACGCAAGGCTTGCATCACGTAGCGATCGCCGACGCGGGTGCGCATGAAGGCAATGTCCCTGGAGAGCATGGCCTGCTCGAGGCCGTAGTTGCTCATCAACGTGCCGACCAGCGGGCCGACCAGGCGGCCCTGCGCATGCCAGTCCAGTGCCAGGATGTAGAGCAACTCGTCGCCATCGACGAGGCGACCATCGTGATCGACCATCTGCAGGCGGTCGCCGTCGCCATCGAAGGCGATGCCGAGATGCGCTCCCGTCTCGACGACGGTACGGCTCAAGGCCGCCGGGCTGGTCGATCCGCAATCGCGATTGATGTTGAGACCGTCGGGACGATTGCCGATCGCGGTGACGGTCGCGCCGAGTTCGTTGAACATCTTCGGCGCAATCTGGTAGGTCGCCCCATGTGCGCAATCGACGACGATGTGCAAGTCGTGCAGGTTGAACGAGCGCGACACGGTCGATTTGCAGAACTCCAGATAGCGCGCCGAGGCATCGTCAATGCGCATGGCCTTGCCGATCGCCTGCGAGTCGACCGTCGAGAAGGCCTGCTCCAGTTCCGCTTCGATCGCCAGCTCGACGGCATCATCGAGTTTCTCGCCGATCGCCGAGAAGAACTTGATGCCATTGTCGTGGTGCGGATTGTGCGAGGCACTGATGACGATGCCGGCATCCGCACGCATCGAACGGGTCAGGTAGGCAACGCCCGGCGTCGGCATCGGCCCGAGCAGGCGCACGTCGGCACCCGCGGCGAGCAGGCCCGCTTCCAGCGCCGATTCGAGCATGTAGCCGGAAACCCGCGTGTCCTTGCCGATCAGCACGACCGGCTTGTCGGCATCGCCCTGGCGCAGGACCGCGCCCATCGCCCGGCCCAGCTTGAGCATGAACTCGGCCGTGATCGGCCACTCGCCAACCCGGCCACGGATTCCGTCGGTACCGAAGTAGCGCTTATGCACGGGAATCGGGAATGGAGAATCGGGAGTGGATAAGCGCGCCCTCGTGCCGACGCACGCCCTCACCGGGAATCGAAAACCTTGTGGGCTGGTCCGGCAATAGCGTTTGCAGCGAGAGACGCCCTGCGCGAAAACAATTCTTCGACGATCCGCCCGGCCGAAATGGTGAAGTCGAGGAGGAATCGGCCCCACGGCCAAAACAGCCTTCTGTCGCGCAGGCTGGCAATCTCGAAAAACCGCTGACCGCCTGGAATTTCACCCCCATTCCCTATTCCCTTCTCCCCACTCCCGGCACTTCAATCACCCATCTGTTTCTGGCGGTGTTCCCAGCGTTCCTGGGCGTCGAGACAGAGGGTGGCAATGGGGCGGGCATCAAGACGATCGAGGCCGATGTCTTCATCGGTTTCCTCGCAGAACCCGTAACGACCTTCCTCGATGCGCTTGAGCGCCTTGTCGATCTTCGAGATGAGCTTGCGATAGCGGTCACGCGTGCGCAGTTCCAGGGAGTTTTCGGTTTCCCGCGTGGCGCGCTCGGCCTCGTCGCCGACATCGCGCACTTCGTCGCGCAGGTTCTCGATGGTCTGCTTGGATTCCTCGACCAGATCCTCGCGCCAGCTCTGCAGCTTGCGGCGGAAATACTCGAGGTGCATGGGATTCATGTATTCCTCTTTCGGCGACGGTCGATAACCGCTCGCCAGATGCACGACCGTATTGGTCGGCAGCGCATAGCGGCCGTCCTGCATGGTCACGCCTTTCAACTTGGTCGTCGAGACGGTCTTTGCCTTTGCCTTTGACTTGTTGTCCGGCTTCGCTGCAGCAGCACTTGCGATGTTGGTTTCAATCACGGATGACTTGGTTTTCCTGGGGGAAATGGGATCCGGCTTGCGGGCCTTGCCGGCTTTCAACGGCGCGGCGGCTTTCACCGGGAGCTTCTTCGCAGCGACCTTGCGCACAACCGCCTTGCTGGCGGGCACACGGGCCTTGGCGGCCTTGACTGGCGCCGCCGGTTTTTTCGCCTTGCTTGTCGCCACGGGCTTCCCAGGCGCGAGCGCCTTCTTGCTGACGACCTTGGCCTTCGACTTCACTGCCGCTACCGGCTTCGATTTCACGGCAGCCTTTGCCGCAACCTTCTTCACCGGTTTCGTTGCGGCTTTCGGCTTTGCCGCAGCCCTGGCTGCTGGCTTGGCGCGTGCAACGACCTTGGTCGATTTGGTCGCTGTCCTGGATTTTTGCGTCGATTTCGCCATTTCCGTCCTTACCTTGTGACTCGGCGGCGGCGTGTTATAGCCTAAGTCCCCGCCCCCGGCAACCGCTGTCCATTGCGCTTCAGCCGGTGCCCCAGTGCGTTCACCATTCCGATCATCGTGTCCCGACTCATCCTCTCGTTGCTGGCGTTCTACAAACGCTTCGTCAGTCCCCTGCTCGGCGCGCGCTGCCGATTCCATCCGAGTTGCTCGGACTACGCGCGCGTCGCCATCGCGCGATACGGAAGCCTGCGCGGCACCTGGCTGACGATAAACCGGCTGCTGCGCTGCCAGCCGATGTGCGATGGTGGCAACGATCCGGTACCGGCGCAATTCAGCTGGCGACCGTTCCTGCGCGAAAAAATCCACTCTGGACATGACCATGAATGACTGGCTGATCACGAACGCCCATCTCGTCAACGAGGGCCGTCGCTTCGACGCCGATATCCGCGTGCGCAACGGGCGCATCGAACGCATCGATGCGCAGATTGCCGCCGCGGCGAACGAGCAGGTGTTCGATGCCGGCGGACGCTGGCTGTTTCCCGGCATGATCGATGACCAGGTGCATTTCCGCGAACCGGGCCTCGAGCACAAGGCCACCATCGCATCGGAATCGCGTGCCTGCGTGGCCGGGGGCATCACCAGCTTCATGGAAATGCCGAACACCAAGCCGCCCGCGGTGAATCGCGATGCGCTGGAAGCGAAATACGAGCGTGGCCGCATATCCTCGCGTGCCAACTACGCGTTCTATCTCGGTGCGACCAACGACAACCTCGAGGACATCCGCACGCTGGATCCGAAATCAGCACCTGGCATAAAGGTGTTCATGGGCGCCTCGACCGGCAACATGCTGGTGGATGATCCGGCCACGCTCGACGCGATCTTCCGCGACGCGCCGACGCCGATCATCACCCACTGCGAAGACACGCCGATGATCAGCGCCAACGAGGCACAGGCACGCGAGCGCTGGGGCGATGACATCCCGGCCGACCAACATCCGCTGATCCGCTCGCGCGAGGCCTGCCTGAAGTCGACCGAACTGGCGATCAGCCTCGCCCGCAAGCACGGCACGCGCCTGCACGTGCTGCATGTCTCCACGGCGGATGAACTCGCCCTGTTCGCGCCGGGGCCGATCAGTGGCAAGCGCATCACCGCCGAAACCTGCGTGCATTTCCTGCATTTCAGTGCCGCCGATTACGCCCGCCTCGGCCATCGCATCAAGTGCAATCCGGCAATCAAGATGGCCAGCGATCGTGCCGCAATCATCAAGGCATTGGCCGAAAGCCGCATCGATGTCCTTGCCACCGACCATGCGCCGCACCTTGTCGAGGAGAAGGCCCATCCCTACACCTCGGCGCCCTCCGGCCTGCCGCTGGTGCAGTACGCGCTGCAGGTTGCGCTTGAACGCGTGTTTGCCGGCGAACTGACGCTTGAACGCCTGGTCGAGTCGGTCACGCATGCGCCGGCAACCTTGTTCAACGTGCAGGAGCGCGGCTACCTGCGCGAAGGCTTCCACGCCGACCTGGTCATCGTCGATCCCGCGCGCCCGCATGTCGTCGTGCCGGCGGAGATCCTCTCCAAATGCGGCTGGTCGCCGTTCGAGGGCGAAACTTTCCGCTCCAGCATCGCGGCAACCTTCGTCAACGGCATGCTGGCCTGGAACGACGGCAAGCTCGACGATCGCGTACGCGGCCAGCGCCTCGCCTTCGATCGCTGAACGTGAAGCGCGGAATCCTCCTTGCCACCCTGCTTGCCCTGCTGGTGCCGGGCGGCGCCGCAGCCGCCGACCTGCGCGTGATCTTTCCGGAAAGCACCACGCAGGGCTCGATGGTCATCGGCAAGGTGCCCGCCGGCAGCGTTGTGCACTATGCCGGACGCAGCCTGCGCGTCAGCGCCTATGGCACGGTTGCCTTTGGCGTGGGGCGTGACGAAGCCGGCCCGCTGCACGTCGAGGTGCTGCGTGCGGACGGCAGCACGATTGCCAGCGAGATCCAGGTAGCGCCCCGCGACTGGCCCGTCGAGCATGTCGATGGGGTGCCGCCGAAGACGGTCGATCCACCGCCGGAGATTGCCGAGCGTATCCGCCGCGAGCAGGCCGCCGTCGCCGCCGTGCGTGATCGCGATGATGACCGCACTGATTTCACCGAATCCTTCATGCGCCCGGTGGCAGGGCGCATCAGCGGGCGTTTCGGCAACCAGCGCGTCTACAACGGCAAGCCGCGCGCCGCGCATTCGGGCATGGATATCGCCGCACCAGGCGGTACTCCGGTCAAGTCCCCGGCCAGTGGCCTGGTCACCTTTGCCGATGCCGATCTGTACCTGACCGGCGGCACCGTCGTGATCGACCACGGCTTCGGCTTCAGCAGCAATTTCCTGCACCTCTCGCGCCTTGACGTGCGCGTTGGCGAGCACATCAACCAGGGCCAGGTCATCGGCGCGGTCGGTGCCACCGGCCGCGCCAGTGGTCCGCATCTGCACTGGGGCATGAACTGGTTTGACGTGCGCATCGATCCGCAACTCGTGCTGGACGCCGCGCGCTAGCCCGGACCATTCATGAAATGGAGTCGCGACTGATCCGAGTCAGCGCTTGCAGCTGCCTCAGCGTTGCGCGCGTTCGAGTTCGGAGACCGAGCGCATCAGGTGCGGGGCGAGGTAGCAATGCGAGCCGCAAGCCATCAATCCGGCTGCGGCGAATTCGCGGCGATACCAGGCCGGCGTGCGCGCAATGAAGCCGGCAATGTCGCCATCGACGGCATCGCCCGAGGTGAACAGCTCGATGAAGGCAAGTCCTTCGAGCAATTCCGGAAAGCCCGACAGGCCACGGCGCAATTCCGCGGCACGCAGGTAGTGCAGCACATCCGAACAGACGATCACGTCGAAACGATGCTCGAAACGCAGCTCGGCGAGATCGGCAAAGCGCGCCAGGCGCAGGTTGCGCGAGCGCCCGAAGCGGCGGACAGCATATTCGCTGGAATCAAGACCGAGGTACTCGATGCCCGGGCGCAGGCGCAGCAGGGGCGCACGCCAGACACCCTCGCCACAACCGATGTCGAGCACGCTGCGCACCGGCCGTCCAAGGTAATACTCGGACAGCGCCACCACCATGTTGACCTTGCGCGCCGTTTCCCCGCGCGCACGCACGCGGTGCGCGGGATCGCGATACCAGCGGTCGAAATAGGCACGGTCATATTCTTTTGCGTTCATCGTGGCGACCGAAAGGCAGGGACGGATGCGCTGGCGTGCTCCGCGGACGAGGGTGACAGGCCCGGACAGGCCTTGCCGGGGATGCGCGCAGGCCAGAGCGCAGTCGCGCCCATGCCGGAAATCCCGACCCCCGACTATTGTGCACTTGCACATGAGCGAGGATGGATCAAAGATAGGTGGATTCGCCATCGAAAAACAAGGCCGGATCCATGCTGTATCACTTGCACGAACTGAATCGCTCGCTGATGAATCCACTGGTGGGCTGGTCCGGTGCTGCAGCGCAACTACTGACGGCCAAGGAAAACTGGTTGTCGCATTTCCCCGGCGTGCAGCGCCTGGCCGCCGGTTACGAGCTGACCTACCGCCTCGGCAAGGATTACGAAAAACCGCCGTTTGCGATCCCCTCGGTGGTTGCCCACGGCCATGAAACACCTATTTCAGAGCGTGTCTCGCTTGCCAAGCCATTCTGTAACCTGATCCGTTTCAAGCGCTTCAGTGACGACATCGCCAATCTCGATGCCATGAAGCACGATCCGGTGGTGCTGGTCGTCGCCCCGCTGTCCGGGCACCACTCCACCCTGCTGCGTGATACGGTCAAGTCGCTGCTGCAGGACCACAAGGTCTACCTGACCGACTGGATCGACGCCCGCATGGTGCCGCCCGACCAGGGTGAATTCGGACTCGACGATTACGTCGCCTACATCCAGGAGTTCATTCGTCATATCGGCGCCGAACGCCTGCATGTGATCTCGGTCTGCCAGCCTACCGTGCCGGTCATGGCGGCCATCTCGCTGATGGCTTCGGCCGGCGAGCGCACGCCGCTGACGATGACGATGATGGGCGGGCCGATCGATCCTCGACGCAGCCCGACCAAGGTCAACAACCTGGCCACGACGCAGCCGCTTTCCTGGTTCGTCAACAATGTCATCCACACCGTGCCATCCAGCTATCCGGGCGGCGGGCGCAAGGTCTATCCGGGTTTCCTGCAGCATGCCGGATTCGTTGCCATGAACCCGAGCCGACACATGACCTCGCACTGGGATTTCTACGAGAACCTGCGCCGCGGCGATCTCGAGGACGCCGAGGCCCATCGCAAGTTCTACAACGAGTACAACGCCGTCCTCGACATGCCGGCGCCGTTCTACCTCGACACGATCAGCACGATTTTCCAGCAGCACCTGCTGCCGCGCGGCCTGTGGGACGTGAATGGGGAACGGGTCAGGCCGGGCGACATCCGCGACACGGCGCTGCTGACGATTGAAGGCGAACTCGACGATATTTCCGGAATCGGCCAGACCGAGGCGGCACATGAACTGTGCTCGGGGATCCCCGGCTCGCGCAAGCACAACCTGCTGGTCAAGGATGCCGGCCACTACGGCATCTTCAGCGGTCGTCGCTGGCGCGAGAAGATCTATCCGCAACTGCGCGATTTCATCGCCAGTCATGCCACATACGGCAAACCGGCAAAAACACAAAAAGCCAGAACGAACGGCAACGCGCGCGCCTGAGACCTGCGTGGGGGCGCTGCCGGCGATCAGCGCTCGGCAATGAGCGCTGATGTTCCGCTTGCATCCATGGTGCTGCGCGATCAGCGCGTGAAGAACCCGTGGGGCACCGCCACGTTGAATGGCGCGCGTTCGAGCGCGTCGACCCGTGCACCCGTTGGGCCGTGGCGCAGCCATTGCTCAAGTGCATCCAGCGCAGCGACATCGCCTTCGGCGACGACCTCGACGCGCCCGTCACGCAGGTTGCGGGCGTGGCCGCGGATGCCAAGGCGCAGCGCCTGGGCGCGGGTCCCGGCGCGGAACGAGACGCCCTGGACATGGCCCGAGACGTGGAAGATCACCGCACTCATGGACGCTCAGAGCCGACCCGCCGGTTTGCCGGCCTTGATCGCCTCAACCAGATCCTTTTCCTTGATCGGGCCGAGGAAGCGTTTGGCGACGCTGCCGTCAGGGGCGATCAGGTAGGTCGTCGGCAGGCCGCGCGGAACGTCGAAATCAGCCGGCGGCGCGTCGACCTCGACCTGCGCAATCGGATATTCGACCGGATGCTTCTTCAGGAACTCCAGGATCTCCGCACGATCGGTATCCTCGAACGCAAGGCCGATGCCCTCGACATCCTCGCGCGCCTTGATGAAGGCTGACAGTTCGGGCATCTCGGCGATGCACGGCGCGCACCATGTCGCCCAATAGTTGATCACCACCCAGTGTCCTCGATGCGCGGCCAGATCCCAGTGCGTGCCTTCGAGGGTGTCGATCTTCAGGGTGGGTTGCCTGGGCGTTTCTGCACTGGCGACCGTCGCCGCCAGCAGGAACAGCACGGCAAGGACGACACGATTGCGCAAGGTCATTTCAGGGCTCCGGATTTGCGGTGGCAGGTTTGGCGTCGATCCCGCCCGCTTGCGGAACCGGCACGATGCCGGCCAAAGGCATGTCGAGACGTTGACGCAAGCTGACGGAAAGGTCGTGCAGCGGCGAAGGCGCGGCAGCCTCTGCACCCTGCCTGGGCAGGACCTGGCTGCCGACCGGCAGACGATAGTCGCATTCGCGATACAGATCGAGCAGGCTGATCGTGCCGAGGTCGCGAGCGAGCAGCCACTCGCCGGTTTCGCTGCGACGGATCACGGCAACCTCGGCCAGATCGGCCAGGTAACGCTGCAGCAGGTCGTCGGTCAGGTAGGGTTCGCGGCGCAGCAGTTCCTCGCTGTGCAGGCCGCGTCCCTCGCGATGCGCGGCAAGCAGTTGACCGATCACGCGCAGCAATCCGGTCAGTTCCTGGTCTGCGGAAATGCGGTCATCGGCGTGCCGATAATCAAACGCCGACAACGACGCCGTGATCGACGCGCCAAACAGCACGATGATCCACGACAGGTACATCCAGAAGAAGAAGATCGGCACGATCGACAGCGCACCGTAGACCTGCTGGTAATTGGCCATGTCACTGGCATACCAGGCAAAACCATGCTTGGTCGACTCGAACAGGATTGCCGCGATCAGGCTGCCGACCAGCGCATCGCGAAAGCGCACGGTGCGATTCGGAATCACCGTGTAGGCCGTGCTGAAGGCGATCCAGACGATCAGGAACGGCAGCGCCGAGAGCACCCGTTCCTTCAGCGACCATTGGGTCGCCGCGGCATCGATGAACGGCAGGGCAACCAGATAGGAACTGATCGCCAGCGCGGCAACCAGCAGCATCGGGCCGAGACTGAGCGCGGTCCAGTAGATGACGAAGCGCGATGCCGGTCCGCGATTGTTCTTCACCCGCCAGATGCGGTTGAAGGCATCCTCGACACTCATCATCAGCGAGATCGCGCTGAACACGAGTACGAGCACGCCGATTGTCGTCGCCTTGCTCGCGTTGGCGGCAAACTCGGTCAGATAGGTCTGCACGACGTCACCGGCGGCCGGCACGAAATTGTTGAAGGCCCAACTGGTCAGCTTGATCCGCCACTCCTCGAACACGGGAAACGCTGCGAGGATGCCGAGGATCGCCGCAGTCAGCGGCACCAGCGCGAACAGCGTCGTGAATGCCAGCGCGCCGGCCGTCTGCAGGCAGCGATCCTCGAGGAAGCGCTGCCAGGTGAATTCCAGAAAGGCGAGGCTGCGCTCCCGGCTCAGGCTAGACTTGGCGAGATTTGAACGAATCATCCGCGCAGCCTAGCCCAACCCGGACAATTCATGAAGTCGCGAAGAATGTCTCTTTTTTGTTTCAGGCACACACGTTGCTTGATGCCGAAGGAAGTGACGTCGCGTCTCGTTGCATCCTTCGCGACTTCACGAATGATCGGGGTCACGCACGCGATGCGGCCAATCCGCCCATGGAACCCAGCAAGCGATGCCTGAAATCCTGATTCTCTATTACAGCCGCAACGGCAAGGTTGCCCAACTCGCGCGCCTGATCGCACGCGGGATCGAGGAAGTTGCCGGCATGGGCGCACGTCTGCGTTGCGTGCCGCCCGTGGCGCCGGTTACCGAGACGGCACAACCTCCGGTACCGGACGATGGCGCTCCGTATGTCAGCCGCGAGGACTTGCGCGAATGTGCCGGCCTCGTGCTCGGCAGCCCGACGCGCTTCGGCAACATGGCTGCGCCACTCAAGCACTTCATCGACTCGACTGCAGCGGAATGGGCATCCGGCACCCTGGTCGGCAAACCGGCCGCCGTGTTCACTTCGACCGCCACCATGCATGGTGGCCAGGAAAGCACCCTGCTGTCGATGATGACGCCACTGCTGCACCACGGCATGTTGATCGTCGGCATTCCCTTCACCGAAGCCGCGCTCAATCGCACGACAACCGGTGGCACGCCGTATGGCGCGAGTCATGTTGCCGGCGTCAGCGGCGAGAATCCGCTCAGCGAGGATGAGCGCATCCTCGCGCGCGCACTCGGACGCCGCGTTGCCGAAACCTGCGCACGCCTGCAGGCAGGCGCATGATGGCGATGCGCTGCGGCTTCCTCGCCTGGGCCGGCCTGGTCATCCTGCAGGTCGCCTGGCATGCCTGGCTGGCGCCGCCGGCGAATGGCCAGATCGGCCTGGCGCTGGCCTTGACCTTGCCGCCCCTGCTGCTGCCGCTGCTCGCCCTGCGTAGCGGGGCCAAGCGCGCCCTGCTCTGGATCGGCATCGTCAGCCTCGGTTATTTCTGCCACGGCGTGGTCGTCGCCTGGGCGATTCCGTCGATGCGCTGGCCGGCCGTCATCGAAGTCGCCCTCTGCGTGCTGCTGATCGGCACGCTTGGCTGGATCACGCGCAGCGCGAAGAAGCGCTGATCGACGGATTCGTGCAATTGCGCCGCGGGCTATACTCGCGGCCATGGCCAACCATCCCACCGCACCGGTACTCGGCAACCAGTATCTTGGCGATCGCGTCCTGCAGGCGTGGCTGGATCGTGCCCTGCCGCCGTCGATGCGCAGCGCGATCCATGATGATCTCGATGCACTTGGCGCGCAGGCCGCGCAAGCCTGGAGCGAGGCGCGATCAAGTCGTCGCCACCAGCCCGAGCTGACCCCGTTCGACGCATGGGGTGGACGCGTCGATCGCATCGAGACGACTCCGGTCTGGCAACGCGGTGCCGCGATTGCCGCACGTTACGGACTCGTCGCCGCCGGCCACGAGCCGACCTATGCCGAGTTCGCCCGCTGCAACCAGTTTGCACGCGTCTACCTGCAGCATGTCGCCAGCGAGTTCTACACCTGCCCGCTGGCCATGACCGATGGCGCGGCAACCGCACTGAAGGCTTCCGGCAACCAGCAGCTCATCGAGCGTGCGCTGCCACGCCTGACCTCGCGTGATCCGGCAACACTCTGGCTTTCCGGGCAATGGATGACCGAATTGACGGGCGGCTCGGATGTGGGCGACAGCGAAACCGAGGCACAACCGGTCGGCGATGGACAATACAGCCTGCACGGGCGCAAATGGTTCACCTCGGCCGTGATCGGCGAAATGGCGCTGACTCTCGCCCGTCCGCAGGGTGCCGCTGCCGGCGGCGATGGCCTGGCCTTGTTCTACCTGGAAACGCGCGACGAGGGCGGCCAGTGGAACGGCATCCGCATCGACCGCCTGAAGGACAAGCTCGGCACGCGCGAGCTGCCGACCGCGGAAATCCACCTCGACGGGACGCTGGCGACACCGGTCAGCGGACTGGATCATGGCGTGCGCATGATCACGCCGGTGCTCAACGTCACGCGGATCTGGAACGCCGTCTGCGCGCTGGCCACGATGCGCCGCTGCATTGCCCTGGCCACCAGCTACGCGCACCAGCGCGAAGCGTTCGGACGACGCCTGATCGATCACCCCCTGCATGCGACGACCCTGGCCGACATGCAGGTCGAGTTCGAAGCGGCCTTCCAGCTCGTCTTCCACGTCAGCCACCTGCTCGGGCGCAGCGAATGCGCGCTTGCCAACGCCAACGAGCGTGCCTTGCTGCGCCTGCTGACGCCGCTGGCCAAGCTGTGGACCGGCAAGCTCGCCGTGCGCATCGCTTCGGAGACCTGCGAGGCGTTTGGCGGAGCCGGCTACATCGAGGACACCGGCATCCCGCAATTGCTGCGCGATGCCCAGGTCTATCCGATCTGGGAAGGCACGACCAACGTGCTGGCCCTCGACAGCTTGCGCGCGATCGCCAGCGTCGGCGTCGAACCCCTGCTCGACACGGCCGATGCCCTGCTTGCCGAAATCCTCAAGTCACGCGCCTCGGCCAGCCTCGAGGCGCATGCGATGAGCGTCTGCTCGGCCATCAAGCAGGCCAGCCAATGGCTGCACCGCAACGCCGCCAATGCCGATGCGATGCAAGCCGGCGCCCGCGACCTCGCCTTCACCCTGGCGCGCAGCATGGCCGCCGCCCTGCTCTGCCGGCAGGCGGCCTACTCGATCAAGGAAACCGGTGACATGCGTCCGTCGCAGGCACTGGCGCGATTCATCGGCGCCGGCCTGGTCAGTCTGCCGGATGCCGGCGGCCCGCATCCGCTCGACCTGCTCGATCCACCCCACTGAACACGCTGGCGCAAGGATTCCCCATGCAACATCTCTCCGTCGTCACCACCGGCGGCACCATCGACAAGATCTATTTCGATGACAAATCAGCCTACGAAATCGGCGACCCGCAGATCGGCAAGATCCTCGAAGCGCTCGGCGTCGCCTTCACCTTCGATGTGCTGCCCGCCCTGCGCAAGGACAGCCTGCATCTGGATGAATCCGATCGCGATCTGTTGCGCCGCCTGATCGAGGCGCAGCCGCACCGGCATGTGCTGGTCACCCACGGCACCGACACCATGGTCGAAACCGCCGCCGTGCTGGCCAGCATCAAGGACAAGGTCATCGTCCTCACCGGCGCGCTGAACCCGGCGCGATTCCAGGGCTCGGACGCGGTTTTCAACATCGGCTGCGCGGTCGGTGCCGTGCAGAGCCTGCCCGATGGCGTCTACATCGCCATGAACGGACGCATCTGGAATCCGGCCCATGTACGCAAGAATCGCGACGCAAACCGCTTCGAGGCAGTTTGAGCGGTAATTTCCTGCGGTCGGAAGCGGCTTCAGCCACGATGCCTGTTGTCTTTACGCTCCTTCGGAGCTTAAAAATCAAACCAACGCGATCAATGGAAATTTCGCTTCGGGCAATTGAAATTGCCCGCCTCAGCGATCATCGCGCGAGTAAATCCAGCCGTCCTCGACCTTGACCGGAAACTTCGCGGTAGGCAGGTAGGCGGGCGGGTTCATGGCTTCGCCGGTGCGTACATCGAAGCGCGAGCCGTGGCGTGGACATTCGACCTCGAAACCGTGGATCGGGCCGCCGGTCAGTTCGGCACCGTCATGCGTGCAGATGTCTTCCAGCGCGTACAACGCGCCGTCGACATTGAATACGGCAATCGGGGTGTCGCCGTCCCAGCCGGTCTGCACTTCACCGGGCAGCAGTTCGGCGGTATGGCAGATGCGCACCCAGTCGCTCATGCCCGATCCTCCAGCAACGCGTTGCTCGCGACCAGCGCGCAGATGCGGCGCACATCGCCATCCATGGCGCGGTCGCGCTGCATGAAGTCGATGGCTTCGCGGATCTTCGCATGGGCCTTGCGCACGGCATCGCCGGCGCGGAATTCGCCAGCTTCGCCGAGCGCCTTCATCAGATCGCGAATCTCGCTTTCGAACACCGCGAAGCTTGCATGATCCTCGCGCGGTGAATTGCTGATCTTCGCCGCCAGCGCCTTGCAGTCGCCGCGCTCGGCGAGGCTGCGTGCCGCATTGAGCATGTCCTGCCGATACTCGAGCGCCTGTGCGGCCGTGTACAACTCCAGGGCCAGCACATGGCCGAGATCCTCGGTCATCTCGAGCACATGGCGCGCCTCGTTGGTGCCCATGGAGACGTGATCTTCGGCATTCGCGCTGGTCGGAATGGAATGGACCGAAGCCGGATGCGCGCGCGTGGCCATGTCGTTGACCAGGGCCGCCGCCGTGTACTGCACGATCATGAAACCCGAATCGGTGCCATCCTCGTTGCCGATCAGGAAGGCCGGCAAGCCATCGTTGTTGGCCGGATCGACCAGCTTGTTCAAGCGCCGCTCGGAGATCGAGGCCAGCACCGGAATTGCCGCCTTCACATAGCTCATCGCCAAAGCCAGCGGCATGCCGTGGAAATGGCCGGCGGAAATCACCTGGTCCTCGATGAAGCGCGGATTCTCCGCATCCGGGAACACCAGCGGATTGTCGGTGACGGAATTGAGTTCGATATCGATGATGCGGCAGGCCTGCGCCCAGGCATCGCGCACGGCGCCGTGCACCTGCGGCATGCAGCGCAGGCAATAGGCATCCTGCGGCTGGTGCTTCTTGCCGCCCTTGAACGGCAGGAAGCGCCGGTAGAACGCCTCGCGACCGTGACGCTGCGCCGGCGGAACATAGTCCCAGCCAATGTCGAAGCGGCGTTGCTGCTCGACCGGATCGCTCCACGCGTCGGCGCTCCAGGTACGAAAGCGCGGCACGAGGTGATAGGGAATATCCACCAGGGTCGAGCCTTCAAGCAGCGCGCGGACATGGCGTGCGGTCTCGACCTGGCCCGGATGCGGGCGCAGCGCATGCACCTCGGGACGCAAGGCACCACTGCGTCCGGCAAACGCGTCGAGAGTCATCGCCGCGGCCAGATCCGCCGTGGCAATGAGGCTTTCCATGCGCGACAAGGCCAGTACCGCCGTCGCCAGCATCTGCGTTGTGCCGTTGTTGAGTGCCAGGCCTTCCTTGAACGACAGACGGATCGGCGCAAGACCAATGCGCTGCAGCGCTTCGGCACCACTGACGCGCTCGCCCTCGACAAAGGCTTCGCCAGCGCCAAGCAGGACAATCGCCAGATGCGACAGCGGTGCGAGATCACCACTGGCGCCGACCGAGCCCTTGGCGGGGATGACTGGAATCACCTTGCGGTTGAGCAAGGCGGTCAAGGCTTCGAGTGTGGATACCCGAATGCCCGAGTGTCCGCGCAGCAAGGTATTGATGCGGATTGCCAGGATCGCCCGCACGACATCATTCGCCAGCGGCTCGCCGACGCAGACCGCGTGGGTGATCAGCAAGTTGTGCTGCAACTCCTCGAGCAGGCTGCCTTCGTGTTGTTCGGGATTGCCGCCCGGCAACTCGTCCCGCGCACGGTGGGCGCCGAGCAGCTTGTCGGCATTGCTGCCGAAACCCGTGGTCACGCCATACACCGGCTCGCCGCAACTGACTTTCTCGGCGAGGAAATCGGCCGCGCGCTGCACGCGCTGCAGCGCCTTCGGCGACAGCGACACGTCACGGCCGCGGCAGGCAATCTCGACAACCTGCGCGCGCGTCAGCGAGGAACCATCGAGCTCGATCGTCATGCACGCGCTCCCATGGCCGCGATCTGTTCAAGCTCGACGCGCAAGGTCTTCACCAGCTCCGCGCGGGGCACCTCGAACTGATCCTCGCGACGCAGGTCCTTGACCGTGACCGTGCCATTCGCGATCTCGTTCTCACCCAGCACGAGGACAAAGCGGATGCCGGCCTTGTCGGCATACTTGAACTGCTTGCCGAGCTTGGACGGCTCCATGACTACCTCGGTATTGATGCCGGCCTGGCGCAGCTCGGTGGCAAGAGCCAGGTACGCAGGCAACTGCGCCTCGTCCATCTGCGTGACCAGCGCCTGCACCGTACTCGTCGCCGTGCCGATCAAACCGGCCTCGCGCAACTGCCAGTAGAGGCGCGTCGCGCCAATCGAGATGCCGACGCCGGGCAGGCTGGATTTGGTGTAGTTGCCGGCCAGGTTTTCATAGCGGCCACCCGAGCAGATCGAGCCAATCTGCGGGTGTTCGTCGAGCGTGGTCTCGTAGACCGTGCCGGTGTAGTAATCGAGGCCGCGCGCAATCGACAGGTTCAAGGCGAAATCCGCTTCGGGCACGCCAAACGCCTTGATCAGGGTCAGCACTTCACGCAATTCCCTGCGGCCCTGCTCGAAGGTTTCGCTGCCCGCTCCGAGTGCATCGAGTTTCGCCAGCGCATCGGCCAGCGAGGTCGAGCGCACCTGGACGAAGGCGAGGATCTTCTCGACGGTTTCGCCAGCAAGGCCGAAAGCCGCGCCGGTCAGCGTCTGGCGCACGTAGTCGAGTCCGCGCTTGTCGAGTTTGTCGACCTCGCGCAGAACGGCCATCTGCTGTTCGCCATCGGCAATGCCGAGGCCCTCGAACCAGCCGCGCATGAGGCGGCGATTGTTGAGCTGGATGGTGAACGGGCCAATCGCCAGATCGCGGAACACGCCATGGATCGTCGCCGGAATCTCCGCGTCGTAGCGCACGGAGAGTGCATCCTTGCCGATGACGTCGATATCGCACTGGTAGAACTCGCGGAAGCGCCCGCGCTGCGCACGCTCGCCGCGATAGACGCGCTGGATCTGGTAGCGGCGGAACGGAAAACTCAAGCCATGCTCATGTTCGGCGACGTAGCGCGCCAATGGCACGGTCAAGTCAAAGCGCAGGGCGAGATCGGGCTTGTCGCCCTGCTCCATCGCGCCGGTCGACTGCACGAAATACACCTGGCGCTCGGTCTCGCCGCCGGATTTGGTCAGCAGCACGTCGGCAAACTCCATCACCGGCGTCTCGATCGGCAGGAAACCGAAGCGCTCGAAATTGCGGCGGATCGTATCGAGCATGCCCTGGAAGGCGATCTGGTCGAGCGGCAGCAGCTCCAGTACACCAGGCATGGTGCGGGCGGATGTCAAAGCCATGGAATCCTCGGAAAGTCAGCTTCCACGGCGCTTCACGCGCCACGGAGCGGGCCGCCTAGATTATCAGATCGCCCCTTTTGTTTTGGACAGGCGTTGCGCTGCCGCACCTGCGCCGCTATCATTCGCGCCCCGCCAAACGCGGGCCGGTATCGGGGTGTAGCTCAGTCTGGTAGAGCGCTACGTTCGGGACGTAGAGGTCGCAGGTTCGAATCCTGTCTCCCCGACCAATCATTCAAACGAATCCGCCTGAAGAGACTTTTCTTCGGGCGTTTTCGTTTTTGTCACCCGCAAATTCGCGCCCTTCTTTAAGCCGTCTTCAGCTGTTCCAGACCCTTGGATATCGCCCAAGCACCCGGCTTCGACGGTATGATTCGAACACTCACGACCGGTTTTGCCGCTCGCAGCGGCCGTAACAGACGCAATACCGACGCGTTCGACAATTGGGCAGAGCATTCGCTTGCGCGGGCGCTGGACTTGAGCCATTGCATTGTCTCTGGATGGGCGCATCATACTTTTCGGAATCAGGAGCCCGGCCATGAAACATCCTGCCGCCGCCGACATTCGCAACCTGCCGCTTTACTCTCCAGCCGAAGCCGCCAGGTTCTTGCACCTGCCCGCATCGACAGTGCGCGCGTGGGCGTTCGGCCAAGGCTACAAGTCGAAGGATGGCGCAGCCCGCCGATTCGAACCGGTCATCGAAACAGCCGATCCCGATGCGCGCCGCCTGTCCTTCGTGAATCTTGTTGAACTTCTGGTTCTGGCAGCCATCCGCAAGGAGCACGAGGTCGAGCTGAAACAGGTGCGAAGCGCAATCGAGTACCTGCGCAAGAAGTTTCCCAGCAAGCACCCGCTGGCAGACAACGATTTCCAAACTGACGGCATCGATCTCTTCGTCGAGAAATACGGCGACTTGCTGAACATTTCGCATGACGGCCAGATCGCAATGAAGGAAATCATCCAGCAGTATCTGAAGCTGGTGGAACGTGACGCATCCGGCGTGCCGTTCAAGCTGCACTTGCCACGCCGCGCCAACGCACCGGAGCCACTGGCAGCGGTTGTGATCGACCCCAAACGAGGTTTCGGCCGCCCTGTTCTGGACGGGCGCGGCATCCGCACGGAAGTTGTCGTGGAGAGATTCCAGGCAGGCGAATCCATTGCTTCGCTGGCCGAAGATTACGGCCTTGACCCATCGGTGATCGAGGACATCCTTCGGAGTCAGCAGCCGCTTGCCGCATAAGGCCGCGCCCAAGGAACTGATCTTCTTCGTCGATCGCAGCCTCGGCGGCAAACTGGTGGTCGAGGCGTTGCGTGCGGCGGGTGCGCAAGTGATTGCTCACGACGACGCAATGCCGCAAGACTCCGAAGACGTGGAGTGGCTGGCGGAAGCCGGACGGCACAACTGGGTCGTGCTCACGAAGGACAGCGCCATCCGTCGCAACCAGCACGAAAAAAAGATGTTCCGCGACGCGCGCGTTCGCGTGTTCGCGCTGGCGCGCAAGGATCTATCGGGCCCGGAAATGGCCGATCTTTTCGCCAACGCGCTGGCGGGAATGCGCAAGCGGGCAATCACGACCGAGCCGCCGTTCGTATTCAGCATTTCCCGCAACGGCGACTTCAAGCGCCTGGACTGACTCAATTTTCGACCTGAGTCACTTTCGATTTCCAGGCACCATGAATGCCAAGCGCGCTGATGTTAGAGGGTCGCGAACAGGCCAGCATCGTGGCGTCGCCCTGTCTTGCAGAGGGCCACGTGCGGGTCTCAGCCGCCGGTGCGGATATCGAGCTTGGGCAGGGCGCGGACGATCTTCATGGTTTCGAGGCTGACGGTGATGACGCGCAGGAACAGCTCCAGCGGGTAGCGGGGGTTGTGCATGGTTTCCGTGGCCCAGTTGTTG
>Ga0209063_1000644_pt1 | contig 21334 bp, 18 predicted proteins | sample KloWWTmeKNB19Kit_FD_187177 | JGI IMG/M metagenome (GOLD analysis project Ga0209063, IMG submission 187177) | Active sludge microbial communities from Klosterneuburg, Austria, studying microevolution and ecology of nitrifiers - Klosterneuburg... | ecosystem: Engineered > WWTP > Aerobic digester >... | reverse complement strand
AATTACAAGATATCATCGCAATCCTTGGTTTGGATGAATTGAGTGATGAAGATAAGCAGGTAGTTAGCCGAGCAAGAAAAGTTCAGCGTTTCTTGTCGCAACCATTCCATGTGGCAGAAGCATTTACAGGATTGAAAGGTGTGTTAGTTCCAATTGAAGAAACAATCCGTGGTTTCAATATGATTATGGATGGCGAAGTAGATGAATATCCGGAAGCAGCATTCAATCTAGTTGGTTCAATTGATGATGCTATTGAAAAAGGAAAGAAATTAATGGCGGAGGCGCAAGGATAATGCTCCTGTCTCCGATGGGGAACTTAAATCAGGCAGTCATTCTTTTTTTCAAAAGTTCTTATATAGATAGTTGAAGATTTTTTGTTACCAGCATTTGTTTTTCATGGCATCTTCGTTGCGTCGCAGTCTTCAACTTCCTGTTCATTGTTCAGCGAACAGTTTATAATAATAATAATGCCTTAATGTGTTTTATGCTTTAGGGTTTAAAAGTCCCTCCTGCGGAGGGATTTAGGGAGGCCGTATATGAATTTAGAAATATTAACACCAGAGAAAAAATTATACAGTGGCGAAGTGTACGGCGTACAAATGCCGGGTATCAGTGGTTCATTTGAAGTGCTGGACAGGCATGCTCCATTGGTGAGTGCATTAAAAGCTGGTCGTTTAAAAGTATTGAAGGACAAACAAAATCAAATAGTAAACTTTGATATAAAGGGAGGATTTGTAGAAGTGCTAAATAACAAAGTAACGGTATTAGTGGAAGGTGCCACACCTGTGGAATAACTGTTAGCCGGTATTGTGAAAACAAATTTTAGCCCTCTTCGAACGAAGAGGGCTTTTTTGTATATACTAATTTCTTTGTGTTCTTCGTTTTAATTCTTCTTCAGCATACGAGAAAACTTTCTTCATCAAATCTGTTTTTCTTAATTCATATTTTGTTCTTATCTGTGTTTCTTCGTTTGCTACCATTACAAACATCAGGTCAATTACTCTTGCAGAAATAAAATCTGTAAGACTGTTTTCAAGTGGTTTATTGATGAAAGGTATTTTATTGTAAATATTAGTGATGCCAGTCCATTCTTTATCGGCACCTTCAATTTTTATGGAACTATCAACTATTGGGCGGAAAGCAGACATGAGTCCTGGCTTCATCTCTGCTTTAAAATAATCAGTAGCAGCATGAGTGTTATCGGTAATTAAAATGTTAGCGGCGTCTTTAATGCTCATACTTTTTACTGCATCAAAGAAGAGTGGTTTTGCAACACCAACTGCTGAGGACATCGCATTGGTGAATTTTCCTGTAACCTGATTTATTACTTTGTCAAATCCTAGGTCTCTCAATGTCTTTTCAATTTTGGCTGCTTCGCCGGGAAATGCAAAACGAACTAATGGATTACCATTTGGATCAGCAAACGCATTGGCCCATTTAAATAATCCTTGTGATAAAGCATCTTTTAATCCTAAAGCCATTTCCAGTTCAGAAGGTATCAGTCCTAAATTTTTCAACGTATTACATCCTGGAAGAATTAGTAATAACGACAATGCAGGAATAAGTAATTTTTTTTTCATGAATTTTTTTTAGTCGGTAAAGGCAAAACGAACACTATTGATGATTAATTCAGTTGCGGATCAATCGGAAAGTTGACCATCATTTCATATTCACCACCTAGATGTTTTAATGAATCTTTCCAGATTTCAGTATGGTCTTTATGAAAGACTAATTTGCGGCTGGCTTTTACTGTTAACCAGGTTTTTTCATCCATTTCTTCTTTTAACTGATTTTCTGTCCAACCGGAATAACCAATATAAAACCTGATTTTATTACTATCAAAATCACCTTGTTTTATAAAATTTACAACAGCATCAAAATCGCCACCCCAATAAACACCTTTAATCACTTCTTGTCCGCCCGGTATTTCGTTTGGATATTGATGCACAAAATGAATTGAATCTAATTGTACAGGTCCGCCATAATAAACAGGAATTTTATGCCCTTCCAACTCAGGAATCAGTTCGTCCAATGAATTCTCATATTGACGATTAAGTACAAAACCAAAACTTCCTTCTGCTTTATGTTCGCATAAGAAAACAACAGTTCTAAGAAAATTAGGATCTTTCAAAAATGGATCTGCTATTAATAATATGCCGGGTGCCAAATCAATCATACTTCAATTTAGTATTTTAATTCTTTTTAAAAAAGGCAGATATGGAAATCATTATTTCAAAATCAGGATGATTATAATCTGACAGATTAATTCATATTCCAAAAACGTAGTTAAAATGCTGTTTAATACCCTGTTCAGGGCATAGAAACCAGTTAAGGAAATGTATTTTTGTAAGATTGGTTCATATTTTAAAACAATTATCTTAGACCACTATATTTTAAATCTGTGAAAAGAACATTCACCATTATTACCGTTTTAATAAGCCTGTCGCTGGTTGGCATTATTGCTATTCAGATATCCTGGATAAAAAATATGGTATTACTAAAAGAAGAGCAGGTTAAAGAGAAATTGCGGGTAGCAATAGAAAAAGTAGGAAGAGAATTGGAAGAGCATAAAGGAAGTTATTCCGTTACCGGAAGAAAGAATAGCCTTACAGACGATTTTTCGTTAAAGATGTTTAAGCCCAATACTGTTGGCCAACAGTTTAGTGTTGAGGAAATAAAAAAGAAATTAAATTCTTCTTTTTTAGATATTGGTTTAAAGAATGTTGAATTCGAATTCGGGATTGCAACATTTGGAAGAAATGGTGTCGAAAATTATTTTGATAGAAAAAGTGAAAAATTTGCAACTTTCTATAGCGATACACTGCATCATATACAATTCATGGTTCCCTTAATTCCACCTAGTGGATCGGCAGGTGAAAATCTTTCGATGGATGAAGTTTTTATTGTAATGCTACCCAGTATTGATACTTATGTGTTGCAATCTTTGAAGTGGAGAATCGTCACATCGATTCTTTTTACAATCATCATTTTATTAGCATTCTATCTTACTGTTAGAACCATGTTACGACAGAAAAAATTGGGAGAGATCAAAAATGATTTTATCAATAACATGACCCATGAGTTTAAGACACCGATTGCCACTATTTCATTGGCAGTCGATGCTATGAAAAATGAGAAGGTTATAAACGATAGAGAGAAGCTTGGCTATTTCAGCGGTATAATAAAGGAGGAAAATCAGCGAATGAATCGTCAAGTGGAAACAATATTGAGAGCTTCGCAATTAGAGAAGCAGGAAATTGATTTGAATCTTGCGCCTGTTCATGTACATCAATTAATACAAGACACTGTTGATAATTTTGCATTGCAACTGGAAGATAAAAAAGGGAAAGTGGAACTAGCTTTGAATGCAAAAAACGATTTGATAAATGCAGACGAAGTTCATTTTCTTAACCTCGTCAATAACTTGATGGATAATGCCGTGAAATATGGGAAAGATAATATACCGCCACTAATTAAACTGTCAACTCAATCGAACGGCAAGAATTTTATACTAAAAATTGAGGATAACGGTATTGGAATGAATAGAGAAACTGTAAAAAGAGTTTTTGAACGTTTCTACCGGGCACACACCGGTAATGTTCATAATGTAAAAGGGTTTGGTCTTGGATTAAGTTATGTAAAAACAATGGTAGAAGCCCATGATGGCGATATTAAAGCAGAAAGTATATTAGGAAAAGGAAGCACATTTACCGTTAATCTGCCCCTGACAAAAGTTTAAGTTTCATTTCTCCATAATAGACTCCCGTCACCATAGCTTAAGAAGCGAAAATTATTTTGCATGGCATAATCATAAATTTTTTTCCAACCTGCTTGCTCGCCTTCACAAAGCTTCTGCGGAGCAAGGCCGGAAGGTAGGTCATCACCAATTAAGGCTGCAACCAATAAAAGCAAAGTAGATTGTGGCTGATGAAAATTAGTGATTAGCCCTTTTATTATTTTGAATTCATAACCCGGAGCAATCAGTATTTGAGTTTTGGTTACCAGTCTTTCTAATTTATTTTCAGTCATCCAGTTTAGCAAAGAATGTAGAGCAACTTTAACTGGAATCTCTTCTTTAGCTAGTTCATATGCTTCCCATTGCGAAATTTGGCTACCGGAACTCCGTTCCGATAATCCCTTGATGGAACTCCGTTCCGTCCGCCGGCCTATCCAATACAAACTTTCAATGGTTCTCAACGATGTTGTTCCAACGGTAATAATGTTCTTATCTAGGTTTTTTAAAATGTTCTGAATTGTCTCTTTCGAAACATCGATCCATTCTGCATGCATATCATGCTCTTCCATTGTTTCACTCTTTACCGGTTTAAAAGTGCCGGCGCCAACATGAAGTGTTACAAAATCTTTCTGAATATTTTTTTTCTTTAGGCTTTCAAAAATCGAATCAGTGAAATGTAATCCAGCGGTAGGGGCGGCTACAGAGCCATCAAACTCTGCATAAACAGTCTGGTATCTTTCATGATCAGCTTCTTCCACTTCTCTTTTTATATAGGGTGGCAGCGGAATGGCACCAGCAAAATGTAATATTTCAGCAAAGCTTAATTCTGTTGGAGTCCATGATAACTCAATAATAAATGAGCTGGTTCTTTTTTCAATATAGCTGGCAGAAAGAATAATTTCTTTTCCTTCATGCTTTATTCTTTTTTCTAATACCTGTCCGCTTTTCCATTTGGATGCACCTCCAACTAGGCATTGCCAAAATACTTTTTCTTTTTGTAGCATGGCAGTTGTAATGTCAGCATATTGTTCATGTGGTTCCAAACAAAATATTTCTATAACACCACCAGTTGCTTTTTGGAACAGCAATCTTGCTTCTACTACTTTAGTATTATTGAATATCAGCAATGAATCTTCTGGAAGTTGATTGGCGATGTTCTTGTAAATATCCTCTGTAATTTTTCCTTTGTTGTACACAAGCAATTTTGAGTCATCTCTATTTGCTAATGGATACTTTGCAATCTTTTCTTCTGGAAGAGAATAATTGTAATCTTGTATAGATATATTTCTGGGATTGCTCATAACACAACTAACTGTTGTATTTGGTGAAATGCAAATGTATCATTTGCGAATACAAATTCTGTGAATTCACAAAAAATCATTCCTATTCACAGGTTTTCCACTCTAATTAACATGCTATCCACAGACTTTTTTTAAAAAATTTACCCACACCCTCTGGAAGCCTTTACTGCATTGGTTTTCAGGCAAAAAGGGAGTGGGGACAAATTAAATATCAAAATATTTGGTGGTTAAGTGGGAAAAAGTGTTATTTTGTGTCATTAATAAGTCAATTGACCCAAACCACTGATAATGACAGGTTTTCTCGGAGAATTCGAGGCTACGTTAGACGCCAAGGGGCGGTTTCTGTTACCAGCAGGCTTCAAGAAGCAATTGCCGGAAGAGGAGTTGGGTCGTTTTGTTATCAACAGGGGATTTGAAATGTGTTTGGCCCTGTATCCAGTTAAAAACTGGGAGCCGCTCTTTAATGATATCAGCAAGCTGAACGAATTCGATCCTAAGGTGAGACAGTTCAGAAGAAACTTTTTAAACGGGGCAACTTTTGTGGAGCCAGATACGGCGGAAAGAATTTTAGTGCCACCGAATTTAAAAGAGTATGCCGGGCTGGAGAAGAATATCATTCTGGTTGCGGCCGTCAACAAATTAGAAATCTGGGATAGTAATAAGTACAAACAGCTCTTTGACTCATATTCACCGGAAGCATTTAGCGATCTGGCGAAAGATGTGATGGCGAAAGAAAACAACTAAACCGAAATCATGAGTGACCAAGTTTACCATGTTCCGGTTCTGTTAAACGAAGTCATCGAAGGTCTCCATATTAATCCGGATGGGATTTATGTGGATTGCACTTTTGGCGGCGGCGGACATTCAAAAGCCATTTTATCAAAACTTGGTACAAAGGGAAAGTTAATAGCCTTTGATCAGGATGACGATGCAAAAAATAATCTGCCCGATGACGAAAGATTAGTTTTTGTTTCACACAATTTTCGCCACTTGCAACGTTTTCTAAAACTCGAGGGTATTACAACGGTTGATGGTATTATGGCTGATCTTGGAGTGAGCAGCCACCAGTTCAACGAAGCGGAAAGAGGATTCTCTATTCGTTTTAATGCAGAACTGGACATGCGAATGGACCAGCGCCAAACCCTAACTGCCTTTGATGTGGTGCAGACCTATACTGAACAGCAATTGCATAAATTGTTTGAACAGTATGGAGAAGTAACCAATTCCAAAACTTTAGCTAAAACGATTGTTCAGGTTCGCAACAACGCATCATTAAAAACGATTGATGGTTTTAAGAATGCACTCCGTGAAATAGTAAAAGGAAATCCAAATAAGTACTTCGCCCAGGTTTTCCAGGCATTGCGTATTGAAGTGAACGACGAATTAGGTGTGTTAAAAGAAATGCTGCAACAAATTCCATCCTTGTTAAATCCCGGAGGGAGAGCAGTCATCATTACGTTTCATTCCCTTGAAGATAGATTGGTTAAGAATTTTTTCCGACGTGGTTCTTTTGAAGAACCCGAAGAGAATCCGTTTACCAATACGGTTCAGAAAAGCGTATTGAAAATAATAACAAAGAAACCGGTTGTGCCAACAGATAAAGAGATGAAGGAAAATCCGAGATCGAGAAGTGCAAAAAGCTGAGAGTGGCAGAAAAGATTTAATGGTGAAGATTGGATTTCGACAACAAATTATAATAGGACGGTAAGTATAATAAATAAAGGTGTTAAGATTTTTTGGAAGATCTATATCCTTTGAAATCAACCCTTCGATGAAAGTCGGAGAAATGAAAAACCCAAACTAACGAGCTAACAACTCATTATTATGCAGGAACAAGAAAATAAAAAAGAACAGGACCTGAATTCAACGCTAGTCAATACTGGCTGGAAGCGGTGGCTGAATTATCAGTCCATCGTAAAGCAGGTTCCGTTCTTTTTGTTCCTCGCAGTACTGGCAGTAGTTTATATCTACAATGGTCACTTAGCTGATAAGACCATTCGTAAAATAAATCAGACTGCTAAAGAAGTAAAAGAATTGAAGTACGAATATATATCGGTGAAGAGTAAAGTGATGTACCAGAGCAAGCAAAGTGAATTGATAAAAGCGGTAGAACCATTGGGATTAAAAGAATTGGTTGAGTCGCCGGTTGTGTTGAAGGATGTAGCTGTTACAGAATGATGATAGTTCGAAAAGCTCAGTAGCGAACTGGACGATGAAGAGTGCGACGCAACGAAGATGATCAGAGAACTGGACGATGACTAAAAAATCCTTTCGGACCGAAGTAAGAAAGGTGGACGGATACAACTAAACAACGAACACAACTAAAGGGCATTGGAAGTTAAACGTGACATACTGTGGAGAGTATATCTCAGTTTTATAGGTATAACAGTACTTAGCATATTTGTACTTGGCAGAGCTTTCTACATTCAAAAATTTCAGGGAAGCCATTGGCGTAGCATGAGTGACAGCTTGCATCAACGTTTTGTCGCCCTCGAAGCTGAAAGAGGAACCATTTATAGTGAAGATGGTCAGATGCTCAGCACTTCTATTCCTATTTTTGATATTTACTTAGATTTTAATGCAGATGGTTTAATAGAAAAGAAAGGAAAACGTTTTCATGAAAACGTTGATTCATTTGCTATAAACCTGTCTGAATATTTTGCAGATAAATCTTCCGCACAATATAAAAAAGAATTGAAGGCTGCTTTCAATAAGCATGAAAGATACTATCCGCTTAAAAAGAAATTAAATTTTGAAGATTATAAAGCTTTCCGTGAGTTTCCCTTTGTAAAAATGGGAAAAAATAGAAGTGGTGTAATTGTGGAAGTAACTACAAGACGGGAAACTCCTTTTGGGTTATTAGCAAATCGTACTATCGGTTTGTCAAGAGAATTTAAAGACGAGAACAACAAAGCTAAAAAGCAGAATGTTGGTTTGGAGAAAAGTTATGATACATTATTAAGTGGTAGTGATGGATTGAAGTTGGTACGTTATATAGCTGGTGGTACTGCTATTCCTATCGAGGGTTCTCAAACTGATCCAGTACACGGAAAAGATATCTATACAACGATTGATGTAAACATTCAGGATATTACAGAAACAGCATTGATGCGAATGATGTTGCAATGTGAAGGTCCATATGGTACAGCCATAGTAATGGAAACGAGTACAGGAAAAATAAAGGCGATGGCAAACCTTGGTCGTCGTTCAGATGGAACGTATGGTGAAGATGATAATTATGCACTACGAGTAACAGAGCCAGGGTCTACCATAAAATTAGCCACACTATTATCTGTGTTAGAAAAAGGAACTAGTAAGATTACGGATATGGTGGAAGTAGGCGGTGCCGGAAGAAAAGAAGTAGCTGGTAAAATGGTAACGGATGCAGAAAGGCACAGAGCAACTTCACTTTCTGTACAAGGATGTTTTGCTCATAGTTCTAATGTAGGTATGAGTATGTTGGCTTATAAAGCATTTGGAAACAATCCTTCTGAGATCAAAGATTATTATCAAAAATTTCATTTGACTTCAAGATCACCAATTGATTTAACGAATGTACCTAAGCCGACAATGGCACCACTTTCTACTAAAGGTGGCGAAGCTGGTTTACATAATATGTTATGGATGAGTTTTGGATATGCAGTACAAGTAAGTCCGTTGCATACACTTACATTATATAATGCTGTTGCAAACAATGGCAGAATGATGAAACCTTATCTCGTTAATAATATACAGAGCAACGGGATTGTTACAAAACAGATTCAGCCAATAGTCTTAGAAGAAAATATATGTAGGCCAGAAGTTATTGCGGCAGCAAGAGCCTCAATGGAACAAACGGTAACAGACGGAACTGCAACAAGAGTTTTTAAAGGAGTTCCATTTGCGATTGCTGGTAAAACCGGGACTTCACATGTGGCGGATGGGCCTATCAAATATAGTCATGGTGTTTACCAGGCATCGTTTGTAGGATATTTTCCGGCAGATAAGCCACAATATACTTGTATAGTTCTTGTTCGTACAAAACCACATGCAGCTTCGCATTATGGTGGTACGGTTGCAGCACCAGTTTTCCGAGAGATAGCTACAAAGCTTTATGCAATGTATGTTGACAAAAAAGATGCATCACAGTATGCGGCAACAAAAGACAGCTCTGGATTTTATTATGCAGGTTATGCTAATGATATAAAAAATGTGTACCAATCAATGAAAATGAAGTATGCAGATTCTGTGGCGCAAAATAATTGGGCAACGGTGTATGCAAAAAATACCCAGCCTGTGGTGAAAGCGACAACAGTTCGTCAGAAAGTAATGCCGAATGTAAGAGGTATGGGTTTAAAAGATGCTGTTTATCTATTGGAAAATATGGGATTGAAAGTAGCAATAAGAGGTAAAGGAAAAATCACTATGCAATCTGTTGCACCAGGAACTGAATTGTCAAAAGGTATAACGGTAATATTGGAGTTAAGTTAAACTAATGAATAAAAATTAACTGTGTTATTGAGCGATGTATTATATAAAGTGAGTTTAAAGTTGGTGGATGGTAATACATCAGTGGAAGTAAAGGATTTACAGATTGATTCGAGAAAGTTAAAAACGGGAAGTGTATTTGTAGCAATAAGAGGAGGAGCGGCAGACGGTCATCAGTTCATTGAGAAAGCGATAGAGAATGGAGCAACGGTTATTGTTTGCGAAGAGTTGCCTGCTAATAAAAAAGAAGTAGTCACTTATGTGCAGGTAGAAAACAGCGCAATAGCAGCAGCCTTGATGGCAAATAATTTTTTCGGAAAGCCATCAGAGAAAGTGAAACTGGTAGGTGTGACAGGAACAAATGGGAAAACGACAATTGCGACATTATTATATAAGCTCTTTACAAGTTTGGGATATAAATGTGGATTGCTAAGCACTGTAGAAAATCAAATTGGTGAAACAGTAGTGCCAGCCACTCATACCACACCGGATGTTATCAGTCTAAATTATTTATTAGGCCAGATGGTAGAAGCAGGCTGCACTCATGTTTTCATGGAAACAAGTTCACATGCAGTGCATCAACACAGAACAACCGGTTTGGAATATGCAGGCGGCATTTTCAGCAATATCACTCATGATCACCTTGATTATCATAAAACTTTTGATGAGTATATCCGGGTGAAGAAATCCTTCTTTGATTCATTATCATCAACGGCATTCGCCATCAGTAATGCAGATGATAAAAGAGGAACGGTAATGTTGCAGAATACAAATGCAAAAAAATATTACTACAGTTTGAAAACGGTTGCTGAATTCAAAGGAAAGATTTTGGATAACAATCTGAGTGGTTTGATGATGACGGTGAATGAAGTGGAAGTACATTTTAGATTGATCGGTGAATTCAATGCATACAATCTGTTGGCGGTTTATGGAGCTGCAATTTGTTTGGGAGAAGATAAACAAGAAGTGCTAACTGCTTTGAGTATGCTTACAGGTGCAGAAGGAAGATTTGATTATTCAGTTTCGCCAAAAGAGAAACTGATTGCTATAGTTGATTATGCACACACACCGGATGCTTTATTGAATGTGTTGGCAACTATAAAGAAATTGAAAAAAGGGTTTGAGCAAGTGATAACAGTTGTTGGCTGTGGAGGTGACAGGGACAGAACGAAAAGACCAGTGATGGCAGAAGCTGCATGTGAGCATAGCGACAGAGTAATTTTTACCAGTGACAATCCGAGAAGTGAAGATCCGGCACAGATAATAAAAGATATGGAAGAGGGATTGGCAGTGTCGTATAAAAGGAAATATATCTCAATTGTTGATAGGAAAGAAGCGATAAAGACGGCAATCAGTTTAGCAAATCCTGAAGATATTATTCTGATTGCAGGAAAGGGACATGAGAAATATCAGGAAATAAATGGAGTGAGAAATCACTTTGACGATAAAGAAATAGTGAAAGAGATGTTTGAAGTGTTAGATAAATAAACGAAGAAACCAAATACCAAAAATGCTGTATCACTTATTTGAATGGTTAAATAGTGAAGGAATAAATTTCCCTGGAAGCAGGCTCTTTGGCTTTATTACTTTCCGATTGTTGTTGGCGGTATTGTTGTCTTTGTTTATTACCACTTTCTACGGAAAGAAATTAATTAAGTTCCTACAAAAAAAGCAGATCAGCGAAAGCATTCGTGAAGAGGGGTTGGCAGGCGAAGAAAGTAAAACAGGAACACCAACAATGGGTGGGATTATTATCATCCTGGCCATTATCATACCAACTCTTTTACTGGCAGATTTGACAAAAGTATATGTGCAACTGATGTTGATCAGTACAGTTTGGATGGGCATCATCGGTTTTATTGATGACTATTTGAAACTAAGAGGAAAAAGATTGGCGCAGCAAAAAGGGGAGCAATACAAAAAAGGTGGAAGTGATGGTTTGGCAGGGTGGTTTAAAATTTTAGGACAGGTTGGATTAGGTATCACGGTTGGAGCAACACTTTATTTTAACAGCGAAGTAAAAATTTGGAGAGAGTATGTAGGAAAAGTGCCGCCAACTGAAACCTCAGTTTTTTCGAGAGATGTGAATGGTAAAACAAAATATTTCGTTGAGGCGAATTCGGCAACAATAACTACTATTCCCTTTGTAAAGAATCATGAGTTTAACTACTCAAAGTTATTGCCTGAATCGTGGAGAGATTATACATGGGTTCTTTACATATTGGTTGTGATTTTTATAATCACTGCAGTTTCGAACGGTTCGAATCTAACGGATGGGCTCGATGGTTTGGCTACGGGTACATCAGCGATAATTGGAGTACTGCTCGGCATATTCGCTTATGCAAGTGGCAATCTGGTCTTTGCTGATTATTTAAACATCATGTACATACCAAACCTTGGTGAGCTGTCCGTTTTTATTGCGGCAATGATTGGAGCTTGTATAGGTTTCTTATGGTACAACTCGTATCCGGCGCAAATATTTATGGGTGATACAGGCAGTTTGACATTGGGAGGAATCATTGCATCGCTGGCAATCATTGTTCATAAAGAATTGTTGATTCCGATTTTCTGTGGTGTGTTTTTCGTAGAAACGATTAGTGTGATGTTACAGGTGGGATATTTCAAATACACAAAAAGAAAATTTGGAATAGGAAGAAGAATGTTTTTAAAAGCACCGCTGCATCATCACTATCAGGTAAAAGGATATCATGAAGTGAAAATTGTAACAAGGTTCTGGATTGTGACGGTGTTGTTGGTAGTGTTGAGTATTGCAACATTAAAGATGAGATAGAAATTGACTTTGAATAAAAAGTTTATTGAAAAACCAAGACGAGTCTGTAACCGAGAAAACTAAAGTTCTGATTTAACCGAATTGTGGTGCAGTTGTATTTGAATCCAATACTTATGAAGAATCATGTTCCGTACAATGATTTTGAACATGATTAAAAGGTTTGTCATATTAGGAGGTGGTGAAAGTGGTGTAGGTTCTGCACTACTGGCGAAGCAACAGGGATATGATGTGTTTCTTTCGGATGGAAGTTCTTTGAAAAATGAGTATCGTAACGAGTTGATGAATGCCGGAATTGCTTTTGAAGAAGGCAAACATTCATCAGAAAAAATTCTGAATGCAGATGAAGTGATGAAAAGTCCTGGTATTCCTGAAAAAACGGAGATAATGAAGTTGATCCGAGAAAAAGGAATACAGGTGATAAGTGAAATGGAGTTGGCTTACCGGTTTAAAGGCGAAAGCAAAATAATTGCAATCACCGGAAGTAATGGAAAGACAACGACAACAGCAATGACTTATCATATTTGTCACGAAGCTGGTCTTGATTGTGCGATGGTAGGAAATATCGGTGATTCATTCGCAAGAAGAATAGCTGAAGATCCATCGGCACTTTATGTGGTAGAGGTTAGCAGTTTTCAATTGGATGATATAATAACCTTCAGACCGGACATTGCCATCCTGACAAATATTACAGAAGACCATCTAGACCGTTACGATTACAAATTTGAGAATTATATAAAAAGTAAGTTTCGAATAATAATGAATCAAAAAGCAACAGATCATTTTATTTATTGCTGCGATGATGAAGTAACTATGGAATATCTAAACAAATTCAATATTCAATCTAACCAACTGCCAATCAGTATGAAAAAAGAATTACCAAACGGCGCATTTATTAAAGACGGGGACATGTACGTAAGAACAGGACAAGATTTTACAACAATGAGTGTATTTGATTTTGCTTTAAAAGGAAAGCATAATCAGTATAATACAATGGCAGCTTGTGTGGCAGCAACAACTCTCGACATCCGGAAAGAAAAAATTCGTGATGCGGTGCAAAATTTTCAAAGTCTTGAGCATCGGATGGAACATGTAGCAACAGTTCGGGGAGTTGAATTTATTAATGACAGCAAAGCAACCAATGTAAACTCTACTTGGTATGCTTTGGAAAGTATGACCAAGCCAACCATTTTGATTTTGGGCGGTGTTGATAAAGGAAATGATTATTCACTAATTCAAGAATTGGTGAATGAAAAAGTAAAAGCAATCATTTGTCTTGGAACAGATAATAGAAAGATACATGAGGCATTTGGAAACAAGGTGAGTACGATAGTTAATACGTCAACATCAGCAGAAGCAGTACATGCAGCTTTTCATTTTGCTGACAAAGGCGATGTTGTTTTATTAAGTCCTGCTTGTGCAAGTTTTGATTTGTTTAAGAATTATGAAGACAGAGGCAATCAGTTTAAACAAGTAGTAAAAGATTTGTGAGAAAAGTTAGCAGTTGGCAATTTGCAGTTAGAAACGCTAAAGTAATATGGGCACATTCAAGGATTTAATAGTTTATAAAAAAGCATTTGCATTAGCTATGGAGATTTTTGAAATGACTAAAAGTTTTCCAAAGGAAGAAAAGTATTCTTTGATAGATCAAATAAGGAGGAGTTCAAGGTCAGTATGTGCAAATTTGGGCGAAGGGTATAGGAAAAGAAGATATGTAGCTCATTTTGTTGCTAAAACAACTGATAGTGATATGGAAAACACTGAAACACAGGTTTGGTTGGATTTTAGTTTTGCTTGTAAGTACATAACAGACGAAATATATAATGACAAACAAGCTAAAAGTGAAGAAGTAGGAAGATTATTACAGGACATGATTATAAACCCAAAAAAATATGGAAGTGTGCAATAGCAGGGAACTGCAAATTGCCAACTGCCAACTTCAAAAATGGATGTAGCAAAAGACATACGATTTAGTGGTTTGAGGAATTCCTTCAATACCAATAATCTTATCAGCAAAACAAAAGGCGATAAGGTTATCTGGGCATTGGTGGTGTTACTTACATTAGTTTCATTATTGGCTGTTTACAGTGCAACAGGTTCTTTGGCTTACAAAAACTATAAAGGCAATACGGAGATATATCTTTTCAAACAGATTGCTTTTATCCTCGTTGGTATAATGGTCATTTATTTTGCACATCTTGTTAATTACACTTTTTATTCAAGAGTTGCAAAAATTGCATTTGGCATATCACTGGTGTTGTTATTCTATACATTATTTTTTGGAGTGAAGATGAATGAAGGAAGTAGGTGGATTCGTTTGCCATTGATCAATATGACAATGCAGACTTCTGACTTTGCAAAGCTGGCACTCTTCATGTATCTCGCAAGATTACTTAGCAAGAAGCAGGATGTAATTAAGGATTTCAAAAAAGGATTTATTCCGGTTATCACACCAGTAGCATTGACTTGTATACTTATTGCCCCGGCTAATTTATCTACAGCATTGCTATTGGGAGCAAGTTGTTTATTGTTATTATTTATCGGAAGAGTAAGTACAAAGCATATTCTAGCTACTATTGGAATTGCGTTGATACCAATTGTGTTTCTTATTTCAGCAGCGGTAATGCGGCACGGAAAAACAACGAATGATGATGTAGTTGCTCCGGTAAAGAAAACGTCTTCTACATTATTTGGCCGTGTGGATACATGGATTGGTAGAATGGAAAGCTTTATCTATGGAAGTAAGCAAACAGATAATGATGCATACCAAGTGAATCAAGCAAAAATTGCTATTGCCAATGGCGGAATATTTGGTGTGGGTCCGGGTAATAGCACAACAAGAGATTATTTGCCACAGGCATACAATGATTTTATTTATGCAATTATCATTGAAGAGTACGGATTAGTTGGCGGCGCATTCATCATGTTTATTTATTTGGTATTTCTATACAGATGTATACGGATTTTTAAACGATGCCCTTTTGCATTTGGTGCATTTCTAGCATTGGGTTTAAGTTTTACGCTGGCAATACAGGCAGTTGCAAACATGGCGGTAACGGTGAATTTGTTTCCGGTAACGGGAGTTACGCTGCCATTGGTAAGTATGGGTGGAACAAGTTTCATTTTTACCTGTCTTGCTATTGGAATTATTTTAAGTGTGGCAAGAAATGCAGAACAGTTGGAAGGAAAAACTGTAGCTGAATATATAAAATAACTGAGTTGCATGAGTAAGAGAGTGATAATAGCAGGAGGTGGAACCGGTGGACATATTTTCCCGGCAATTGCAATTGCTAACGCATTGAGGAAGATTGATGAAAAAATTGAAATACTCTTTGTTGGGGCGAAGGGGAAAATGGAAATGGAAAAAGTGCCGCAGGCAGGATATAAAATTGAAGGGTTAGATATTGCAGGTTTCAATCGAAGTTCTTTGATAAAAAATATCGGACTACCATATAAACTGGCAAAAAGTTTTTTAATGGTTCGTTCCATTGTAAAAAGATTTAAACCAGATGCTGTGATCGGTGTAGGAGGTTATTCAAGTTTTCCGGTGCTGAGAGTAGCACAAGCAAAAAGGATTCCCACTTTTATACATGAGTCAAATTCATTTGCGGGTAAATCAAATATGATGCTTGGTAAAAAAGCTACAAAGATTTTTACTGGCACTGATGGGATGGAAAAGTTTTTCCCTAAGGAGAAGATAATGGTAACGGGTAACCCAGTAAGAAAGGCAATTACTGAAGCATTGGTTTCTAGAAAAGAAGGGATAGAATTTTTTTCGCTAGAGGAATCAAAAACAACCGTGCTGGTAGTCGGTGGTAGCCTTGGGGCAAAATCAATTAACGAAGCCATTGATAAAGGTTTAGATGAATTGTTAGTTGCAGGATTACAGATCATCTGGCAAACAGGTAAACCATATGCTGAAAAAGGAAAACAAAGAGCAGCAGGTAAGCAAGGAGCTTGGGTAAATGAATTTATTACACAAATGGAATATGCTTATGCTGCTGCAGATATAGTAGTAGCAAGAGCAGGAGCAATGACGGTGGCTGAATTATGTGTAGCAAAAAAACCAGTGTTGTTTGTTCCTTATCCGTTTGCAGCAGAAGATCACCAGACGGTGAATGCAATGGCACTGATAAAAAAGAATGCTGCGCTGATGGTAAAAGATACAGAAGCAAAGCAGAAGCTGGTCTTTATGACAATTGAACTGGCAAAGGATAAAGGCAAGCAGGAAGAACTCGAAACTAATATTTCAAAATTGGCAATAACGGATGCAGATGTGAAAGTTGCCGAAGAAATTTTAAAACTGATTTAAGTCACCTTGAGCACAACAAACAATACTGTCCTTATGAATGCTCCCTTTCGAGGGATTGACAAACTGAATGAAGTGTATTTTATCGGAATCGGAGGAATCGGCATGAGTGCAATTGCCAGATTCTTCCATGCTGGGGGAGTAAAAGTGAGTGGTTACGATAAAACACCAACCGTACTAACAAATGAATTGGAAGCAAGTGGCATTGCTGTTCATTACACAGCTAATGTTGAATTGATTCCAAAAAAAGTTGACTTGGTTATTTACACACCGGCTATTCCAGCAGAACAAGAAGAGCTTGTGTACTACAGACAGAATGGTTACAAAGTGGTAAAGAGAAGTGATGTGTTGCAGATTATAACAGAAAGTTCTTTTAATATATGTATAGCAGGTACTCATGGCAAAACGACGATTACCACAATGGTAGGTCACTTGCTTCGACACAGTGGATTTGGTTGCAATGCTTTTCTTGGTGGAATTGCAGTGAATTACGGAACCAATTTCTGGAGCAGTGAAAAAAATATATGTGTGATCGAGGCAGATGAATACGACAGAAGTTTTCTGAAATTAAGTCCGGATGTGGCCATCATTACAGCAATGGATGCCGATCATCTGGATATATACGGTACAGCAGTGGCGATGGAAGATGCTTTTATTGATTTCAGTAAAAGAGTGAGGTCTGGCGGATTAGTGGTGAAGCAGTTCGGTTTGAAAAGAGGAAAAGAGTTAGTGGCTGATAATGCACTAACCTACAGTTTGCAAAATGAAAGTGCCGATATATATGCTGCTAATATCAGAATGATGAATGGAAGTTATGAGTTTGATGTAATGATAAAAGATAATGTGCTGGAGAATGTGAAACTGAATATGGGTGGAATGCACAATGTTGAAAATGCTATTGCAGCAATTACAGTAGCTAGTTCTTTGGGAATTGAAAATGAAAAAATCAAAGCGGCGGTAGAAAGCTTTAAAGGGGTAAAAAGAAGATTTGAATATGTTATCAAAAATGACCGTCTGGTTTTTATTGATGACTATGCTCATCACCCAGAAGAGTTAAGAGCTTTAATCAACGGAGCAAAAACATTGTTCAAACAAAAAAAATGTACGGTGATATTTCAACCACACCTGTACAGCAGAACAAGGGATTTGGCTGATGGCTTTGCAGAAGTATTAGGACTGGCAGACGAAGTGATTTTGCTGCCGATTTATCCTGCTAGAGAGTTACCGATTGAAGGAGTAAGCAGCGAAATGATTCTGGAGAAAATGAATATGGAGAGAAAAAAAGTTATGACAAGCGAAGAATTGATGAAGTGGATGAGAAGTGATTTTAGTAAAACATTGAATAAAGAGTTTGGTGAAATAATAATAACAGCAGGAGCAGGAGATATTGATATGATAGTTGAACCGCTAAAAAATGAATTAAAAGATATCTAAAAAGTGAACGCAAAAACAACGATAAGAAAAGTATTATTTATAGCAATATGGCTTTGCATTGGCGGAGGCATGGTTTCGTTGTTGTTGGCTGCTATCACCAAAAAGAATAACGGACTGTGCAAAGACTATACAATTACGATCGAAGGAGCTAAGAATAATCTTTTTATTGATAATAAAGATGTAGAGCAATTACTTTTTAAAGCAACAAAAGGCCCTATAAAAGGCGATCCCGTTGCTGCATTCAATTTATATGAACTCGAACTGATGCTCGAAAAGAATACCTGGATTGATGAGGCGGATATGTATTTCGATAATAAAGATGTATTGCATGTAACAATAACGGAGAAAGAACCAATTGCAAGAATCTTTACAACAGAAGGGAATACATTCTATATAAATGATAATGGAAAGAAGATGCCATTGTCAGACAAGATGAGTGCAAGAGTACCGGTGTTTACTGGTTATACTGACAATAAGAAAATGAATGCTGCTGATAGTTTATTCTTAAAACAAGTAACAAATGTTGCAAGATTTATTAGTAATGATTCTTTCTGGATGTCGCAGGTAGCACAGATCGATATTACTGCTGATAGAAATTTTGAAATGGTTCCATTAGTTGGCAATCACCTGGTGAAATTGGGTAATGGCGAAAACATTGAGCAGAAGTTTAACAGACTGTTGGTGTTTTACAAACAGGTATTAAGTAAAACTGGTTTTGATAAGTATAAAGTTATTGATGTACAATATAAAGGCCAGGTAGTGGTTTCAAAATCTGCTTTAGATCAGAAAGTGGATGCTGAACAACTGAAAAAGAATGTAGAAAAGCTATTACGTCAATCGGCAGATGCAGAAAAAGAAGCATCGCCAAAAGTGATGCCGGCTATTATCAAGTTAGAAAAAGATTCCACATTAAGTAATGATCCTGCACTTGAAGATTTAAAGAGAACTAACCCTGAGAAGAATAGCAATCCTAACCCTGTGAAATCTTCTTTACCAAAAGAAGAGGAAAACCTACCTGCCGGCAAGGCAGAGAAAGTGGAAAAACAGAAACCCGAAGAAAAACATGAAAATTCAAAACCGGAAAAGAAAAAACCTAAAGCCGTAATGCCGCCAAAGGTGCCGGTGGAGCAGGATCATGGATATAATTAAAATGAATAAGAACTATTTCGATAAAAACAACAACAACTAAAAACAACAATTATGAACAACGAACAACCCATTATTGTCGGCTTGGACATTGGAACAACCAAGATTGCAGTAATTGCCGGAAGAAAAAATGAGTACGGCAAGCTGGAGATCCTTGGTTTTGGAAAAGCCAACTCCAACGGTGTGAAGCACGGACAGGTGCTCAACATTGATGAAACCATCAAAGCCATCAGAAGTGCTTTGGAAAACTGCTTTGCTTCCAATCCTAGTCTTGATGTAAATGAAGTGTATGTTGGTATTGCCGGACATCACATTAAAAGTTTGCAGACAAGAGGTGATATTGTAAGACAAAGAACAGATGAAGAGATCACTCAAAAAGAAATTGATCAGCTGATTGACGATCAGTACAAAACATATATCCCTGCGGGAGATCAGATCATTGATGTGATACCACAGGAATTTACAGTAGATAATTTTCCTAATATAGCTAACCCGATTGGTTATGGTGGAGTTAAGATTGGAGCCAACTTCCATATCATCACAGGGGATAAGAATGCAATCAGGAATATAAATCGCAGTGTTGAGAAAGCCGGACTGATTACAAAAGATTTAGTATTACAACCATTAGCTTCTTCTTCTGCCGTAATGGGTCAAGAAGATCTTGAAGCAGGTGTTGCTATAGTTGATATCGGTGGTGGTACAACGGACCTTGCTGTTTTCTACGAAGGAATTTTAAAACATACTGCTGTTATTCCTTTTGCAGGAGAAAATATTACCAACGATATTAAAACTGGACTGGGTGTTTTAAAAACACAGGCTGAGCAAATGAAAGTACAGTTTGGTAGCGCATTGGCAAACGAAGCAAAAGCAAATGCATATATCACTATTCCTGGATTAAGAGGAATGCCAGCAAAAGAAATCAGTGTAAAGAATCTTGCAAATATCATTCAGGCAAGAATGAGTGAGATCATGGATTTTGTTACCTATCATTTAAAGCAGGTTGGTTTAGAAAATAGAATGTTAAATGGTGGTATCATCTTAACAGGTGGTGGTTCACAATTAAAACATCTGATACAATTAACAGAATATGTTACCGGTTTACCAGCAAGAATTGGTTTTCCGAACGAACATCTGGCTGGCGGCCATATCGAAGAATTGGCAAAGCCAACTTATTCTACTTGTATCGGACTTATTCTTAAAGGGTATGATGATTTCGAACATAACAGAAAAATGTTTGATAAAGAATACAAGAAAATGGATGTGCCATCAGCTTTAAAAAATAATGGTGCTGAAGAAGTTGTTGTAGAAACAGAAGAAGAGGTGAATGAAAATGAGATGGCTCGACGTAAAAACCTTACTGGCTTCTGGGGCAAATTCAAAGACAGGATCATTGATCTGTTCAAAGAAGAAGAAGATAAGCACTTGTAAGAATAGTAAACTGTTTAAAGAAAATAACTAACCCAATTGTCAATAGCTTTTGAAGTCTGATAAGATTAAGAGAGCTTAAATTCAACACTATGATACATTTCGATTTGCCTAAAGAAAAATCATCCATACTCAAAGTAATCGGAGTTGGCGGCGGCGGCGGCAATGCTGTCAACTTCATGCATAGCCAGGAAATAGACGGCGTAAACTTTATTATTTGTAATACAGATTCGCAAGCATTAGCTAATAGTGGTATACCAAATCGAATTCAACTTGGTCCACATCTTACGCAAGGTTTAGGTGCTGGTGCTAATCCTGAGATTGGTCGTCAGGCTACAGAAGAATCTTTGGAAGAAATAAAAAAGATTCTTGAAGTAAATACAAAGATGGCTTTCATCACTGCAGGAATGGGTGGTGGTACAGGCACTGGTGGTGCACCCATCATTGCTAAAATTTGTAAAGATCTTGGCATTCTTACAGTAGGTATCGTTACCACTCCTTTTGCTTACGAGGGAAAGAAACGTCAACTACAAGCGGAAGAAGGAATAAAAACATTAAAGGGATATGTAGATACATTGCTTGTCATTAGCAATGATAAACTGCGTCACCAGTTCGGTAATTTAAAAATGAGGGAAGCATTTGAAAAAGCGGATAATGTATTGGCAACTGCTGCTAAATGTATTACCGATGTAATCAATAGCACTGGTCAAATCAATGTTGACTTTGCA
>Ga0209063_1000643_pt1 | contig 21343 bp, 17 predicted proteins | sample KloWWTmeKNB19Kit_FD_187177 | JGI IMG/M metagenome (GOLD analysis project Ga0209063, IMG submission 187177) | Active sludge microbial communities from Klosterneuburg, Austria, studying microevolution and ecology of nitrifiers - Klosterneuburg... | ecosystem: Engineered > WWTP > Aerobic digester >... | reverse complement strand
TTGGACCACCGTACAGTGATCACCCTTGCAAGCATTAAGGCGCTGGACTTTTGGAAGAAGCGATATCCGAAGGCAGTTGTGATCGGGTGATCACAGTCCTTCCACGTACCGCCTATCATTCGCCAACCGCGGCACCTTGCTTTGCGCATCGTTCATGCCGCGCGCTTTCATCCAATTCGCGAATGCGCCCCTAGGCAAAGCGGTGATCACCAAAGGCCGTAACACCTTCCCTGTGATAAGGTCCTTGTAATAAGGGTTCCTCAGTTGCAAGGTTTTATCGATCCTGTCCGCAAATTCTTGAAGCTCTGACGGCTGCACTGCGAACTCAATGAACCACTCATGAAAGGGCAGTCCCTCGGTCGGGGATAGCTGCGGGGCCACGGTGAACTCAGCCACCTCGCACCTTACTTGGGCCATCGCATCCTTCAGTGCTCCTTCCACTTCTTCTGCGATCACATGTTCGCCGAAGGCACTGGTGTAATGTTTCGTTCGACCAGTTACGACAATGCGTGGCGGAGTGAGTGAAACGAACTTGATGGTATCACCGATCTCGTAACCCCATAGGCCGGCGTTGGTATATAGTACCAATGCGTATTGCACACCCAATTCCACCTCGGATATGGAAAGTGGCTTTTGCTCGTGTGGCTTTTCCTGCGTTGCGTCGTTGCGTACTTGGCTGCCGGAGTGCATGCGTTGCGTTTCACCCCCGCCTTCAACTGGAAGAAACCCGAAATAGATCCCGTTATCCAACACCAGCAACAAGCCTTCTTCGTTGCTCTTGTCCTGATAGGCGATAAATCCCTCGCTTGCCGGGAAGAGTTCAACGCTTGGCACACTTCCACCGATCAAGGTTTCCATGCGGCTGCGGTAGGGCGCATAGTTCACTCCACCGTACACGAAGAGGGAGAAATTCGGGAATACCTCACGCACATTGGCTTTACCGGTACGGGTCAACACGCGTTCAAAATACATCTGCACCCAAGCCGGAATGCCGCTGATCAGTCGCATGTCCGCGCCAATGGTTTCACCAACGATAGCATCCACTTTCGCCTCCCAGTCCAAAATGGTGTTGGTGGCATAACTGGGCATACGATTCTTCAAGAGGTAGCGTGGGACGTGGTTCGCAACGATGCCGCTCAACCGGCCCGAAGGGATCACTCTGGACCGATCCAACACCGGGCTACCCTGCAGGAAGATCATCTTTCCATCCACGAACTCCGAACGACCGCTGTGGGCGATGTACGCCAACAACGCCCTGCGAGCGCTGCCGATGTGGTTGGGCAAACTATCCTTGGTGATCGGGATGTATTTCGCGCCGCTCGTGGTGCCACTGGTCTTGCAGGAATAAAGCGGTTTACCCGGCCACAGCACATTCTCTTCGCCAGCCACTACACGGTCGATATAGGGCTTGAGCGCCTCGTAATCGCGCAACGGCACCGCACTTACGAGACCGGCATGATCATGTACATCTGCCAGTCCATGGTCCTTTCCAAAGATCGTTTTGGCACCCTTGCGCAACAGTCCTTGCAACACGTTCCGTTGTGTGTCCACAGGTTCCAAGGCACGCCGCATCACCGCCGCAGTAACACGTTTGGCGTAAGGCTTAGCGAATGTGCTCTTAAGGCTCATTTCTTCTTGTCAGTGCCTCAACTTGCCCTTTCGACCTTGACCCCTTGTGTCTTGTATCTTGGGTCTTGCCTTTGCCTCCTGCCCTTGCTACTGGCCCTGATCTCTGCGCCTGTTCGTGATCTTTCATTGAAAGACCATGTACCCTTGCGGATCCACCGGTTCACCGTTCAACCAAAGTTCGAAATGCAAATGGGGGCCGGTGGTGAGTTCGCCGCTGTTGCCCACAATAGCGATGGCCTCACCCGCCTTCACCTTATCACCTACTTTCTTGAGCAATACGCTGTTGTGCTTGTACAAGCTTAGGAGGTCGTTCCCATGCTGTATCGCCAACACATGCCCGGCATCGGTGGTCCAAGCCGCAAGGGTTACCGTTCCAGCCAAACATGCTTTTACCGCAGCATTGGCCTTGGTTACGATGTCGATGCCGAAATGGTCTTGTCTGCGGTCGAAAGCGCTTGTTACGATGCCACGAAGCGGTGGAAAGAAGAAGATCCCGGCAAGCTCGCGTCGGTCCGAGGTGGCCCTTCCCTCGTTCAAACTGTAGGCCTCTTCCTTGGCAATACGCGCCCTCAGCAGACTATCCGCTCGACTTGGCTCCAAGTCAGCCGCATCGGGTTTTGCTGCCAACGGGGCGAACAGGTTCGCGCTGTCCGCCTTCAATTCCCCGCTCAATACCATTCTCAAGTTCTCCACGTACAGATCACGCGCTGCCACTTGCAATTCCAAGGAATCCGCTTTAAGCAGGCCGAGATAAGCGTTTCGCTTGGTCTCCTGATCGGAATAGCCGGGTATGTATCGTTTCAGTGGGGTGAATACGATCACGGCGGTAACAAAAGCGCCATATGCGGTGAACGCCCCTATCGCAAGCAACAGCACGTTGAGCCGATTGAGCCGCATGCTGAATCGCTCCTCGAACGTGCTGTCGTTGATCAGCAACAAGCGATACTTGTTCTTCAGCTTGCGCAGCCACTTCAATTTTTGGCCCTTGGCCGGGGCTGAAGGAGTTAGGGGCATCGCGTGCAAATATCGTTGCTGCCGATCCGAACATGGTTATTGGACCAAGACGAAATGCCAAGGAACCGCACTCGAACTCCATTCGACCAACCGACCGAAGTGATGACCCGGATGCAATTTCCAGCGCGCCCGAACGTTCAGGTCCGGTTGCTTGGAATATCTTCGCGCGTTCGTGCCAATACACGTTCTACCTCCCTTGTTGCAGCGCATACCATATAGAACCTTGGCCCCTCTCATGTTGGTGGCCACCCTGCTACTCGGTTGTTCCCAGAACAAGGATGGGGTGATCAACCGAGCATTCCACCGTCTTACCGCGCGTGACAACGGCTGGTTCAATGCCAATGAAAAGCTGAAGGAGGTGGTCACCGGGATCGAAACAGCGCACGTGGACGACTACGACCAAGTGCTGCCACTTTTCATCTACGGAACGCCGGACCAAGCCAAAAGCGCAACCCCGGAACTGGAGAAGTGCATAGACAAGTGCTCCCTTGTGATCGAGCGGCACTCCATGAACATTGGGGGAAAGGAGCGGAACAAGTGGATGGACGACACGTGGTTCGTTCTGGCCAAAAGCCAATTCTACAAAGGGAACTACTACGAGGCCGAGCGTGGCTTCACGTACGTGAGCCGCCGCTTCAAGGATGGCGATAGAAAGCTGGAAAGTCTCGTTTGGCTCGCTCGCACCGCGATCCAATTGGAGCAGTACGGTAAGGCCCAAAGCGCATTGGACCAGATCACGGACGAGAAGAAGCTGCCCAAGAAGTTCGATCTTGGTGAACTCGCTGCCGTGCAAGCCGAATTGGACTTGAAACGCGGCAAGGTGGATGATGCCATCGTTCACTTGGAGTCCGCCATTCCCAAAGCCAATAAGAAGAAGGAACGCGTGCGGTGGTCATTCATCCTTGGTCAACTGTACCAAGTCAAGAGCTTGGACGAGAAGGCCATTGCCCAATTCGCGAAAGTGGTGAAGATGAACCCGCCCTACGAAATGGCGTTCCAAGCGGAGATCTTCCAGGTCCTTGCATTCAACCGTGGCGATAGCAAAAGCTTGCGGAAGAAGCTGAAGCGCATGTTACGTGACAACAAGAACATCGACCATTTCGACATGTTGCACTACGCCGTGGCGGACCTGGACATGAAGGAACGGAAACAGCCCGAAGCCATTGTGCAACTGGAGATCAGCGCAAGGGTCAGCACGACTGACCAGAAACAAAAGACCAAGACCTTCCTGAAGCTGGCCGATATCTACTTCGATGATCGGGAATACAAGAGCGCCCAGCAGTACTACGATAGCACCCAGACCTTGATGGCCGAGACCCACCCGCGGTTGGAGGAAGTGAAGACACGGGCCCGCGTTCTTGGAGAACTGGTGGAACAACTGGCCATTATACAGCTGGAAGACAGCTTACAGGAATTGAGCAAGTTGGATGAAAAGGACTTGGAGAAGAAGATCCGAGGTATGATCCGTGATCGTGAGCAAGAAGAAGCGGAAAAGGAACAGGCCGAGGAGGAGGCACGCGCGAGGCTCGATGCCGCACCACCACCTGCGAACAAGCCGCCCACCACCGGTGGACGAGGGGCTTGGTACTTCTATGACCCGCAGCAGATCGCACGTGGCCAGACCGACTTCCGCAAGAAGTGGGGACCCCGCAAGTTGGAAGATGATTGGCGCAGAAAGGACAAAGGAGGTAGCGCTTTGTTCGAAGGCGAGGAAGAAGATGTGGCCGACGGGAAAACAGAGGAAGATAAGGAGAAGGAAAAGGCTGAAAGCGAGTGGAAGGACCCGGCATTCTATACCAAGGACATTCCTGTGGACGATGTAGCGCTGGAGGCATCCAACTCGCGGATATGCGGCGCACTGTATACCAGTGGCATGATCTACAAGGAACAACTTAAGGACGCGGACAACGCCATCGAAAGCTTTGAGGTGCTCAACAGCCGTTTCGAAGAATGCAGGTATACGCCCGAGAGCTTTTATCAGCTCTACCGCATCTTTCTGGAAAAAGAAGAGACCACCAACTATTTCGATCCTGACGGTACAAGCTCCAAGACATACGCGGACATAATCCTGGAACGTTGGCCCGACTCCGAATTCGCCAGACTGGTGCGTGATCCGAACATCCTGCAGGCCGATGAGGCGCGTAAGGCGGAAGAGGAGTTGGCCTACAAAGAGGTCTACGACCGGTACCGGCAATACATGTACGGTTCGGTGATCACGTCCTGTGGCAATGTGATCGAGAACGAACCGCGCAACCACTTCCTCGCCAAGTACCATATGCTCCAGGCAATGGCGATCGGTGGCATGCGCGATGTAAGTGGGTATCGCAATGCATTGACAGAGGTTCGCACCAAGTTCCCGGGCACCGATGAGGACCGAGCCGCGGGCGACTTATTGGCGGCTTTGGAAGGTAGCCATAAAGCCCCGCCACCACCGAACAAGGCGGAAGGATCCAAAGGTGAATACAAGACCGCTAGCGGGCCGCACTACTACGTTATCATCGTTCCCAACGAAGGGAACGACATCAATTTGATCAAAGCCGCGATCTCCAACTTCAATTCGGCCTACTTCCCCGGCACTCCTCTGGAAATAACCAGCAGCTTCTTGGACCCGCAGCGCCAAGTGATCATGCTAAGCCCGTTCGAGAGCAAGGCCAAGGTGGTGGAGTATCATGCTTTGTTCGCCAGCGGAAACGAATTACTCGTGGGAGTGAATGATCAGGACTTCCCGGAATTCGGGATCGGCACCGATAATTACGCCCAACTTTACAAGACCAAGGACGTGGAGGGGTACATGACCTTCTTCACCGAAAACTATCTGGGACCACAGTAGGATCCAACATGTGAAAGGGCTGTTTTTGCGATGCCTCTTGTACCATTGGTCCATCGTTGTAGAATAGTTGCCGATCCGGCGTGAAGACCACCGATGAACACGGTTGGTCCCTTCAAAAGGCAGGCCTAGGAAAACCGCCGGTGGGTATTACCTTTGACAACTCTGTGCATCCACCCAGAAACAGAAGGAACATGTTCCGTAGTGATAAACCCGCTCCACCCTCCCCAATGAACAAGACCACCGAACCCGTTAGCCCAGGCAAGATCAACTCCATTATGGAGGGCACTTCCATTGAAGGGGAGATCAAGAGCGACAGCAATATCCGCATTGATGGTCGTGTGAAGGGTACGGTGAACGCGCGTGGTCGCGTGATCGTCGGCCAGACCGGTGTTATCGAAGGGGAGGTCATCTGCCAGAGCTCGGATATAGAAGGAACCGTGATCGGCAAGGTGAATTGTCAGGACCTCCTGAGCCTGAAGGCCACTGCGAAATTGCAGGGGGATATCAACACGAAGAAATTAGCCATTGAACCGGGTGCCGTGTTTACCGGTAACTGTAGCATGAGCGGCGGTGTGGTCAAGGAAATGGATCCTGTGCGCCTACGCACCGACAACTCCATCCAACGTCCCGAGCCGGCTTCTGCCATCCGTTGATCAATAATGGCGACCCAGAGTAGGTCGTTCGTTGTGCTGCTAACCGTCTTCACATTGGTCTGTGGCGGACTTTTGGCAGGTGTACTTCTCCTCATTTCCAGTCCGATAACACTGCACTATCCGGTCGTTCTGCTCTATTTTGCAGGGATCACTGGTGTGTTGCACGCTTGGCAGGAAAAGGGCGCGCTCATCGACCCGAAAATTGCCGTACGCCGTTTCATGGCCGCACTGGCCATCAAATTGTTCCTGAGCATGACGGTACTGATGGTACTGCTTCTCACCGCACCAAAGGAGATCAGACTGCCACTGGGTTTGGCATTCGCCTTTTTATACCTCAGCTTTTTGGTATTCAGCACGTTGAGGTCATTCAACCTTTCCAAATGATGCCCAAACGCGGTTCCAAGGAACTCCGAGGTGCAAAAGGGGGGTACCAGAATTATCTACGGTATACCGGACTGGGTTTTTCCATGGTGGGCATCATCCTCGCTTTCACATTCGGGGGTTGGTGGTTGGATAAATTGTTGGCGTGGAAGATCCCTGTGCTCACGATCTTGCTAAGCCTACTGGGCGTAGCAGGGAGCATGATGTACTTGTTCAAGGAAACGGGCAGGTGAGGACCCCGGTCCGACCCTGATCTTATGTGCTCCCTCTTTTCAAGTTCAACCAAAAAAATCTACCTTCGCGGCCGCTAACAGGGGGCAACCCCATCATGAGATCACTCTTGAACCTTCTACGCACCGCGTCCTTCCTGATTGGAAGCGCTTTGTTGCTACCTGCTTTGGCGCAGCACGAAGCTCACGAGCAGGTCACCGAGGGCCAGCTTAGCACGGAGGATGTGTTCGAGGAGCACGATACGCAGAACCTCGCCCATGCGAAGTTCAATCCCGGGGAAATGATCATGGGCCACGTGGGCGATGAGCACGGCTGGCACCTTTTTGGTCATACGAGCATTCCATTGCCCGTGATCGTTTACAATACACAGCGAGGTTTCAGCGTGTTCTCCAGTGCCAATTTCGATCATGGGCACAAGACCCACGCCGGATATCTGCTCCATAACGGCAAGATCGCGGCTACGGAGGCCCCAGATGGCACGGATGCACACCACGCAACGGTGAACGAGGCCATGACCAAAGCCACGTGGGACATCAGTATCACGAAGAACGTGTTGGGCATGTTCGTGAACATGGCGATCCTGTTGTGGGTCATGCTTTCCGTGGCCAAAGCCTACACCAAGCGCGGGGTTGGCGCACCCAAGGGATTGCAAAGTTTCATTGAGCCGATCATCGTGTTCATACGCGACGAGGTGGCCAAAGCGAACATCGGGCCCAGGTATCAGCGCTTCATGCCCTTCTTGCTTACTGTGTTCTTCTTCATCTTGTTGAGCAACCTGACCGGCTTGATCCCCATTTTCCCATTCGGAGCGAACGTTTCCGGCAGCATTTCCGTGACCTTCACATTGGCTGTGATCACCTTCGTGATCATCCTGATCAATGGCAACAAGCACTATTGGGGCCACATCTTGGCCATGCCGGGGGTGCCCAAGCCCGTGCTGTTCATTCTTACCCCGGTGGAAATCCTGGGTGTTTTCCTTCGGCCCGCGATCCTGATGATCCGACTCTTCGCGAACATCACCGCAGGCCACATCATCGTTCTGAGCTTCTTCGCCTTGATCTTCATCTTCGGCGAGATCAATGCAGGTCTGGGATGGGGTATTTCCGTCTTCACCTTGCTCTTCACTGTTTTCATGAGCATGCTCGAGCTGCTCGTGGCCTTTATTCAAGCCTTCGTGTTCACCTTCCTTGCGGCCATGTACTTCGGTGCGGCGGTGGAGGAGGCGCATCAACATAAAGAATCACTGGTCTAAATCACAAACCCCAACTACGTATGTTCCTCACTGTTCTCCTGCAAGCTGCTACGGAAGCTAAGATCCACTTCGGTTATGCCGCTATCGGCGCCGGTATTGCTGCCCTGGCCGCAGGCATCGGCATCGGTCGTATCGGTGGCGACGCCATGCAAGCCATCGCCCGTCAACCGGAAGCCACGAACGACATTCGTGCCAACATGATCTTGGCCGCCGCGTTGGTGGAAGGAGCTGCCATGTTCGGCATCGTTGTCGGTCTGCTCGCTATGGTGCTCTGAGACACCCGAAAGTCTTTTAAACAACCGATCTCCCCATGCTTATCGATTTCTCTTTCGGTCTGATCTTTTGGATGACGGTATCGTTCCTGACGGTGCTGTACATCCTTGGAAAATTCGCGTGGAAACCGATCCTCGCCATGTTGGGCGAAAGAGAGCGTACGATCGAGGATGCGTTGAACGAAGCGAAGAAAGCGCGCGAGGAGATCGCCGCCATGAATGCGAGCAATCAGGACTTGATGCGCGAGGCGCGCGAAGAGCGCGAGGTGCTCCTGAAAGAAGCACGCGATATTCGCGACCATGAGATCGCTACGGCAAAGGAACGCGCCAGAACGGAAGGCGATGCCATGTTGGCCCGTGCCCGTGAGGACATCCGCAACGAGAAGCACGCGGCCATCGCGGAAATGAAGAACGAGGTGGCCCACTTGAGCATCATGGTGGCCGAACGTATCCTAAAGGAAAAACTCGGTGACCCCGCTGCGCAAAAGGCATTGGTGGACAAGGTCATGGCCGAAGCCGAACTGGGCCGATCATGAACATCGCTCCCGTAGCATATCGGTACGCCAATTCGCTGATGGGCCTTGCTAAGGAAAAGGGCATGGTGGAAAGCATCTATGAGGATATGCAACTGGTGGCGAACACGTGCTCCGGCAGCCATGATCTGATCGTATTGCTGAAAAGCCCCGTGATCACGGCCGATAAGAAGTCCGCAGTGCTGGCCAAGATCTTCGCCGGTAAGGTCGGCGAGGTCGTGACACGTTTCATGGACATCCTGGTCAGAAAGGGCCGTGAGGCCATGTTGCCCATGATCGCAGCGGCATACAACGAACTGTATAAGCAGAACAAGAACATTGTTACTGCGGAAGTTTCCAGTGCCAGTGAACTGAGCGCCGAAGCCTTGGAAAAGGTCCGTGCCCAAGCGATCGAAAAGCACCCGGGAAAGACCATTGAGCTGGTACAACACATTGATCCTTTGTTGATCGGCGGCGTTGTCATCCGCATTGGCGACGAGCAGTACGATGGCAGCGTGAGCCGCCGCCTAAGCGACCTTCGTCGCGATTTCTCCAAGAATCCATACATACCCGCGATCTAACGCACATCCGATATGGCCCACGTACAACCCGCCGAAGTTTCGGCGATCCTGAAAGAAGAACTCTCCGGTTTCCGTAGCGAAGCCGAATTGGAAGAGGTCGGTACCGTCCTTCAAGTGGGTGATGGTATTGCCCGCATCTACGGCCTGAACAGCGTGCAAAGCGGTGAACTCGTGGAATTCACAAGTGGCCTGCGCGGCATCGTGTTGAACCTCGAGGAGGACAACGTTGGTGTTGTACTGCTCGGACCATCCGTGGGTATCAAGGAAGGAGACACGGTGAAGCGTACCAAGCGTATCGCCAGCATCAAGACCGGCGAAGGCATTGTTGGTCGTGTAGTGAACACATTGGGAGAGGCCATCGACGGTAAAGGTCCGATCAGCGGTGAGCTCTTCGAGATGCCCATCGAGCGAAAGGCACCCGGTGTTATTTTCCGCGAACCGGTAAAGGAGCCCTTGCAAACGGGGATCAAGGCCATTGATGCCATGATCCCGATCGGTCGTGGCCAGCGTGAATTGATCATCGGTGACCGCCAGACCGGCAAGAGCACGGTGGCGATCGATACGATCATCAACCAAAAGGAATTCTTCGATGCCGGTAAGCCGGTGTATTGCATCTACGTGGCCATCGGCCAGAAAGGCTCTACCGTTGCCGGTACTGTGAAAGTGTTGGAGGAAGCAGGAGCCATGGCGTACACCACGGTCGTGGCCGCCAACGCCAGCGACCCTGCACCGATGCAGTTCTACGCACCCTTCACCGGTGCTGCCATCGGCGAGTATTTCCGCGATACCGGCCGTCCCGCATTGATCGTTTATGATGACCTCTCCAAGCAGGCCGTCGCTTACCGTGAAGTTTCGTTGTTGCTTCGTCGTCCTCCCGGACGTGAGGCCTACCCTGGTGACGTGTTCTACCTGCACAGCCGTTTGCTGGAGCGCGCCGCCAAGATCACCGCTGACCAGACCGTTGCTGAGCAGATGAACGATCTGCCTGAAAGCTTGAAAGGAAAAGTAAAAGGCGGTGGTTCTTTGACGGCTTTGCCGATCATTGAAACCCAAGCCGGTGACGTTTCCGCATACATCCCGACCAACGTGATCTCCATCACCGACGGACAGATCTTCTTGGAGAGCAACTTGTTCTTGAGCGGTGTCCGCCCAGCGATCAACGTGGGTATCAGCGTAAGCCGTGTAGGTGGTAACGCGCAGATCAAGTCCATGAAGAAAGTGGCAGGTACACTGAAGCTTGACCAAGCTGCTTACCGTGAATTGGAAGCGTTCTCCAAGTTCGGTAGCGACCTTGATGCTACCACCAAAGCCGTGTTGGACAAAGGTGCCCGCAACGTGGAGATCATGAAGCAGGGCCAGAACCAGCCACAGCGTGTGGAGGAGCAGATCGCGGTCCTCTATTGCGGCACCAAAGGCTTGCTGAGCAAAGTTCCCGTAAAGAACATCAAGCAATTCGAGGCGGAATTCATCACCATGCTGCGCAACAAGCACAGTGACGTGTTGGCGGCCTTGAAGAAAGGTGACTACAACGACCAGATCACCGGTACTCTGGAAACCGTTGCGGCCGATCTTGTGAAGAGCCTTGATAACTAAGAGCGACAGGAAGCGAAATGGCAAGCCTGAAGGAAGTACGCAATCGGATCGTTTCGGTGAACAGCACCAAACAGATCACCGCAGCCATGAAAATGGTGAGCGCTGCCAAGTTGCGTCGTGCCCAGGATGCCATCATTCGCATGCGCCCTTATGCTGAAAAGCTGCAAGCTATCCTGAGCAATGTAAGCGCTTCGTTGGACAGCAGTGAAGGAAAATTCAGTGCCCAACGCGAAGTGAAAAATGTGTTGTTCGTGGCCGTAGTGAGCAATCGTGGATTGGCCGGCGCATTCAACACCCAAGTGTTCCGCTTGATCCGCAAAGCAGCGGCAGAAGCAGAAGCTAAGGGCCAAAAAGTAACCGTGCTCCCCATTGGCAAAAAGGCGATGGACGCCTATCGCCGAACGGCTTATTTCAATACTGCATTGCCGACTGATCTTGCCCATTTGTATGATGGGATAAGCTTCGACAAGGTGGCTCCCGTGGCCGAGTTGATCATGGACCGCTTCGCCGATGGGTCTTACGACAAGGTGGTGATCTTCTACAATAAGTTCAAGAACGCGGCGATGCAGATGGTCACGGAGGAAGGCTACTTGCCCGTGTTGCCAGCAGCCTCCAACGAGAACACCAAGGCTTCCAAGGTGGATTACATCATGGAGCCTGATCGCAAGACGATCGTGGAGGGCATCATTCCGAAAAGCCTCAAGATCCAACTCTACAAAGCCTTGCTCGATAGCAACGCCAGCGAACACGGTGCCCGCATGACCGCCATGCACAAGGCCACCGACAACGCCGATAGCTTGCTGAAGGACCTGAAGCTGTCCTACAACAAGGCACGCCAAGCCAGCATTACCAACGAGATCCTCGAGATCGTGGGTGGGGCGGAGGCGTTGAAGGGCTAAGCACCTTCTGCTTTGCGCGGTGCGCATCATTGCCTGTTGGATCCTGTTGGCTGTGTTCCCGCCCAGCACGTTCATCGTATAACCGTCTTTGATCCACCACGATCGAGGTGGATAAGAAGGTGTGTCCCCTAACGACCTCGATCACGACCACCGTTCGAACCGGATCAACGCGCTTCGAGATCTTGGTCGCTTCCACGGTTACGGTCATTCGCACCATAGCGTACTTCAAAGCGTTGGGAAGACATGGGTCTGGAACAAAATCGATCCTCATGTAACCTCGGTCCTTTTTGTTCGTTAGAAAGCAAGTTCAACCTGTAAAAGCTGAGTACTGAGACTTTCTCAACAACCTTGTAAACAACGGTCAACCCCATAATGAGACCTCGATTTTGCAGTATGGACAAGAAGAATACTTTTGCGAAAACCAACAACCAACAAACGATCATGAAGAGACATGTAATGGCAGTGGCCGTAGTTATGGCCTGCATCGCGACAGCACAAGCGCAGACACAGTATCGTCCAGCCGGTGGAGAAAAGAACTTGGAGTTGATGTTCGCTCCCCTGGGCGGAAGTCCCGTTAGCATGGCTGGCATCAAGCTCCGCAAATTCAATTCCGCAACATCCGCATTACGTTTGGGCGTGTTCTTGGGTTTCCAGAACAAGACCATCGTACTGCAAGATGAGGATGCCCCGAACAGTCTTTCTGCGCTGAACAAGAAGGAAAGCAACATCACGATCGCTATTCAACCAGGTATCGAAAAGCACTTGGCCGGAACAGAGCGTCTTTCTCCTTACTTCGGTGGTTACTTGGATCTGAGTTATGCCGCTAATAGCGAGAAGACCGAAACCCAATTGCCTAATAACAAGGTGGGATACGACCAGACCAAAGGTGGTGACCTCGGTTTGGGTCTCAACGCCGTGGCCGGTTTCGATTACTACTTTGCCAAGTCGCTTTATCTCGGTTCTGAACTCGGTTTCGGTGTGGCAGCTACCTTGCCCATGACCAATAAGACCGAAAGCCTTTCCATCAATACCGATGGCAACGAGGTGACCACCAGCGGCGATTCCAAGAAGGACAACATGAACAGCATCCAACTGGGACCCAATGTGGTAGGTCAGCTGCGCCTCGGATGGCTCTTTTGAGCATGACACAAACAACCCGAAGATCCGAATCCATGAACCGAGTTACAACAACATTCCGGAACCTTATCAGGTTCACTTTACCACTCGCCTTGATCGGTTTTCTGGTGAGCTCGTGCAACAAGGAGACCGTGTCCGTGACCAACCCTGCAAAGGCGAAGGAAATTTCAGACCCGAACCTGCAGCGTAAGATCTGGGACAAAGGCCAGGAGGTGCCTGCAGTAGGCATCTACAACAGCACGATGGATGAGATCCTCGTGTTCCGTTCGAAAAACGACGGTTCCAGGAGTTTCGCCTTTTCCACCATGCCTGCTTCAGGCATCAATTTTGCCTCGAGCAATGGTGGTCAATGGGTCTGGACGGAAGAAGGTGGCATTGTGGTGATCACTGAACCCCAAGCGGGCTTAGGTGCTGGTGGAGGTACGGTTTCCGCAGGGAATACCACGCTGGATATCAACTTGGCCGTATGCTTCGCATTGGGTGATGAGGCCATCGGTGGTGGTCTTTTCGGCCCTGACATGGGAGACGTGGCGGGTGTGATCGGAATATCCGGCGATTTCGAAGCCTTGCAGAGCGGTGACTTCAGTGATGGCGAAGATCCATTCCAGTATTTCCATGGCTTCGCTTACTACTTCGTTTATGCTGATGACCTTAGCGATACCAGCTACGACGTTCTCAACTGGATCGAAGACCTCGATCAACCCGAAGAGGATCTACAGGATCTCAGTTTCGCATTCATCATCAGTTTCCAGAACGAAGGGGGGATCTACCTCTCCAAGGACGGAGATATCTCGGTGAGTGGAGGTTCCATGGAATTCAGTGGTAACTACTATGCTATTGAAGGCGTGGGCTTCTTCGACGACGAAGATGGTGAGGACGCATCCTACTCGACCGTTAGCGGTTATGGGGCGATGGGCTGTAACTGACCAACGAACATTACTTAGAGAAAAGGGGCTGTCTCAAAAGAGGCGGCCCCTTTCCTTTTCTGCCCATCCATTGGTCAAAACGCAAACACGAATAGTGTAACAAGGTATCTCTCGTACCATTTTGACAGCCCAGGTGTTCCCAGGTTCTGGCCTCAGATCATCCTCTTGGGTCGTCCGGCGTCTCGATCAGGATGAACAGTCCTCACTAAAGGATGGCGCGATAAGTTCAACGGAAAGAACTCCAAGGATACGTCGTGAAGTTCTTCATCCCATTGTCACTTGTTCCGATCCTCCTGAAGTGCTCATTGGCAGGAATGTCCTCGTGACCTTAATGTATCTGAAGTTCTTCTAAAACAAGGCCAGCCAAGGTTGTCTGGAGATCATTGTGGAGCGGAGGTGTTGAAGGGGCACCAGCTCGTGCTTTTCTCAAGCATTACTTTTCAGGCCATGTACAAGAGCGCCGTTCTTGGTGGTGTGCTCATATTGCTGGCAATCTCTGGTTGCGTGCGTCCGCCAGACGAAGAGGTGGAACGTCGCTTCCAACTGCCTGATAGCCTAGGAAATCTATCGATCCGACTCGATTCGAACTTGGCCCAAGTCGGCAGATGGAAGCATCAATCTGACTATCGATGCGGTGCGTAATCGGTCGAGTGCTACTCGTTTGAGAATTGGCCGATATACCAGAACTCCAGTTACATAAGCCCTCTTACAGATTCCTTGTTTCAATTCACTTTGCACTATTGGTTCTACTCTCCCGAGGATTGCGATGACCTCCATTCCGCAGAGGATGGGCAAACTGCAGCTGAAGAATGGTTAGCAGGAACAATACGTGGACATCAAACGGAAAATACGATGTGGTCGCTGATCAACCACGGCTTGAAGGATGTTCATGGTGTACAGTGGGCCTATCTCATTACTTCGGACAGCATCACCATGCATAACAATGCCTTTCAATGCTTCACGAGCCGCTCTGGCCGAGGCATATTCATGACCTGGCAGCGCGTTGCACCAACGCCCGTGACGTTCGATTTCGGTGCAAGTGCTCGACGACAATTGGAAACGACCAAATTCGCATGATCTTACCTGCGCTTCATTCATCAAAGCGGCACAAATCTGATACACCCTCAAAACGCACTGCTCGTCATTCTCCGCTGCCTGCCGCTGTGCGTGCCGTAGTACAGGATCGAGAACTCGAATGCGCCGTTCTTGCGGGTGTAGTTCTTCAGTGATGATACGTTCACGTCGTAACTGAAACGGAAGGCCGCATTGTTATGCTTCAGGCCAACCTGAGCGATGATGGCATCACGGACCCGGTATGAACAACCCACTACCGCACTGTACGTTGTGCCCATGATCCCGATCTCCGAGAGGAGACCTGCGTTGATCAGTTGATCCTTGCCTTGGAGCATGTACAGGGCCATGGGGGTCAGGAATATACCGGTTGCGACCTCTATGCGAGCGCCACCATTCACGGAGAAGCGGATCGGCAGATCGCTCTTTGTAGTGCGTAAGATGGATTCGTTCGGTGTGGTGACATGGAACATCGCGAAGTTGCCGAAGGGGTTCACGCGTTTGCGGGCATGTGTGCTCCGGTAAGCGATCCCGGCAGAAATGTCGGGCATCAATCGTGCACCTCGCTGAAGGACTTCCCCGGAGGGCAGGTCGCTGTCGAAGTACCCGTCATTGTACTGTTCGTCCCAAAGCAATTGCTGCGTATTCACCTTTTTGTAGACCATGCCCAATTGCAGACCCACGGATAAGGTGTGGTGTGCCTTGGGATCAGATACATTGTAGGCACCTGACAACCCGAGTTGGAACGTGTTCAGGATCCCGGCCATGTTGTAATTGGTCATGTAGAGACCGGCCCCAAAGCGCTTCTGCAAGGAGACGTCATAGGCGAATCCTGTGGTGAGGAACGCACTGGTCAAGCTGTTCCACTGGCTCCGTACGTTGCTGGTCATCCGGAAATCGGCGTTCTCATACATGCCCGTTAATGCCGGGTTCAGCGTATTGGGTGCAGCTTCATACTGTGAAAGATGCGCATCCTGAGCAAAGGCGCCGGTACAAACGCACATGGCGAGTACAACGGCTAGTCGTGTGTTCATGTTCTTCATCTTCCTCCTCTTTTTAGCGTACCAATGTCATTTTACCGGACCGGTCATGGAACGCTCCATCGGTCGATGTGGCGATCACGGAGTACACGTACACCCCATTGATCTCCGGCTTGCCCTCGTGCGTTCCGTCCCAACCGAATGTGGGGTCCGTTGTTTCGAAAACCAATTCACCCCAGCCGTTGTAGACTCTCAAATGCATGGTCTCGAATGGACCACCGCGGACATAGAACACATCGTTCACCCCATCACCGTTCGGGCTGAACGCGTTCGGCAGTTTCGGAGGAAGGATATCCTTCACCTCGATGCTGATAAGGAGCGAATCCTGATCCGTGCATCCCGCAGCATTCGTCACCGTTTGGATGATGATGAACTGACCAGCCTCTGTGAACTCATGCACCGGTTCCGCAATGATGGCGCCTTGGTCATCCCCGAAGTCATACTGCCAGTTCGTTGCACCGAAGGAGTTGTCCGTGAATTCGATCGGTGTATCCGTGAATGGATCACCTGTGATCGTGAAGCCGGCCACCGGCGCATTCAACACATCGATGGTACGGGTAACAGTGCTACTGCAGCCGTTCTGCGCGAATACCGTTAGCGTTGCCAAGTACTGACCTTGTGTGTCAAAGCGGGTGATGGTCTGCGGACCGGAACCACTTGTTCCATTACCGAAGCTCCAGTTCCAACCGATGATCGGCGCACCTGTTGTAGTGCTGGTACTGGTGAACTGCGTCTGCGACCCTGCACATGCATTACTCACTGTGAAGTCGGCTTGCAGTGGGTTCACGAAGGAGAGCATCAGTGTATCGCTCGCTGCCGCACACACACCGTTGCCGGTTGTGGTGAGGATCATGCGCACGGTACCGAGTTGTTCGTCCGTATTGCCCGGCTGATAGGTCGCGTTCGGCGCAGTGTTGCTTGGCAGGAAGACGCCTGATCCGTTCGAGCTCCACAGCACGCCATTTGCGCCGGTGAAGGCTCCGGAGAGGTCCACTGTTGCACTGGCATCACACACGTTGATGTCGTTACCAGCGCTCACGGTCGGCACTGCTTGCAATGCCACCATCATGGTATCCACATCCGCAGGGCAACCCATGTTACCCGTCGTGGTGAGGATGAAGCGCAGTTGGCTGAAGACCATGTCCGTTGCACTTGGTACATAGGTGGCGCCCAAGGTCGAAGCATCGGGAAGGAAGGTTCCTGTTCCGTTGGTGCTCCATATGCCGCCACTCACACCGGTGATAAGTCCGCCGAGAGCGATCGGATCCATGTCCGCGCATATTGTTTGATCGTTGCCCGCATTCGCAATGCGCGTTGGTCCGATGTCAATGAACACTGAGTCCGAGGCGTTGGCACACGTGCCTGTTCCGAAGGCTGTTAGCACGAGGTACACACCACCAGCGATGCTATCGTTCGCTGTCGGCACGTACGTTGCGTTCAGTGCAGTCGCATCCGGAGTGAAGCTGCCTGTACCCATGGTGATCCACTGCACTGATCCTTGGTTCTGTGCGTTGCCGTTAAGTTGCACATTCTCAAGACCGTTGCAGAGTAGCATATCTGCGCCTGCGTTCACCGTCGGTGGCACGTGGTAGCTCACCACAAGTGTATCGCGACCAGCAGGACAGCCTTGGTTGTTGGTGGTGCTCAGGATCAGGTTGATGTTACCGATGGCGTAGTCCGCAGCACCAGGAATGTAAGTTGCGTTCAGTGAATTGGCATTCGGCATGAAGGAACCTGTGCCGCTGGTCGTCCACGTACCGGTGGTAGTTCCTGCCACCACACCATTCAGCGCCACGTTCGGATCGGTGCTGCAAGCGATGATGTCCATTCCTGCTGCCGCATCCAAGCCGCCGCCGAAGCTGATCACCAACTGATCTGAAACCGCACTGCAAGGTTGCATCCCCGTAGTGGTCACGGTGAGTGTTACAGTGCCTGCAATGCTATCCGCAGCGCTTGGTGTATACAGCGTAGCCAATGCATTCGGGTCGAAGAAGGTTCCCGTTCCCGAGGTGGTCCACATGCCACCACCTGCATTCGCAGCGTTCGCAGTAACCTGCACCGGAGCCGCTGTGCAAGCAATGATGTCCGCACCTGCCGTTATGTTCGGCAGCGCGTTCACCGCGATCACCACCACATCCGATGCAGGCAAGCAGGAACCTCCCGTGATCGTCGTAAGCGTCAGTTGCACTTGACCTGCAGCGATATCAGCAGCGCTCAAGGTGTAGGTCGCATTCGGGTTGGTGCTGTTGCTGAAGAAGCCCGAACCACTGGTGCTCCACTGTACACCCTGTGCACCACCGCTGAAGTTACCGGCAAGTTGTGCGATCGGCGAATTCGCGCAGAGCGCCTGGTCGTCACCAGCATACGCGAAGGTGCTGCTGCCGAAAGTGAGGACCATCTGGTCCTGCTGCACCGGACAGGTACCCGTGTTGGTGGTAGTGAACGTGAGCACCACTGATCCGTTCGTCACATCAGCGACAGAGAAGTAGTACTGCGCGTTCAACACATCGGCGCTCGGGTTGAAGGTCCCGGAACCGGTCGTGGTCCAAGTGCCCGAAGGTGATCCGTTCTGCACGGTGGCCTGCAGGTTGGCATGGTCGGAGGCGACACACACGCTTTGGTCAGGTCCCGCACTGGCCACGATGCCATCCGTCAGGTAGATCGTCATAACGTCGGTCACTGCGTTACACGTTCCGTTGTTCTGCGAAGTCAGCGTGAAGGTGATCGCGCCGTTCGCGACATCAGCAGCACTGGCCGAATAGCTCGTGTTCATCGCGTTCGCGTTGGCGATGCTGCCGGAGCCATTGGTGCTCCACACACCGATCGTCGTCACGCCCGAGATCGTTCCATTCAGGTCGAACTGCGTCACTTGATCGCAGAAGGTCTGGTCCGGACCGGCGTTCACGTATGGTGCTGGGGTCAAGGTCACCACCATTGCATCGCTCGCGTTGTTACAGGTGTTCGGAGCGCTCAATGTCAGCGTGACACTACCTGCAGTGGTATCCGCAGCACTCGGGATGTAGGTCGGTGTGAGCACTGTGGCATTCGGGAAGAAGGCACCCGAGCCGGAGGTGCTCCAGAGCACTTGGGTCGCATCGCCGCTGAGCGTGCCGGTCAATTGCACCGTGGCATTGTTCGCACAGAAGCTCAAGTCCGCACCGGCGTTCACCGTTCCTGCTGGCAGGATGTCGATGTGTACCGTATCCACATCAGCCACACAAGCACCAGTGTTGTTCGCGGTAAGGATCAAGTCCACACCGAGGGCCAACGAATCCTGTTGGCTAGCCTGATAGATGTTGCTCAAGGCATTCGGTCCGTTCACGAAGCTGCCGGTTCCCAGGGTGCTCCATGTACCAGTGCTCGATGCACCGCTAACGGATCCGTTGATCACCACGGTCAGGTCATCGAAACAGGTCACTTGGTCCACTCCGGCGTCCACTACTGAGGCCGGGGTGATCGTCAGCCCCATCTGGTCCATTGCGTTGTCACAACTGTTCACGCTCCAAGTGAAGGTGAGAGTTCCCATGGCCGCATCACTCGCATCGAATTGGTACACGGCATTCGCATCCGTCGCATTCGGCGCGAAGCTGCCCGCACCCGTGGTGGTCCACTGACCTTGTGTCGCGTTGCCCGTGATCGTTCCGATGAGCTGCACAGTATTCGTTGTAGCACAGACGACCTGATCATCCCCAGCGTCCGCGATCGCGTTCGGCAGGATGGTGATGGTCATCACATCGCTCACCATGGTGCACAGACCGTTGTTGGTCGAGATCAAGGTGATATCTACCGTACCGCTCAACGAATCGAGGCTGCTGGCGATATAGGCCGCGTTCAGCGTGGATGCGCTCGGGCTGAATGAACCGGTTCCGGAAGTGCTCCACAGACCCGTGGTGGCACCGCCTTCCACCGTTCCGCTCAATGGCACTTGCAACTGGTTCGAGCAGGTGATCACATCCGCACCAGCATTCACTACAGGCGATGGCGTTACGGTGATCGCGACTTGGTCGGTCACAGCGATACAGTTGCCGTTGCCCGTGGTGGTGAGCGTGAGTTGTACGCTACCCGATCCCAGTTCGAATGCGGATGGAACGTATTGCGCGTTCAGTGCTTGTGCGTTCGGCGTGTAGGTGCCGAGGCCGCCGCTCCATTGTGCAGCTGTTGCTACCGTGATGGAACCATTCAAGGTCACCACCGGGTTGTTCATGCACACATCCAGGTCCGCACCAGCGTTCACTGTTGGCGCAGGTGTGAAGGTCACGACCACCGTATCGCGAACGGCGATGCAGTTGCCATTCCCTGTGCTCGTTAGGTAGAGGGACAAGGTGCCTGCGGCGAGTTCACCAGCGCTCGGTGTGTACACTGGACTCAACACGTTGGCATTCGGCGCGAAGGATCCACTACCACCTGTCCATGTGCCGCCACTTGCGTTGGTGACGTTACCGGTGAGTTGCACCGCGCTGTTGTTCGCGCAGATCTGCAGATCGGTACCGGCATCCACGATCGGAGCACCAGTGAAGACGATCATCATCTGATCGGTGACGGCGTTGCAGAATGTAGTTCCGGTGGATGTCAAGGTCAGTGTGAGCGTACCGTTCGCGATCTCAGCAGCCGTCGGGGCATACTGTGTCGCCAACATGGTGTTGCTCGGGAAGAAGACCCCTGCACCACCGCTCCATGCTCCGCCCGGTGCGTTGCCGACGAAGCCGTTCAACTGCACGTTCGAATTGTTCGCGCAGATCTGCTGATCAGGACCAGCATTCACCACAGGAACCGGATCTACCAGGACCACCAAGCTATCGCGCACGATGGCGCAGTTGCCATTGCCGGTGCTGCTCAGCACCAAGGTGAATTGGCCTGAAGCGATCTCCGCTGCCGTTGGGAAGTAAGTAGCATTAAGCGTGGAATTGCCTGGGGTGTAGGATCCATTGCCGCCGGTCCAGATACCTCCGTTCGCAACGGTGATGGCACCGTTCAAGTTGACTTGTGCGGCATTCGCGCAGACGTGCGCATCAGGACCCGCATTCACGGTAGGCGCAGGAGTGAATTGCAACTGCACGGAGTCGCGGGAAGCGAGACAGCCGCCGTTGCCGGTCGAGGTGAGGAAGATCCATACCTGACCGTTCGCGATCTCAGCCGCGCTTGGTGTGTAGGTCGCGATCAATGCGCTGGAGTTCGGGCTGAAGGCTCCCGCTACACCGCTCCACGTACCACCAGAGGCGTTGATGACTTGGCCAGCCAATTGCGCTACTGCATTGTTCGCGCAGAGTGTTTGCGCCAGGCCCGCTTCAACGATCGGGGCGGCGGTAATAGTCAACACCACTT
>Ga0209063_1000642_pt1 | contig 21350 bp, 13 predicted proteins | sample KloWWTmeKNB19Kit_FD_187177 | JGI IMG/M metagenome (GOLD analysis project Ga0209063, IMG submission 187177) | Active sludge microbial communities from Klosterneuburg, Austria, studying microevolution and ecology of nitrifiers - Klosterneuburg... | ecosystem: Engineered > WWTP > Aerobic digester >... | reverse complement strand
TCTCGTTGGAATTCATTTTGGGCTACCTCTTCTCCCCCATCATGTGGCTGATCGGCGTGGCAAGTGAAGACATCACGTTGACCGGCAGACTCCTCGGCGAAAAAGTGATCGCCAGCGAATTCGTGGGCTATGAAAGCCTTGCCACATTGCGCGCCAATGGTGCGTTCGCTTTTCAACGAAGCATCGTTATGGCGACCTATTTCCTGTGCGGTTTCGCCAACTTCGCAAGCATCGGCATCCAGATCGGCGGCATTGGTTCACTTGCACCAAGCAAACGGAAATGGCTCAGCGAATTCGGCTTCCGGGCCTTGTTGGGCGGCACGCTCGCTTCGCTGTTGAGCGCGACGATCGTGGGGATGTTGGTGTAAGATCCAGTTCGTTTCGATGCCTGCAGATCCAGAACGTGGATGCGGAGCATTGCACGGGATCGCGTTGTTCACTCCAGTACCAACAGAGCATTCCATACTACACCTTCAGCAAATAAGCTGAGCACGTAAACTCCGGAAGGCTGTTCTCCAAGATCCAGCACCTGATCGGTCGGGCCCCATCCACGTTCGAGCAACCTACGGCCTGAAAGATCTGAAAGCACGATCGTGCTGACGCCATTGGCCATGGTCGGATCTATAACGCGCACCAAACCCCTGCTTGGATTGGGACTGACCGATAATGGTGATCCACGAAATTCGTCGATGCCTACGAACACATCCAACCGGACCACCCAAACATCGGCGAAACCTGCGTTCTCCGTCACATCACCATTGTTCGAACTGCTCCGCCCTACGATCACCGAGCCACCATCATCGGTAATGATCAGGCCCAAGGCTTTGTCATCGGCCGTTCCGCCCATGGCCTTTTGCCAGAGCATTGTGCCTTCTCCGTTCAGCTTCAGCAGCCATGCGTCCGTTCCACCATGACCTCCGGCCACGTTCCCATTGTTCGAATATGTGAAACCGGCGATCAAGGAACCACCGTCCGAAGTCAATTCCATTGCATTTGCCAGATCGTGTACCGAACCGCCCAATGCACGTTGCCAAAGGACTGCACCCATCGCATCGATGTGTACCACCCATACATCCGACATGCCATGGCCCGCGTAGACGTCGCCGTTGTTCGAAGAACTTTCTCCGGCCACGATGAAACCACCACCGGGAAGTTGTTGTATTGCGAATGCTCGATCAATGAGTGTTCCGCCCAAAGCGCGTTGCCACAACAAATTTCCATCGGCATCCACTTCAAACACCCAAGCATCTATCCCACCATGCGCTCCGGATACATCTCCGTCGTTGGAAGAGCTTTCACCGGCAACGATAAAACCGCCATTCTCCAATGGTTCCAAGGCATGGATCGTTTCATCCGAAGTCCCGCCATAGGTGCGCTGCCAAACAATATTACCCGTAGTGTCCAAGCGGATCAACCAAGCATCGTACTGGTTCAGGGTGCCATTGTGCGAAGTAAGATCACCGTCGTCGGAACGGGAGGATCCCGATACCAAATAGCCGCCGTCACTTAGTTCCAGCACAGAGTTGCCAAGATCCGCACCACTCCCGCCCAGCACTCGCTGCCACTCCAATGCACCGGCACTATCCAACTTGACGATCCAAATATCCAAGCTCGTACCATGCAATCCAGTGACATCACCGTCCGGGGACACAGTGGATCCCACGAACACCGATCCACCATCGGAGGTCGTTCGTATGTCATTCGCATGGTCATCATGCGAACCACCATATGTGCGTTGCCAAAGCATCGCCCCTTCTGGATCAAGCTTCACCACCCAACAATCCACACCGCCGTAGTTCTCGGTTATATCCCCATTGTTCGAGCTGATCTCCCCTGCAACAAGAAAGCCACCATCGGAAGTTTGCCGAACAGCGTTGCCCTGATCAATATTCGAACCACCCAACGACCGTTGCCAGCGTATGGGAGGCGCCTGCGCGAAGGCGAGTCCCACCATGAGTGCACAGGTCAAGGCAACGACAAGTGGCAGGGCTTTCATGTTTGATGGCTTTGATGGTAAATCTACATCGGACTGGATAGGTTCAGCCTATTGATCGCAGGGATATTGGAGTGAATTCGATCTCCGAACAGATCAAAGGAGATGAGCAACTTACCTTTCCGCAACATTCCCGATCATCATGCGCGCTTTCATTCCAGTCGTCCTATTCTCGTTCTGTTTGTCCAGCGCATTCGGCCAAGCCGCAATGATCAAACAAGGAAAAGTGTTCGAGCGCAGCGGCAAGAACATGTTCGGCGATCTGCACAACGTGATCAATGGGGTCCTTGCCGATGATGGTTCCGCTGTGATCCATGTGTACGATGCGCAAGTGCACAAAGTGGTTCGGCTCGATGCCAACTTGGTGCCCTCGGAAGAGTTGCTATTGAAGGACATTGCGCTGGATGGACTGCTCTATGAAGGCGTTACCTCGTTGGTGTCTGATGGCAAACTGCACTGCTTGCTTGTGGCCCAAGGAAAGAAGGCGGCCTCCTATGCCATTGCTACGGTGGAAGGAACCGGTACCCCAACCTTGAGCGGCTTGCGGAAGATCGCCACGAGCGAACTGCCCTACGTGAACGACCCCACCAATTCCTTGATCTTTCGGCCCAACCCGGATCCCGTTCTGCTGAACCAAGGATTGAAGTTCGCACAAACCGAACGCATCGTCCCTTCGCCCGATGGGCAGCATTTTCTGCTGAACAATTACACCAACGATGCACGTGGCTTCAAACAGTTCTGGTTCGTCTACCTGGACAAGAATTTCAAGGAACTGTGGAGCGGTGCTGCGGAACTGACCCTCGTGGATGAGAAGAGCCGCATACACCAGATCAGCGTGGCCGATGATGGCACCATCCACTTGCTGGCATACAATTTCCGCTGTGAAATGGAAGAACAAATGCGGGACAAACTTTGCCATGAGTTGCACTTCATCACCTTGGCGGATCAAGGGAAAACGGTAAGCGACCTGCTCCTGGAGAAGGACTTTGTTTCGACCGCACGTTTCTGCCAACGCGACAGTGGCAGAGTGACCATCGCCATGCGCTATGGCGCGCTTACCGGACAACCGGGACTGGTGATGACATTCGTTCCACTTGACACCAAGTTGAAGCCGACCCCATTAGTGGACCAACGTGCCGCATCGATCCACAAAACGAAATTGATGGCCTATGGATCCATTGAGGTAGGCGTAAAAAAGGGCGGGCCGGTTTCACGCATCGCCAAGGTTCCAGACGAGATCGTGGACATTCAACCCAGTTGGAACAACGGTGTAGTGGTGGTGGAAAGCTTTTTGGACGATGCGCTCCAGATCCCGATGGAAGGGGCCATCGCCTTGCGCCGTTTGGCCGGGGACATTCGTGTTTCGCAAGTTGCGGCCAACGATTCGATCCAATGGCAACACATCGTGGAACGGGCGCACATGACCACCGCGGGAAGAGCCTACGAAGGCGTTGAAGTGCAGGTGGGCAAGAATGGGATCGCATTGCTCTATGATCACACCCCGAAAGGATTGGATGCGATCATGATCTCCGGGTCCAAAACAGACAGCGAAGCCACCGTGGGAAAGGGGAAGAACGACAAGACCACCGCTCCTGCCGAGGCCGGCGTTCTCAAGATGCTCAGACTTGATCCAAATGGAATTGTGATCAACCAAGGTACAGCAGTGTTATTGCCCGACGGCATGATGCCCTGCCCGCTACGGAACCCGACCAATGGCTCAAAATACGTGGTGAAATCCTTCGATGGGGAAGGCACATACCAGTACACCTTGGTCGATCGGGACCAGGTCGGGAAATAGGACGCGAAGTAACTTCTCCGTTCGCAGCCATTTCGGTCGATCTCCAGCGGCGATAGCGCCAACGTGTCCCCTTTGCATTGTTGATGCATTGGTCGGGAATGGCGCTTTGGACATTGTGACCCGGCTACATTTGCCTTTGGACCCATGGCCGAAGAACAAAAGCGGTATGTATTTCTAGAGCGGATCCAGGCTAGGCTAACAGGGTGGCTGGAGCTCGTGCAGTTGAAATTGCGTGGCAACCGCACGAAAGATCTCTTCCTGCTGACACTTCCCTACCAAGTGGCAGCCATGATCACCGCGTTGGTGGCCGTGGGCTATGCATGGCTCTTCAAGCAGATGGAAGGGTTCAATCTGTGGTTGATCGACAAGGACCCCTATCTGATCTTCGCCGCTGCGCCTCTGTGCTTCGTGCTCTCTTGGTGGCTGGTGAAGAAGTATTCACCCATGGCCAGTGGCAGCGGAATACCGCAGTTAATGGCCGCGATCGAAGTGGCGAACGAGAAGAAGGAGGATCGATCCTGGCGCTTCCTCAACCTGCGCATTATCATCGTGAAGGTCCTGAGCAGCATGGCCATGGTGCTTGGTGGCGGTGCCATAGGTCGTGAGGGTCCCACCCTGCAGATCGCCGGTAGCGTGTACCGGATCGTACACAAACTCCTCCCTCCATTCTGGCCGAAAGTGAGCCGCAGGGTCATGATGATAACCGGAGGTGCAGCCGGGCTAAGTGCTGCTTTCAACACGCCATTGGGCGGGATCGTTTTCGCGGTGGAAGAATTGACAAAGACGCACATTGCACAGTTCCGCACCGCTGTTCTTACCGCAGTGATCATTAGTGGAATGACCGCGCAATGGGTGTTGGGACCCTACCTCTTTTTGGGCTACCCCAGCGTGAGCACGGTCGGCTTCTCCTTCATGTACAAGGTCATGATCATCGCCGTGGTGGCCGGTGCCATGGGTGCTTTCTCTTGCCGTATACTATTGATCACCGATCGGCTCCGCAGAGGGATGAGCTCCATGATCGGCCAAGGCACCTTCGTGTTCTGTTTGGGATTGTTGTTCGCCGGTTGTGTGACCATGCTCGGAACAGCAGCACTCGGATCCGGCAAGCACACGCTCGAGACCTATTTGTTCGACCCTGTGATCGATCCTTCCGCAAAAGCGATCGCTGCGCGCTTCTTCGGGAACATACTCTCGTTCAGCGCGGGCGGTGCCGGTGGCATTTTTGCACCTGCCTTGAGCACTGGTGCAACCATCGGCGGTTACATCGGTCAATGGTTCAATCCGACCCGAAGCGAACACAACCTGTTGATCTTGGCAGGTATGACCGCATTCCTGACCGGCGTGTCGCGGTCACCGTTCACCAGCGCGATCCTCGTTCTGGAAATGACCGATCGCCACAGCGTGATCTTCCAGTTGATGTATGCCGCTTCTTTCGGCTACCTGATCGCCATGGCCATTGACCGGAAGAGTTATTACGAGCGAATGAAATTGCGATTGCTGCAGGCATTGCCGATCGAGGATCGACCGCCAGCGGAACCGCCACCGCCAACACCGCCGCGCGGGAATAGATTCGGGAAGAAACCGGAAGAAGAGGAACCGCCGGTTAGTGGGTTCGGTTTGTAGGGGCGGATGATCATCCGCCCGTGAGGCAGCGACAGGTTTTCGGAATGGGGAGGATGCCGTTGACACGGTATTTTGGGTCGTTTGCCGGAATGACGGAGAATAGCGCTGTTGAAAATTGACCAAACCACGGACCAACCATGGTCCGTAATTTTGCAGCGAAGACCAACACGAGAGTATGCAGCAATACCACCAACTTCTCAAACACATCTTGGATACCGGAACTCGGAAAACCGATCGCACCGGGACCGGGACGCTCAGCTGCTTCGGCTATCAAATGCGCTTTGATCTGGCGGAAGGATTTCCATTACTGACCACGAAGAAGTTGCACACGAAAAGCATCATCCATGAACTGTTGTGGTTCTTGAAGGGTGATACGAATATCGCTTACCTGCAAGAGAACGGTGTGAAGATCTGGGACGAGTGGGCCGATGAGCAAGGCAACCTCGGACCTGTGTACGGATACCAGTGGCGCAACTGGCCTGCTCCCAACGGTCAGAGCATCGATCAGATCGCCAAGTTGGTGGAGATGATCAAGAAGAACCCGGACAGTCGCCGCCTCATCGTTACAGCATGGAACCCTGCCGATGTGGACCGCATGGCTCTTCCCCCCTGTCATTGCCTCTTTCAGTTCTACGTTGCTGACGGAAAGCTTTCGTGCCAACTCTACCAGCGCAGTGCGGACACCTTCCTCGGCGTTCCCTTCAACATCGCCAGCTACGCGTTGCTGACCTTAATGATGGCGCAGGTATGCGGGTTGAAGCCAGGAGAATTCATCCACACTTTCGGCGATGTGCATTTGTACAACGACCATCTGGAACAAGCACAATTGCAACTCACGCGCGACTGTCGTCCACTGCCCAAATTGGAGATCGACCCAACAGTGACCGATCTGTTCGACTTCAAATTCGAACACTTCACACTGACCGATTACGATCCGCACCCGCATATCAAAGCCGCCGTTAGCGTATGATCGTTTCGGCCATCGTTGCCATGGCACGAAATCGCGTCATTGGTCGGGACAGTGATCTGCCGTGGCGCTTGCCGGACGATATGAAGTTCTTTCAGCGCACGACGATCGGGCATCACGTGATCACCGGACGAAAGAACTACGAGACCATTCCCCCGAAATACAGGCCGCTGAAGGATCGGGTGAATATTGTCGTCACACGCAACTCGAACTACGCAGCACCGGGTGCTATGGTGGTCCATTCACTCAAAGCAGCATTGGAACTTGCCCGCACTGCAGGTGAGACGGAAGTGTTCATCATCGGTGGTGGACAGATCTACAAAGAAGCATTGGAGAAGGAGCTCGTAGATCGGATCTACCTCACCGAAGTGGAGGCGGATGTTGAGGGGGACACGACCTTTCCCGCGCTCGACTCCCGCCAATGGAAAGAGGTGAGCAACGAATTGCATCCTGCCGACGAAAGGCACGAATTCGCCTTTCGTTTCGTTGTACTCGTGGAAAAGAGTTGAACCTTTTGCCTCCGATCGCGTCAAACAAGCCAAACAAACCGGAAAATGCGGACCAAGATCATCCTTCTATTTGCTGTTTCTTCCCTACTTGCTTTTTCCTCCTGCAGAAAGGAGAAGGAAACACCGCTCGATATGGACTATACCAGCGCCAGCGACAACAGCAAGGCAGAGAACGTGTTCAATGACATGCTCCTCCAAGTGGACAACGCGGTTGATGCCAATGGCCTACGTGACCTCTGTGCACCGATCGTCTCCTTCGACACCACTTCAACACCACGCACGATCACAGTCGACTTCGGTGATGTGAACTGCACGGCTACGAACGGCCGAATACGCCGAGGACGGATCCTTGTGAGCTACACGGGCCTCTACCGCGAACCCGGAACCGTTATCACCATTACGCCGGAGAACTACCACGTGAACGATATTTTGGTGCAAGGAACCAAGACCGTGACCAATCTCGGCCCCGATGCGCAAGGACATCCAACATTCAGCGTAGTGGTCAACGGCACCCTTACCGCTGATGATGGAAGCTGGACCTCCACTCACCAAGCCCAGCGTGTTCGCACCTGGTTGGAAGGCTCGACCACGGCACAGATCAATGATGATGTCTATTCGATCACAGGGAACGGCAGCGGTGTGAACCGCAATGGGGTGGCGTACACGCTAACCATCACGAATGCTCTACGCGTGCAGGTCGGTTGCCCATGGATCATGCAGGGAACAGTGCGGGTCACACCAACGGGCCGACCCGAAGTGACGATCGATTACGGCTCAGGAGCTTGTGACGGAAGCCTCAGCGTAACGGTGAACGGCACTACGTACAACGTGACGATCGGCTAGTCCGAGCGGTATCTCGGCGAAGCATTTTCCGTTCATCCGGGATACACGTCCATTGGCGCCGTAGTATGTCCAACCATTCGTCCCACCCCTTGCCGTTCATCACGTAGTCGTTGATAGTGGCCCGGTCGATGGTCTAGTTTCGGTGCGGTGAACAAGGATCTTGTTCCGCCGCCATGAATTATTTCAAGAACACCCCGATCCATTACCGGATCATCCTGATCACCGCAGGGGTGCTCGCAACGCTGTTCCTGTTCCAGGCCTACATGCACCACTATGTGTATTCAGACCTGAAGGACCTTGGCGATTTCAATTGGTGGCGCGAAGCTCCCGTGCCCTACCTCAACTTCCTTTTCTGGGCCCTGCTAACTCCGTTGGTGTACATGATCCTGCGCCGTTGGCCCTACTCTGTACGCCCATTGCTGAAGACCTTGCTGGTCCACATCGCATTCAGCATGCTCATCGCATCCCTCCACGAAGTGGTCACTTCGGCCATCTACTACGCCATTCTGCAACACATTGGTGATTTTGACCTGAGCGACCCCAAGAATCGAAGCTGGGCATACAGTGCGCTTGCCCCAGCGATCCTATCCCGCACCATGGAGTATTGGGTGCTCATGGGTGTATTGATCGCGTTGGAGAATGTTCGGGAACAACGCCAGGAACATGAACAATTGTTGATCCTTCAGCACGAATTGCAAGTGAGCCAATTAAATGCCCTGAAGAAACAATTGCAACCACACTTCCTCTTCAATACGCTGAACGGAGTTAGTGCATTGGTGGGCAGAGACCCCGATGCAGCACGAACCATGATCGGTAGACTGGGCCATTTACTGCGGGTATCGTTGGATGGAGAGCGCCAACAAAAAGTGCAGTTGATACAAGAAGTGGATCATGTAGGAAACTACTTGGGGATCGAGGCCGTCCGTTTCCGGGACCGACTCTCGGTGAAATACGATGTGCCGGACGAACTCTCCGAAGCCATGGTGCCTTCAATGATCCTTCAACCTCTCGCCGAGAATGCGATCAAGCACGGACTAGATAAACAAGATGAAAGCGTTCATATTTCCGTTGTGGCGCGCCGCTCTAATGGGTCGATCATCTTGAGCGTGGTGGATGACGGGCCTGGCTGTCCAGAGGTGGCCCATGCCCTGAAGAGAGGTGGTATCGGTTTGCGAAATGTACGCGAACGATTGCGCACCTTGTACGGAGATAACGCCAGCTTGATCGCCACATCCCCTTTGGAAGGTGGCTTTCGCGTCGACTTGACAATTCCATTTGAACTAGGCCCAACACAACATGAAACAGACACGCATCATCGTCGTGGATGACGAGCCGGACGCACGCCAGCGTATTGTTGAACTCGTTGCGCAAGACCCTACACTGGAGGTGGTCTGCGAATGTCGAAATGGCACGGATGCGATACAGGCTATCCAGAAGCACAAACCCGATCTTGTTCTTCTCGATGTGAATATGCCGGTGATGAACGGCTTCGAAGTGGTACGCCGCATCGGACCACACCGGATGCCGTTCACCATTTTCGTGACCGCCTACGATCAATTTGCGTTGAAGGCCTTTGAGGTGAACGCCGTGGATTACCTCTTGAAACCGTATGATGACACCCGGTTCCACGCCGCGATCACAAAGGCCAAGAAGCTGATCGCGATGAACACGAACGATAAACTCACCGGTAGGCTCATGGAACTCGTCCGTGGTCATTTGAACGAACAGAACGAGTTTACCGAAGCTTTCACTATACGGGACAAGGGTAGGGATCAGCTGGTGCATGTGGATGACGTGATCTTCTTGCGTGCCGAGGGCAACTATCTGAAGTTGGTCCTTACCGAGCGGAGCGTTCTATATCGTATGACCATGAACGCCGTGGAAACCGAGCTCGACCCTTCTCGGTTCCTTCGTATTCATCGCAGTTACTTGGTCAACACGCGGCACATACGCAACACACGATACAGCGGCAACAACGAATTCATCTTCAGCATGGCCAATGGTGAACGGATCATCAGTGGTCGCAGTTACAAGGAGCAAATAGCCAAAGTGCTGACGGGATCTGAGGCAACGAACTGAGACGCGCGGGCATCATTTCATTGTACGGTTGCCCTTTGGAAGTTGAAGCCTGCGTCCAACAGTGGCTTCCGTTCCGCAACTTCACCCCGAATTCCACGGACCGTCCCGTCCTAAGTACTGCTCTCTTCCACTCCCGATACATTGACCATCGTTCCAGTTCCTCACCCGATTGGAACTGAGCAAAGAGTCGGTATCGTATGATAAAAGAAGCCCCCGAGGTACTTCAAGATCTCGAAAGTCCACGGACAACACTAAATTGGCGCTACGAATCCACGTTCGGCCAAGAGGATGTCCCCGTCACTAGAGAATACCCGTCTTCCAGTCGGAGGGCACAGTTCAAAATGAAGCTCCTTGCTGCCTGCCGTTCCTATTTCGGCAATTCCCCAGTGCCGATGCGGACCGTCTTTTTCAGTGCCGGTCTTTTATCGGTGCTCTTCGTATTCACGTCTTTCATCGGTCGGACTCATTTGGGCATGGAGCCGCATTTGTTCGACTGGTGGATGCAAGCGCCGATCCCCTTCCTGAACTTCTATACCTGGGCTTTAGTACTTCCATTAGTGCATGCGTGGTCCCAGCGCTGGCCGTTGAAAGGTCGCCCACTTTGGAAACCGATCCTTCTGCATATCCTTTTCGGCCTACTTCTTTGTACGCTACACGAAGCCTTCTCCAACACGCTCTATTTGCTGGTCCTTAACTACAGTGGCCGCATGCCCTGGCAACCTGAAATGCTCAACAATGTTCTCTTGAGCCTACCCGGTGGTGTGGTGCAACGTTTCATGGAATACGGTTTGTTGCTCGTGTTACTGATGTACATGGAGACCCATCGCCAGATGCAGGCGGAACGGACCCGTGTGCTCCAATTACAGAACGAGTTGCAGACCACGCAGCTACTCGCACTAAAGAAGCAGTTGCAACCTCATTTCCTGTATAACACCCTGAACACGGTGAGCGCCTTGATGGACGTGGATACAATGAGTGCCCGTAAGGTGCTCTCCAAACTGGGCCAACTGCTCCGGATAACACTTGATGAGGAACGGAAAGAACGCGTAACACTGATCCACGAGATCGATCATGTCGGCCATTACCTTGGCATAGAAGCCATCCGATTCAAGGACCGCTTACAGGTACGTTACGACATCCCATCAGCTTGCCAGAATGCACTTGTTCCCGGCATGGTTCTACAACCTTTGGTGGAGAACTCCATTAAGCATGGGCTCGATGCCACCAGTGCCGAAGTATGCATCACCATTGAGGCCCAACGGAAGGAAAATGATCTTGTGCTCACGATCAGCGACAATGGACGAGGGTGCTCCGATGTGAACAGGGCCATGGCTGCTGGCGGGATCGGTCTTGGAAACGTACGTGAGAGACTTTCCTTACTTCACGGTCCAAATGGCCGGCTTCAGATCACCTCGGAGAACGGGGATGGATTCCATGTGAAGATCAGCATCCCTTTCGAGACCAAGGAATAAGCACGGTATGAGGAACATCCGCACCATCGTGGTTGATGATGAGCCTGCAGCTCGCTCTCGCATCGTAACCCTTTTGGGCGCCGACCCGGAAGTGCGCTTAGTAGCAGAGTGCAGGAACGGGATCGAAGCACTCAGCACCATTCGGCAAGAACCCGTGGACTTGGTATTCCTCGATGTCCAGATGCCACAATTGAGTGGCTTTGAAGTGGTCGATAAATTCCCTTCAGGCCAGACGCCATTCGTCATTTTCGTGACCGCACATGATCGCTATGCAACCAAGGCCTTTGACGTTCACGCCGTGGATTACTTGTTGAAACCATACGACGATGACAGGTTCTACACCTCGTTGGCACGTGCAAAGGATTTCATTGAAATGCGCGAGAACAAAATGCTGACCGGCAGGTTGATGGACCTCGTACAGGACCACATGAACACCCGTAGGGAATACACCCAGGTGATAGTGATCAAGGAAAAAGGTCGTGAATACAGGGTCCCCGTGAAGGATGTGCTCTTCATCCGTGCCGAAGGCAACTATCTCATTCTGCAAACAAAGCCACGGCACTATCTGCTGCGTATGACCATGAACATGGTGGAGACCGACTTGGATCCTTCCGTATTCGTAAGAGTACACCGCAGCTTTATGGTGAACATGACGCACGTACGGAATACACGCTATAGTGGCAACAACGAGTTCCTCTTCACCATGAGCAACGGCCAACATGTGCTTAGCGGCCGTAGTTATAAGGAGTCGATCGCGAAGCTCCTTACCCACCAGAACGGTGACTAAAAGTGCTAGGACGGGGTGGTCCGTTCAGCCTGTGGTGAATGTTCGTCGTGTTCCGAATGCACTTCCTCATCTTTGCCGAAACAACTCAACGTATGCGCTTCATTCCGCTCTCTTTTTGCCTCTTACTTGGCAGCACCGTACTCGCCCAAGAGTCCTTCGAAAGGATCATCACCATGCCTGGCGCTTTGTACCTCGCGGGGGTGGCCATGGATAGTGAGGATCATTTCGTAGTTGCTTCAGTGAACGAAGGCGACCTCCAAGTGACCCGTCTCTCCACAGAAGGCGACCATCTATGGACGAACAAATATCCGTTGTTCACTGAAGACGGGCTCTATGGCAATGGTATCGCGGTAGGTCCACAAGGCATTCTTGTTGCCGGTTACACTATCGGATTCGGTACAAACTCCCGCGACGGGATCTTGCTACGTATCGACCTTGATGGTACGCTGCTTGATGCACAACGCGTAGATGCTGGCAGTTCCAATGCTTTCCACTATTTGAAAGCAGTACCTGGCGGCTTCATCGCCACCGGCCGGTCCGATGCCGGAGGGAACCTTTACGACATGCTTTTGGCGAAACTGGACGAGACAGGCGCGATCCAGTGGATGCGCACCTATGGAACCCCAGGATGGGATTGGGGCTACCAAGCTACGCCTTTGGCAGACGGTGGCTTTGCGCTCGTCGGTTATGCAGATAGCCTAGGGACCGGCTACTCACCTTCAGCCTACTTGGTGCGTACCGATGCACTCGGAAACGAGCTCTGGGCACGAAGCATCAGCAGCGGCGGTGGCGTGGACGAGGGTTACACCGTGGCCGAAAGTTCCACCGGTGAGATCTACGTTGGGGGTCGGTCCCTTGGTTATTTCCCCGGTGATGTATCTGCCTGGATCACGAAACTTTCGAGCACGGGAACACACCTTTGGACGCGTGTTCTGGAACAAGGGATAGAGACCGTATCGTTGAACCCTGCAGCAAATGGCGGCGTGACCTATTTGGCGCATCCACAATATGTCGATGGAGCAGCTGGTGACTACGAGATCGCATGGGGCACCTTTGGCGCTGATGGCACGTTGATCACTTCCAAGCTCTTCGGTGGTGCTGGATCAGATAACGGCACAGCCATGTTCGAGCTTCCAGGAGGCACCCTTGGGATCTTGGGCTTTACCAACAGCGGCACAACGGAATGGAGCGGCTTGCTGATCAAGACCGATGCGGAACTGAATGCACAATGCAACAACCTCGAACTGGATCTGCCTTGGACCGAGGATGTCGCCATCGTAGCACCATTCACCAGCATCACGGGTTCAGGTTTTGAGTCGTTTCCGTATACGCTCGGTACCGAATCAGTGGTGGTAAGCACATTCAACCCCTGCTGCGCTGTTGCCGCCTCTTTCAATTCATCGAATGCGGGCTATGAACTTACCTTCACCAACACAAGTACAGGTGCCGGTTCCTATGTATGGGACTTCGGCGATGGCAACGTGAGCGAAGACGTATCACCTGTGTATACCTACACGGAACCGGGCGACTATACGGTATGTCTTACGGCCTTTGCAAAATGTGGCGAAGCGACCACTTGCGAACAGCTTTCTATCGGAGTAGGCGTCAATGAGGCCCACGGCACTTCCACTTTGAATGTGTTCCCATCACCGGCAACTGAAGCCTTTACCGTTCGCGCTTCCGGGTTTCTGATCCGCAGTCTTCAGCTTTTGGATGCCGGAGGTCGTGAAGTAGCTCGATTCGATGGTCTGCGAACTGAACAACATCAGGTAACGGTGATCGGATTAGCTTCTGGCATCTACGTAGTGCGTACCGAACTATCGAACGGTGCAGTGGTGCGTACTCAAGTGGCCATTGATTGACATTTGTACATAACATCGGTGTACTCCGAAAACAGAAATAATCCCACGAAGTCCACCTGGTCCAAAAGATCATGGTGGACTTTCGTGTTCCTTCTATCCGTTCAATTGGTCACCGCCCAAGAGATCTGTGACAATGGGATCGACGACGATGGAAATGGGCTCGTAGACCTGAATGATGTGGCGGGATGCCCGTGTACGTTGGCCCAACCGATGGGGTCATTGATCTCCAACGGATCCTTCGAAACCCAAAACTGTTGCCCCGCAGGCGTAAGCCAAAACCCTTACGATTACATCAACTGCGCCACTGGATGGACGGATTATATGTCCACTGCCACTGTTGACTATTACAACCCTTGTGGGTACTTCCCCAATGTGGTTCCACAACCGGTACCCGCCGGTTCTTCAGTGGTCGGTATGGTCGTGCATACATGGGCGGGCGGTGCCTCCTATGAATTCCTTTCGCAGTGCCTTAACTCTCCCATGTTGGCCGGTGAGACCTACGAATTGGGCTTTGACTTGGCAGCCGTCCGCATGCAATTCGGGATGATCGGAACGCTCCCGATAAATTTCGGTGATATGGACCTGGCCATTTTCGGGCTGGACACCTGTCCCAATTTCCCATATACCTTCTACGATCCGGTCTTCGGAAATGAGATGCCTGCGCAATACTGCCCAACCGAACTGGGGTGGACCGACCTTGGTCATATAACCTACTCACCTAGCAATAGTTGGCAATCGGTGAACTTCACATTCGACGCCCCCTTCAATGTCGGCGCCATCATGATCGGACCTGCCTGCCCGATCCCACAGGATTATAATATGTTCGGTTCAAGCGAACCCTACTTCTTTTTCGACGGCTTCACATTGGAGCAAGTGACCCTTGTGATTTCCGCAAGTGGCCATCCATGCACGGATAACCTTGAATTGACCGCCGCTCCATACGACCCCGTGAACAACACCTACCAGTGGTACTTGAACGGGGTTGCGATCGTGGGACAGAATGCTGCTGTGCTTCCCGCTTCGACTCTGGGGCTGGGCGAAGGCATCTACGCTGCTCGTGTGGTGGGACCGGGAGGGGCTTGCGCTTATGTTGAAGAAGAAGTGGAGGTAGCCTATCCTGAGCCGCTGCTTTCCGCAACCGCCGCAACCGGGTGTGCTGCTCTGAACGTGGTATTGAACAACGTTACCGACCCCGGCATGAGCGGCACCGTATTGTGGGACTTGGGAGATGGGAGCTCAGCAGCATCGACAAGCGTACTTCACACATACACCGAAGCTGGAACATACGATGTTCGATTGACGATCACATCAGCCCTCGGTTGTCAGAAGGATAGCCTCTTCGAAGGCCTCATCACGGTATACCCGACACCAGATGCGGCCTTTGGCCTGAGTGCCACAGAGGCCTGTGTCAACGTGCCGATCGATTTCACGAACACGAGCCAACCAAATGACGTGTACAACTGCCAATGGTCCTTTGGTGATGGTGCAATTACCAGCGACTGCCCGGCTTCGCATGCGTACAATGCTCCCGGCACTTACAATGTGATGCTCACTGTGACCAACGCTTTCGGGTGCAGTGACGATACACTCATGTCCCAAGTGATCGAGGTCATCCAAACACCGGTGCCAGCTTTTTCCTACACCGTGAACAATGGGTGCGTGCCATTGGAAGTTCGGTTCCAAAACGATACGCCCGGGCTGCAGGACCAAACTGCTTTTTGGGACCTTGGCAACGGGCAGACAGCAACAACTATGGATGCTATTACGGTGTACAGCACCCCCGGGGTATACACAGTGGAACTCACCATGACCAACACGTTAGGATGCAGTGCTACACGCACGGATACCGATGCCATCACCGCCAATGGCTTACCGGTGGTCACCTTTTTCGTGGAACCCGATTCGGGTTGCGCACCACTTGAAGTACAATTCACCAACACCACCGACCCCGGTATGATCGGTGGCTGCGCTTGGACCTTTGGCGACGGTGGTACTTCAAATAACTGTACGTCACAACACATCTACACAGCACAAGGCACATACACGGTTTCCCTCACCGTGAACTCGCCTGCTGGATGTGAAGGCGACACCACATTGTACCACTTGGTGCATGTGGACCCATCACCCATCGCCAATTTCGTATTCGGCCCACAACCTACCGACTTCTATAATTCCGAGATCATGTTCGATGACCGTTCGAGCAATGACGTGATCAGTTGGAGCTGGCACTTTCCTGCGGGTGTACCGGAAACATCCAGCGAAACCTCTCCACTGATCCGATATCCCAATGACGATGGTGGTACATATCCGGTAGAACTAACTGTCACCAATGAATTCGGATGCAGTGACACGTACGTGGTACCTGTCACGATCAATGGGGTACATTCCGTTTATGCTCCAAATGCATTCACACCGGATGGCGATGCGATCAACGATGTGTTCCTACCGATCATCCGGGATGATGTATCACGGGACCATGACTTGCGCATTTTCGATCGTTGGGGAAGTGAGGTATTCCAGTCCAGCGACCCGACAATTGGTTGGGACGGTGCTGTGGACGATGCTGAGCCAAAGACCGATGTGTACGTGTGGAAGCTCCGTTCCAGGAACGGTGTGGACGGCATCATGCGCGTCTATACCGGCCACGTTACCCTACTTCGATAGCTCCTTCACACCGCGTTGAACGGACCGCCCCGTCCGTGGCGAATGATCCGAAGAGATCCATCACTTTAGGGTCCGTAAGTCATTCCAACATTTCAATTGTCCTATGGATCGTTCCATTCTGAACATTGCCCTTTGTCTTTTTGGAGCCTTGCTGAGCGCTGTTCAGGTGCAGGCGCAGCTCAACGTCAATACGAGCCTCACACCTGCACAACTGGTCAATGACATCCTCGTGGGCCAAGGGGTAACAGTGAGCAACCTAACGTTCAATGGAGCACCGGCCAACACATTGAACGACCAGATCGGAGCATTTGATGGATCCTCCTCCAACCTGAGCCTGAATGGTGGTGTGGTGCTGGGCACTGGCAAAATTGTGGGCGTAACGGGGTCCAACCAGAACACCAGCCTCACTGTGTCGCCAAGTTTTCCGATCAACGTTGCTGATCCCGACTTGGCATTCATTGAAAGCCAGCAACGTTGCGTTGCCGTGTTGGAATTCGACTTCATTCCGACGGGCGATTCCATCAGCTTCCGCTTTGTTTTCGGCTCTGAAGAATACCCCGAATACGTATGCTCACAATACAATGATGTGTTCGGCTTCTTCCTGAGCGGGCCCGGCATTGATGGGTCCTTCACGAACAATGCGATCAACCTCGGCGTACTACCAAACTCCACGGTACCCATTGCGATCAATACCGTGAACAGCGGAGCACCAGGTGTTCTTGGCGGTAGTGCCTCGGGTTGTTCCGCATCGGATCCCAACTGGCAGCTCAATTCCGTTTACTACATCGATAACCAAGGCGGTGCTACGGTTGAACTCGATGGATTCACGGTTCCGATCCGCACCGGAGCCGCCGTGCGTTGCGGCGAGACCTACCACATTAAGATCGCCATCGCGCACGCTGGCGATGCAAGCCTTGATTCCGCAGTATTCATTGAAGGAGGTAGCTTCTCCTCCAACAGCTCGATCACGGCGTCGGTCACAACACCACAGAACAATGGAACGCTGACCGAAGGGTGCGGCGAAGCCATGGTCATGCTTGAAGTTCCAGCTCGCAGCGCCGATGCGAATATCCAACTGCACTATCACGGGGCGAACATCAGTGTGAACGACCTGAGCGGGAATATTCCAACTGTAGTAATTCCGGCCGGTACCACGAGCTTCACATTTCCATTGAGTGCCGTGAGCGATGCACAACAGGAGAATGATGAGACGCTAACGATCGTCGCCACCTGGATCTCGAATTGTGGGTTCTCCGTTTCAGATTCCGTTACGCTCTTACTGCTGGACTACGTGCCGATGGAGATCCTTTCCACCGACCTGCAATTGGGATGTGATGTGGATAGTGTCTTGCTGGAGGCTAGCGTGAATGGCGGGCTTGGCAATGTGTCGTTCGCATGGGAAAATGGCGATACCGATGAGAGCACATTCGTGTCCGGCCTGGATGATGGAACGTACCAAATAACGGTGACCGATGATTGCCCACGCACCGTATCCACATCGGTCAATGTGAATTCAGGCTGTGGCATAAACGTGCCCAACGTGATCACGCCGAACAATGATGGTAGCAACGATGCATGGGTGATCGACGGGCTCTTCCGATCGAAGCATACCGTTACGGTGTTCAATCGCTGGGGGCAGGTGGTATTCGAATCCTCTAACTACAACAATACGTGGCACGCTTCCGGTGTACCGGACGGCACATACTTCTATGAGATCATCAGCGATCGTTCGAAAGAACCCGTGATCGGAACGCTCACGATCCTTGACAACGGCCGATAGTGACCCATGACAACTGATCGCCGACACGACCAAAATTCGCACACGTCAGCTGAAGAAAACTGAACTACATTCTCTTGGCCGAGGTCACTTACTACATAGTCCGATCCGTCGGGTGACCTTCATGTCAACATCAACGTTCCACCCCGTCCTACACGAAGCGCTACATACCCACATCTACATTGCTTCCATGTCCTTAACGGCTCTTTCACCTCTTCATTAACCAACCCTTCCATCACCATGAAAATAATATACCAGGTCCATCACTTGCTATGTCGGCATGTGAGGCGAATAGGAACGGTAACCCTCGTTAGCGCACTGCTATTCACCCATGCAACTGCGCAGAACGTGAGCTTGTACTCCTTCAGTTCCACTGGCGGTGCAACGCTAGATGCCATGACGGGGGCCAGTGTGCTCATTGGATCGAACCAAGACGATACCCCTTCAGCCGTCACGGGCATCGGTTTCGCCTTCAATTACGAAGGAACCAACTACACGGACTTCTCCGTGAATTCCAACGGGGGAATGAAGCTGGGAGGTGCCCAGATCGGCGGTAGTGCCATCAACTTCAACCTCACCTCGAACCCGTTGGTGCTTCTGCCCTACAGTGGGGATGGTACCACAGCGAACGGAAGTGTGACAACGGTTCTCACGGGTTCATCGCCGGATCGGGTCCGCGTGGTCCAGTGGAACGTCGGCTTGGACTACACTGTCGCAGCGACCAACTGCTTGTACCAAGTGTGGTTGTATGAAGGCACCAATGTGATCGAATTCCGCTACGGCGCAGGTGCGCCATCAGGCTCGTTCTCGGGCGGCATGCAGGTGGCCATCACCGGTGCCACCGCCACGAACTACCTGAACGTGCTCTCCGACCTGACGGCCAGCTCGAGCAACACAACCCTGTTCAGCACTACCAATGCATGGCCGGGCACTGGCACCATCCTCACCTTCAGCCCACCTGCACCATGCACGCCACCACCGGCACCCGGCAATACCGTAGCATCGATCAGCTCCGGTTGTTCCGGTTTCTCCAGCGCATTGAGCTTGCAGAACAGCACATCGGGTTCAGGAGTTTCCTACCAATGGCAGTCCAGCCCGAACGGTGTGGACACTTGGACGAACGTGGGTACGAACAGCGCCACCTACACGACCAGCCCGCTCACGACCACGACCTGGTTCCAGTGCTTGGTAACGTGCAGCACAGGACCAAGCACCGTGAACAGCACACCAGTGCAACTCACTGTGGCAGAACCAGCAGTCACCTATTTCACCTACGCCGGTGTGCAATACAACGAAGCATTCGCCATCTGGGGTAACCGTTGCAGTACCGGCGATGTGCCCTCGTTGGCTTCCAACCACTGGAAGAACACCCCTACTTTTGGCGCTGGTACTTGGCGCGCGAGCAATACCACGCAGGCTGCTGCAGGTTGGAACAATACCAGTGGTGGCTTCTTTTCCACAACGGTCGCTTCCAATCCAGATGCAGTGGCCGTAACACTTCCTGCGGCACGTTTCCACAGCAGGGAAGGGGGCTCCGTGGCAGGAACCCTGGACTTCCATGTGAACATGTCCGCCGGTACAGGCAATGAATTCCTGCGTTTCGAGTACATCAACTCCGTGGGGAACGGGAACCTTGGTGTCTGGGTCTCCACCAACGGCGGAGCCAGCTTCACACAGGTGGGCTCCACCTTGACCACCACGGCGATCAATACGTGGGTCACTCAACAATTCACCATCGGCTCCACCTCCGCAACAACGGTCATACGCCTGCGTGGCACGGCCGGCGCCGCCGCAAGCGGGAACGACATCGGTGTGGACAACTTCCGCATCATCCCTGCACCCACTTGCGCTGCTCCAACATCACCGGCCGCGTCAGTGATCGGCGCTGGTGCTGCGGACATCAGCTGGACATGCGCTTCCTGTACGGGTAGCTACTACGTGGAATACGGCCCTACCGGATTCACGTTGGGAACCGGCACCGTTGCAGGCCCATTCACCAACAGCCCAGCCTCCATCACCGGCCTGGCCAATGGCAACTACCAGGCCTATGTGCGCCAGGATTGTGGTGTAGCTGGCCTCAGCTCCAACGCAGGACCAGCGAATTTCTCCATTGTTGGGGGGGACTTCTGCTCCGCTCCCATCAACCTGGCCTCCCTGCCGAACACGGATTGGTCCTTGGTGGCATCCAGCACGAACGCTTCCAACGACATCAGCAGCTCCGCCTGTCATGCAAGCCTGCCTGGCCGCGATGTGGTGTTGTACCATGATGTGGAGGCCGGCGCCACCCTTAGCCTTGGATTGTGGAGCTCAGCGAACAGGATCACGGTGGCGTATGACGGGGCCTGCCCTGGCAGCATCAGCCTGGCCTGTAGCCAAGGCGGCTACTTCGATCTCGGCACCAACGTACAAATGGTGAACGACTATCAAACGTTGATCTGGACGAATAACGGTTGCAGCACCGTGCGTCTTTATGCATTGGCGGATGCGGTCACCACAGGCGGTGATGTTTACGTGTTCAACTATGGCTACACCCCGGCTAGCGGAACGGTCTGCGCTCCGGTCACTGGCGTAGTGGCGAGCACGGCGAACACAGGTTCCAATGCACAGCTCAGCTGGAGCCCGACCTGCAGCGGCAACGCGATCGTGGAGTTCGGTCCGGCTGGATTCTCACCCGGCACCGGTGCCACTGCCGGCGCTGGTATTGCGGTCTCGGTGAACGGAACGAGTACGACACTCAACGACCTGGACATGGACGTTACCTACGATGTGTACGTACGCAACGATTGCGGTGCTGGTCAATTCAGCAGCAATGGCACACCCGTGCAATTCACGATCATCAACGGCGACGATTGCTCCCGCGTGATCGATCTTTCCAGCGAGGCGAACATGTTCAACGGCACCACTGCAGGCGCCGCCAATGATCTGTCCGTGCACGCCTGCGGAACCTTTGCCGGTGGCGACCTGTACCTGTCCCAT
>Ga0209063_1000640_pt1 | contig 21387 bp, 51 predicted proteins | sample KloWWTmeKNB19Kit_FD_187177 | JGI IMG/M metagenome (GOLD analysis project Ga0209063, IMG submission 187177) | Active sludge microbial communities from Klosterneuburg, Austria, studying microevolution and ecology of nitrifiers - Klosterneuburg... | ecosystem: Engineered > WWTP > Aerobic digester >... | reverse complement strand
TGCAGCGACCACGACGCCGACGAAACCCGCAACGACGACTACGAGCTGATCGAGATCCCCTGCACCCATTGCGGGCAGACCGGCTACGAGAACGGCATCCAAGAGTTCTCGTGGTCCTCGTGCGGCGGGTGTGGCAGCAACCTGGGTGGGAGTCGCTACCGGCTCCACTGGACAGAAAGGAAGCAGTGATGACCGAACAGCAAGAAGGCCGACTGCGCGCCCTGTGCTTCAGCTACGGGGTCGAGTTCAACGCCGAGCACTACACGCCCCAGTTCGACCTGCCTTCGGGCTGGGTTGCCGGCTGGGTTGGTGGGGAACCTGGAACCCTGTACGTCGGGGTCGATCCGGAAGGATTGTGCGTCATCGTGATCGACTTCCCAACCGTGCTCGACGCCTACCTCACCTGTGCGCTGTGGTCGTCGATCAACTACGACGAAACCGGCGAACACGGCGAGTTCCTCGATGCCGACTACGACATCTTCGACTTCACCGACAAGGCCCGAGCTGCCGCGGTGAAAGACCTGGCCGACTTCGTGCTCGACAACTACGCCGACTTCGAGGGCATGGACGACGGGCAGATCGGGCACGACTTCTGGCTCACCCGCAACCACCACGGCGCCGGATTCTGGGACCGTGGGCTCGGTGAGCGAGGCGACCGGCTGACCAAGGCCGCACAGGCGTACGGCGGGGTCGACCTGTACGTCACCGACGACGGCAAGATCGGAGGGGAATGATGAGTGACCGCGAATGGGCTCGGGCCCGGATTGCCGCTCGGGCGTTCCTGCGCGACAACTACCCCGACGCCCCCTGGGATGAGATCGACGACCTGAGTCGTGCGCTCACCCATGAGCTGTACGTCGGGCCGATGCCGTACGGCTACTGGTCCGACAAGGAAGGCGGCGACGCCTTGTGCGTGCAACCGTGGCCAGGATGGGCCGACGGCTGCAAGATGCTCTCCGGGCTGATCGAGGTGCTGCCGGTTGAGTTGTACTACGACGCCGACTCGGGATACGTCACCACGAGCAACCCGTACGACTGGGAAGAGGTCTACACGATGCCCACCATCGAAGCGCTGTTCGACAAGGAACTGTGGAGGTACCTGACATGACGATCACCCGCTACGCCTACATCAACACCCGGTCAGCCGCCGGCCGCCCGACCAAGGTCTGGATCGAGCCGTCGGACGTGATCGACGTCCGCTGCTGGTTCAACAGCTACGGCAACCCGAGCTACACGTTCCGCCTCAAAGGCGGGCGCATCTTGTTCATGGTCGACGACTACGGGGCCGAGAACGGCATCCGCCATGTTCGCCGCACCGTCGTGCCACGCAAGCACGACCTGTTCAACGGATGGTTGCCATGAAGCAGATAGATGACCAGTGGAAGCTGGAAGTGATCTTCCGCGATCGCGGGCAACTGGTGACGCGTTGCGCCCCCACCTGGTATCACGCCCCCCGACTGGGAGGGTTCATGCCACGGCAGGTTGATGCCAAGGGCCAGGCGTTCCTGCAGGAGTGCCTCGCAGCGGCCGACGTGACCACCGATCGGCACGGCGAGACCTGCAAGATCGTCAGCTTCAACCTGTTCTGCAACCGGCGACTCCACATCGCCAGTGTTGCCCGCAGGCCACTCACGAAGGAGGAGGACGAATGACCAAGGATGAAGCACGAGAGATGCTCAAGACCCACTGCCCGCGCGGTGCGACGGTCTACAACGTGCTGGAACACGTCACAGCGTCGGGGATGACCCGCTACATCAAGTCGTACGTCTTCGAGCCCGCCAGGGCTCAGAAGGCAACGCCGGGCATGACGGACATCTTCCTGTCGGGCTACATCGCCACCCTGCTCGACCGTAAACGGCCTGCAAACCGTGACGGGGTGAAGGTGGTCGGCTGCGGGATGGACATGGGGTTCGACCTGGTGTACCGGCTGAGCATGGAGCTGTACGGCGACGGCTACGCCTTGAACGCAAGGTGGTTGTGATGGCCTACGCAGGCACATGGGATCGGGTGTTCCCGTCGGGTGCGTGGCGGGTGTGGGATCGCCGGCTGTGGGAGTTGGGCGAGTCGCACACCTGCCAGTACATCGGCTACACCAAGCGCGAGGCCCAACAGGCTCACGCCCAACACGTCAGGGAACTGAGGAAGCGATGAAAGCGAAGTTTCTGGACCCGGCCCGAGAGACGGTGGTCTTCACCTTCCCCGGCGTCGGCTCCGACGGGGGGCGCATCTCGATCGAGGTGTGGCCCAGCGAAGGTAGCGACGGCGCGATCGTCGTGCAGATCGACACCAACTTCGAGCCCGACGAATTGCCCCTGCGGATCAACCTGAACGACGCCCACGTGAGCGGGCCGGAATGGAGGCCGTGGTGAGCTACGACGACCAGTCGTGGGACACGAACGAGGTGATCCGCCACCTCGACAACGACCCGGTGCTGCACAAGCTGGCCGTGGCGCTCGACGAGGCGCTGTTCTGGTGGCAGTTCGTGGCGGCGTTGCAATACCTGCCGTGGGATGACATCAACTCGAACATCGTGCCCGACTACGTGAACTGGTGGAAGGTCGCCGAGCACGTGCAGGGGTGGTCGGAATGATCGCCGCGATCGCCGTGGCGGCGCTGCTGGCCTGGCTGGTGGTGTGGCTGCTGATCGGCAGATTGTGGGATCGGCTCGACGAGGCTGACGCCCGCCGGTTCGAGCGCTACATCCGCCTGCAGTGGTCGGAGAAGCATCCCGAGGAACCGTACTGACCTGCGTCCTGACGTGACGCACGACACAAGAAAGGGACATCCATGAAGCCTCTGCTCAAGAAGTGGTTGGACCGGGTCGAAGCATCCGAGATCGAGCGTGGCAAGATCCTGCAGCTCCAAACCTGCATCTGGCCCCGTTCGATCGGCTACGAGACGGCGGGCCGCAAGACGACACTCGACTACGACGACTGCGACCAGATCGTCCTCGCCTTTCAGGCCCGCGTCGAACGTGACGGCGGCCCGCGGGTCACCGAAGAACAAGCCGAGGTCGGCCGGCGATGGCTGACCGGGATGCAGCATCGTCTCAACCTGCCCGACGTCGACTACTCGCAGATCGCGTTCTTCCTGCTCGAAGACTTCATCGTGCACGACGAGAACGCGTACCGGGCGCTGGTCGGGCCCACCTACACCGCCCACTTCACCGACGGGTCGATCTTGCGTTACTCGCCGATGCCGTGGATCAACGGCGGCGGCTGCACCTGGCGCTGGGTGCTTCCCCCGCGACGAAAGGACCAACCATGACCGACGTTGTTGACACCCGCACAAAGAACGGGTGGACCGCGACCATCTACTACGACCAGGGGTGCGAGAACCCGCGCGACGACGACTCGCACTTCCTGTTCCTCGGGCTCAAGCACCGACGGTACGAGATCGGTGACGAGACGATCGACCACGACATGGACTGCCCGAACGGATGCGACGGTGGCTTCCTCTACAACGAGGCCACCGATGCGACCGACATCGTGTGCGACCTGTGCTCCGGCGAGGGTCGGGCGATCAGCCTCGACATGCTCGAAGCGTTCATCCAGTACAAGTACAAGCCGCTACACATGCGCCGTGTCGGGATGGGTGACCACTCACGGGTGTGGTACTACCTGGGTGGTGGGGCGGCGGCGTGCGATCCGGGCGGCTGGGATTCCGGCACCGCTGGCTTCATGCTCTACCTGCCCGAGCACAAGGAAGCATGGGGCGGCGATCCGACGACCGATGAGCTGAACGCGCAGATGACCGCCGAACTGCGCGAGTACACCGACTGGTGCAACGGCAACTGCTACGGCTACATCATCACCGACATCAACGGCGACGAGGTCGACTCGTGCTGGGGCCTGATCGGTGACTACGGCGAAGAAGAGACGATGCGGGTGCTCGACGTGTACGCCCACACGATGAAGCAGCCCGAGACGCTGCACGACGTGCGGCTGACCGACCGGCAGATCGACCTGATCCGGTACTGCCTCGGCGAGTACAACGCCGAAGGCGACATGGAGCAGGTGCGAGACGCCGCGAAGGCCGCACTGAACGGAGCCAGGACGTGATGGACGACTACCCCGACATGATGCCGCTCGACACGGCGGAGCAGGTCCGCGACTACGCCATCTGGTGGCAACACTGGGCTGGTGAACAGGATCTCAGCTTCGGCAAGCTGATCGAGTTCCAGGGCCAGTTCGAGGCGCTCGTTGTGCGCTTCCCTGAACTGGCCGACGAGTTCCGAGAGAACGGGATCATCTGATGAACCACGAATGGAACGTGCTCAGCACTGTGGTGGCCGTGGTGAGCGCGCCAACCTGGGCCGCGGCCCAAGAGAAGCTGGAGGCCCAACTCGGCCTGGCGGGCTTCGCCCCGTACGACACCCCTCGACCGGCCTTCCATTCGGAGAGCTGCGACTGTGGAGAGGACATCTGATGAACACGTACCAACTGTCGATCTCGATCCGCGCCGATGACGACGCCGAGTCGATCGACACCGAGATCCGGCGCGCCTTGCACGGCATCAACGAGAACGAGCCCGGATGGGATGTCGTCGCAGTGCGCGATCGCAAGATCATCTACGCCGGCAGGCCCGTCGTTCGTCTCACCGACGACGAGATGGACTTCATCCACGGCTTCAACGAGTTTCACAACCAAGGAGGAAGCGAATGAGGATCATCGACATCCGCAAGGCGGTCAACGTCGAGCTGTGGACAGGCCGACGCCTGTTCATCGAGGACGGTGACGGGCCGGCGGTCTACTCGCTGCCGAAGGGGGCGATGTCGGCGCATCGCACGACAGTCTCGTTCGGCAACGTCCAGCGCATGACGGTGCAGATCGTCGGCTCGACAGCAAGCATCAAGGCCTTGAGCGAGCTGATCGCCGCACAGGAACGACCAGTCGAAGGATGGGTGAAGATCGCATGACCGACGACGTGACCGACCTGGAGAAGCTGCGAGCGCAACGGGTGCGAGGGATTCGCTCCGAGTACGAGTTCGAGATCGCCGACGACGCCGACGTGGCGGACGTATGCGCCTCGTACACGTGGGATCGCTTCACGGTGATGATGATTCCCACGATCGGTGAAGGGTTCTTGCACTTCGAGGTGCACCAGTTCGTCGATGGGATGTGTTCGGGCCCGTCGGCTGCGGTGACGATCACCCCCTGAACGAACGTGTGTTGCCCACACCGAACACGTGTGATACATTTCCGAGCGAAGGAGCAAGAGTGACGCAATCCACCATCACCGACAAACGTAACGCTGTCATGGCCGCTGCCTGCCATCTTGGCCGGGGCCCGCGAAGGGGCTGGTACGAGATCGAGTGTCTCATTTCCGCGGTCCGCCGCTACGACGAGGCGGTCCTGGCTGAGATCGGCGACTCGGAAGGAGCGTTCGTGCTCGGCTCGCCCGAAACGTCACGGCGTGCCGCGGTAGCGATCATGCCGAGAACCGGCACCATCCGGCGGGCCGTGCTCAACGACATCGCCGGCCGCCATGACGGGCTGGCCACCGACGAGATGATCGAACGCTCCCTGCGGGGCAAGCACCAGACGATCTCGTCGGCACGCAACCATCTTGTCAACGCTGGCTGGCTGGAAGACTCACGCCAGCGGGTCAAGGACAACAAAGCCGTCCTGTGGCAGCTCACCGAAGCTGCCAAGCGGCAACTCGACCTGAAAGGGAACCAATGACAACGACCACCGAATGGATCAGAGCCCGGCTGGATGAACTCAAGCCCGAGTTGGACGCGAAGCGGCGAGAGATGGCCGTACTGACCAAGGAATGCGATGCCCTGCAAACCGCGCTCACCGCACTCGCCGGGCCATCGAAGCCGCCCGAGCGGCGACCGGCGGTGAACGGATACACGCACCGGGACTACCCGGCGATCGCTGAATGGGTGATCGCCCGCTTCGCCGAAGGCAGCTACACATCCCAGGCCGCCGCAGCGGAGTTCGGCACGAACCCCGGCAACTGGTACAGCATCCTCCACAGGCTGCGCAAGGACGGTCTCGTCACGGACGAGCTGATCGCCGCCCGTCGCGCCCTGGCAGGCGAGGCGGCATGAGCCCGAAGCCGAAGGTTGCCGGGGTCGGCAAGTTGAAGAAGGTGAAGATCACCGCCGACCCGAAGCTGAAGCAGTTCCGGCTGCGAATGGGCACCCCGAACGAGATGGGCGAGGTGATCGCGGTCGCGACCGAAGCGAAGGTGCGGTCGGACATCATCAAGAACCTGCGCACCGTCCACCAGCCGTGGTGCAAGCGGTTCAACAACGCCGGCATCGAGGCGATCGACGGGCTGGTGTTGGACCTGACGAACAGCGCCATCCACCTCGGCAAGAACGACCCGGCACGCCCGAAGCTGCCGGGCTGCCAGTACAACGCGGGCGACCGCATCCAAGCCTGCATCGACGAACGCTACGGCATCGTCGTTGCCTACGAGTTCTGGAGTGAGTGGACATCATGAGTATCCGAGACCTCAACGAGTGGGAACTGACCGCCACCGAGAAGCACCTCCTCGGGGTGCTGGACTGGGAACACATCGACGAAGCGGCAGCATGGACCGCTGGCCAGCTTCGAGAGGCTGGAGTGGCCTCGATCACGTTGACGCCGAACGATGCCACGGCGTACCCGTTCTTCATCGCAGCGAGGAAGCTGCCGCACTGGGGGCAGGGCCGTGGGATGCGCGAGCCCTACATGGTCATGCTCGCCTCGACCTTCGGTGGCGGGTACCCGTGGGGCGGCATCGAGTTGTCCCACGACTACTGCGCCTCCAAGTGGGGACGCGAGCACGAGTGGACGGGCTGGGTGGTGTCGGAGTTCCTGACCGCGCTGAGCCGTTCGATCCGAGCACTGGAGGAAGCATGAGCAACCTGATCGAAGTGTTGGAGATGACCGACCGGCACCGAGGCCGCTGGCCGTTCGAGACCTGGAAGTGCGGGCGCGGCGAAGACTGCTGCTACCGGGAACCTTCCCCGCTCGGTGTCCAACTCGTCGAATACAACGACGTCGAACAAGGGGCGTACGTCACCCCGTACATCGCTGTGTTCTGCGACGGGACGGCACTGATGGTGTGTGAAGACTGCGCGGTCGAACTCGAAGGTCTGGCCGCCGACCTGGAGGGACCGTGACGTGGTATCACCTGCCACCATCCTCGCTGCCTGCGACGGTTACGGCGGATTCGAGCTGGCCTTGCGCCACCTCGGGCTGGACGTGCGAACCGTATGTCGTATTGAGCGGGACAGCTACGCAGCGGCCGTCCTCGTGGAACGGATGGCGCAAGCGAGACTGGATCAGGCTCCTGTCTGGTCTGACCTTGCCACCTTCGACGGCCGCCCGTGGTGCGGCCTGGTGGACATCATCACTGCAGGTCTCCCGTGCCAACCGTTCAGTTCAGCCGGCCGAGGCGACGGCGTCGAAGACGAACGACACCTGTGGCCCCATCTCAAGCGGATCATCGAAGAGGTTCGACCTGGATGTGTCTTCCTTGAGAACGTCCCCCAGGTCATCTCGAAACGATGGCTCGACCACGTCCTCGCCGACCTTGCCGAAATGGGGTTCGATGCGGAATGGGGTTGTCTCGGTGCGGCCGAAGTCGGTGCCACCCATCGACGAGAACGGTTCTGGCTGGTGGCCTACGCCAACCGGGATGGACTCGATGGGTTCCGGCTCGAAAGGCTCGCACGTCACGCTGACGGATGCGACGAGACGGGGACGGCTGTGGCCGACACTGCAGGCGAGAGACTTCAAGGGGGAAGCGCAGCCGGGCCGCCAGGGAGCAGCAGCGCTCCCAACAGCAACGAGGTTGTGGCCGACACCTGCAGCGTCGATGGCATACCGGGGGACGGACCCGGACCGGACGAACGACAGGGCCGGATCGCCGACGTACAAGTCGGTGGCCCTGGCATGGGATGGCCCCCCGGACCCGACGGAGACTGGACCGACTGGCTCGCAGCGGGTGGATCTGAACCCGTTCTTCGTCGCCGAGCTGATGGGCCTCCCGGCGGACTGGCTGACGCCCTCCACCTCGGAGGTAACGGACTGGTGCCGCAGGCAGCAGCAGCAGCATTCACCATTCTCACCGAACGATTGAGGGAACCATGACCACGAAGAACGAACCGATGGAGATCCCGCCGACGAACGTGATCGCCGCCTTGGCGCGAGTGCAGTTCGAGATCGGCGGCATTGAGAAGCTGACGCCGGCCCAACGCAAGAAGCAGGGCATCTCGGGCGGCTCCGAAGACGGGAAGGGCATCACGTACGCGTACCGAGGCATCGACCAGGTGACCGCTGCAGCACAACCGCTGTTCGGCGAGTACGGGATCGTGATCGTCCCCGCCAAGATCCTCAGCCACGACGTGAAGACGGTGCTCGTCGGGCAGAACAAGAACGAGTGGGACAACGTCACGATGTTGGTGCGTTGGTCGATCTACGGCCCTGGTGGGGTTGATGACATGATCGAAGCCGAGACACTGGGCGAGGGTCGGGACAATGCCGATAAGTCCGTAAACAAGGCGTTTACGGGCGCCTACAAGAACCTGATGTTGAAGCTGCTGTCGATCGGCGACCCGTCGGAAGACCCCGACACGGAACGCTTCGACAACACCGACAACAACGAACCGGCAGCCGATCTGTCGCTCGCTCAGGAAGCAGCGACACGCGTCTCGAAGCTGTCCGGTGCCGACAAGGCGTTGGTGACGAAACTGGCGAAAGAGGCCGGGATCAACAACATCATGCGAGCCGGCGACCGCGCCGACGAACTGCTCGACATCATCGACAACCTGCACGCTGGACAACCTGCCAGCGAGCCTAAGAAGGAAGAAGAACACTGATGGCAGATTCCACACTGACAATCGTTGGGAGTCTCGGAAGGGACGTCGACCTGCGCTTCACCGCGGGCGGCAAGGCGGTGGCGTCGTTGACGGTCGCCGTCTCGAACCGCTACAAGAACAAGGCCGACGAATGGGTGGACGACACCGCCTGGGTGGATGTCACCGCCTGGGACGCGTTGGCCGAGAACGTCGCAGCCTCATGCGTGAAGGGTACGCGGATCATCGCGACCGGGCGGGTCAAGCAGGACTCGTGGGAGGATGCGGAAGGCAACAAGCGCTCGAAGCTGGCGATGGTCGCCGACGAGATCGGGCCGTCGTTGCGTTGGGCGCGTGCTGAGGTCGAGCGGATCGAGCGCGACGGATGAGCTGGCAGCAGTGGGTTCTCGCCGTCTACTTCGGCCTCGGGGCGCTGACTACGGTCGGCACGATCGGCAAGCCCCGCAAGCCCATCGACCCCGACACGGCGGTTGGCATGGTCATCTGCTACGTCGGGCTCATCGCACTGGTGGTGACCGGATGATCCGCGCCTTTCGACGACGCTTCCGACAGTGGTGGATCGAGCGACACCTGGTCCCGTCGGCGCGAGTGGAGCACATGACGTGCGTGCTGGTCGTGGCGATCAACGGCAAGAAGCACGCCGAATGGAAGCTGGACTGCTCACGCGTCCGAACACACGTCGACACGATCGACGCACTGCCCGACGTGTGGGCCGACGGCGGGCAGTTCCTCATCGACATCCCTATCAACCTGGAGGTGGCTGCATCATGATCGAGATCCCTGACATCGACGCTGCGGCCGACGTGTGCCAGCAGCTCGCGTTGGAGGCTGTCGACTTCGACGCCACGCGGGCGATCAACGCGCTGCAGGCGCTCGCCCAGTTGGAGGCACAGGTGAAGGCCGCCAGGTCGGAACTGACCGAGCGGGCGTTGCGCGGGTTGGAGCAGCCGATCCTGATCGGCAACACCGCCTGGAGCAAGAAGCTGTCCACGAAGAAGAGGCCCGACCATGAGATGATCCTGGGGCGGCTGCGTGGGATGCTCGACCGGCCCGATCGCGAGACCGGCGAACTGCTGACCGTGCCCGAAGCTGTCGATCGGGCGGTCGATCTGATGGTCGGCTTGTACGTGTCGCCCTCAGCGCTACCGAAGGTCGGCGGGCTGAAGGCGCTCGGGCTGACGTTGGACGCTGTGACCCGCGAGGAATCGGACGGGTACAAGCTGGTCGCCACCGAGCTGCCGTCATGACCCCGCTCCAGCAAGCCCCCTGGGGGTACCGTTCGATCGGCCCGTGGATGACATCGGTCGAGTATGCGACCGGCGAGTTCCATGTGATCCTCGTCTACTCGCTGGCGGACATGGTGCGCCGGCTGTTCCCTGAGATGGATTCCACCGCCATCCGATTCCTGGGCATCGACGCCCGCGGCACCACGATCTTCGGGATGGACAAGCGGGTCAACGACTGGGTTGGCACCCGCGAAGTGATCGACGCAGCACTGGCGATTCTCACCGACAGCCCTGAAGGGTCGTTCGCGGTGATCGGCATGGCTGACACAATCCGGGCTTCGGCCCAAGCGAAAGGACTGGCATGAGCATCACGGCAGCGACCAAGTGGCCGACGAACGCGGAGATGATCGTCGACATCGTCGAGTTGGGCTACATCCGCCCGAACGACTCGGTGATCGACCTCACCTTCGGCGGCGGGAAGTGGTGGACGCTGTACGCCCACGCCGGGCTGTTCGTCGCCAACGTCGATCCCGGCGACGACACGTTGCAGATCAGTCGCAGGCTGAACGGGCTCGAAGTGCTCGGCATCGAGCGCGACTTTCGCGACCTCGGCGACATGGGCAGCATCGGTCCCCACGGCGGCCTGTTCGACGTCGTCGTCTTTGACCCGCCGTACGTGAGCATGGGCGGCCGGGCCACCTCGACGATGCCGGAGTTCATGGGCCGCTACGGGCTGGAGAACGCCGCGACCACACCCGAGCTGTTGCAGGCCGACAACGAACGCGGGCTCGCTGAGGCGTACCGGATCTGCAAACCGGGCGGGCTGGTGCTCGCCAAGTGCGCCCCGTACATCTCGTCGGGTGTCCGCAAAGAGGGCGACTGGTGGACGCGTGACGCAGCCCTGGCAATGGGGTTCGAGATCCACGACATGCTGATCCATGTCGGTGACGTGCGAGCCCAGCCGAAGGACGGGCCGTGCAGGAAGTGCAACGGAACGGGGCGGGTGATGACGCGACCCGGCAGGACCGTCATCAACGAGCCCGACCTGCTGATGATCGACGACCCTGAGTTCGGCCCGTGCGAGAAGTGCGACGGCACCGGGCGCATCCCTCGCAAGGTGAAGCACGCGCGTAACAATTTCTCAGTGCTTTTCATACTCCGCAAGCCAAAGCCCCGCAAGACACGAAAGAAGGCAACGTGACCGTCTACGATGTATCACACCGGCGCCACTCGATGGGCCAAACGCACCTGGAGGTGAACTGATGACATCAAGAGCTGAACTGCAGGCCGAGCGCCGCGACCAGGCCCGAACGAACGATGCGCTCGAAGCGTTGCGCTTCATCCGTTCGTGCGTGGGCGAACGCGGCTACCCGCCGTCGCGCCGGGAACTGGCCGAGCATCTCGGGATGCGCTCCCCGGACGGGGCGCAGAAGGTCGTGAACCGGCTGGTCGAAGACGGGTTGATCCGCATCGGGGCGAACAAGTCGCCGCGGGCGATCACGATCACCGAGTCCGGCATGGTCGAGATCGAGGAGGCGCTGTGATGACTGAAGAAGAACTGCTGGCTGCGGTCGTGCACTTCGGTGACATGTGCCGCAAAGATGCTGACATCGCGATGATGCGAACGGCGATCCTGAGTCACGGCCACGAGTCGATCGGCCATTTCTGCCGGGCCGACCCGGAGGCGTTCGTCGAACTGTACGAGGCGGCGAAGGCGATGCTCGGGCTCGACGACGAGTTCGACAAGTACATCGAGATCCGCGACGGGCAGCACGACGGGCCGGTGACGGCATGAGCACACGCATCGACGACCTCATGGGGCGACCGCCCGTGCCCACCGTGGACCTCAGCTGGCCGGAACCCGTCAAGCGCCGCCATCAGCGTCTGCGCTCGGCGGCGTGGTGGGCTGCCGGCGTGCTCGGGATGGCAGCGCTCGGCGTAGGCATGTACGTGGCTATCACGGCAGGCCAGCGCGACGACGAACGGCGCAACGAGAAGAGCATCGCCGAATGTGTCGCGCGTGGCGGACAGGTCGTTACCGACGAAGGTGGCTGGCTCGACAAGTGCATCGGCGGCACCCCGTGACCGGCGCCGACCTCCAGTGGTGGCACTTCGCCATCGCACTCGCCACGATGCTCGTGTTCGTGGCCGTGTTCGCCTGGCAGTCGGCTGCGTGGCAGGCCGAACGCGATCGGCGCATCGACGGGTACATCGACGCCGGGCTCACCGAGGACGAAGCGTGCGCACTCGTGGACGACCTGCCATGAGCGCACCGCCCGAACTGATCGACGCCGTGCGCGTTGCGCTTGGCGAGCTGTACCCGGCCGAGGTGCTCGCCGACATAGAGCCGACCCCTGGCCACCCAACAGCCATCCGATTCTGGTGCGAGGAGGTGACGCCGTTAGACCGCAGGCGAGCTATCCGCCTCGCTCGGTCGCGCGTTCATGGTCACGACAGCTTCACGACGTGCGACACGCACGCCGTCCCCAACCGCCCCGACCTGTGGGCGCAGTGCGAGAAGGTGACAGTGCGTGATGCACTCATGGGCCACCTTTGCGGTGCACCATGACTGCCCGTCTCGCTCTCGCCATGGCCGTGCTCGCCGCCAACATCCCCGGCTTCATCGCGTTTCTGCTCGTGCACGCTGGACGCACAACCAACGAAGGGGCCGACGAATGAGGAAGGTGCGGGTCGAGTCTGCAGGGTCTTACAGCCGCCACGACGATCGCGTTGAGGTGATGGTCGACATGGGGATGGGTGCGGTGGTGCGGGTCACAGTGACCGAGGAGGGGGTCGAGTGGGAGTTCTTCGAGTCGGGCACCTCCAACACCACGTACCATTCCATGCCCCACGAGGTGGCTTTCAAGCAAGGGTTCAAGCTGTGATCGTCCGTCTCACCACCGGCCGCGAGGCGTCGATGCTGGCCGCCGTCGAGCACGACGAGGAGATCCACGCTGTGCTGACGCGTGACCGGCGGGCCGATGGGTTGCGGGTTGATGTAAACGCCCCGTTTGCGGCCTGGCTGTTCGCCCGCGAAGCACTACTGGACCGAGCGTTCAACGATCGCGGCTACCGCAACAAGGGCGTGCCTTCCACGGTCGGTGGCGCGGTGCGAACCATCACCCAGGCGATCGGGTTCGTCTCCCGGCACCCGGCCCTGCGCGGGATGGGCACGATCGGACATCACGCTGTCGTTTTCCACGTCTGGCGCCAGTCGGACACCTCAACGGTCTACACCCCATACCCGCTGCCCGGCGCCGAGTACCCCGGCTGGGAGTTCGTGGTGCTCAAGCCGACCTGGCATTCCGGTGCCGGAAGGTCGAAGACCACCACCTGGGGGCCGTCAGGTGTAGCCCCCGCCGACGACTGGCTCGCCGAGGAGGCGGTTCATCAGCGCCTCTGGCGTGAGAGCCTCGCCAAACTCTGGCACCCACATCTCTACTGGCTGGCCGCCGACGAGGAATAGGGCACCGTACGCGCCGGTGTCGATCCGGTCGTCGTGCTTGGGGAGACGACCGTCTTGCATCATGCGGACGTGCTCGTCCTTGAAGCCTTTCACATCCCACGCGACCGAGCCTTCCTCGGGGAGCATCACCCGGTTGTTCTGCTGTTCCGAGCTGTAGAGCGTCGCCCTCGACCGCTTGTCGCCCTCCGCCTTCGCGGCGTCCAGGTTGTAGCCGGGCAGCATCTTCTGCAGCGCGGCCACCGTCGACTTGCCGGCGCCGCCCTTCTCTTCTTCGACCAGGATCGCACACCCGTACCCGTCGACACCCGCGGTCTCGATCACCTTGTTCAACACCGTGCCCGAGGCGTGGCGGAACCGTTGCACGTCCAGAATCCACATCTTGCCGTTAGCGCGCCCCATCTTCGTGCCCGCCGTCCAGTCACCTCCCGCCTCGGTGCCGGCCAAGTCCCACACCCGCACCACCTGTTCCATCTCAGGTCGTTCGTCGACGTTGTAGTAGCGCCAGTTCTCGCGCTTGAACATCGAGCCCTCGGCGGAGAACGGGCGCTGCTGGTACAGCGATGCGAACTTCATCGGGTCGCGGCTGGCCTTGACGATGTTGAAGAAGTCGGCCGGGTCGCGGCCGGGGATGCGTGAGAAGCGGCAGTCGAGCACCTCGCCGAACTCGCGGCCGATGATGTCGCGCCACGTCACCAGTTCCTCCGGGGTGAGTTCGCCTTCCATCTCTTCGGACGGCTCGGCGAAGGCGGGGAACGAGATCACCTCCCACTGCGGGCCCGCATAGCCGGGCTCTTGCATCCGGGCGATCAGCGCGCCCGACAGGTCGTCCTCTGCCCAGCGGGTGGCGATGACGATGACGGTGCCGCCGGGCTGTAGGCGGGTAGAGATCGTCCCATCCCATTCAGCGAGGTGGCCTTTCTTCGCTGATTCGGAACGGGCTTCGACGTCGTTCTTGATCAGGTCGTCGATGATGATCCAGTCGCCGGGCTTGCCGGTGATCAGACCACCGATGCCGACAGCGAGCAGACCGCCACGATGACCGAGGATGCGCCACTCGGAAACCTTGTTGTGGTCCGGGTCGATCGAGGTGCCGAACAGTTCCTTGCCCCACGTCTGCTGCAAGGCGCGCACGTCCTTCGAGCGGGCCTCGGAGAAGTCGTCCGAGTAGGAGATATACATCCCGTTGTCGTCGGGGAACATGCCGGTCAACCAGAACGGGACGAGCGTGCCGACCAGCGACGTCTTACCCGTTTGCGGTGGGGCGTTGATGATCAGGAACCGCTCCCGTGTCTTGTCGCGCACGGCGTCGATGATCCGCTGCTCGGCGTGCAACAGGAACGGGTACGGAATCCACGGCTTGCCCCAAAACTGCTTGCCGACGTAACCTCCGACCAGCGACGGCAAGGCCATCCTGCGGAGCTGTTCACTTTCAGGCGTCGTCGTCACTGGCTGTCGTTTCGATCGCCAGGCGTTGCAGGTCGGCCACGGACCGCTCCCCGAGCAACTGCAGTGCTGCTGCCTTCACGCTGTGCACCACCCCGATGTGGACCGTCGCGTCCGTGTGGACTTCGATGCGCTTCACGTCCTTCCAACGATCCGGTCGGCGGTTGAACAACCACATCTGAATCGCGGCCATGTTGCCCTTGATGCGGGCCAGCCGGTAGAGCGTGCCTTCGACGTTGCCGTCGGCGAGTTCACGGGCGAAGGTGACCAGCTCGCGAAAGTCGGGGTCCGCGGTCATCGTGCGGATCTTCGCCGGGGTCCAGCCGACTTCGATGCCGGCGTTGAACTCGGAGGTGCCGCACGACACCTTGTCGATGAACTCCTGGCGGGCGGTCATCTCCTCGAACGTCTGATCCACCCAACGGGCGTCGGCGAGTTGACTCAGCCAGGCGGGCGTCTCGCGCTCCGGTTCGTCGTCGGGCTCGTCGCTCATCGGACGATGCGGTCGATGATCATCGCACCCTGGGCGACGGCAAGCCAGGTCAGCCAGGGGAGCGGGACGGTGGTGAACTGGTCGACGGCGATCACGGCGAAGCCGGAGATCCAGATGGTGATGCACCAGTAGCAGGTGAGCAACTCATGCAGCTTGACCCGCCACTCGCGGTCTTTGCTGAGGATGACGGTGTGTAGCCAGATGCGCGGTGAGGCGATCAGGTTGTCGTCGATGATGAAGTGGGCGACCCGGTAGACGGCGAGCGCCAGCACGACGATCAGCCACATGTCTTGCAGCCTTTCAGCCGGATCTCGATGACCACCCGCGACTCTTCGGCTTTCAGTCCGACCTCGCGGCGCAATGTGTTGGAGACGCCGGCCAGTTCCAGGTGGTCGGAGCGTTCGGTGAACACGGCACTGGAGATCGAGTCGAACTCGCGGTACCGGCGGGTCTCATCGTCCCACAGGAACAGCTTCGCTGAGTCGCCGTTGTGGGTGACCTTCGCCGGTTCGATCGGGTTGTTCTCGTCGACGAGATGCCCGTGGCAGGTGAGTGTGGCTGGGCCGAGAGTGGTGGGGATGGGCATGGCACCATATTAGGCGGACAGGAGCGCCATGTCGACACCGGCGCGATGGGCGTCGACCGCGACCTGCACCGCCACGCCCCCCGCTTCGGCGGCATCGAGCAGCGCGAGGGCGGCAGGTTGATCTTTCTGCAGGTCGCGCAGGAAGGTGATCCGCATCGCCCACGTCCCGGCCTGCATCATCCCGCGCACCGCATACCGGGCGCAGTCCCACTGGACCGGGCAGCCGGCGCAGATGATCAACGCCACCTTCACCAGCTCCCTACCGCTGACCGGCTCACCCGCCACCTCGACCACCGACGACGAGGCCACATGCCACGGGGACGGCCGGAAGGTGGCGTCCCCGTCCTCGTAATCCCACTGCCGGCACCGGCCTCGGGAGGCCCACGACTTGTCGAGCCCGAACGCGGCACCGATCAGCACCCCGTACTCTTCGGCCCAGTCGATCAGGTCGTCGTCGTCGTCAACAGGTTCCATGTCGTCGGGTATGGTACGTCAGGTGTCGTGTGATCCTGCGGATTCCCGCCTGACGAAGCTGCGCAAGGCCCGGTCGTACGCGACTTCGCACGGGATGAGCCGTGACGAACGGATCGACCTCGCCGAGATCATCTTGCGCCGTGACATCAGCTCGTGGGCGGATCTGACCGAGCCTCAGGTGGAACGGTTGTTGGATGCGTTCGAGGGCCACACCCTCATCCGGCACCTACTGGACAGTCGCCAACACTGACAGCACTGCAGCGTCGCACAGGGCAGTGGTCGGCAGGTTCTCGATCGGTTGCCGTGTGGTCTTCGCGTACTCGGATGCCTCGGCAAGCTGGTTGCGCCGGAACAGCCGCTCGTCAGTGGTCATGCGCCCGACGACGAAGATCGAGTTGCCCTGGAACTCGCCGGTGTGCAACACGGTGCAGTCGGGGAACGTGGCCAGCGGGTACCCGCCGCCACTGTTGGCCCGGCCGGCGGTGACCGCCGACTGCAGGATGCGGCGCGTGCCCCCGCGACAGGGGACGCAGTCGCGTGCCATCAGACGATCGCCGTGGCGGAGGCCAGCACTTCGGCCCGTGAACCTGACAGGGCGAGCACCAGCGGGTCGCCCTGGGGGAGGCGTGCGAGGGCGCGGGCGGTCAACTCCAAGAGGTCGTCGAGCTGGCGGGCTCCGATGACAACGAGGTGATCCTGTTGCGTGTTCACGGGCGTCAGTATGACAGACCTGTTTGCAACATGCAAACAGGTCTGTCGCTGACGGTGACGGGGTGGATGGAGGATCAGGTCAGGGGCCCTTGGTTGACGTGTTGGCGGTGGCCAAGCCGGTGCTCAGCACCGCAGACGCGACCGACAGCCAGAGCACGGCCTGCGTGTCGGTCGCGAGGCCGTAGGCGACGACGATCGGCTGCAACGCGAGCAGCACGCGGTAGATGTAGGCGCGGGTGGATTCCTTCATGGCTGTTCTCCTTCGGGTTCTGCGGCGGGCGCCGCGTTTACTTTCACTGCTTCGATGCCATCGAGGCACGCCTGCTCGGACGTGTAGCCCTCGCCGCGCGCGATGATCTCGTTGTTGCCGTCGGCTTGGAGGTGCCAGTACCACAGGCCGTCCTCACCCTTGAAGTGCTCGAAATCGCCTTTGCTCATCGGTCAGCCTTTCGGTAGGTGGGAACGGACCATCCGGCACAGGCGGTGCCAGTAGCCGTCCAAGATGTAGGCGATCTCAGCGGGGGTCATGCGTCGCCCTCGCGGGTGCGCTTCGAGCGCGGCTCGGACACGGCGCGCTCCAACGCTGCGATCTGTGTGGTGTGCGTGGCCATGATCTCGGCACCCTTGTCGAGCCGCTCCGACACGTCGGTGAACCCTTGCGCCATCTGCCGGTTCTGCTCGGCCAGTATCTCGTTCTGTTCCTTGTGCTGCCTGGCCGACGCTGCACGGGTGACCTGCGCCGCTTCCTCGACCAGCGGCTTGACGACCTTCGCCGTGGCTTCCGCCCGCGGCTCCATCACCAGTTTGCGCCACGCGAACTTCACCGCTGGCACCCGACTCAGCGCCACGCCCGCGCCGATCACAGCGGTGAATGCACCTGCCATGATTCCGATGTCCTTGACCCATTCGGGAGCCTGACCGATCATCTGTTCCCGCCCATCCCTTCAGTGTGACACGCCCAGGCGGGGCGAGTCTCGCCCTCTACAGCGAGGCGAGGCCGTTCGTCGGTTCGGGCGGTGGGACCAACGTCAACGAATGGACCGCGAAGTCGCCCACGGTCACCGCCTCACCTGGCGCCGGGTCGTGCGGCCCGTCACCCCACGACGCCAGCGCGGGCTGGGTGTAGCCGGTCACGGTGAACTCCAACGACGCATCCTCGAACGTCCACGCCGACAGCACCCCGGCGCGCACGCGAGTGAACGCCCAGTGATGCCATTGGGTGCCGAAGCAGTCGTCGGGCCCTTCGAGTGCATCCGTCCAGGTTTCCAACGCGTAGCGGGCGGTGGTGTCGCGGCCGGCGCGCAGCCGGAGGCCGACCGGGACGCTGTCGTCGATGCGTGTGCAGCCTTCGGCGAGGAACGCGACGAGGGCCGGGTCGACGCCGACCAGGCCGACCTGCAGTTCGACGCCGAGCATCTCCGGGTTCTCCGGTTCGTTCACCACCACGTCGCCCCAGATGTCGAGGATCACCGTCGACGGGGATTCGGTGTAGCGCGGGGTGGCGGTGATGCGGACGAACCCTTCGGACACGATGTACGCGTTCGCGCCAGTGGCAGCGGCCCCGCCGGCGTCGAGCCGGGTGGCGCGAATCACCGTGGCCGAGATCGAGCCCGACATGTCAGCGCGACGCCAGCCGGTCGATCCACGCCCACGTCTGCGGGCCGACCACCCGATCGACGTGGAGGCCGAGGAACGTCTGGAAGCGCTCGACCGCGTCGCCCGTCGATGGGCCGAAGTCGCCATCCGGCTTGATGTTCTGGCTGGCCTTCAACCGCAGCACCCACTGCAGGTACAGGCACAGCGCCTCGGCCTCGTCGGTGGCGGCGGTGTGGGTCACCTCGCGGATGGTCAGCTTGTTCTTGTTCAGCGGGTACAGGCCCCACACGCCCTTCGCCGGGTCGAACAGCACCGTCGGCTTGGGCTCGACGGGCGGGGGGAGCGGGTTGACGAGGTCACGCAGATGCACCGGCACGTTGTTGCCCCAGTTCAAGCGGTCGGTCTCGATGTGCAGGTAGGTCGCCCACGACTGCCCCATCCCGTTCGCCGGGTTCGGGCGCTGCGGCCGCCACCAGGCCTCCATCGGCTTGTCGGGGTAGCGGTTGGCGTGCCAGATCCGCGACCCGTAGTAGTCGTGGATCGCCTGGATGCCCAGCGTCACATGGTTCACGATCAACCACTGGGTCGCTACGATCAGACGCTCGCGAGGTTCGATCCGATGGTCGATCGCTGCGCCGAAGCCGTGCGACGACGGCAGGGTGCCGTTGCGGACTGGACGCACACCGTACCCGCCGAGGCGCGACTCGCCGAAACGGGTGTCGAGTTCGTGGCGCACGGCGATCAGGTTCGGCGACAGCTTGTTGTATGGGGCGACGCCGGGCGGGAAGGTGGCCCGTTGCCAGTCGAAGAAGGTGACGGTCATGGTCGCACCATAGCTGATCACCGATGCCGCGACGCGCGCGAGCCCCTGCCGGTCCAAACGCGGCAGGGGCTCGTGAAGCTTGGACCCGTATGAATCCAACAGGGTCGATGCTACCTCAGATGCAGTAGCCGGGCACGTACGCCTGATCGACGAGCATCGGTCGCGAGTAACCGATCTGCGCCTGTCGGGCGATGCGGGGAGGTGACGAGAACAGCACCGCCTGTCGGGTGTGGCTGGTCACGATCACGATGGGCGACGTCACCGGGTATTGGGTGATGCCGTAGTCGGCGCTCCATGTGGTGGGCTTCTTGCCGTTCCGGTTCAGGCCGGTGACGGTGGCCACCCAGGTGACGGTGTAGGTGCCGTCGGGCGCGGCGCAGGTGACGTTGACGTCGTAGATCGCAGCGCTGCCGGTCCCGCCTGTGGCGCCGACCGGGGCGGGGGAGGCGAGCGTGAATGCCGCGACGAGGGCGGCGACGAGGCCGAGGATGATCTTCTTCATGGGGTACTCCTTCTGGTTGGTGTGATACAGCGCACTTTACTCCACATATTATGTCTGTCAAGCGGTCCATGCCGAATCAGCAGTGGTGCCGTTGTCGGCATTGGCTCGAACCATGTACTCGTACGCCACCCAAGCGGAAGGGTAGTCGACCCACGCCGTCGATGGGGGAAGTGCGGCGCCCACCCGAATACCCGCCCCACCGACAGGCCGTTCGCCGTCAGGGTAGTTGCGGCCCGCGGCGCAGCGAACGAAGATGTCGATCGAGGTGACGGTCGGCTGCCCACCACCAGGCGTCGGCTGCGTGGGGGTGACGGTGATCTTGGCAAGCGACGTGCTCGGGGTGACGACTACGGTCGGGGTGGCGGGTGCCGTGTAGGACACCGAGAACGAGTTGGTGTCCGGGGTTGCCGCGAGCCCTTCGGCGTTGACGCAGGTGACCCGCACCTTGTAGCTGGTCCCGTTCACCAGCGTGTACGGGATGACGTAAGAACGGCTGACCGAGTCGGTGACCACGCCCGACGAATGCAGCACCGTCGTCTCAGCCGAGTCGAGCAGCTCGACCAGGTAGGTTGCCTGGCTGGTGCACGTCCACACCGCGGTCAACGACGCGGACGCAACCGTCCCGGCGTCGGCCGGGGTGGTGATCACCGGGACCGACGGCACCGATGGGGTGACGGTCAGCTCAGCGCTGTAGACCGAGACGGTGTCGAGGTTGTCGTAGACGAGGACCGCGAACTTGTGGTTCGCGTCGCCATCGGCACCCCACCCGGAGGCGAGCGTGACGGCGGAGGTGGCGGAGGTGATCTTCTGGACCGAAGCGTTCCAGGTGGAGTCGCTGGCTTTCCAGTACGCGTAGCTGCCGGCGCCGATCTGGCGGCGCAACGTGTACGCGGTCTGCGTGTCGGCAGGGTTGCCGTCGACGAAGTTCCAGTCGAGCACCAATGCCGCGCCGACGTCTGCGCCGACGTTGTCGGTGTTCACCCATGTCGGTGACGAGGGGGCGACGTTGTTGAACGTCTGGTCGAAACGGGCTCCCGTTCCCGAGGCCTTGTAGGCAATGGCGATGGTGTTGCCACCCGTGCGTCGCATCGCCGCAGGGCCGAGGATGGCGTCCGTATCAACCAGCTCACTGGCCGCCCATGACAGTGTGGACCGGACGAACTTGCGGGCATACAGATCACCGGAGTTGTTGTCTCCGACAATCCAGACGTTGGATTCCTGGTCGTAGGTGACGCATTGCGCGAGCAGG